>Ga0153940_1000078_pt1 | contig 63977 bp, 57 predicted proteins | sample TSNJ024MetaG_FD_104736 | JGI IMG/M metagenome (GOLD analysis project Ga0153940, IMG submission 104736) | Attine ant fungus gardens microbial communities from New Jersey, USA - TSNJ024 MetaG | ecosystem: Host-associated > Fungi > Mycelium > Unclassified | place: USA: New Jersey, Brendan T. Byrne... | reverse complement strand
CAAGAAAGGAAGCCGACATACCTATTGCTCTCTCATTATAACAGCTTAAGCAACAAGATGGATAAAGACCTAACTGGATGTTAGGTACTATAACCATAAATATATTGTAGTAGAAAGGAGTGGGTAACATGTCTGATATTATCCTTGAGATGAATCACATAACCAAAGACTTTTCAGGTGTTAAGGCGCTGGATGATGTAAATATTAAAGTTAAGCGCGGCGAGATTCATGCGCTCTGCGGTGAGAACGGAGCGGGCAAATCAACCCTGATGAATGTCCTGTCCGGTGTCTGGCCATACGGTTCATACTCTGGCGATATTATATACAACGGTGAAGTGGGAAAGTTTCATAAGATAAAGGATAGTGAAGATAGGGGAATCGTTATTATCCATCAGGAACTGGCGTTGAGCCCGTACCTGAGCATTGCGGAAAACGTATTTATGGGGAACGAACAGACTTCCATGAAGGGAGTGATAAACTGGACTCAGACCAAAAGGAAAGCCCAGGAAGTGCTTGCTAACGTAGGACTGGAAGATGAGGATGTAAATACTCCGGTCAGCAGTCTGGGAGTGGGAAAACAGCAATTGATCGAAATCGCTAAAGCAATGGCGAAAAAAGTAGAGTTGTTAATACTGGATGAGCCGACAGCGGCATTGAATGATGAAGAGAGCGCAAAGCTTCTCGAAATCATGTTGGAACTGAAAAAACAGGGTATTACCTGTATTATCATTTCACATAAATTGAATGAAATCAGCTATGTGGCAGATTCAATTACTATAATTCGCGATGGAAAGACCATCGAGACCCTGGAAAAGGGGAAAGATGATTTTAGTGAAGACCGAATCATTAAAGGTATGGTAGGGCGTGAGCTGACCAGTCGCTATCCGGTCAGAAAATCGGAAGAATGCCCGATTGGAGAGGATGTCCTGGAAGTAAGTGACTGGAATGTATATCATCCTGATGATCCGAACCGCCAGATATTGAAAAACATAAACTTCCATGTCAGGGCCGGGGAAGTTGTCGGATTTGCCGGGCTGATGGGAGCTGGACGTACTGAGCTGGCGATGAGTTTATTCGGACACCAGTACGGACAGAAGATATCCGGAAAGATAAAAATCCGCGGAAAAGAGGTCAAGATTAGCAGTGTAAAAGATGCCATTAATAATGGTATGGCATACACATCGGAGGACCGTAAAGCATACGGACTGATACTGATCGATGATGTTAAGCACAATATGACCATGGCGGCACTGCGTAATTCTTTTTCCAGGCATGGGATAGTTGATAAAAATGAAGAAATCGTGAAATCTGAAGAATATAAAAAGCTGATTAATGTAAAGTCAAATTCCATTAATCAGGTAGTCAGTTCGCTATCCGGCGGTAATCAGCAGAAGGTAGTACTGGCAAAATGGATGCTCACCCAGCCGGATATCCTGATCCTGGATGAGCCTACCCGCGGAATTGACGTTGGGGCCAAGTATGAAATATATTGTGCCATCAATGATCTGGCAAAGGCCGGGAAGGCGGTCGTTGTTATTTCATCTGAAATGCCGGAGGTTATCGGTACCTGTGATCGCGCTTATGTCATTAACGAAGGGCAGATCGCAGGCGAACTTACGAAAGAAGAGTTATCACAGGAAAGAATTATGGGCTGCATCATGGCTCATAATAGGAAAGGGGAATAGAGATGGAAAACCAGAAAAAAGTCAATATAAGTTTACGGGAATATGGAATGTTCCTTGTATTGATCGCCATTTTTATTATGTTTTATGTTTTAACCGGAGGGAAAAATGCATCCCCCTTCAATATTAATAATCTGGTCATGCAGAATAGTTATGTTGTCATTCTGGCAACCGGTATGCTGCTTTGTGTACTGACCGGTAATGTTGACCTTGGCGTTGGATCGATCGTAGCGCTGACCGGTGCTATCTCAGCTATCCTGGTTGTACAAAAAGGCGTGGCATATCCGATCGCCTTTCTGGTGGCGCTGTTAGTTGGGCTGGGCGTGGGAATGTTCGTTGGTTTCTTTATCGCATTCCTCGATATACCGCCTTTTGTAGTAACGCTGGCATCGATGCTGATGGGACGCGGTCTTACATATACCCTTCTGCAGGCTAAAACGGTTGGTCCGCTGCCGAATAATTATACTCAGTATGCAGCCGGATTTGTACCGAGTGTCAAGATTCAGGTGGGCGGCAGTGATTTGGATATGGTTAGTATGATCGTGGCAATCGTATGCATCTTGCTCTTGATATTTACCGAGATCAGAAGTATTGCAACTAAGAAGAAATATGGATTTGCAATCAATCCGATGTGGCAGACGATAGCGAAACTGGTGGTTATTTCCGGTATTATCCTGTTCTTCTTCTACAAACTTGCGAGATTGAATGGAATTCCAATTGTATTGATTATCATGGGTGTGATTGTAGCAGTTTACCATTTTATTACCTCGAAGACGGTTGCCGGCCGCCAGATCTATGCGCTCGGAGGAAACGCAAAGGCAGCGAGACTCTCAGGTATCAATACCAGAAAGGTGTTTTTCTGGGTATATACCAATATGGGAATTTTATCTGCGGTAGCAGGTATCGTATTATCGGCCCGGAATGCATCGGCTACACCGAAAGCCGGAGACGGTTTTGAGCTGGATGCGATTGGTTCTTGTTATATCGGTGGTGCAGCTGCTGCAGGCGGTGTCGGAACCATCGTCGGAGCGGTCGTCGGAGCATTTATCATGGGTATTCTGAATAATGGCATGTCGCTGATGAGTTTGACAACCGATATTCAGAAGGTGGTCAAAGGGCTGGTCCTGCTGGGAGCTGTTACGGTGGATGTGCTGTCAAAACGGAAAAAAGGTTAGATTTAAATCTGGAAAATAAGGTGGGAAGATATGGCGGAACGTAAGGCGAAATACGAAGAAATAGTGGATTGGATCCAGTCAAAGCTCGATAATAAGGAATTGGAGGATGGTTCCAAACTTGCGTCGGAAAACGAATTGACGGCTATTTTTCGTGTCAGCAGACAGACGGTCCGCCATGCGATTTCTGTTTTGGAAAACCGGGGGCTGGTAGAACGGCGGAGAGGAAGCGGAACATTTATCAGAATTTCGCAGGCAGAAGAGAGAAAACATACAAGAACAATGCGGGTTGCCGTAGTTACAACCTATGTAAATGAATATATTTTTTCCCCGATTATTCGGGAAGTGGAAAAGGTTCTTTCAAAATCGGGATATGATATGCAGGTATCATTTACAAATAATGCGGTTGAAAAAGAACGATTGATCTTAAAGGGGTTTATTAAAAATACAACGGTAGATGGAATTATCGCAGAGCCGACCAAGAGCGGGCTGCCCAATCCCAATCTGTCACTGTACCGGGAGATAATGGACAGCGGCGTTCCGGTCATATTTTTAAATAGCTTTTACCGTGAGCTGGATGCACCTCATGTCAGCATGAATGATAAGATGGCGGGTAAGATTGTCACTGAGCATTTGCTGCAGTGCGGGCACCGGAAGATCGGCGGAATATTTAAAAGCGATGACGGCCAGGGGCACAGCCGCTATGCCGGTTACATGGAAGCTTTGATGGAAGCCGATCTGAAAGTGAAAGGTGAGCGGATCGCCTGGATAGATACCGAAGGACTGCGCGGTTCCGATGAGTATTTTAGCTGGGTGCTGAAGCGTCTGGCCGGCTGTACGGCATGTGTGTGCTATAACGATGAAGTGGCAAATAAACTGGTGGCAATGTGTCTGGAGCAGGGTATCCGGGTCCCCGAAGATCTGTCGGTGATTGGGATTGATAATTCAGATCTGGCAAATTTCTGCGAAGTACCGCTTACTTCTGCCGAGAACCCGATTAAAGATCTGGGACGAATCGCAGCGATGGGGATTATTGACCTGATCAGTGGTCATTCCATCCAGGAAAGTATGGAGTTAGACCCTGCGATTGTAATACGCAATTCGGTTAAAATTATAGATAGTATATAGCGAAGCGGATGCCGGGTATCAAGTTTAACAAAAAGGAGATTAAGACGACAATGATGACGATGAAAGATTATAAATTTTGGTTTTGTGCCGGGTCGCAGGATCTGTACGGTGATGAATGCCTGGCTAATGTAGCGGAACACTCGCAGCAGATCGTAGCGGCGCTGAATGCTTCGGGGGTATTGTCTTTCGAGGTGGTTTGGAAACCGACCCTGATCACCAATGAACTGATCAGAAAGACATTCAATGAAGCAAATGCCGATGAAAATTGTGCTGGCGTAATTACCTGGATGCATACGTTCTCACCGGCTAAGTCATGGATATTAGGGCTGCAGGAATATCGTAAGCCGCTGCTTCATCTGCATACGCAGTTTAACCAGGAGATACCGTATGACACGATCGATATGGATTTCATGAACGAGAATCAGGCTGCACATGGTGACCGGGAATACGGGCATATTGTCAGCCGGATGGGGATTGAACGCAAAGTAATTGTTGGCTTCTGGGATGATAAGGCCGTACAGGAGCGTATTGCCGGCTGGATGCGGACTGCTGTCGGCGTGATCGAAAGCAGCCATATCCGGGTTATGCGGATTGCCGATAATATGAGAAACGTGGCGGTTACCGAAGGTGATAAAGTGGAAGCGCAGATCAAGTTTGGCTGGGAAGTGGATGCTTATCCCGTAAATGAAATTGCTGATGCGGTAGAACAGGTAACAAAAGGCGATATTGATACGCTGGTGGAAGAGTACTACAGCAATTATGAAATCCTGCTGGAAGGCCGGGATGAAAAAGAATTCCGCCAACATGCAGCAGTGCAGGCCGGCATTGAAATCGGTTTTGAGAGATTCCTGCAAGAGAAGAATTATCAGGCCATCGTAACTCATTTCGGCGATCTGGGCAGCCTTAAGCAACTACCGGGTCTGGCAATTCAAAGACTGATGCAGAAAGGCTATGGTTTCGGGGGCGAGGGTGACTGGAAGACCGCAGCGATGGTCCGCGTTATGAAGATTATGGCGCAGGGGATCGAGAATGCGAAAGGTACTTCATTCATGGAGGATTATACTTATAATCTGGTTCCTGGTAAAGAAGGCATACTGCAGTCTCATATGCTGGAAGTCTGCCCGACCATTGCCGACGGGCCGATCAGCATTAAAGAACAACCGCTCTCCATGGGCGACAGAGAAGATCCGGCCCGGTTGGTATTTACAGCGAAAGAAGGCCAGGGTGTTGCCACCTCACTGATTGACTTGGGGGATCGTTTCCGTCTGATCATCAATGATGTGAACTGTAAGAAGACTGAAAAGCCAATGCCGAAACTGCCGGTAGCAACGGCGTTCTGGACACCGGAGCCGAATCTGGCAACCGGCGCGGAGGCGTGGATCCTTGCAGGTGGTGCTCATCATACCGCATTTTCCTATGATCTGACCTCTGAGCAGATGGGAGACTGGGCGGCAGCGATGGGAATCGAAGCGGTATTCATCGATAAAGATACCAATATACGTCAGTTTAAGAATGAGCTTAGATGGAATGAGATCGCTTATCGGAAATAAATAGTTATATGGTTTTGTTACACCAGCAAGGGATTCCTGCTCTTCGGATGAGATTCCGGTGCAGCCGGAAATCCCTTACTGGTGCAAAACAAGTTCCACCAATATGTGTACATCAAGTCATATCATCACGAAGCACATCAATAATATTTTCTTTTTTTATCTTGCTAATGGCATACAGCATTGTAATGAACACCACAAGGAACACGCAGAACACGCTGATTCCGATACTGCTCCACGGGAACGTAAAACCGATGTCCGCTCCTCCTATGATTAGCCCTTTGTAAATCAACCCAGAGATGATTCCCGCTATTGGAAGCCCGAACAGCAACGTCCTTATGCCATAAAAGGCACACTCGTAATTCATCATCTTTTGGAAATCACGGTCAGACATCCCCACAGAGCGAAGCATGGCAAGCTCCCGCCTCCGCAGTTTGATGTTGGTGGAAATCGTATTAAACACATTAGCAACCGCAATTAATGAAACCATAATGGTAAAAACACCCGAGAACAGATTGACAATGAAGATGGTGTTGCGGTTTTCCTCCAGTATCTCATAGATATTGTACAGAGTATAGTCGGCGGTAATGCCGGCTCCATCAATGATCGTCTGCATCTTAGATGTAGACTGACCGGGATTTTCTGACTTGAAGGTCATGCCCAGTTTTGCAGGCTTTACAGTCGCACCTAGTGTGTCAAACTGCGGTTTTACCTCATAAGGGGCGATTACCATAAGAGAGTATCCGGGCCATTCACCTGGTTCCGCGGGCAGCAGATCAGGGTAGTCTTTTACAAAGGTTGCACGGATCGTTTTCGTCTGATCCCCGGTCTTGGAGCGGAGCGTAAATTTCATGGGCTGCGCCTGCGTATACCAACGCCCGGGCAGTACTCCAGCCATGATCATTTCTTTGTCCTGTCCGGTGTATTGCTCTGCGGACAGGCCGAGGCCTTCGAGCAGGTTCTGATAGACGCTGTCCTCAACAAACTGAATATCCAACAGCACTTCTGCCGTTTCACTTGCCCCATCATAACCGATGGGCTCGCCGTACTCGTCAAAAAAATGACTTGGCAAATCACTTGTATTGAGCACGCAGGAATAGGTTGAAAGTGCCTGATGAGAGCTTTCGGTGATGCCGGCGGCAGTTTTCAGTTTATTATAAAGCTGCAAGAGCTCGCTTTCCTCCATGTCCCGTGTATAAAAACAGATGTCATAGTCTTCCACTACCTGAGATGAATTTTGCCCAATCTGATTCAGATAGGTTCCGAAAGAGTTTGCAGACACAAACAGTACGACACTTAACGTAAGCGAAAGGATAATGCTGCGGTAACGCCGCCTGTTTCTCTTAAAGCTCTTTAACGCAAGTGTTCCCTCCAACCCATAAAAGCATTTTGCCAGCTTTGATGTTCTTACTGCTTTGGCTTCCACTTTGACCTCGTTTGTCTGGCGGATACACTCCATCACGGGCGTGCGTGCGGCTTTCTTTGCCGGAATATAGGCTGAAATCAGAATGGTGATCATACTGATGACCGCCGCAGCAATAAGGGCAGGAATAGACACCACCAAAGTCAACGATACATTGTCATACATAATATTTGCGAAATTTTTTGCCGCAAGAGAAAGTACGAGCATAATGCTTGGTATCCCGACCAAAATGCCCAGCGGAATGCCGATTGTGCCGATGCAAAGTCCCTCAAACAGCACAGAATTACGCAGCTGTTTTTCCGTGGCGCCTACCGACATGAGAATTCCAAATTGGTGTGTACGTTCATTCAATGAGATGTTAAATGAATTATAAATCAGGAACACCGAGCCCAGCATAACCAGGGCAATCAAAATGCCGCCAATTGAGTACAGGAGAACCATAATCATCTTTTCCCCTGAAAGTCCCATAAAACGCAGTATGTTATCGTTCAAAATGTAACGGTCATTGTCTGATAGGCTGTCTGCATAAGAATGAACTTGATATGGGTTTTTCAACGTGATAAATACAGTAAGATTGTCCGCTGCGGCGGAATCCTCTGTTGTGATTAAAGTGTATCCGGGTGCAGCGGACTCCTCGATTGCCGGTCGTTGGCAGATGCCGACAACCGTATATGTTTTCTCTGTCGTGGGTACAAGCGTTTCTTCTCCGGTATAATACGAATCGTGCTGGCTGAGCTTCTGATCGCCGCTCATGCGGTTGCCGGCAGAGAGGGTAAGTGTTTCGCCCACCGAAATTTTCACGCCGCCGTTTGCCGCAATATGAGCCGGTATCACCACTTCGCTATTGTTCTCCGGAAGTCTGCCGGAAAGCAGCTTGATGGGCAGAGCATCCAAGGCTTCCTCGTTCCATCCGGTAATAAAAAGATATGGCTTGTCGGGATTTTGTCCGCCTTCCAGTGTGGCATAGCCGATGTTCTGCAGCGCCACAGTATTTTCTACGCGGCTGTCTTCTGCCTGTTCCAGCACAAAAGAGGAATCTGTGTCCGGGAGTTCAATATGCCAATTACCATATTTGGCAGCAGCACCTTTTATCATATAGCTTTGCAAGGACACGGCAAAGCTAGCAACTGCTGTAATCATGGCGGCAGACAGAACAACGCCGATAACCGTTACAATCGTTCGTGTGCGGCTCTTTTTCATACTTTGCAGGGTGATTTTATTAAAAATGTTCATAGCCGCACCCTCTCATCCCGCACCACTTTACCGTCTGATATGCCGACAATGCGATCTGCTTGCAGGGCGATATTTTCGTCATGCGTGACGACAATAAGGGTCTGTCTATACTTTTTATTGCTTAATTTCAGCAGATTGATGATTTCATGCCCATTCCGGCTGTCCAAACTGCCCGTGGGTTCATCGGCAAGCATGACCGCCGGGGCATTCATCAAAGCACGCCCTACGGAAACACGCTGTTGCTGACCGCCCGAAAGCTGATTGGGTAAATGTGTCTTACGGTCTTTTAGCCCAAGCAGTTCCAATAAATTATTCAGCCGTTCCTCGTTGACCTGCCGCTTGTCCATCAGTATAGGTAAGGTGATATTTTCCACCACATTCAGAGTGGGAATGAGGTTGTGGAACTGGTAAATCAGCCCGACCTGTCTTCTGCGGAAGATAGCAAGTTTATTATTGCTTTGAGCGTATACGTCCTGTCCATCCAAATACATCTTTCCGCTTGTCGGCACGTCAACGCCGCCGATAATGTGAAGCAATGTGGATTTGCCGGAGCCGGAGGAACCGATGATTGCTGTAAAATCCCCCTTTTCGATTGTAAGCGAAACATTGTCGAGCGCGGTAACTTGATTTTCGCCCTCACCGTAGACCTTGCATAGTTTTTCGATTTTTATTAGTTCCATTATGTGAGTTTCCTTTCTCCTTAATAAGTTACCTCTATAATAAAGATATCAACTTACATCTTTGTGACTTTTCGGTGAGAGATTCGTCACTTTGGAAAACGGATGGCAAATATCGCGCCGCCCTGCGGGTGGTTTTTTGCGGTAATCATCCCGCCCTGCCGAGTTATAATCATCTTGCAGAGAGCCAGTCCAATGCCATATCCTGTAGCGTTTGTGCTTTTCCCCCGATAAAATCTGTCAAACAGGCGGGGCAAATCTTCTTTTTCAAAGCCCGCGCCGCTGTCGTGAATGTCAATCTCGGTAAACAGCGGGTTATCCGTACAGATAATTTCAATCTTTCCATTCTCGCCCGCGCTTTCCATGCAATTTTTGAGGATATTTTGAATTGCTTCCGAAAGCCATCCCGAATCGCCCTGAATAATTACCCCTTTCGGCATGTCTATTTGCAAATCAATATTGTGAAGTTCCATTGGAATTAGGAGTGGACGAAGCGCAGCGCATATCAAGTCGTTTACCCCTGTCGGTTCGCTTTGGAATACAACAACGCCCGCGTCTAAGCGGGATAATTTCAATAGGGAAGTAATCAGCCAATCCATCCGCACAAGTAATTCCTCTGCTTCCCGCACAAATGCTTTCCGCTCGTTTTCATCAGGGTTATTCGTAAGCAATGACAGAATGAGGTTCGCGGATGTGAGCGGGGTACGGAGTTGGTGGGATATGTCGGCCAATGAATCGGCAAGATGTTCTTTTTCTTTTTTTAGCGCGTCGTTTTGCTCCCGAATGCGCAACATCATTTTTGTTATCTCGCTGTGCAGAATGGAAAGTTCGCCTTCGTCCGGTTCGTCAAGACCCAGACGGTCAGCATTATGAAGCACAAGGTCGATTTGCTTTGAAAGCTGCGCAATGTGTTTGTAACGGGCTTTGGTAAAGGTAAAAAATGTCGCACCAAAGGCGGCGGCAGAAGCAAATCCAAGGATTGCCGCCGTCGTGTTTATTGCAAAACCAAGTGTTACAGAGGCGGCCGCTATTAAGGAGAATAAAATAGCAAACCGCCGAAATTCCTTATTCCGAAGCATCTCCGTCCCCCAATCTATACCCCGTTCCGCGAACGGTCAGAATTATTTGCGGGCCCGCGGGGTCGTCCTCTATCTTCTCCCGTAAGCGTTTGATGTACACAGTTAATGTATTGTCATTGACAAACTCGCCCGCTGCGTCCCACAATTCGTCAAGCAGCCGGCCTCTTGTGATAATGTTTTTGGGGTTGTTTATAAATACCAACAACAAGCGGTATTCCAAAGCCGAAAGGAAAACCTCGTTCCCGTGTTTCTTCACAACGCCGCTTGCTGTATCGACATGAAGCCCGCCGACTTCAAACGCCGACCCGGAGCGCCTGCTTTTTCGCAGGGCGTTTCCGATTCGTGCAATCAATTCGCGCGGACGAAAAGGCTTGGTGATATAGTCGTCCGCGCCTATGTTCAGGCCTGTTACAACACTTGCTTCGTCGCCGGAAGCCGTCAGAAAGATAACGGGAATATCTTGTGTTTCTTTGATTTCTGTGCAAACGGTAAAACCATTTCCGTCAGGCAGAGATATATCAATCAACGCCAAATCAAATTTCTGCCCGTCAAGCATGGCAAGGGCCTCCCCCCGCGTGGGGGCATGTGTGACTGTAAATCCCTCTGAACGCAGTAAAAGCACAAGGTTCTTTGCAATTGCCTTATCGTCCTCAATCAAAAATACCCGTGGCATTCGTCATTCCTCCTATCCGTGATAAACTGTGATTTCTTCGGGTGGTGGCGATTCTTCACCCGCCCATCAGCGGGCTTGTCTGCGTCTATGGGTATTATCCACATGCGGCCAAACCACACCACGCCGATGGTATAAGCCTATTATATGCGTTCTGCCGAACAAATCAAGCTTTTCATTTTCACGATAATATTGTGGTTAAGATTGCAATATTGTTTATTTATGATATTATAATTCCTAGTTGCTGCAATATTAACAAGAAAAAAGTTGTGGAGGTTAAGAGGATGAAGCGGGAAATTTATGAGTGTTATACAGATATTTTAAATACAGAATTAGTGCCGGCTTTGGGCTGTACAGAGCCGATTGCGATTGCATTTGCTTCTGCAAAGGCAGTATCTCTTTTGGGATGCCGGCCTGAGAAAATTGAGATGCATTGCAGCGGGAATATTGTGAAAAATGTACAGGGTGTTATCGTGCCAAATGCGGGAGGATTGAAAGGGATTGAAGCGGCAGCTATTTTAGGAGCGCTGGGCGGCGATGCAGATAGAAATCTGGAGGTGCTGGAAGGCATAGATTCCGAAGTAAAAGCTGAAGCAAAGGAATTGATCGGAACCGGATATTGCAGTTGTGTGCTGGCAGAGGATGTTGAAAATCTGTATCTTCTGGCAAAGGTATCTGCCGGAGAACACAGTGCCGAGGTTGAAATAGAACATATTCACACCAATATCATACGAATGAGTGTAGATGGCAAAAATTTGATGAAGGCAGATACAGACCAGTGCGGCGGTCATACTGTAGCCGATAAGAGCCTGCTCAATGTCCGTGACATTCTTGAATTTGCGGATACCGCAGACCTGAAGGACATAGAAGAAGTGCTGTATAACCAGATTGAGATGAATTCCGCTATTTCAGATGAAGGGCTGGAAGGCCAGTGGGGGGTCAGTGTCGGGAAAACACTGCTTGAGATTTACGGCGATGATGTGAAGGTAAGGGCAAGAGCCAGAGCTGCAGCAGGATCAGATGCGCGGATGAGCGGCTGCTCCATGCCTGTAGTGATCAATTCCGGCAGTGGAAATCAGGGAATGACAGCATCTTTACCCGTTATTGAATATGCAACAGAATTGGGTGTGTCTAAAGAGAAGCTATATCGGGCATTGGTAATCAGTAATTTAATCGCCCTGCACCAGAAAAAATATATCGGCAGTCTCTCAGCTTACTGCGGTGTTGTATGCGCTGCCTGTGGAAGCGGAGCGGCAATTACTTATCTTCACGGCGGGGGATATGAGCAAATTGGCAATACTATTATCAATACCATTGCCAATGTAGGCGGCATGGTCTGTGATGGTGCGAAACCCTCCTGTGCGGCTAAAATAGCATCGGCGGTAGAAGCGGCAATAATGGCTCATCATATGGGGACATTTAACCGGGTATTCCGGGACGGAGAAGGACTGGTACAGCAGGATGTGGAACAGACAATTCAAAATATCGGGCATGTGGGCCGGGTCGGAATGAAGTCCACTGACCTGGAAATTTTAAATATTATGCTGACGGGAAGAAATGATGTGGCAAAAAATCGAGACAATTGACAATACATCCGCGGACAGTCCGCGGATGTACAGCCAATCCTGCACGATCCGTGAAACCATCCGCGCCATACAGTTTTCTACAATTTCTCACTATTATTTCTGCCTTTTGGCATATACTTCCATAGCTGCGGCCAGAAATTTTGAAAGTCCTTTGCCATACTTATCCACGTTTGCTGTAAATCTTTCATCAGAGATATACATTTGACCAACTTCTGCGAAAGCTTCCAACGTGTATTTGCAGCCTAAGCCGGAGTTGAAATAGCTGTACATTTTTGCCATAGCTTTTTGTGCGGCTTCGGAATCAGGACTTTCATGCTTTATTTCTGCCAGCTCAATGAACAAATCATTCATGCCTTTTGCCAGAGCGTTTTGTTCACTCTGTGACAATGAGTCTATATGGGCGCTGCTCTGCTCTACAACCTCATCACCCCATAAATGGCGTGCTTCTTCTTCATATGGATTATTTGTGAAATCAAATCCATTAAATTTATCTTTTTGGCTCATTGTTGTTTCTCCTTTCATATTTTTTGTTGATTTATCAAGGGTTTTAAGCATTAAATTGATACGTTTCTTTTTATGCAGAAGATACTTTTTTTGTAACTCAAAAGCTTTCTCTCTATCAAAGTCTGGATTATCCAAAAGCTCCTTGATTTTTGCAAGCGAGAATCCACACTCCTTAAAAAACAGAATTTGCTGCAGCTTATCCAAATCCTCGTCGCTATATTCACGATAGCCGTTTTCCGGATTACGGCGCGGACTAAGAAGTGAAATTGTGTCGTAATGATGAAGCGTGCGCACGCTTACACCTGTTATTTCAGCTACCTTATTTGCATTCATTTTCATCATCTCCCTTGCAAATATCATCATATACTATAACGCAACGTAATAGTCAATACTTTTTCGATTTATATTTTAATAATTCTCAAACATTTCATAATCAATTTGTAAACAACTTCTCGGTAGAATACAGCTATCGAATGATTGACCTAATCCCTGTCTGCAGGGGTTTGAAGTAGGTTGTTCAAATCATAAAGGAGATAAATAGAAATGGCAAAGTCAAAATTGGTGGAAGCAAATGAGAAAATTGAGAGAGCCGTTGTAGGCGGGTACAAGAAAATTGAGGAAGGTGTCGTGGGCAGCTTTACCAAAGTCACCGATAAATTTGTGGATTCCTTCCTGACAAAGGAAGGTGAAGCTATCGAGGATGCTAAAAAAAGATTGGCGGCTGAACAACAGGTGAGAGAAGAATCATATTTAACAGATTGGAAAACACAAATGAAACGGAGGGGCATGATCCAATAGGGGAACTAAAGGCATACCGATTTTTGCCCTGTTGCTTTTCGTACTGATATATCCCGCATGAAGAAAACAAGATGGAGCTGCTCGGGCGTTTGGACAAATGCGTTACGAGGCCCGGAACAATCGTATCTCTGATTGTAGGGATTATCGGCGCGTTGATAATAGGTGCCGGTATGAGTCTTGTGATGGTCTGGACGGACTACTTCATTCCTGGTATCGTCATCAGTGTGATTGGCATGGCAGGTGTAGCGGCAGCCTATCCTGTTTTTATCGCCATAATAAAGAAACAACGTGAAAAGATTGCGCAGCAGATTTTGAAACTTACGGATGAATTGATACAGCAGAAATAAGATATTTAAATTGGTTGAGGAGAAATAATGGAAATTATATGTCCAGTTTTAGCATAAAATATTTAGAGGAGTAAATACTAAAGCAAGTATTAAGAAGAAATCAGTTGAAAAATATAAGAAAGCGGTGTATGATATATGTATTACTTCGGAAAATGCGAAAATATATATCTAGAGGAGAGAAAAATGGTAGTAATGGATTTAAAGCTAAATAATTTTTTGGCGTTAAAAAATTTTCATATGAATATGTCATACCCTAAAAAAATTGTGAATTCTTATATTAAAGATGAATTTTTAAAAGATCGCCCCAATTTTAGATATAAGAAAGTAAATATAATAATGGGGGGTAACGCAACAGGTAAAACATCCATTGGGAAAATGATGATGTCCATTTTTAATTTTATAGATAAAAAGTTATTTGCTGCTATTCAAAGTGAAATTAATAATAAGTCGGAAGAAGCATCATTTTCTATCGATTTTATTATTGATAATAGTTTTAAACTATATAGAGTTGAGGCGGTATTTACCCCTATAGCATTTGAAAAATATAAGGATTTCGACATTAAAATAATAACGAAGGTTGTTGATATTAATAAAAATGACAGCTATGAAAGTAGTGCTAAAAGGCTAAAAATAATCGACACTGAAGTTGCAGAAGATTATGTTAAGGAATTAGAAAAAGTAGAAGATTTATCATGGCTATTTTCTTATACATCAGATGCAGGTGAGTTACAAAAGGGAGGAACTGAAAATTTTCGTGAAATTCTAGAATACACATTGCGTGCGTTAGATCCAGCAATACAAAGTGTTGAAAAAATTAGTGAGGTTGAGAATTCCTATGTAATCAAAACTAAGACACATGATGTTATAATCCAAGAAGGTAAAGTTGTAAAAGCTAATTTGCTTTCGAGCGGGACATTGTCAGGCATAGATATTGCGTTTGTCGTGTCATCAATAAAAGAAGGAGGATATGGATTTTATTATTGCGATGAAAAGGTTTCATATATTCACAGTGAAGTTGAAAAAGCTTTCTTAAGTTTAATGATAAGTTGTTTGCAAGATGATAATCAATTATTTTTCACCACACATAATACAGATATATTAGAATTAGCGTTGCCAAAGCATTCATATACATTTTTAAGAAAAAATGTTGAGAATAGTAAGCAACCGATTAGTTGCGTTTATGCATCAGATTTCTTAAAACGTAATACTGATTCATTAAGAAATGCAGTAGAAAATGATCTGTTTTCAGTATCTCCAAATATAGATTTAATATATCAAATTGGTGAAATCTAGACGGCACTTATGAGGAAAAAAGAATGCAGAAATATTATAAATACTATGTTGAAGGTGACGATGACAAAGCTGACGGAAGCTCGTCTTATTACGCTAAAAAAGGGAACGACAATAGTTTTAGTATTTGATACTGACACAAATAAAACTGATATACTTGAAAAGAATCTCCGCTTTCTTGAGAGGCAAAAAGGTTTAATAAAGGAAATTATATTAATTACGCAAGTTTCTAATTTAGAAGATGAGCTAATACGTAGCTGTAATATAAGAGAGATTAGAGAATTGACTGGGAGTAGAAGCAATACCGAATTCAAAGGTGATTTATTAAAAACAAATAATTTGAAAGCGAAATTAGACAAAAAAAGCTTTGATTTTAATAAGTTTTGGATTGCTAATGCACACAATGATTTTCAATTTATAAATAATGATGCAAGTAAAGTAAAATTGAAATAGTATACATATTTTTTCTAAATCAGATTATCAAAGAAATATTCTTAAAATTCGAGAAAGAGATCGTACAATAGGCGAAGTGGTTATTAAACTGTTTCGCCTATTGTACTGAAATTTCTTATATTTCTGCAGGTACTTCGGGGTTATTATTAGCAAAGTTCTGCAGGATGACCAGAGGCTGGTAAGGGCTGTTGTTAGTGATTGCAACACCTGCTTTGGCAGCATTTTCACTGACGAAGAACTCGTCACCGGTAATATCTTCAAAGCGGACCAGCTCCGGTGCTTCGCAGCCGTATACGCCGAATTTGCCGTGGCCTTGTGCGATCAGGGCGCAGTAGCAGGCCTGGTCTTTCAGTATGTAGGTTTCTCCCGGGAAAACGGTCACTTCTTTGGCGGCTACCCATTCGTTGGCGTAAGCCACCCATTTCTCCACCGCCGCCGCGGTTTCTGATTTCACTTTCGGGGCGCGGAAATAGGTTTCTTTGTAATCGCTTCTGGTACTTTCTTCCCAGTCGATCTGATCGAAGAGGGCATCAATATCATTCTTTTCTTCTTCCGGTGCACAGTCGGTCAGAAGATTTAACCGATTCACCTCTCCCATGGTTACATTTTCCATGATCGTATTGACATCGCTGTTCCACTGCGGCTCGAAGGTCACGACCGATGCCGGGGCGTGGATGACACCAGCCGGCGTATACCAGCCGGTTCCCAGTTGGATGCGGTAAGCACGTGAAAGTTCGGTGATCCGATTATCTTTCACACCAAAATCGCGCAGGGCCTGTTTGACATCCTCTTTATCGGTGAAAGGGTCAAAGCCGAAATAGGTTAATGGAAATCTGCCCAAATAGCTGGCATTGTACTGCGGCGGGAAATAGTAAGCTTCCGGTTTTCCGTGCATGCCGATCCGGCCGGCCTTTTCTTCATCCAAGTGCAGGTGGTGGAACAATGGTTTATCGTAGTCGTAAAGCTTGGCAAAAGCAGGCCACGTACCATACTTTTCTGTTAATGCATCACCGATCAGATCGGCGCCTAATTCTTCGACATAATCTTTAAAGAGCGCTTTTTCTTTCCCGGCGGAATCTTCTAATACGAAGCTCATTCCTTCGGTCTCTCCGGTCTTTGGTCCGTTTAGAGCTACGGTGATCGAACCAAGCCATCTCTCGCAGATGCCGCCGCGGTCCATGCCGAACGCATAATAATCATTCGGGTGGAGACGAAGCCTTCTTCCGGGCTCGTTGAAACTTCTCGGCACCCATGCCGGAACCAGCTGCAGGACCCCCTGACCTTTTTCGAATATAGTTCTTATGTTGCTCATAATCTTCCTCCTTTTTAACTGCTTAGATTGACTTGGTGAAAAATATTTTTATATACAACTATTGTAATACTGGAATAATTAAATAATATCACAAAATAATGGGAATTAGTATACCTAAAATATACAAATTTACTTGTTTTATAAAAATAATTTTCACTAAATATTGACAATGAATAGTAATTGATATAAGATGACATCAATAAATGATTTAATTACATAACTACTAGGAGGATATCGGAAATGCTAATGAATATGAAAGAGTTGCTGAAGGTGGCCAATGAACAAAATTTTGCCGTACCGGCGTTCAATATTGGGACAGGACAGATTCTAAACGGGGTGATGGACACGTGTGAAAGGCTGAAAGCGCCGGTAATACTTGCTATCCATCCACTCGAACTGGAATTTCAGGGAGATAGTTTCCTGAGAATGTGTATTGACCGGGCGCAGAATTCGCCCCTTCCGGTATGTATTCATCTGGATCACAGTGATCTGGCACCGATTATGCGGGCAATCAGAACCGGCTTTACTTCGGTTATGATTGATGCTTCTCATATGTCCTTTGAAGATAATGCTGCAATAACCAGGAAGGTGTGCGAACTGGCTCATCCGCTGGGAGTTTCTGTTGAGGCCGAACTGGGAACCATCGGAACGACCGACGGTGACACTGAAGGCGGTACAGATGAGATTATTTATACTCAGCCGGAAGATGCGGTTCGGTTTGCAGCGGAAACGGGTTGTGATACTCTGGCGATCGCAATCGGGACAGCGCACGGGATATATGCTCCGAATATGAAACCGGAGCTGAAACAGGATCTCCTCTCGGAAATCAAGAGCAAGGTGTCCATTCCTCTGGTGCTGCACGGTGGTTCCGGCAACGCCGATGAAGAGATTGCCGAGGCGGTGAAGCGGGGGATTAATAAGATTAATATTTCTTCTGATATCAAAGATGCATTTTATCAGCAGCTTCGGACCACGCTGAAAGACAAGAAGGTCAGAGAGCCATTCGAGTTGTACCCTGCCAGTGTAGAAGCGATGAATGAAGTGATTGAACATAAAGTAAAACTATTTAATGATGATGACAAAGTGAAGTATTATATCTTATAATAGAAGAAAAATTATAAGGTGGTCATAGATATGGACAAAAACGGAGATTCTGTTATCGAAGTTATTAAGAATAACTACCATGAGCTGTTTTCGGCGGAACGGAAAGTGGCGGATTTTATTCTGACGAATTTTCAGGATGCGCTGCTGCTGAATATAACCGAACTGGCGAAGAAAAGCAAGACCAGCGAGGCGACGATCGTAAGGATGTGTAAGCATATCGGTTATCAGGGGTATTACCAGATGCGCCTGATGATGTCACGGGATGCCGGTAAAAGGCAATTGGAGCTGGAGGAAGACAGCGTTGCTGACTCCACCAAGATTCTCTTTGATATTGCTGCGGAAAGAGTGGCTAAACTAGCTGAAAGCATACAGATGGACACTCTGATTAAAGCGGCACAGATTCTCAAGGAGAGTAGAATTTCCTATGTGATCGGTGCGGGAAACACGAATCCGGTGGCGCTGGATCTGGGGTTTCGTCTGGAACGTCTGGGAATTCCCTGTATTTATCCGTCTCTGCCGGAGCATTTTTTGAACCACATCCGGCTGGGTACTAATGAGGATGTTATTTTAGCCATTTCCCGGTCAGGACTGTCAAAGCAGGTCGTACAGGCTATGGAGCTGGCAGGGAGGAATAACATGCGGGCGATCGTAATCTCGGGTGAGAGCCAGACTTCGCTGACAGCATATGCTGATTGCCTGATACATGTAAAAGAGATGAAGAAGATTCCAATTGGCGGCAATGTCGACTCCCATTTGCTTGAAATGGCAGTTAATGATGCCCTGCTCTATATCGTAAAGAATTATGACAGCATCGTGTCGGATGAGAAAATGGTGAAGAACGATTTTGAAGATATTGATGATATCGAGATTATGCTGAGTGAATACAAATTGTAAAACGAGGGAAAAGATGGGATATACGGATAAATATTTAGCCTGCCTGGAGGAGACGGAGGTGATCACAAAGTGGTGTTACCAGTCCGGTAAACGTCCTGCTCTGGGATATACAAGCAATCTGGATGTTGTGGTTGAATGGGATGAAGAGGAATTTAACCGGCTTCTTGAGGAGTATTTAAAGAGCCCGCCGGCATTCGCTGAGGGTGAGGTTATTTCCTGTATGGAAGATCTTGCGCGGGTGGTGTGTTTCTTTGCACTGAATGGTATGGGCGGAGAAGTGGAAGTTGATAATGCGGAAGTTGTGGCTGAAATTATGAGACGATTTAACTTCCAATACGGGCTGGGCGGAACCTGTGCACAGGGTGCCGCTGCGCTTGGAGCCATGGGGGTGCCGGCGCTGATACATATTACGGATACTTCTGAAGAGGTTTTGAATTTCCTGGCTTGCGGGGGGGCAGAGGCAGTGAAGAACGGTGAAAGAGTTCCGGTTGACCAGGCGCAGACCGGCATGCCGGCGTTGATTCATCTGATTATGCAGTTCACTAAGGGGGGAAAGATTCACGTCGGCAATAAAGACAGCCGGGTGCCGCTGTCCAACCGGGTGATCATCGACTATGATCAGGTGCATAAAGATCTTCCGGTGGAACCGTCTTTCATGAAGTATCTGGAAGAACATGCGGAAATGATCTGTTCGTACGGTGTATCCGGTTTTAATGCAATCCTGGATCTGGCTGTACTGAAAGAGCGGGTTAATGAGTTGAGCGGCCACTATAGGTGTCTGAAAGATAAGAATCCGTACTTGTTCATATATCTTGAAAGTGCTCATTATTTCAGCTCCGCTGCCAGAGATTACGTTTATGGTGCCCTGGCTGACTATATTGATATAATGGGAATGAACGAAGAGGAATTGGTGGATTTTGCGGAGAGGTCTGGCATTACAGTGGATAAGGACGACATTGGTACAGTTATCAGCTGTCTTGACCGTATGCTGGAAACTTTTCCGGTCAAAGGCTTCGTGCTGCACACAAAAGATTATTCGATGTACTATGGGCAGGATCCTGGCAAAGTGAATATAGAACTGGGTTTGACGATGGGGAATCTGATGTCCGGCACACGGGCCAGAACAGGAAGATACGGTACTTTTGAGGACTGCTGCGAAACCCTGGAACTAGCCCTGAGTGAGACGGGATTGAGATTTTATGAAGAGCTTCAGAACCTCCGGTTAAAACAGCATGCTATACTGGTGCCCTCCCGGTATATGGAACGGCCCAGATATACAATCGGACTGGGAGATACCTTTGTAGCTGGAATGCAGTTTGGATTTTTAAGATAATTTTTTTACTAATTATAGGAATAGGAGTTCATAATGGGCTATTTATTAGGAATTGATATCGGGACATCATTTTTAAAATCGGTGCTAATTGAAGAAGAGGGAAATGAAGTCTTTACCGACAGCAAAAGCTATAATTTTTCCACTCCGAAAAAAGGCTATGTAGATCACGATCCGGAGGAATGGTGGGAAGCATGTAAAGATACTATAGCAAGTATTTTTAAGCATGTGAGAATCGATAAAAGCGAAATAAGGGGAATTAGTTTTGCGGGACAGATGCACGGACTGGTAGCGCTTGATAAAAACCATCAGGTGATCCGTCCGGCGATCCTGCATAATGATGCCAGGTCATCAAATCAGGTGGAAGAAATTAAGCGGATCCTGGGTATCCGGAGGATCAAAGAGCTTGTTGGCAATCCGATCTATACCGGCTTTTTGCTGCCGTCGCTTTTATGGATCCGTGAAAATGAGCCGGCCAATTATGAAAAAATACGGTATGTAATGCTGCCGAAAGACTATATTAAGTTTAAACTGACCGGTGAGATATCCAGCGATTTTTCCGACGCTTCTGCAACCTTGCTGTTTGATATTCGGAACAGCAGGTGGTCAGAGGAAATTCTCACGAGAATGGATATTGATAGAGAGATACTGCCGCAGTGCTATGAAACTTCACAGGCGATTGGTATCGTAAGCCGGACGGCGGCTCTGGATACCGGACTGGCTGCAGGTACTGTGGTGGTGGCCGGAGGCGGTGATCAGGTCATGCAGTGTATCGGCAACGGTGCGATTGAGATCGGAGATGCCTGCGTCAACATAGGCACCAGCGGACAGGTTTCCTTTCAGTGTGATAAGCCGGTGATGAACCCCTCGTTAAACACCAACACTTTCTGCGGATATAAGGCAGGACAGTGGTTTACCATGGGGGCGATCATGAGTGCCGGGATGTCCTATAAATGGTTTAATAATTTATTTGAACGGTATGATTATGATGCCTTGAATGAGAAGATTGCCGGCATCAAACCGGGCAGCGGCGGTCTGCTGTTCCTGCCGTACTTAAACGGAGAGCGTACACCGCATCTGAATCCTAATATCAGCGGAGCTTTTGTGGGCTTAAATATCAATACCAGCCGGGAGGAAATGTCCCGGGCAGTGATGGAAGGTGTTACATATGCTCTTAACCAGTGCATTGAGGTGTGCCGGGATCTGGGGCTGACTAAGGATATTCTGATTGCCTCGGGCGGGGCGGCGAGGAGCCGTCCGTGGCTGCAGATACAGGCGGATGTTTTTAATCTGCCGGTCAAGATCAGCCGAACACGGGAACAGGCGGGGCTGGGAGCGGCCATAGCGGCCGGACACGGAGCCGGTACATATCGGAATATCGCCGAAGGATGTGCCCGGCATGTGAAGTTTGAAGAGGAGATTATCGAACCGAATGCAGCAAATCATGAAGTGTACAGAGAGTATTATCATTTATTTAAAGATATGTACCAGGAGAGCAGGACGGTAATTGAAAAAATAACTTTGCTGGGGAGACAAGGATGAGAAAGAGGTGAGTGATTTGGGTGAACAGCCGAAGAAGAACCCTGAGTATGTGCTGGAGTGTCATGGCATATCAAAAGCATTTGGCGGAACGCAGGCATTAAAGGATGTGCAGCTGCACATCCGTCCGGGTGAGGTGCATGCTTTATTGGGTGAGAACGGCGCGGGAAAGTCTACCTTAATGAAGTGCATCATCGGACTGCATCAGCAGGATGCGGGTGAGATTACGTTTGAAGGTATGCCGTATCATGTCCGGGGACCGGTCGAGGCATTGAAAGCGGGCATCTCTATGATCCATCAGGAGTTGAATACGGAGCCGCACCTGACTATAGCGGAGAACATTTTTCTGAAACGGGAGGATACCAAAGGGATATTTCTCAATAAAAAGGCTCAGGACGAGAGAGCCAGGGAAATCCTTGAGAAATTTGATTTTCATGATGCTCCCCGGACTTTGATGAAGAAGCTGACACTGGCGCAGATGCAGATGGTTGAGATCATCAAAGCGGTATCGTGCAATTCACGGCTGATCATCATGGATGAACCGACTTCGTCGCTGGACAGCGAAGAGACCGAGAAATTGTTTAAAACCATCCGTGAACTCAAAGAAAAAGGGGTGGCCATCATATATATATCACACCGGATGGAAGAGATTTTTCAGATTAGTGACCGGGTTTCGATTTTCCGGGATGGGCAGTATATTGATGAAAAGGAAATCCGAGAGGTGACAAAAGATGAATTAATCTCCATGATGGTCGGGCGCAAAGTGACGAATGTGTTCCCGAAGGTTGATACTGAGATCGGTGAGGTTGTATTTGAGGTAGACCGGCTCACTGGAAACGGGTTCAAGAATATTTCTTTTGCAGTGCGCAAAGGGGAGATACTTGGCATCTCCGGTCTGGTGGGATCAGGGCGCAGCGAGACCATGCGGGCGATCTTTGGGATGGATCCGATTGAAAGCGGACGGCTGTATCTGGAAGGTAAGGAAATTAAGATCAAGAAACCGCAGCAAGCTATCAAATATGGTATCTGCATGGTCAACGAAGACCGCAAGAATTACGGTTTATCGCTGCATCGGGCAATCAGGGAAAACATGGTTCTGCCAACCCTGCCGATGAACCAAAAAGGGTTGCTTTTGAATAAACGGCGGGAAGAAAAAGAATGTGTGGAGATGGGCAGGCTCCTGCAGCTGAAAGCGGCCAGTATCGATCATGACGCTATTTCTCTGAGTGGCGGCAATCAGCAGAAAGTAGTCCTGGCAAAATGGCTGATGGAAAATCCGAAGGTTTTGATTCTGGACGAGCCCACCAGAGGGGTAGACGTCGGTGCCAAATCGGAAATCCACAGTTTGATGAGTGAATTTGCTGCCAAAGGAATGGCTGTTATTATGATATCTTCGGAGCTCCCGGAAGTAATGGGGATGAGTGACCGGATTTTGATTTACCATGAAGGCGAAATAAACGGTGAAATCACGCGGGCGGAAATATTAAACGGCTCAGTCGACCAGGAAGTGATTCTGGGCAAAGCATTCGGACAGGATTAGGAGGATTAGGAAATGGCAAAAAAAGAGGGAAAGATCTTGGGAATGGAAAGAGAAAATTTCCGGATGTTCATGGGAAAGTACGGAATCGGCGTTATCCTGCTGTTTATGGTGGTGGTGATATCGGTTATAGAACCGGCTTTCCGCAGCGGCGGCAATATGTTGAATGTTGCAACGCAGGTTTCCATTAATGCGATGATTTCGTTTGGCATGTGTCTGGCCATCACGACTGAAGGAATCGATCTGTCGGTAGGGGCTCAGCTGGCTTTAGTAAGCTGTACTCTGGGACAGCTGATCACCAACCGGGGGTGGGGGATCCTGTCTGCCTGCCTGGCCGCGCTGGCTATCTCAACGTTATGGGGTTTTATCAATGGGTTTTTAATTTCTAAATTTAATATGTTTCCTTTTGTAGTCACACTTTCGACTCAGTTGATCATCAGAGGATTGGCTCAGGTGGTCAGCGGCGGACAGGCGATTCCGCTGACGGATGACACGTTTAAACGGATTTACTCTTTTAAGCTGGGTCCCATTCCGTTTCCGATCGTCATGCTTGTGATTGTTACGGTAATTATGTATCTGGTGGTGCACTGGACCAAGTTCGGACGTTACATATTTGCGGTCGGTGACAATATGCAGGCGGCAATTGCATCCGGTGTCAGCGTTCTAAAAACCAAAACTGCCGTTTATACCATCTCCGGCTTTCTGGCCGGAGTTGCCGGAATCATCTTTACGGCCAAGACAGCATCGGCACAGTCCAACATCGGTGTCGGATATGAGACTGATGCGGTGGCGGCCTGCGTGCTCGGCGGGACATCCTTCGCCGGTGGCGTAACTACCATTCCCGGTGTGTTTATGGGAATCTTTATCATTGGTTTTATTTATAACGGAATGAATCTTATCGGCATTGATTCTTATTATCAGTCCATGACTAAGGGTGCGGTTATTATTCTGGCGGTATTGGTAGACATGATTATGAATAAGAAAAATGCATAGTAGGGTGTTAGAGGCAAAGCCTCTCAAAATAAAACACTAAATTTAAGGAGGGTAATTATGAAAAAAAGAGTGTCAGGCGTTTTAATGAGTGTTGTAATGACAGTAGCTTTGGCTGCCGGATGCGGCAGTTCCGGTTCGGACAGCACTGACTCGGGAAGTAGTTCTGATTCCGGGGAAGCAAAAACAGAAGCGACAAAGGCCGGAGATGTGAATGGTGATGGTAAGATTATCGTTGGCTACATTTCTAAAAACATCGTCGATCCCTTTCACGCTCCGATCAACGACTATGCCAAGACGACTCTGGACGGGCTGGTTGCCGATGGCGTAATTGATGACTGGACAGGAGTTCTGGATGGTGAAACGGATGCAGCGAAACAGATCGACCGCGCGGACGAGTGTATTGCCAAAAAGTGTGATTATGTAATTATTTTACCGGCTGAGTCAACCGCTTCCGATCCGGCGCTGACTAAGCTGGTTGACGAAGGGATTGAGGTTCTGGTAGTCAATTCAAAAACCGACAGTACCGATGACCTGGCAGCTTGTTATTCTGGCTCAGATGATGTAGAGGCAGGAGAAATGCTGGCAAAGTGGGTGATCGATCAGGTGCCGGACGGTGGTAAATATGCACACTGTCAGGGAATTATCGGCAACTCAGCACAGATACAGCGTGGTGAAGGAATTGAAAATATCATGTCTCAAAATGACAAGTTTGAATCGGTTGGCGATTTCCCATGTGAATGGGCGGCTGATAAGGCTGCTAATGTGGCTACCGATATGATGAACAAATACGGTGATGAATTAAAGGCGATCATCTGTGACAATGACGATATGTCTTCTGCGGCTCAGAAGGTTTGCAACGATGCCGGCAGATCCGATATTGTATGCGTCGGCGTTGACGGAAACGAGAATCCGATCGCCATGGTAGAGGCAGGCGAAATGGGTGCAACCATACTTCAGGATGGCGTTGGTCAGGTAGATGCCGCCATTGAACAGATTAAAAAAGCAATTAACGGTGATGCAATGGAAAAAGAAATTATGGTTCCATTTGTGCTGGTAACCAAAGAGAATGCGGCAGAATATATGAAATAGGGCGTTTTGCCACTATACGTTCTAAAGAGGGAGGAGTGCCGTGGGCGCTCCTCAATTCTTTGGAATTGGCAATTTTTTTGTGAAAAATTGAAGCGAAACATATTGAAACTGGACAAAGTTAAAATAAAGGTATATTATGCAAGTATAAAATGTAAGGAGGTCAATATGAAGATTGCGATAGGATGTGACGAGGCGGCTTATGCGCTGAAAGTAGAGATTATGAAACATCTGGATAGTAAAGGTATTGCATACGAAGATTTCGGAGCGGGTAAGGGTGAAGTGGTGCTGTATCCCGAGGTCGCATACAAGGCGGCGGATGCGGTGGCTTCCGGTGAATTTGACAGGGGAATCCTTGTGTGCGGGACCGGCATCGGAATGGCTATCTGTGCCAATAAGGTTCCGGGTATCAGGGCGGCTGTATGCCACGACCCTTTTTCGACGGAACGTTCGCGTAAGAGCAATGATGCACAGATTATGTGCATGGGAGAACGCGTGATCGGGGTGGAGCTTGCCAAGTATCTGGTAGATATCTGGCTGGAATGCGATTTCGCAGGCGGCGGATCGGCACCGAAGGTTGATTTGATCAATGAATTGGAGCGGCAGCATATTAATAATGCTAAATAAAATTAACAAAGGGGCGTTGCACTAACAAGTATTTCCGGCGCCCGTTTCTGCTGCTGCCCGGTCTCTCTGGCTTCCGGCCCGGTTAGCGGAATGCGGGCTGGGACGCTTAGCCTTTGTTTCTGGGCAAAAAAACCATAGATATTTAAGAACCGAGCATATTTACCCCAAATTCTGATGAATTTGCGGTTCAGATGCTCTTGCCGGCGGCGCGGGAAGCGCCTTCGTCATCTTAAATATCTATGGTTTTTTTACTGAGAAACAAAACGGCACACTTTATAGCCCGCATTCCGCTAACCGGGCCGGAAGCCAGAGAGACCGGGCAACAGCAGAAACGGGCGCCGGAAATACTTGTTAGTGCAACTAGGTTAGGCAGGTCGGGAGTTTTAGGTTGAAATTAATCAGTATCTTCCCAGGAACCCACAAAGCTGTTGCACCAATAAGCAGCTCTTTGGGAATCCGCATATGGTAATCAAATACTCTGGAAAGCGGTAATGGCATCGCGGATGAGTGCGTTGAAATTATCCGGATCCCATGCAGCTCTTCCGGTGAACAGGCCGTCGATCGATGGCTGGATAATCAGCTCGCCGGCATTTTGAGGATTGACACTGCCGCCATATAATACTGGGATTTGCAAAGCTGCTTTGCCAAATATCTCAGACAGGGTATCTTTGATCACTTTGTGCATTTCTTCGGCATAACCGGCTGATGCCGGAGTGCCGTTTACGCCGATTGACCATACCGGCTCATATGCGATCCAAATGTTGCCGGCCTGTATTTGCGGAATGTTATGGCAGCCTATTCTGAGCTGGGTGCGCAGAATCTCGGCACTGATGCCATATTCTTTTTCCTGAGCTGTTTCGCCGATGCAAAGGAGGGCGGTGAATCCGTGGTTTAAGGCAGCTTTTACTTTTTTGTTTTCGATATAATTGTTTTCGCCAAAGACATGGCGGCGTTCTGAATGTCCTATCATAACTAAGTTTAACCCGATTTCTTTGAGCATAACGGGTGAAATTTCTCCGGTAAATTGTCCTTCGTCTTCCCAACACATGTTTTGAGCACCGATTTTAATAAGACTCTGATCAATGCAGTTTACAGCTGCTTCTAACGAGGTATAGGATGGAATGATAAACAATTCTAACTGGTCACGGTTTAAATCGCTGGTATTTGCTGATAATCTTTGTAAATATTCAGCGGTTTCTTTGGCGGTCTTATACATTTTCAGATTGCTTCCGAAGTAAAGTTTTTTCTTCATAATCGTTTCCTGCCTTTCGGAGATTGGTTTATAGAATGCAAAATATAGTTTGATTATACTAATGATTGGGAGCAAAAACAAGTAGATAAACAAGCATATAAAAACATGTTAAAAAATAATCATACGAATAAAAACATAAAATCGAAAATAAACGTAAATTAATGGTATTATAATTGAATATATTGCATAAATATGGGGTTGTAAAAACTACATTGATAACGAAAATATAAAAAGGAGTTGTATAATTAATAAATAAATAGTAAAATTTAAATAAATAAAAAATAAATAAATAATAATAACGAAATAAAAAGAAATAATAAACGAAATTAAAACGAAAGGAAAAGAAATTATGTTTAGACCAGTTACAGCAATTACAATGGGGGATCCGGCGGGAATCGGACCAGAAATTGTAATCGGAACGATGCTTGATAAGGAAATACATGGATGCTGCAGACCATTTGTAATCGGCAGTATTGCAATATTAGAAAGGGCAGCGGAGATATTACAGAGAGATGTGAAGTTCAGAAAGATTGAAAAGCCTGCACAGGCAATCTATAAGTATGGAGAAATAGATGTTCTGGAGACAGGGGAATATGACACAAATAGCATTGAATGGGGAAAAGTGCAAAGACTGGCCGGGCAGATGGCAATTGATTTTATCATGAAGTCAATTGATTTAGGCCTGGATAAACAAGTAGATGCGATATCAACATCTCCGATCCACAAAGGTGCAATTAAATTAGTTGGTGTTGAAGAACCGGGGCATACGGAAATTTATCAAGATGTGACCAATTCACCATATGCACTGACGATGTTCTCCTGTCATAAGCTGCGGGTGTTTTTCGTAAGCCGGCATATGTCTTTGGTAGATGCATGTCATTATGCAGCAAAAGGTGTAGTGTTAGAAAATATAGTTAACATTGATAAAGAACTCCGTAAGATTGGACTGGAAGATCCGCTGATTGCAGTTGCCGGACTCAATCCGCATAATGGTGATCATGGGTTATTCGGCCGCGAGGAGATTGATGAAATTGAGCCGGCGGTAAAGGCGGCACAAGAATTAGGAATCAGGGCGGCAGGACCATGCCCTGCTGATTCGGTCTTCCATATTGGAAAATCCGGGAAATATGATGCAATTCTTTCTTTATATCATGATCAGGGTCATATTGCGTGCAAGACTTTAGATTTTGAAAAATCGGTAACACTAACATTCGGACTGCCGTTTATACGCAGTTCGGTTGATCATGGTACGGCATTTGATATCGCTGGAAAGGCGGTTGCCAATCCGGTAAGTTTAATTGAATCAACAAAAGTGGTTTCAGAATATGCAGCAAAACAACACAAAGAAGACTCGGACACCAATTAGAAAGGAGGATTAAGATGCCACTGATAGGAGCAGTAGCGGATGATTTGACCGGAGCGACGACGACAGGGGTTCTGCTGGCCAGATCAAAAGCGAGAACGGCAGTGTTTTTCAATGAAGAAGCAGCAGAAAATGCCAAAGGATCAGAGACCCTGGATGCTATTCTGGTCAGTAGCAACAGTCGGGCACTGCCGGCCAATGAAGCGTATGAGAAAGTAAAATCGGCGACACAGGCACTAAAACGAATGGGGGTTAAGTATTTTTCAAAGCGTATTGATACTACGATGCGTGGGGGAGTTGGCGTAGAGGTTGATGCCATGCTTGATCAGTTAGAGGAAGATGCAGTTGCTGTGGTAGTGCCGGCGATGCCCCAGTCCAGGCGGATTCTGGTTGGCGGATATTCAGTGATTGATGGGGTGGCTCTGATACAGACGCCGGTAGCGCAGGATGTCAGGACACCGGTACGGGAGAATTACATACCCAGACTGCTGGCGGGGCAGACGAAGCGAAAAGTGGGATTAGTAACATTGGATAAGGTTTTAAAAGGCGATGAGGAAATCGCCGGGGCATTAATGGAACAGCTGGAAAGCGGGTGTGAAGTAATCGTCGTTGATGGAATTACTCTGGAAGATGTGGGAAATATTGCCCAGGCCTGTATTTCGCTGAATTGGAATACGGTAGCAGTGGATCCGGGTCCGTTTACAGCAAAATTAGCATATCACCGGGCCCTGATTAAGAAGGAAGAGCCAAATACTCCACCCGAAGCTGCGAAGACCGGGAAAACAGTGCTGATTGCAGCGGGAAGTGCGACACCAATAACCAAAAAGCAGATGGAAGTTTTGTGTGAGGACAGCCGCCATGTTCGAATCAGTGTTGAACCGCTCGCTTTTATTGAAGGCGGCGAAGCCGGAACTGCAGAAGTTCAAAAAGCGGTTAAACAAGCAAAGAAGCTCTTTGAACAATCGCCGCCACGGGCGATTCTGTTTGAAACTGCACTGCACGGTGAACTTTTAAATTTAGATGAAGAAGATAATAAACGACATTATGCCGGCGGTATGAGTGCTGATCGGATTAACGCCGGTCTTGGAATGATTATAGCACAGGTATTACATTGTACCGGTATGGAAAAGATTGCAGGGCTGTATACAACTGGTGGAGATACGATGGTAAATGTTTGTACGCAGTTGGGGGTACAGAGCATAGAAGTTATCGATTACGTCATACCGCAGGCCGATGTGGGCAGGCTGATCGGTAATTATGATGGCTTACCGATTGTAGGAAAAGGCGGTTTGACCGGAGATGTAAATACGGCATGTGATATCGTGGAAAGATTGTTCAGGGAAGCGGAAAGAAAGGGAGTAGAGGAGGAAGAGTGATGAGTGAAGAAACAACAAAAAAAGCAACAGATTTAGATATTCTGGCAAAGATGAAGGCATTGCCTGGCGGATTAGTTATAATACCACTGGTAATAGCGGTATTATTGGCAACATTTGTCCCGCAGGTGTTTCAGATCGGGGGCTATGTAACGGCTTTGTTCTATGAGGGAAATGCTTGTATGATGGGATTTTTCCTGATAGTATGCGGCTCGACCATTAATATTAAACAGGTAGGGATGCCGCTGTATAAAGGAGTTACATATACAGCAGTTAAGTTCTTATTAGGTGTCGCATTGGGGCTTATCGTAAGTAAGATATGCGGACCGTCAGGTTTTCTTGGAATTACACCGTTTGTATTTATTGCAGCGATTACGAATTCGAATGGTTCTCTTTACATTTCCCTGTCTTCACAGTTTGGGAATGCGACCGATACCGGTGCCATTTCGATCTTATCACTAAATGACGGGCCTTTTTTTACACTGGTGGCGCTGGGGGCAACCGGATTAGCATCAATACCGCTTAGTTCTCTGATTGCAACACTGGTACCGCTTCTGATCGGATTTATCTGGGGTAATCTAGATGCCGGATTCCGTAAAGCGTGTGCAACAGCACAGCCGATTGTAACCTTTTTCATGACCATCTCTATCGGTGCCAAAACTAATATTAAAACGATTGTTACGGCAGGTGCGGCAGGTATTGTGTTAGGCTTGATCTCGGCGGCAACAGCAGTTATTTTCTTCTTTGTTTGTAATCTGCTTTTACCAAAGAAAGAGAGAAATGCAATGGGCGCGGCAATTGGAACGACGGCATTGAATTCAGCGATGACGCCGGCAGCGGTAGCAGAGGCTGATCCATCGATGGCAGGTTATGTGGATATGGCCACTGCGCAATGTGCAACAGCTTCTATTATTACCCTATTCTTGTGCCCGTTTATCACTGCCTTTTTCGATAAACACATGCAAAGGAAACAAAAAGGTATATACTCACCAGAAGGCTGGGCGCATGATAAGGTGGCGCAGAGGAACTAATATACCGGCGCTTCAGAGCGGCGGGGGTATTCGGGCAGGTTAGTCATCGGATAAATATTTTGAAAAGAGTCCTCTTGTATGTTACAATACAAGAGGACTTCATAGTTAGCGCAGTTCTGCAATATAGTAGACTGCAGATAAGGAGATAATTATGAAGGAAACGATTAAAGTGAGGATGACGGAAGAAGCATTATATGACTTTATGCTATACCATACCTATTCAAAATTTTCCGGATTTCTGATAAACATTCTCGGTATGACGGTTGTGCTGCTGGGCATTTATATGTGGTTTACAGATCAGATTGCAGCATTGCAGTTAGTTTATTATATTTTGGCGGGAATTATGTTTTTGATTTTCACACCGGTTCAGCTTCGGATGCGGGCAAAAAATTGTGTGAAACGAAGCGCGGAATACAATACGCCAAAAGAGTATACCTTTTCTGCCGAAGGCATTGATGTGGTTCAGGAGGGTGAACAGAGATTTGCCTGGGAAGAAATCAGTAAAGTGGTTGCAGCGCCGAAGACATTTGGTTTTTACTACGGTGAGAACGACGCGCTGATTATTCCGAAGTCAGAATTTGGTAATAAATATATGGCAATTATGAAAATTGTGTCAGCGCATATCTGCAGAAGTAGAATAAAACTATGAGAGATTGAAACAGAGGGATAAGTGACATGATGGAGCAACGGAGAAACATGATATTGCAGGAGCTGGATGTCAAAGGAAGTGTGCGGGTAGCCGATCTTAGTAAGAAATTGTGCTGTTCGGAAGTAACTATTCGAAAAGATATCCGGATGATGGAACAGGAAGGGCTGTTAAAGAGAGTGCATGGCGGGGCTTTGCAGACGGGCAGTGAAAGTAAACGCAAATATTCTGCAGAAAGTATATATCGTCATATTGATAGAAAAGAAGCAATTGCAGCCTGTGCATACGAGTATCTGGATGACCGGGATACAATCATCATAGATGATGCCTCCAGCAGCTTCTATCTCGCTCTTCATATCAAAGAGCATACGGAGAAACAACTGGCCGTTGTGACTAATTCATTGTTGGCCGGTAACGAATTAGCGAATGCGAAGCATGTGGAATTGTATATGATAGGAGGACATGTAGGCGGACACCTTCCGGCTACGATGGGTGAAATGACATTAAAGAACATGGAGCCCTTTCATGTAGATAAGGCATTTATTGGCGTACACAGTATTGACTTTAAAGTGGGACTCACATCTATAGCAGATCTGCAGATGGAAGTGAAGCGGGCCATATTTAGGGCATCAAGGCAGGTCTACGTTCTTGCGGACAGCAGTAAATTCGGAATTGGGTATGTATCAGTAATATGTCCGATACAGGATGTCCATAAAATTATAACTGATCGTATGATTGAGCAGGAGTTTATCCGGCAGGCGGAAAAGGCACAGATTTCGCTGGTGATTGCCAGATAAATGCTTTTGCACCGATAAGATGGGGCTTTTCCTCCGGGTCCGGGCTCGCAGCAAAGCCCCATCTTATCGGTGCAAAAGCTCCCTGGTTTAGACTTTGCGGGGACCTTTAATGATGATTCAAGACCGTGTAGTATATTGCCAAGGGAGGGGATGTATGGGGGTTAGGAGTTAGAAAAGCCCCTTTCTGCGATGGCTTTTATTGAGGATGCATATTCTGACGGTGTCATCCCGGCTATTTGCTTAAACTGCCGGGAAAAGTAATGGATTGAAGAGTATCCGAGATGCTCTGCAATTTGAGAAAAATTCATCTGGTTGGATCGGATCATTTCTTTAGCGGCATTGATCTTCATGTGTGCGAAATACGCAATCACGCCAAGAGAGGTTTGTTCTTTTACGATCCGCTGTATCTGGGAACGGCCGATGAGGTTATCATGGCTGATCTGCTCAAGCGTGACATGTGAAGAGAGGCTGGCTTCCAGATAATCGGTGATGCGGCGGAAGATTTCGATATCACTTTTTCGCTTGGTCACTTTCTGCGGGATTAACTCCGGTGGCTTACTGCCAGGCATGAGGGGATTGGAATAGCGTCGCAGCAGGTGGATCAGAAAATGCTCCAGATATATTTTGATTAGCTGTTCGGCACCGAACATATCCGGTTTCTTCTGCGGCATGTTTTGTAGATATGGGTCGTCCAGCCGGCAGTCGAAACAGCGGCGGGCTTCGATGATGATATCGGCCAGCAGATTTCGTTCGGTTTCGTCCACTTTAAAAATCCGGCTGCGGAAAAAGTTTATCCCTTCGCTGCGGCAGTCAAAAGAGATGACTACCAGACTTGGTGCGATATCACCGGTAGCTTTGATATTGTGATACTGGTTGGGAGGATGAAAGGTGATTTCTCCCTTCTTCAGAACCGTGGAGTCGACACCGCTGGTGATCGCCGCCTCGCCTTTATCGACGCAGATAAATTCCCAGAAGTCATGAGACTCGCCGGTGAAGGAAAAGTTATTCATATATTCAAAGTAGTGGATGCTGTATAACTTACCTACTGCTATTGATTTCTTTAATGTAATTCCGTTATAGCTCATGATTTCCTCCTTTAACTAAATATATATTATAATATAGAAGTATAAAAGAAATCAATAAAAACCTGCAGATTGTGCAAATTATAGAGATTATTAGATAAAGATTTTTGATTGTGTTTATAATACAATAATTACAGTAAAAACAGGAGGGACTTTTAAAGTGAAGAAACCAGTATTAGTAATTATGGCAGCCGGGATGGGAAGCCGTTACGGTGGATTAAAGCAGATTGATCCGGTTGATGATGACGGACATATAATCATGGACTTTTCCATGTACGATGCCAGAAAAGCCGGATTTGAAAAGGTGGTATTTATTATTAAGGAAGAAAACCTGGCTGATTTTAAAGAAGTGGCAGGTGACCGGGTATCGGAATTCATGGAAGTATCCTATATATATCAGAATATTCATAACCTGCCGGCAGGTTATGAAGTTCCAAAGGGCCGGGTGAAGCCGTGGGGAACGGCTCATGCCGTACTCAGCTGTATCGATGAAATAGATGGATCTTTTGCAGTTATCAATGCGGATGATTTCTATGGCCGGGAAGCATTTGAACGAATCTATAATTATCTGTCAGAACATCAGGATGATGAAAAATACCGCTATACCATGGTTGGCTATCTGCTCGGCAATACGGTTACCGATAATGGCCATGTGGCAAGAGGGGTCTGCGATCTCAATGAAAAAGGCGAATTAGCAGCAGTCAATGAACGAACCCGGATTGAAAAACGGGCCGGGCAGATTGCCTATACGGAAGATGACGGGGTAACCTGGACCAAGCTGAGAGCTGATGCCACTGTTTCTATGAATATGTGGGGCTTTTCCAAGAGTATTTTGGAGGAGATAAAGAAGGGCTTTCCGGACTTTCTGGACAAAGGGCTTAAGGAGAATCCGATGAAATGCGAATATTTCCTGCCGGCAGTTGTGAGCAGATTACTGGCCGAGGAGCGGGCGGCGGTAGCAGTGTTAACGTCCCGGGATAAATGGTACGGGGTGACCTATAAAGAAGATAAACCTGTAGTGGAAGCTGCGATCCGCAGAATGAAGGAAGACGGAATATATCCGCAGCACCTGTGGGAGGCAGAATAATGAAGTTACAAGAAGCAATTGCTAATTTTCAATATGAAGGTACTCTGGTATCCGGTGAGCCTTATGGCAGCGGGCATATCAATGACACTTTCTTACTCATTTATGATATTGCTGAAATGGGCCAGATAAAGGTAATCCAGCAGAAAATGAATAAAGAGGTGTTTCTGAAACCGGTAGAGCTGATGGAGAATATCATGGGGGTGACTTCCTATCTGCGGGAGCAGATCATTGAAGAAGGAGGAGATCCTGAGCGGGAGACCTTAAATGTTATCCCGGCGTTAGACGGGAAGCCGTATTACGTAGATTCTGATGGTGAGTATTGGCGGTCTTATAAATTTATTACCGATGCGGCCAGTTATGATCAGGTGGAGAAACCGGACCATTTTTATCAGAGCGGTGTGGCATTTGGAAATTTCCAGCGTCGTCTGGCCGGTTATCCGGCGGAAACCCTGCATGAGACTATTGAGGGTTTTCATGATACCAAAGCCAGGTTTGAGATGTTTAAGCGGACGGTGGAAGAAGATGTCTGCGGCAGGGCACAGGCAGCGGAGAAGGAGATTCAATTTGTCCTAAAACAGGAAGAAATCGCCACGTATTTTGCCGATCTTCAGAGCCGGGGGGAAATTCCGCTGCGGGTTACCCATAACGACACTAAGCTGAATAATATTATGATCGATAATAAGACTGGCGAGGGCATCTGTGTCATTGACCTGGATACGGTAATGCCCGGACTGGCGATGAATGATTTCGGTGATTCGATCAGGTTTGGCGCCAGCACGGCCGCAGAAGATGAGACCGATCTGAGCAAAGTTTCCTGCAATATGGAGCTTTTTGAACTATATGCCAAAGGATTTATCAAAGGGTGCGGCGGCCGTCTGACGGCGAAAGAGATTGAACTTCTGCCGATGGGGGCGCTGACTATGACTTATGAATGCGGGATGCGTTTCCTGACCGATTATCTTAATGGGGATACCTATTTTAAAATCCATCGTGAGCATCATAACCTTGACCGCAGCAGAACACAGTTTAAGTTAGTTGAAGATATGCAGAAAAAGTGGTATACTATGCAAGAAATCGTTAATCAGAAGCTAAGATCAGGAGGTAGATGAGATGGCAGCAATATTGATAACCGGAGGCGCCGGATATATTGGGAGCCATACGGCGCTGGAGCTGTTAAATCAGGGATATGAGGTGGTGATCTATGATAATTTGTGCAATTCTTCGCGTGAAGCGGTAAAACGGGTAGAAGAACTGACCGAAAGATCAATGGCGTTTATCGAAGGCGATGTCATGGATGAAGCGGCCCTGAATCAGTTGTTTAAGGAATATAAGATTGATGCGGTGATTCACTGTGCAGCCCTGAAAGCAGTTGGGGAATCGGTGCAGAAGCCGCTTATGTATTATAGTAATAATATTACCGGAACTCTGACCCTGATGAAGGTGATGGATCAGGCCGGTGTGAAAAATATCGTTTTCAGCTCATCAGCTACGGTGTACGGAAATCCGAAAGTAATTCCAATCACTGAAGAGTGCCCCAAGGGACAGTGTACCAATCCTTATGGCTGGACTAAATCGATGATGGAACAGATCATGACCGACCTGCAGGCGGCAAAACCGGAATGGAACGTCGTGCTGCTTAGGTACTTTAACCCGGTCGGAGCTCATAAGAGCGGCCGTATCGGAGAGGACCCGAAAGGCCTGCCTAATAATTTGATGCCATATGTTTCCCAGGTTGCAGTGGGCAATCTGGAACAAGTGGGAGTCTTTGGCAATGACTATGATACACCCGATGGTACCGGTATCCGTGATTACATTCACGTGGTGGATCTGGCCCTGGGTCATGTGAAAGCAATTGAGAAAATCTTTCAAAAACCGGGCATGGTAGTTTATAATCTTGGTACCGGTATCGGATATTCGGTATTGGATATCATTCATGCATTTTCCAAAGCATGTGGGAAGGAAATCCCGTATCAGATCAAACCACGGCGGGAAGGTGACATTGCAATGTGCTATGCCAAGCCGGTCAAAGCACGTGAAGAGTTGGGATGGGAAGCACAGCGCGATTTAGAGGAGATGTGTGAGGATACTTGGAGATGGCAGTCTGCCAATCCGAATGGTTATCAGTAAAAGAGGAATATATGAAACAACAAGTGCAATTAAAGGGTAAACTAAAACTATATATGCAGTGGCCGGCGATCATGTCGCTGCTGCTGGTCGCAATGGATATCTGGATCTACCAGGTGGATAAGAAGGCAGGGCTGATGCTGGCTGCCTTCATTGTGGTTTATATTATTATCGCGGTTTCGCTATATCTCTATAATAAATCCTATATCTTTTCCGATCTGGTTGAGTTTGCCGCCCAATATGGAGTCGTGCAGAACACATTGCTGCGTGAGTTGACTGTTCCCTACGCCATTTTGCTGGATGACGGTAAGATTGTCTGGGCAAACAACCATTTCATTACCGTATTGGGAGATGGTTATAAACAGGATTCTTACCTGAGTAAATATATATCGGAGCTTAACCGAAGCGTATTCCCGCAGGAGGACGGCCAATCGGTGGAACTTCAGGTGGAATACGATGAACATATTTATCAGGTGGAAATGACCAGGGTTTCGGTACAAGGATTCAGCGATACCGAACAGTTGCTGTCACTGCCGGCGGAGAAGGAATATTTTATCGCTATTTATCTGCGTGATGTGACTGAGCTGAATGCCTACATCCGAAAGCATGAAGACCAGAAACTGATGGCCGGCCTGGTATATATTGATAACTATGACGAAGTGATGGAAAGTGTTGAAGAGGTGCGGCAGGCGCTGCTGGTAGCACTGATCGACCGGAAGATCAACCAGTATTTCCGCAATGCCGACGGCATTGTCAAAAAACTGGAAAAAGATAAATACTTTATCGCTATTCGCAAGCGCCATTTTAAAGAGCTGGAGGCAGATAAGTTTTCGCTGCTGGAAGATGTTAAAGATATAAATATCGGAAATGGCATGCCGGCAACTTTGAGCATCGGCCTGGGGATTCATGATGAATCCTATGCTAATACATCTAATTACGCCCGTGCTGCCATAGATCTGGCACTGGCCAGAGGCGGTGACCAGGCGGTTGTAAAAGAGCAGGAAGGCATTACCTATTACGGCGGAAAGCGGGAGCAGACCTCCAAGAATACCCGGGTAAAGGCCCGGGTAAAGGCGGAAGCCCTGCGCGAGATCATGATGACCAAAGAAAAGGTGATCATTATGGGACATAAGTTGGCAGATGTGGATTCTTTTGGTGCGGCCATCGGTATTTACCGGGTTGCCGATGCGATGGATAAAAAAGTACATATCATCATCAATGATGTGACTACTTCGATCCGTCAGTTTTATGATACATTTTCACAGAACCCGTCTTATCCCAAGGATCTGTTTATTAAGTCCAGAGATGTGGATGATATTGTAAATGATAATACCATGATAGTTGTCGTTGATACGAATAAGCCGGACATCACTGAATGTGAGCAGCTGCTGCAAATGGGCAATACCATTGTTGTGCTGGATCACCATCGCCAGAGCAGTGCACCAATTGAAAACACAGTTCTCTCATACATTGAGCCGTATGCTTCATCGGCCTGTGAGATGGTTACCGAAGTAGTACAGTATTTTGAAGAAAATATCAAGCTATCCAAGACCGAAGCCAGCTGTATGTATGCGGGGATTATGGTAGATACCAATAATTTCATGAATCGGACCGGGGTGCGGACCTTTGAAGCGGCAGCTTATCTGCGCCGTAACGGTGCCGATCTGACCTATGTGCGGAAAATCTTCCGCGATGATATGGATGCTTATAAGGCGAAAGCGGAGATCATCGGAAATGTTGAGATGTACCGCGAAGAGTTTGCCATTGCATCCGGTTCAAAATTGCAAATTGACAGTCCGACCATTATTGGTGCGCAGGTGGCAAATGAGCTGCTTAATATTGAAGGCGTACGGGCATCCTTTGTATTGACGGTATATAAGGAGCGGATTTATGTCAGTGCCCGTTCCATCGATGAGATCAATGTCCAGATCATCATGGAACACTTAGGCGGCGGCGGCCATATGAATACTGCCGGGACGCAGTTTGATTATACCGATCTTCCCCGGGCTGTCGGTATTTTGAAAGAGACCGTTGATGAAATGCTGAAAAAAGGAGATATTTAATATGAAAGTTATATTAATAGAAGACGTTAAGTCACTTGGTAAAAAGGGTGAGATCGTTAATGTAAATGATGGATATGCCAGAAACTTCATTCTGCCCAAGAAACTGGGGATTGAAGCGACGGGAAAAAATATAAATGACTTAAAGCTTAAGAAAGCCCATGATGATAAAGTTGCTCAGGAGCAGTTGGAAGCGGCGCAATCTCTGAGAAAGGATATTGAGGCGGGCCAGATTACGCTCAGCATCAAGACTGGAGAAGGCGGCAGAGCATTTGGCTCAATCGCGGCTAAAGAGATTGCCGAAGCGGTGAAAGAACAGATGGGTTATGAGGTAGATAAGAAAAAGGTCCAGCTAGGAGAACCTATCAAAACTTTAGGAACCCATACGGTACCGGTAAAACTGCACCCGAAAGTAACCGCTGGCCTGAAAGTGGTCGTGAACGAAGCTTAGGGAGGAACGACATGGACGAAGCACTCATCAAAAGGGTGATGCCCCATAGCATTGAGGCGGAACAGTCGGTCGTCGGATCCATGCTGATGGACAAGGATGCAATTATGGTGGCGGCAGAGGTTATCAGCGGAGATGATTTTTACCAATCGGCTTATGGGATCGTGTTTGACACCATTGTAGAATTATTTAATGAAGGCCGGCCGGTGGATCTGGTCACCCTTCAGGAGCGGTTAAAAGAAAAAGATGTGCCGGAAGAGGTCAGCAGCCTGGAATATGCCAGAGAGCTGTTGGCAGCAGTGCCAACATCGGCCAATGTTAAATATTATGCGGAAATCGTCGCGGAAAAAGCCGTTTTACGAAAAATGATCAGGCTCAATGAAGAAACAGCTAATATCTGTTATCAGGGAAAAGAGTCTCTGGAGGCAGTGCTTGAGACTACAGAGAAATGGGTGTTTGAGTTGGTTCAGAAGCGGAATGCCGGCGATTATATTCCGATCAAACAGGTGGTTTTGAATGCTTTGGAATCAATTGAGAAAGCATCTAAGACCAAGGGGAATATCACCGGGATGCCGACCGGTTTTATCGATTTGGATTATAAGATGTCCGGCATGCAGCCTTCGGATCTGATTTTGGTGGCGGCTCGCCCCTCCATGGGGAAAACGGCATTTGTACTGAATATCGCCCAGCATGTTGCCTTTCATGATAACCACTCGGCTATTATCTTCAGTCTGGAAATGTCAAAGGAGCAGTTGGTAAACCGTTTGTTTTCACTGGAGTCGCAGGTTGATTCCCAGTCGCTTCGGACCGGGAACCTGAAGGATGCCGATTGGGAGAAACTGATCGAAACGGCAGGAATCGTTGGGAAGTCTAAGCTGATCATCGATGATACTCCGGGTATTTCTATCTCGGAAATGCGTTCTAAATGCCGTAAATATAAAATGGAACACGGTCTTGACCTGATCATCATCGACTACCTGCAGCTGATGTCAGCCAGTGTCGGCAGTCGTACCGATTCGCGGCAGCAGGAGATTTCCGATATCTCACGGGCGTTGAAAGGCCTGGCCCGGGAACTGAGTGTTCCGGTCATTGCCCTTTCGCAGCTGAGCCGTGCGGTAGAGCAGCGGCCCGATCACCGGCCGATGCTTTCGGACTTGCGTGAGTCCGGGGCGATCGAACAGGACGCCGATGTGGTAATGTTTATCTATCGTGATGATTATTATAATAAAGATACCGAAACACCCAATCAAGCGGAAATTATCATTGCCAAGCAGAGAAATGGCCCGATCGGTACGGTGAATCTTACCTGGTTACCGAATTATACCAAATTTGCTAATTCGACCAGAGAAAATTATTAATATAAAAGTTTTTGAATAGATTCAGTATCCATATTATCTTTCGTAACCCAGATATAGCCGCAGTCAACAACTGCTTCGTTACCCATTCCCAATGTGGCTCTGGCAGCGGCGACGATCGATGCATAGCCCATGCCGTATGGGTTCTGGACGATCAGTCCGGCAAGGTCGCCGTTTCTTAACGACTCTAATTGCTGAGTTCCACCTTCAAATCCGATAATTTGAAAAGATCTGAGTTTCGCTGTTTTTACTGCAGTAAGAACTGTCTGGGTCGAAACGGAATCAGTTGCGAGGCAGCCTTTAGCATCCGGATGCTGCGCCAGGATATGATCAAATACCTCTTCGTCGGTAATATCCTCAACCTGTACAATTTCAGGCTCTGCTGCCGGAGGTTCCGCCGGCGCGTTGGTATCCCCTTCCGCTATAGCCGGATCGGTTTTGGCCGCCGCATTGCGTTCATCTGCGATCTGCTGCCGTATCTCATCCAGCTGGTCGAGGTGATAAATGCTGTCTACCGAAATTTCCGGATGTTCCTCTTCGATATTGGTAATAAAGCTTTCGCTTCTTTCTTTGGCTGAAGTCGAATGGGAATCATGGACAAACAGCAATACTTTGCCGGTATCCTCAATGGCGTCGCTGAGTTTCGATGCTGCAGTCTGCGCCGCTTCGATATTATTTGTTGAGATCATCGATTCGATCGCTTCGTACTCACTGCCCGACTCAAAAGCGATGATCGGGATATCATTCTCCGCGGCCAGGTCAAATTGTACCTCACAGGCGGTGGAATCTACGATAGCAATGGCAACAGCAACTGGGTAAAGCGCCAGTTCTTCATCAAGAATATTTACCTGCTCATCAACACTGTCTTTGCTACTGGGAGCGACATAGGCCATCTTAATTTTATCTTCACCGGTATAGCCTAACATTTTATTAATATCGTCAATTGCCTGCTGGGCACCGCTGCTGAGAACCTTCCAGAACTCACCGCTGCCTGACCGCCCGATAATAGAGATGTAGGACCCCGTTTGTAAGTTTAAACCTTCTACGTTACCGTAAGCGAGCGGCTGGATGACATCCAGATTGCTCTGATGTTCATTTTCTACTTTTTCAGCAGGAGTATCTTTAGCCGCATTTTCCTGACTGCTTGCACTTTTGCAGGCATTAAGTAAAAGAACGGCACATAAGATGCATATGATAATTTTCATATTGTTTTTCATATTAATTCTCCTAAACATTTAATCTGCACTAGCTCACAACAATTACTATACACTAAAATGTAAAAAAAAGGATAAAAACTTTTAAAAGTTTTTCTTAAAGTTTTCATATGTTATTGACAGATTATTCGCCTTGTGTATTAAAATAAGACCAGGATATAACTTGTATAATTAAGATATTTGTATTAAAATGGAGTAAGCATCGATGGAACTATCTATCGTAATAAAAAAAGGAGGGTTACTATTATGGCACACGTAATTTCTGATGAATGTGTAAGTTGTGGCGCTTGCGAGGCAGAATGCCCGGTCGGGGCAATTTCTCAGGGAGACGCTCATTATGAGATTGACGCTGATTCCTGTGTGGACTGCGGAGCTTGCACTTCAGCCTGTCCTACCGGGGCTATCGCAGCTGAATAAGAATAGCAAAAGTAAAAAGAACGCTTAACAGGCGTTCTTTTTAAGTTGCTCCAAGTATTTTAAACAGGCGTTTAAGGGTAGTCCCCTTTGCGGAATCCCTGCGGATTGCCTGCTGCTGCCGGATCAGATGATCCAGACTGCGGTAACGCTCTTCTTCACTGCGCTCTTTCGCCTGCAGCAGGAACTCGATATTTTTAGTTACCTTATCGCTGACGCCGTTACATACGGCCTCTTCCAGCACGGTATTGTTCTTCTCCAGCAAATCCTGCATCACTTTCGCCAGAACCATCAGTTCGTCGCTGTCGTCTGCCGTCAGGCTGCGGTGATCTTCAATCTTTAGTTCGCGGCTGCTCTGGGAGCTTTCCGCTTCGGCTGCGTGTTTCTTTAACCGGATCTGCTGTCTGGTCTGGATTAGATCAGGTACCAGATGCATTAACTCAGTGTCGGTAACCCGCTGCATTTTTAATCGTTTGATACAACATAAAAGCCGTATGTCATCTTCGGTATAAAATCGATGTCCCATTTCAGTCCTGCCGATCGGAAGGTTGAAATCCGTCTCCCACTGTTTCAACTCGTCCGCATCCACGGACACCCGTTTTTCGGCCTCTGAAATCATGTAATGAACCTCGCCCATACTTCTTATACCCCCTATTAACTATGTATAACATTAACACCTTTATCATAGCATAAGATGGGGGGAAAGTTAAAAAAAACTTGTCGTCAAAATGTGACACTGGTGTATCGGACGCGGAAACGGGAAGCGGAATCTTTCTAAGTGGACGCAGGTGACGCTGTGGTGAGCAGACGGGGAAACGGGAAGTGGAATGTCTCACGTGAACGCAGGTAACGCTCTGGTGAGCTAACTGTTAACTCCGACTAATGACGCTCAGGAAAGCCTTCGCGTCAAGTCTTCGTAAACAGTGGATCTCGCCGCCGCTAAAAACACCTGCCGGATTGTTCACTTAGAGATATTCCACTTCCCGTTTCCCCGTCTGCTCACCACAGCGTCACCTGCGTCCACTTAGAAAGATTCCGCTTCCCGTTTCCGCTGGTCTGATGCCCCAGAACATGCCTAAAATGATTGAGATTTACCTAACCTATACGTGTTAAACTTTTTGCCTCATTTTAAAAAGATCAGCTGTTAATAACACTCCTACATTCAAAAAGGTTTATCTTAGTGCATGTGTTAAGTATTTCGACTACTATCAGCATAACTTGTCGAGAATAGCGACTGGGTGGGGGGCGGTGGTTTCAGGCGAACGATCAGAGGGCGGTTTTAGCACCTGACAAAATCACCGCTTATGCAGACCCGGCGCGAAAGCATTCTTGAGCGTCGCGGTCGGAGTTAGCGGAAGTTTGTCAGGTGTGTTGCCCGGGTTCGCATGAAACCACCGCCCCCCATCCAGCCGTGTCCCGTCAAGCTATAGCTATACTCAACTCTTGGAGAGCGAAAAAATAAACTCAGTCCCCACTCCCTCGGTACTAATCACGTTGATATTTTCACCATGGGCCTGAAGGGCTTCTTTGACGATGGCGAGCCCCAGGCCGGTGCCTTTTTTATCTTTACCGCGGGATGGGTCGGTTTTATAAAAACGTTCCCAGATTTTATTGAGGCAGTCCCGGGGGATTCCTTCACCGTAATCTTTCACTGAAATAAAGGCCTTATCACCACGGTCGGTGGTTTCAATGATGATATCAGACTCCGGGTTGCTGAATTTGATCGCATTGTCCAGCAGATTATAGAGCACCTGCTGAATCTTCCGGTGATCAGCTGTTACATATAAATTCCTGGAGGCAAATAAGAGTTCAATGGAAATCTTTTTACTGGTACAGGTGCCTTCAAAGGAAGCGGCAGTATTTTTGATTATTTCGTGGATGTCAAAGACATCTTTATTCAGCAGGGTCTCTTTGGAATCATAGTCATTGAGAGCCAGCAGGTCCTGAGTCAGATCGGTCAGGCGCTCAGTCTCAAATAAAATGATCTTCAGATATTTCTCATGAAACTCCGGCGGAATGGTTCCATCGGTTATAGCCTCCACATACCCTTTTATAGAGGTCAGTGGAGAGCGGAAATCATGTGATACATTAGCGACGAACTTCTTTTGGTAATCCTCCATATCCCTTAGATGGGTGGACATATAATTCAGCGATGCCGATAAATATCCCATCTCGTCCTGAGTGGTGACCGGAATCTCATATTCCAGATTACCCGTTGCATATTGTCGGGCCGCGGTGGTAACTTTGCGCAGTGGTACATAAATGAAATAATGAAAAGCGGCCAGGATTACAAAGGAAAGGATAAATATTACCAATACGGTCAAGTATACAACACCGAGCAAGGCATCCCGGTGACTTTTTATGTCGGCTACAGGCTTGTGGATCAGAATATAGCCTTTGGTCGAAAATCCCTGTGTCACCGGATGGATAATCGTCATTACATCTTCGTTAAAGTAGTTGTGATAATTGCCGGTGATATACTGGGCACTGCCGCCTTCAGCCGGGTTAAAATCATCAATTTGTCCCGGTGATGAATGAGACGAATTTGTTTTCGCGTAGGTGATCATCGTTCCGTCTTTTTCGACGAACCAGACAGTGGCGCTCAGATAGGTCTCCATCCCCTCCAGCTGAGTGCGGACACTTGCCAGTGTCAGGGTATCGGAGAAATAACCGGGCAGATAATCAGTCGCAATTAAATTGGCCTCTTTGTACAGCGTCTGTGACGTTTCTGCCTCCAGACGCCCGATGATCAGGGTCGATGAGAGTGTGGCAACGGCAAAGAAGGACAGGAAGCCAAAAATAATATATATGATGATAAATTTCAGATAGAGCGTGCTGCGCATGTTTTATTTCACCTCAAATTTATAACCGATACCCCAGACTGTTCCAAGGCTCCAGTTATCATGATCTTTGATTTTTTCCCGCAGTCGTTTGATATGCACATCAACGGTGCGCGTATCGCCGATATATTCATAACCCCAGATTTGGTCTAGCAGCTGCTCTCTGGTAAAGACCTGATTGGGTGAGGAAGCGAGGAAATATAAAAGTTCCAGTTCCTTGGGCGGCATTTCCACCGGTTCTCCATCAACCATTACAGAATAATTGCTCAGATTGATTACGATACCCGGATATTCCACATATTTGCCATGGGGAGCGGCCGCAACCGCAGGTTTTGGTGTCTGATAACGGCGGAGGACCGCCTTTACCCGTGCGACCAGTTCTTTTGAATCAAATGGTTTCATAATATAGTCATCGGCCCCCAGTTCCAGGCCCAGAACCTTGTCAAATACTTCCCCTTTGGCCGAGAGCATGATGACCGGTACATCCGATTTTGCACGAATCTCGCGGCAAACCTGATAGCCATCGATACCGGGCAGCATCAGATCCAGAAGGATCAGGCCCGGCTCATAGGTTTCGTAGGCAGTAAGAGCCTGTTCGCCGTCATGGACCATCATTGTATCAAAGCATTCCTTATTCAGGTAGAGAGAGATCAGTTCTGCAATATTCTCATCATCATCTACAATCAGTATTTTCTGTTTAGCCACTATAATGTTACCTCCTTATACTGCATCTTATTTAAACTCAACGATGGTTACTCCCGCATCGCCTTCTCCGAATTCTCCCAGGCGGTATGATTTGATATGCTTCTGCCGCTTCAGGTATTGATGGATGCCGCTTCGTAAGGCTCCCGTTCCTTTGCCGTGGACAACACGGACCTGATTGAGGTGGGAAAGATAGGCATCATCCAGGTATTTATCCAATTCCATAATTGCTTCATCGACGGTCTTTCCGAGCAGATTGATCTCGGAGCTGATCGTCATAGTTTTATTCATTTTCATTTTGCCGGAGGATGTTTTTTGCATTTGTTTTGCAGTTATGCCGGTATCCTCCCCGATAATCTCCAGATCGGATATATGAACCTGTGAGCGCAGGATGCCCATCTGGACAAAAAGATTACCTTTCGCGTCCGGCAGAGAACTGACCGTACCATTCAGATTCAGACTGAGTACTTTGACCGACTCACCCAGGCGGAGATCGCTGGCTTTAAGCTCTTTCTTGGGCCGCAGCGGCTCGCTTTTCTGTGCCGGGGCAGTTTCGCTGATCTTTTTCCGCAGCTTTTCCCGCTCACGTTCCATATCTGCGGCCGATACGCTTTCTTTACCGAATTTACGGAAATTCTTCATTGTCTCATCAGCTACGTCTTTGGCATCGCGAAGAATTGCGTTAGCTTTTTCTTTTGCTTCCTGAATGATCTTCTCCCGCTGTTCTTCCAGCTTCTGGCGCTTTTGCTCGGTCTTTGCCTTCAGCCGTTCGATCTCATCTTTGTGGGCGGCGATTTCAGCCTGTTCCTGAGCGATCGTGTGGCGGCTGGATTCCAGGTCGGTGAGCAGATCTTCGAAAGATTCATCCTGTTCGGACAGGCGTTCTTTTGCATCATCGATGATATAATCGGGCAGTCCCAGTTTGCTGGAAATGGCAAAGGCATTACTTTTCCCGGGAATTCCGATCAGCAGGTGATAGGTTGGCCGAAGGGTCTCTACATTAAACTCGCAGCAGGCATTTTCGACACCGGGTGTGGTGAGGGCGAATACCTTCAATTCACTGTAATGGGTGGTCGCCATGGTCCGGATGCCCTGCCCGTGCAGATGGGACAGGATTGCAATGGCCAGCGCCGCGCCTTCGGTAGGGTCGGTTCCGGCACCTAATTCATCAAAGAGGACCAGTGACTGTTTATCAACATCTTTCAAAAATGAAACTATATTCGTCATATGGGAAGAGAAGGTACTGAGACTCTGCTCGATACTCTGCTCATCGCCGATATCGGCATAGACTTCCCGGAAAACAGCTAATTCAGAACGATTCAGCGCCGGAATATGAAGTCCGGCCTGACCCATCAGGGTAAACAGCCCGGTGGTTTTTAAGGATACGGTTTTACCGCCGGTGTTGGGTCCGGTAATGATCAGCAGATCATAGGTGTCTCCCAGAGGAACGGTAATCGGAACGACCGATTTCTTATCCAACAGCGGATGACATCCCTCGCGGATGAGGATCCGTCCTTCGGTGTTAAAGACCGGCTTACTGGCATTCATGTCCAGCGCCAGTGTCCCTTTGGCAAAAATGAAGTCCAGTTCGGTCAGTAATTGATGGTTGGTGCGGATTTCAGTTATAAACGCCGCAGTCTGCTCGCTCAGCGAAGCCAGGATTATTTCGATTTCTTTCTGTTCCTTAGCATAAAGCTCTTTCAAGTCATTATTGATCTTAATCACTGCCATCGGTTCGATAAAGACGGTCGAACCGGTAGCGGACTGGTCGTGGATCATCCCCGGAACCTGGCTGCGGTATTCGGCCTTGACCGGAATACAGTAGCGCTCATCCCGCATGGTGACGATCGGATCCTGCAGATAGGTGCGGTAGGTACCATGCACCAGATTATTAAGAGTTGTATGGACCTTATCATTCATCTGCCCGATCTGCCGGCGGATTTGCCGCAGTGCACTGCTGGCATCGTCGCTGATTTCATCTTCCGAAAGGATACAGCGGCGGATCTCGGTAGTCAGAGGGGTCAGCGGTTCCAGTGTTCGAAAGTGGGTGTCCAGGCAATCGGCCAGTTCATCAACGGTATCATGTCTGCCATAGGTTTTAGCCCGGCCTGCGGTTTCCAACAGTCTGCAGATGCGCAGCAATTCGGTAATACTTAAAGAAGCGCCGATTTCCAGACGTTTCAGAGAATCTTCCACACCATAGGCGCCGCTAAAAGACAGCCGCCCTTTTTTCACGATCCGCGAAAAGGCCGCTGCTGTTTGTTCTTGTGCAAGGTCTATTTGATCAACATTGGTCATGGGGGAGAGGCGCTTGCATAAGAACTTGCCTCCCGGGGAAGAAGCGTGGGCTTCTAATAAATCAATGATCTTGTCGTATTCTAGCTTTTTTAATGTTTTTTTGTTCATAATATTCACCTATGTACATTCTAACTTATTTACGGAATAAAGAAAAGGGAAAAAGATATTTGGTGACTGTAACCTATCAGATCAGCCCGGACAAAGTCGGTAAACGAGAAGAATATGGACAGTTTGTTACAAAGAAGTTAAAAATCCTGCCCGAAATTGGATAATTATTGAACATTTTCCTTTGATACGGTATACTTATAAAGTAGTCGTAAAGGAGGAAAATATGTCTGTAGAACATAATGTGCCTCCAAAGGAAGATGAGAGTGCCGGGAAGCAGGGTGTACAGTCTGAGCCTGAGGAGCAGGAAGAATTTTCTTTTTTACAAGAGACCATTAAGGATGAACAGCCTAGTGGCAAACGAACATTTTATAGGATCGTTAAGATAGCAGGCGCCGGGGCGATATTTGGTTTCGCAGCTTGTGTTAGTTTTTTTGTGCTAAAACCATGGGCAGAGGCCAAGTTTGCGAAGGATCCTTCGGAAATTGTCATACCGCAGGACAGCGATGAGGAAGAAACGCAGCCGGACGACGCGGCTGCGGAAGAGCAAACGCCGGTGCCGGCGGAGATGACGATTGAAAGTTATCAGGAACTCAATTTAGCAATCTATGAGGTTGCCGCCGCTGCGAATAAAAGTGTGGTAGAAGTGACCGCAGTGCATGGTGATGACAGTTGGATGAATGATGCATATGATACCAGGGAAAGCGTATCCGGAGTATATTATGACGATAACGGTCAGGAGATACTAATCCTTACTTACAGCAGCATCTCGAAGGATGCTGAAAGTTTGACGGTAACATTTGCCGATAATCAAAGTTACAGCGCGGCGCTTAAAAAGCGGGATGATAATCTGGGGATTGCCGTAATAAGCATACCGCGAAATAATATTAAACAGGGTACCTGGTCGCAGATTGAGCAGGGAGTGCTGGGGAATTCTAATCTTACAACCCGCGGTGAAGGTGTGATCGTCCTTGGAAAGCAGTTCGGATACGCGAGCGGCATGGGATATGGAATTATCAGCTCGGCAAGGAATACGGTGATGAAGGCGGATGGCGAGTATTCCATCATCAGTACGGATATTACTGCAGCCGGAGGCGGAACAGGGGTGCTTGTCAATCTAAAAGGAGAGATCATCGGGTTGATAGATCAAAGCATCTCCAATACGGACAGTATGAATCTGGTAACCGCTTATGCAATTTCAGGATTGAAAAGTGCAATACAGGAATTATCAAATGGTAAAGGGGTGCCTTACATCGGAATCTGGAGCGCTGATATCAGCGAAACGGTTGCCGGTGAACAGGGTATGCCCGAAGGTATATATGTAAAAGAAGTAAATCCGGACTCTCCGGCGATGAAAGCAGGAATAAAGAGCGGAGATATCCTGATCAGTCTTAAGGGGGAGGATATTACCAATATGAAACTCTATAATAAGGAGGTCGCATCCTGCAGTACCGGGGAAGCGGTGAAAATAGAAGGTAAGCGGCTGGGACCGGAAGGTTACGTGGACATTACATTTAATGTCACGATCGGCAGCTATGAATAGAAAAGGAAAAAGAGGAACAAAATGAGATATATTAATACATTGCGTGAAAGTGAGACGATCAGGGCAACCTATCTGTGTAAAGGAAAGCGAAGTGCAGAGACCAGAAATGGAAAACCATACGACAATCTGCTTCTGCAGGATAAAACGGGGACACTGGACGGCAAGATATGGGACCCGAATTCCAACGGAATTGCTGATTACGATGAAAAAGATTTTATTGAGGTGGTCGGCGATGTTATCAGCTATAACGGTAACATGCAGCTGAATATCAAACAGTTGAGGGTTGCACGGGAAGGTGAGTATGATCCTGCGGATTATATGCCTGCTTCAGAAAAAAGTATCGAGGGTATGTATGAGGAGCTGCTGGGCTTTATCGCACAGGTTCAGAATACATATCTGCGCGGAATCCTCAATTATTATTTTGTGCAGGATGAGTCATTTATTAAGAAATATAAAGCGCATTCTGCCGCTAAAACAGTGCATCATAGCTTTTCCGGCGGGTTGCTGGAGCATACGCTGAGTGTGGTAAAGATGTGTGAATATTTCATCGGTGCGTATCCGATCCTGAATAAGGATCTTTTGTATACCGCGGCCATTTGCCATGATATTGGTAAGACCAGAGAGCTTTCCGCTTTCCCGGATAATGATTATACTGATGAAGGTCAGTTGATCGGACATATTGTGGTTGGTGTGGAAATGATAAATGATGCGATCCGGACGATTCCGGATTTCCCGGAAACGCTGGCGAATGAGCTGAAACACTGTATTGTGTCGCATCACGGAGAACTGGAATACGGTTCACCGAAAAAACCGGCATTGGCCGAGGCGATGGCTTTGAGTCATGCCGACTGTACGGATGCGAAGATGCAGACATTTATAGAAATATTTAAGGATAAAGAGACGACCGGCTGGATCGGATATAACCGGCTCTTTGATTCCAATTTGAGAAAGACGAGTATCTGATGAAAAAGAATGAAACAGCGGAAGTTACAATTGAAGATATTGGAGTAAATGGAGAAGGTATAGGCAGAGTAAATGGCTATACCTTATTTATTAAGGATGCAATTATCGGAGATAGAGTAAAAGTAAAGATCATGAAGGCCAAGAAGAATTATGGCTATGCCCGTTTGATGGAAGTTTTGAACCCGTCGCAGTATCGGGTAGCGGCGAAATGTCCGGTGGCGAAGCAGTGCGGAGGGTGTCAGATCCAGGAGTTAGCTTATGAACAACAGCTGGAGTTTAAAGAGCGAAAGGTGATTGAGAACCTGGAGCGGATCGGAAAAATTGATCCGCATTATTTGCAAGGTATTATTGAACCGATCATTGGGATGGAGGAGCCGTTCCGGTATCGTAATAAGGCACAGTTTCCAATTGGTAAGGACAAAGAGGGACATGCTATTACCGGATTCTATGCAGGAAGAACGCATGCTATCATAAAAAATGATGATTGCTTGTTGGGAATAAAAGAAAACGAGTTGATTTTAAAGTGTATCTTAAAGTTTATTAACGAATTCCGGGTGCCGGTCTATGATGAGGAGAAGCATTCAGGTTTGATGCGCCATGTTCTGATCAGGAGTGGATTTCATACCGGTGAGATAATGGTCTGTCTGGTGGTTAATGGGGATGAGATCCCGCATAGTGATGTTCTGGTGGAGCGATTGACTGGTTTATTGCAGATTGAGAGTATTACGATCAGTGTAAATAAGGAAAAGGGCAATGTGATAATGGGGGATGAGATCAAGCTCCTTTATAATAAGCCTTATATTACTGACTATATTGGCGATGTGAAGTATCAGATATCGCCATTATCATTTTATCAGGTCAATCCGGTACAGACGAAGATACTTTATGAACTGGCGCTGGAGTATGCTGATCTGAAAGGTATTGAAACGGTTTGGGATCTTTATTGCGGGATTGGGACGATTTCATTGTTCCTTGCGCAGAAGGCGAGACAGGTTTATGGGGTTGAGATTATTCCAGAAGCTATTGATGATGCGAGGAATAATGCGCGGATTAATGGGATTGAGAATGCGGAATTCTTTGTCGGCAAGGCAGAGGAAGTGCTGCCCCGGATGTATAAGGAAGAGCGGGTGAAAGCAGATGTGATCGTAGTGGATCCGCCGCGCAAAGGATGCGATGAGACGCTGCTTGAGACGATGGTGGAGATGCAGCCGGAGCGGATTGTGTATGTGAGCTGTGATAGTGCTACATTGGCGCGGGATGTGAAGTATCTGTGTGAAGGGGGATATGAACTGAAGAGGGTAAGGGCGGTGGATCAATTTTGTCATTCGGTTCATGTGGAGACAATCGTGAAGCTGGAGCGGAAAGGCTAGGAAATCAAAGGGTTTCGGGGTTTTGGGCGAGATATGTAAGTGTGCTTTTATGGCTGGGTGGAGTGAAATATGTTTCCAGTTACCGTGATGGGGTAAGGAAAATGAACGTTTGGGCAAAAGATTTGATGTTTGATCTATTACTAAACTTATTTTACATATTAGCATAAATATGTATAGAAGGCCTGAACTTATGAGGTGCGAAAAGTAATTTGAAGATCACTATTAAAAACAAATGGAAATAGATTTCAAGATATATTTTATCGATTGACGAAAGATTGTGATGTTGACTTTGTGCCTATTGGAACCAAATGGATAATTGCTGGGGCTCATGGTTGTGATGATGACTTAAGTGCTAAGGGTATATATTTTCAATCTTATGGACCAGAAGAACCTTGGATGGGAAAGTAAATTGATCGGTTAGAATCGTGTAGAAAAAGAAGTTGTCCAATATTAGCCATAGGAATTAATAAAGAATGGCATGTCCGAATAGGATGAAAGATACGTGGATATAGATTAACCCAAAAGTGTGGTATGATAAAGCTTGTGGCAAAAATGATTAGAGAAAGCTAATTCAGAAGCAAAAAACTCTTATTCTTGTTTTTCTATGGATTTTTTAAATAGAGTCATTTGGATATGTATGGTAAAATGAAAGAAATAAGTCAGTATGAAGTTAAATAAGAGTGATATAGGCTAATTATATAAGTTGTGCTGTTAAGTAGAGAGTAGAGGTTTGTAGAGCACACGATTTAAATTAAATATTTTCAAATAGTAACAGTGTTCTTTAGTTGGCTACATGATGGCAAAATAAAGTGAGGTGTTTATATGGGGCTGAGCTTCAAATGGAAAAAGATATTATTTATTCATTTCATTAATTTGGCGACTAAAAATGAGATTGAACAATTAGTACATAGATTTGAATTAGCAGATTTTAATAAACTTATTAGTGAGATAGAATATGATGTACAACAGAGTTTGCAAAATAATTTAAAATGTATATATATTGTTGCATTGGTATCTATTCAGCATCAATATAAATTACCTAATTATTTAGTTAAAAGTCTTAATGATTTGAAAGGTTTATATAGTTTCATATATAATAATTCAAAAAAAAATTATAATGAAATTTGGTATTATAAAATTAAAGAATGCCAAGCATGTGGCAGAATATTATTTTCAGATAAGGATATATATAATCAAACAATTGAAATAATAAATGGCAATACTGTGCGAAACTTAGAAAGAGGAGTTTATAATTTTTACTTTATCGCCGAAAGAATTAATTGGGGATGGAGTTATAGAATAAGAAAGAGTTATATATCTAAAAACAAAACAATATCGAATGAATATTTCACTAATATTCTGGCTAAAGTTTTTGTAAGTTTTGAGAAACGAAAAGACAATTTAATATGTTTAAATACTTTTTTTAATAGTCTAGGACTTGACAATTATAGTTTTGACTTTTTGCTTATTGATGACGTTTTCCATATTATTGATTGGGATACGCAAAACGATAAAAAGGTATTTGATTTTTTGGAAAAAAACAATTTTAAACTTTGGAACGATTATTATATGAATATAGAGGAGTAAAATACTAGAATGATATGTGGCGGAGGTGTAGGATGATGGAAGAAGTTTATTTAGTCATTCGTATAGGAGATTTTGGAACAGATGATGCTATTAGTGAGCATCAGGATATTATAGATAAAAATGATTATGCTTGGGGTGGCTGGTGGGCACAATCTCATGAATATCTTCCTGACAACCTTAATATCATAAATACTCTTAAGGTTACTTCACAGGAAAAAGAAATTGTTCTTTTTTTGCTGAATAGTGAAACAAATAAATTGTATCGTGTAAATGTGGGTGATTTACGATATTCTATTGAAAAAAAGAAAATAGAATCACCGGATAAAGCTAGAACGCCAGAATATTATCAAAACTATCCATTATTGTTGTGGTTTAAAATGACAAAAATTTCAAACCCAATCAAAGATAGAGATATTAATAAATATTCTTATTGCGATTGTTTGAAGGAGTACAAAATTACTGATAGATATAATAGTGATATTTATAACAAAAAAATTATATCAAGTATTGCAGAATTATCTTCGCAAGATCGTTCTTTATTTTTTATTAGAAAGAGTAAAAATGGTGATGAAGAATATAAGGTATCTACATTACTTACAAGAGGGGATAAGGAAAATATTGCGACAAATTATAAGCAGATTAATGGCAATTCAATAATATTATTGTCTGATTTGCATTTTAGTGATGATATAAGTAAACATGCTTTTAAAAATTCTAAATTGAAAAAAGATTATGATAAGAAACTGTTATCCCAAGCCGTTTATGAAACAATTATTAATGAATACGGAGAATCAAAAGCAGAAGATATTGCTGCTGCTATATTAGCGGGAGACCTGACGTATCGTGGTACCAAGACTGAGTTTTCGGAAATGAAAGAGTTTATTATAGGATTGTATAACCAATATGCAATGAATATGGACCAAATAATAATAGTTCCTGGTAATCATGATATTAATTTTGGTGATAAGGAAGGGGAAACAGAGGTGGATTATGCTGGTTTTGAATCAAAACTCAACTATATAGAACTATATGAAGATTTATATAAGGTAACACCAAATGATTACCTAGCTATTGCTAGGAAGATAATTTTAAAAAACCAATTAGCGATTGATATTGTCGGTTTTAATAGTAATCATCTACAACAGGTTGAAAAGCGTTTTCAAGGAATGGGATTTGTTGGTGCCGAGCAAATTGAAATGATAGAACGTGAAATGAAATGGAGTAAAGATAGTTATTCTTACAAAATTTTAGTTCTTCACCACAATATCCATCCAGTTGAATATATTCAAAAGCCTGAATTTGATTATGCGTACAGTACATGTTTAGATGCTGGTTTATTGTCTTCATTCATAACGAGAAATAAAATCAACTTGGTTATACATGGGCACAAGCATCAAGAGCATTTCATAGAAGTGGGGTATAAAACCAAAGATTGTAGAGAAGGTGAATTGTTTTATTACAATACGTTAGGGCTGGGTAGTGCTGGTTCAACAGAATTGGGACATGGTATATCAAATAGTATTGCATTACTTGATTTCAATGAGCGTAATACAATTTCTATAAAAGTATTGCAAATTAGTAATGGCAATAATGATAATCCCAGAGAATTATTTAAGCATAAAATTACTATTTATTGAGTACAAGAAAAAAGGGTTGTTTTTTTTATTATTTAGTGTTACAAATAGAACATAAAATGTTTTTCAGCATATTAATACAAAAGGACTCTAAATCCTTTATTAATAATATATATAAGGACTTTAAATCCTTATTGTCAAAAATCCCTCTCAAAAAAGGGATTTTTGTTATACATAGATGTTATAGCTGGAATTATTGTGAAGTCTTTTATTTACAATAGGGATTCTCAATTGGATAATTAATATTTAGATGGGGTAAAAATTCACCCCATTCGAAAATTTGTGTGTTGCTTTTTGCCATGTAGTATTTAACTTCCGTCTATGGGAACATTGAAACCGTTTGTCTGCTTTCAAAGAAACCTTGATTTTAGGTGGGTTGAGGGGATTATCTTGCGACTATGTGCCTGTATTACCTGAAAAACTGTTTGTGAATACAGACTACAGAGGTATCACAGTTCATAAGGGAGCTAGATATTAATTTAATGCTTCGCACGGTGGATCATATTAAAATATATGAGAGCGGTACGCTGGTGATAGTATTTTTGGATGGGACGAGATTGAATGGGAAAGTAAAAATGAAAGAAGATAATAGGGGAGTATAATCATATAAATTTTCCTTGAAGTTCCTTCGAAATATGATATAATAAATAAGTAAATTTATTTATTTAGTAGGTGGAATAATGAGCTTTGGAACATATTTTAGAGAATTAAGAAAGTCTAAGCAGATTACACAGAAACAGCTTGCTAGCGCTATTGGAAAAACTCCAATGTTGATAAGTGGCATAGAAACAAATAAAAATGGACCATTTTCAGATGAGGACTTAAGAAAGATAGCAGGTTATATGGAATTGACTGAAGTTGAGTATAGTGATTTGCTAATACAAGCATCTAATGCGAGAGGAAAACTGCCACCGCATATAGCAGATTATATTGCCAGTCACAGAGAGGCGTATAGTCTGCTGGAGGTCTTGGCCCAAAGAAATTTGGGAGAGACTTTATTAAAAAGGATAAAAATATATGCGGAGGAAATAGAGTAGTTATGTTGAAGACAGTAGATTTATTTGCTGGTGCTGGTGGCTTGAGTTATGGATTTGAATCCACAAATCAATTTCTTATAATTGCTGCAGCAGAAAATAACAAGAATGCAAGAAAAACATATATAGAGAACCATAAGGGACGTGAAGACATTATAATGATTCCCGATGTGAGAGGATATAACTTTGTGGATCTTTCGGAGAATTTAGGTGGTATAGATATTGTTATTGGTGGGCCGCCGTGTCAGGGATTTTCTAATGCAAATAGACAAAAAAATCATATTATCAGTATGAATAATTCACTTGTAAAAGAATACTTTAGAGCTATAAATGAGCTTAACCCTAAAGCTTTTGTTATGGAAAATGTTAGTATGCTCTCATCAGATACACATCGTTTTTATAATTCGTATCGTGATAATAAAGTAATTGAAGAACTTGGCCTAGATATGAGGAGCGATGATCTGGTAATATCCGAAGGTGATTACGATGGACTCAATCTAATGAATATATTTAATTATGGTAACTGCGATGAATATAGAATTAGTGAAAAGCTGTTTCAACTGTTAAATGTTCTTCATAAAAATAGAAATAATGAAGATAGATTGTCTAAATACATTGAAAAAAATGGACAAGTCATAATTAGAAATATAGAGCGGTATGTTCAAGCTGGCTTATTTGAGTATGATATTCTTAGAGACATAGCAGAAAATATAAACTCATCAGAGCTAGATCAATATTTTGAAGAACTGGGTCTATTTATAAAATTCCAGAAAAGTTTTCGTCTCAGAGATGAGTTGATAAACAATGAGATTATATATGAGTTACAGAGAAATCCTATTACAGGCGCAATATCGGCTGTAGTTAGCTCATATGCAGTTATAGATTATGTAAAGAAGATTCTTGGAGACAATTATGTAATTGAAAGTGGCGAGGTGAATTCACTCTGGTTTGGTGTCCCACAAGAGAGAAAGAGGTATATAGTACTGGGAGTGAGATCTGATGAGTTGAAGGGTGCGGCGCTCGAGATGCCAAAAGACAGGCATTTGCCGATTGTAAATGTAGGACAGGCAATTATGGACTTAGCTGTATATGATGTGACCGCTGATACCAGTGAAGATAATGAGATACCATATGTTTGTCAGCAAAATTTATCAAATTATGCAACTTTAATGCGGCGAAATTCTACGGGTGTAAACAATCACATTGTGCCTCAAACAAGAGAAAAAGCCAAGAAAAGATTTGAGACCTTGAATGAAGGAGAAAATTTTCACAAGCTTTCGGATGATATGAAAGACAATTATGCTGATCCAGCAAGGACACAAAATAGTATTTATCTTAAACTAGATAGTTCAAAGCCGAGCGGAACCGTTATTAATGTTCGGAAATCTATGTGGATTCATCCAACACTTAGTAGAGCGATTAGTGTCAGAGAAGCAGCAAGACTGCAATCATTTCCGGATAGTTTTATATTTAGAGGAACAAAGGATTCTCAATATCAGCAGGTCGGAAATGCTGTTCCGCCTCTGATGGCGAAAGGAATTGCAGAAGAGATTTTGAAATATTTGTAATAATAGAGCGTAGATGTTAAAATCATCTACGCTCTATTATTTTACATATATTTTTCAAATAATCTCTCTCAAGAAGATATTTATTTTAAATTTTCAAATTAGTAAAAGTTGTATAATTCTAGTATTTTAAAAATAATTTAAAAATAGTTGACATATATATGTGATAAATCGTATTATATAGTTAAATAATAAAGTCCGGATTATCATTAGGAGGTCTCAGATGAAGGAAGAGTCTAAGCGCGAAAAATTTGTAAGGATTGCGGAAGCCAGAACAAATAAGATTATTAATATGATTCAACTTTTAGGGAATTGCTCAAATCAAAGTTTATATGATTATTCACAGAGGGATGTTACAAAAATCTTTAATGCAATTCAGTCCGAACTAGATGAAGCAAAAAAAAGATACAGTAAACAGGATAGTCAGAAGGGAAGTAAATTTACATTAGATTAAGTAGTAGTAGGAGGTACTATGGACTGGAAATTTCCGATAAATAATGGCGGTCAGTTTCATGGAATTGGAGATTCAGGGATAGATCTTTTTAAAGGGGATCCAATAAAAGGTCTAACACGAGAAATCTGTCAAAATTCCATAGATGCCAGAATAGACGATAAAAAAGCTGTTAGAGTAGAATTTAAATCTTTTGAAGTTGATATACAGTTGTTACCACAAAAGAACCAGCTGTTAGAGTATTATAGGCAGGCGTATAAGTTCTGCGAGAAGCAGAACTTTGTAAAAGCAACAAAATATTTTGAGAGAACTATTCCTATTCTAGAGCAGCCTAAAATACAGATGTTAAGAATTAGTGATTTTAATACATCAGGGTTGATCGGGGCTGATGTTGCTGCAGAAAATTTTACATCTCCATGGTTTAGATTAGTTAGATCTGTTGGGTCTTCTGACAAGGCAGAGGGATCAATTGGTGCATTTGGAAGTGGAAAGCAGGCTTGTTTCAGTTGCTCTAATTTACAGACTGTATTTTATAGTACGTTAGATTTGAATGGTGTTACTGCACATCAGGGAGTTTCTAAATTGATTTGTTTTATGGATTCTGAGGGCGATCTTCATTCTGATGTTGGATATTATAGTGAAGAGAATTCTTTACCAATCTATAAGCAGTTTGATATAGATGATAGTTTTACACGAGATGAACCAGGCACAGATGTCTATATTGCATCATTTAAGTCGTCCGATAAGGATTGGAAAAAAGAGTTAATAGTTGCAGTACTCGATGGATTCTTCTATGCAGTTTATGAAGGACATTTGATTGTTGAAATTGATGGTATTCTTATTGATAGAGATCATATTTCTACTCTGATTGAAATATACAAAGATGATATAAGTGATAAGACATATGATTATTATCAGATATTATCTGTCTCTGACTGTGAGGTAAGAAACTTTTCCTTTATTGAAAAAGATGATGTGGAAATCAGAATGTTAATGAGACAAGATTTACATAGAAGAGTAGCAATTATTCGATTCCCAGGAATGAAAGTATTTAATAAAGGAAATATTTCTGCAACGGTATCATTTGCGGGCGTGTGCACTATTAAAGGGAAAAAAATAAGTAAGCTCTTAGGTGGTTTGGAAAATATTCAGCATAATGCATGGGAGTTATCTAGATATAGAGATGAACCTGAAATCCAGAATGAAGCCGAGTCAAAAATGAAGAGGCTTTATAGTGAGATTAAGAAATTGTTTAATGAGTTAAAAGAGCAGGATACGGAAGGAGAGATTGACCCTGATATTGGAGATTGTATACCAGATCCAATGTCAGAGAAGGAAGAGACACAGGAATCAATTACAAATGAAGTGTTGGTTATAACTGATAAAAAGAGTACATTGGTCAAGCCCTCAGGAGAAATTGAAATCACAGATGATGATGGAGAAATTGAGTTAGAGGATGACGGAACTGAAGGCGGTACTAGTGGCGGTCCAGGTATACATAATGGTGAAGGGCATATTACTCCAGAGCCGGAACCGGGTTCTGGCTCCGGGGCAAAGTCTGGTACAACACCAGAACCAGACCCGCCGGTTGAGGAACCCAAGGCAAAGAAAAGGGTAAAAAAGATACCAGCGTCTATTCGTTACACAGCTGTAGATATCGAAACTGGAGATTATGACATTTATATTACTCCAAAAGTTGATGTTGATAATGGACAGATTTTAATATACATGGCGGCTGAAACAGATAAATATAAGGCTGATATTAGATATGCCGAAATGAATGGAGTTAATCTTATGATTGTTGAAAATGCAATCAAGGGTATCTCACTTGCCAAAGATGTTAAAACAATTCTACGAGTAAGGTTTGACTATAGTGACATTTGCTCATTGGAGGTGATGGTGTATGGACATTAAATATAGATTGTATCCCTATCCAGTGCTGGCATATTTCAATGATGATTATGTAGATAGCAAATTTGATGTTTCAACAGAGTGTTTAAACAATGGGTATGATGTTGAATTAATTGTAAATGTTGATCTTGTTAATGAAATGCTTGAAGAGATGATAAAACAAGGAAAGGCAGTTTTAGTTTATCATCTTGAGTGTGCACAGTCCGGATATAGAGATATTCATAAAACTGATAAGTTGAGTGATAAGATTGTTTTAAAAGACTCAAGGCTTAATGGGGAATTACATTTTTGTCCCTTTATTATTGCTAATGAGACAATAAGGGATTATTATAATGAAAAGTTTAATCCAGATTATACAAAGCCAATCAGGATAATTGAAAAAGGATGCATCCTTGCTGTTGGTAAGCAATTTAATTGGGATATATCTAAAAAGAAGTCTGATTTGTTAAAATCAGCATCGCCGTTTAGAATTATAAAAAATATGGATAAAAGTGTAACTGAAATGGTAGTTGAGTATGAATCAAATAATTATATAATCATAAAGCTATGTGAAAAAGATATTGCTTTATACAAATCTATGAAAGACGATCCGGGTGTAAAAGATATTTTAAATTCTGCGATTGTTGTGCCAGCACTTATTTATGTATTGGAAAAGATTGCAGCAATTGACGAAGATACTATAGAGGCTGAATTTGGTGCTCAATCATGGTATATATCAATAAAGCAGACTTTGGAGAAGAACTTTAAGATACACATTAACTCTTTGAAAAATGAGAATATTTTCACACTAGCACAAAGAATGCTTCGTACACCAATTAACAATGCATTAGAACAATTGTCTGTAGTAGGTGCAAAAGATGATGGAGGGGAGGAAGAATTTTGATACTTCAAGTTGTTGGAGCAGAGAAACTCATATTTTTAAAAGATAAGCAATGTATAGAAGCATGTCTTAATAAATATCAAAGTTATCCTTCAAATGCCTGGATTGAAGATGTATGCGGCGGCTCTCCTTTCATAGATACAAAATATCAAAGTATAAATGATTTTACTCTTGATATGTCGGCCAACAAATCTAAGGCTTTTGAAACTGAGTTCGAAAATGTTAAGCGAGTGTATAGTAATTTGATGTTTTTGACTGACTCTATGGCTGCAGATGAGAGATTGTGGGCAGGATTGTGTTTAGGCAGGTTTTTTGACTATGTCAGATACAGATGGGATGTAAGCAGCGTATCAGGTGTTTTACAACATTTCTTTTTTCATGGTCCCAAAAGAAGAGCTCTTACTCGGAATGCTATTTCACGTTTATGGTGGATTGGACGTTTGACTTATGATGAAAAAAGAACAAATAAATGGGAGCTTACAAAATTTGTTTGTAGTCATTCCGATCATATTTTGCATTTTATTGAGAGAAATACATCAAATAACCTACATATAATGCGTCCGTTTTTAGAAGCTATAATTGATGCACGAAAAGACGGCTATGATCTTAATACTGACGATGTCGGTAACCTTGCAAAATACCTCAATCTTTTAGGTGGAATGTATGTGCTTGATTTTATGCCTGAAGAGTGGATTAAAGAAAAAACTCAAAAAAAGATTGAAATAATTATTAAGTCATCATTTAGTAAAATAAGAGATGAAGTGGTTGAGCATATAGAAAATAGAAAAAATGTCACAAGAAATAGCAAGATTATAATCGAAAATATAAAAACATATAAGAAAATGCTGATCATGGCCAAAAAAAATAAATTAATTACAAAACCAGCTAATCTAATTGGTCTTGGTATTGGGGATAAGATTCGTATTGGAAAAGAAAGTTTTATCATAAGAGATATCCGTTAGAATGGTACGAGGAATTTTTATGAACAGTAGAAATGGAATGAAATGGAGCAGAGATGAAACAATACTTGCATTTGATTTATATTGCCGAACATCATTTGGGAAAATAAGCCAATCAAATCCGGATATAATAGAGCTTGCAAGGATTTTAGGAAGGACGCCAGGAGCTGTAGGTTTAAAAATGCATAATTTGGCACATTATGACCCAGAATTGCAGCAACGAAATGTAACAGCTATGGCTCATGGCAGCAAACTGGATGCTGAGATTTATTCTGAATTTTCTAATAATTGGACTGAACTAGCATATCATGCTCAACAGATTAGAGCTAGAATGCAGAATATTGAAATTAAGGAAGTGGTTAACATAGGCGATATCGATATGATTCCGCCTGGAGATTATAGAGAGCAGATGACTAAAACAAGAGTTGGACAGTATTTTTTTAGAATGTCAGTTTTGAATGCTTATAATAATCGATGCTGTGTAACTGGGTTCTCCAAATCAGATTTACTTGTTGCGAGCCACATAAAACCGTGGAGAGAAAGTGATGAACGTACAGAAAAGACAAATCCAAGTAATGGTCTATGTTTAAATTCCTTGCATGATAAGGCGTTTGATCGAGGTCTGATTACTATCACACAGGATTTTCAGATTTGGATTTCCAACGTTATAAAAAATGTTGATATGGACGATAGGACAAGGGCGTGGTTCATGGGTTATAGTCATCAGCAAATATGTCTTCCAGATAAATTTCTTCCAGGAAAAAAATTTATTGAATACCATAATGATGTGATATTTCAGGGGTGATAATGTGGATAATCTTACTCCGCAACAAAGACAGATGAATATGAAGCATATAAAATCTAAGGATACTGTAATTGAGGTTAGTTTAAGGAAAGCACTATGGGCACGAGGATATCGTTATAGAAAGAATTATAAAGGGCTTCCTGGTCACCCCGACGTTGTTCTTACAAAATACAGAATAGTTATATTCTGTGATGGAGAGTTCTTTCATGGGAAAGATTGGGAGGTATTAAGAGCCCGCTTAGAAAGAAGCAACAATAGTGAGTATTGGATTAAGAAGATTACTAGAAATATGGAGCGTGATGAAGCGGTGAACAAACAACTCCAGGCCTTGGGTTGGACAGTTTTGCGTTTTTGGGGTCAAGATATAAAAAAAGATATAGAAGGATGTATTAAAACGATAGAGGAGATTATTTTTCACAATAAATTAGGTGAAGAATCTTATTATCAGAATCCTATTGATGTAGAGGATTGGCAGGAATAGACAGCCAAAGAGTAGCCAGACGTTTGTAGAGTAGTTTGACATCTATTGAAGAAATCGAGTAATGTAGTGTTACAATATTTTTTATAAATTTGATTTCATTAGATTAATTAGTTGGGGTAAAGACAAACTTTCGCCATGTAGTATAAAATATTTATTTCGCCGCATACAGAGACGGTTGTACTTCTTTCCCACAAAAAACCGGATAGTTATATCAACGTAAAAGTGGAGTTTGGAGAAGGTGAGGGCAAGGTTCCTCTTGATGATATTGCCAAAAGAGCGGAAAGCGACAAGACGAAAGAAAGAGTTACTTACAAGATGATAATGGAGTATATAGAAGCGAGATATGGCTTCAAAGTACATACCGCATATATTGCAGAGGTGAAGCGGGATTTGGGTTTGCCGATGTATGATGCTCCAAATGCGATTGAGGAATTGAAACAGCCAAGGAAACATCCAACACCTGCACAGGTGAATATTCCGTTGCGGCGGAGCCGCCAGTCCGGTGTGGCGTGAGCCACCTGTCCGGACTAGCAGAGCCACAATTAGTTACTGAGCAATATTTGGATCAAGTCCATATTTTTCTCTCATGGAT
>Ga0153940_1000077_pt1 | contig 64003 bp, 54 predicted proteins | sample TSNJ024MetaG_FD_104736 | JGI IMG/M metagenome (GOLD analysis project Ga0153940, IMG submission 104736) | Attine ant fungus gardens microbial communities from New Jersey, USA - TSNJ024 MetaG | ecosystem: Host-associated > Fungi > Mycelium > Unclassified | place: USA: New Jersey, Brendan T. Byrne... | reverse complement strand
GAGGCTGACCAAGGAAAAAGTGACTAAATGTCACTTTTGTACATTCACATTTAGATTGCACGAAGTGCTTCCGCCACGATGGAGGCCTTGCAAGATATTCAAAGATTAACATGCCTTGGTGGCGGAATTGGTAGACGCGTTGGACTTAAAATCCAATCAGACTAATCTCTGGTGCCGGTTCGATTCCGGCCCAAGGCAAACTATTATAATAATAAATTAATTAAAACTCTTGTTATTTTGGAATTGAAAATGAATAAACCGCTGGTAAGCATTGTTACAATAACATACAACCTCATTAAAAATAATCGCAAGGATTTTTTTATCCAATGCGTTAACAGTGTAAGGAAACAAACTTACAATAATATTGAGCATATAATCATCGACGGCGCTTCTGATGACGGTACGCTTGAGTTAATTGAACCTTTTGAAAAAGAGGGAAGCGTAAAGTATTACTCGGAACCCGATGACGGCATATACTACGCCATGAATAAAGGTATTCAAAAGGCAAGCGGCGAGTATATTTTATTTTTAAATTCTGATGATTTCTTTATAGATGAAAAAGGTATCGAGGCTTCAGTTGATTGTATTTTAGAAAATAATGCAGACTTTTCTTATGCAAAATGCACCTGCCTTGATTTGAATGACAAAGTAATGGGTACATTAGACCCTGTTGTTGGTGCTTTTATGCTAAGAATGCCTTTTTCCCATCAGACACTTTTACTAAAGAGAACCAAGATGCTTGAGTTAAACCTGTTTGATACAAATTATAAAAGTGCAGGTGACTTCGACCTTGTTTTAAGATTATTTTTGAGTGCTGCAAAATCAGTGGAAGTTAACTTAAATTTTGTTGCATACCGCTTAGGCGGTTTATCTAACACCGATGTGGAACAAAGCGATAGAGAGTGTATAGCAATATTGGAAAAAAACTATTCAAAATACATTGATGCTGATGTGCAAGAGTATACGAAGATGTTTTATAAAATGTTAATCCCAAAGAAACTTTTTGAGAAATTTAAAAATAGTGTCAGCAGTGAAATAAAAAACTCTATGGAGGAAATAGTCAATCTGCACTCAGAAGACAGGGGAGAGTATTATTTTTTAAAAAAACATGCAACGATTTTATCTCCGAAAGTTGAAAGAGATGTGAAATTTTTAGGTATTTCCATTTTAAAAACAATTAAGTGTTACTATAGAACGAAGATTATCATTCTTGGCTTTATAAAGATAAGCAAAAAAGCAAAAACACGCATAATAGCTTCATCCTAAACTACACTTTATTCAGAGATGCCTGCTTTAACTCGCCTTTAAGGTGCCAGGTATCTGCTTCATTAATATAAACGTTTACAAAATCTCCCGCTTTGGAGTTTTCGGACTTGAAATGAACTATTAAATTGTCCCAAGTTCTTCCGATTGCACTGCCATCCTCATTCAGCGTATCAACAAGAACTTCAATAGTTTCTCCTACCTTTTTCTTGTGACAAGATAAGGAAACCTCTTTTATCTTGTTGTTAAGAATCTGAAAGCGGACATCTTTAATGTCTCCTTCAATAAATTTGTCAGACATTTTCGCCGCCGCAGTTTTTGGCCGGGGGGAATAGGCTGCGATATTTGAATAGGAAATTCCAAACTCCTCTACAGCGCTCAATGTGTCTTGAAACTGCTCTTCGGTTTCTCCGGGAAAGCCGACTATGAAGTCAGACGTTATGGCAGCGTTCGGAATCTTTTCCCGAATTTTTCGAACAATTTCACCATACAATTTCCTGTCGTAGCGCCTGTTCATCGCTTTTAATATTTCATTGTTGCCGCTTTGCATAGGTATATGGAACAAAGGGCACACCTTATTAGACTCACTCACTGCGTCAATCAAATCGTCAGTTATGTCGGTAGGGTACGATGTCGCAAACCTAATCCTGAACTTTCCTTCAATTTTGTTTATTTCTCTTAAGAGGGCAGCAAGTGTGGGTTTGCCTTCAAGGTCCTTGCCGTAGCTGTCAACATTTTGACCCAGAAGGGTAATCTCTGAAAAACCTTTTGAAATAATATCTTTGGCTTCGTCAATAATAGTGTTGAAATCCCTTGAGCGTTCTCTACCCCTTGTAAAAGGGACTATACAGTATGTGCAGAAGTTGTTACATCCTTCTATTATAGGCAGCCAGGCATTTACCGACTTTGCTCTTAAGAATCCCTCACCACTTTCGGGTACGGCATCCTTTACTATGGAACAAACTCTTCCCGCTGCTTTAATAAGTTCGGGGAGTTCGTAAATATTCTGTGTGCCGAAAACTAAATCTAAAAAGGGGAAACGTTTAAGAAGATTTTCTTCGGTATGTTGGGCAAGACAACCGCACAGGGCAATTTTAATGTGAGGCCTTTCCTTGCGCTTCCATTTACCCCAAAGCCCTATTCTACTGTATGCTTTCTCTTCTGAAAGCTGCCTTATTGAGCAGGTATTGACAATAAGCAAATCTGCTTCTTGGGGAGTTTGGGTTTCAAAGTAATTAAAATGAGAAAGTATGGCAAGAATCCGCTCTGTATCAGATTTATTCATCTGACAGCCCAGAGTTTCAATATAGACTTTTTTAATTCCTGTCCCGTTTCTGTTCATTATTTTATGAAAATATTTTTGTAGGAGACATTGTTTCGAGCCTGTCAATACGCTCTTTTAGTGCACCATGAGGCTTGAAGTAAGGTTCAACAGTCATAACTTTGGCTGCGATACTAGGATAGAAATATATAAACTTAAGTTCTGTATCCGTTAACGGCAGCTGAGTATGAACATTTGCATAGCGTACAAGCTCGAGGATATTTCTCGCTTCGTCATCGTCAGAAAACTCAAGTTCAAGACCTTCATATACGTTTCTAAAGCCTTTAATGCCGGCGTACTCTCCCACTGTAATCATTCTTCCCGTCTCAACTATTTCGGGTTCTCCGCGGCCAAGCTCTTCGTAATCATAGAGTTCATAATTTCTTCTGTCTTTTAAAGCGCCGTCAGCATGGATGCCGCTTTCATGGGCGAAGGCATTATCACCGACAGCAGGTTGGTTTATAGGGATAGGTACTTGAAATGCGAATGCGGTATACTTAGCCAGCTGCCAGGCTTTGGAAATATCTATCTGCGGATCAATTAAATATTTGCCTCTAAGTCCGCTTGATTTTAATATGGCTAATATGCATGAAACAAGGTCTGCATTACCTGCACGCTCACCCATTCCGTTGATAGCTGTGTTAATCCAGGCATTAACTCCTGCATCAATTGCTGCCTTTGCTCCCATTATTGAGCAGGCAACAGCCATACCGAGGTCATTGTGGAAGTGCATTTCGATATCCATTTCGGTTTCTTTTGCCAATCTGTATATGCGCTCATATGTAGTATGCGGGTCATCAAAACCCAGGGTATCGCAGTATCTGAAGCGAACGGCGCCATATCTTTTTGATTCTTGAGCATATTTAATTAAATAGTCCAAATCACTTCTTGAAGCATCTTCTGCATTCACACCTATTTCTTTTGCTCCGTGTCTGATAGCCTCATTTATTGCTTCACAGGTTATCGCCAGTATATCGTCTTTTGTTTTTTTACCCAGATATTTACCGTTAATCATTTGATCGGATGTAGACTGGGATAAATTCATATACTGTAGTTTGGGCACATTTTCATATGACTTCTCTACATCTGCAGATATGGCTCTCATCCATCCGGAAAGATGGGTTTTATCCATAATACCCCGTTCTACGAGCATTAAGTTTCCGTTTAAATAATTTTTTTCATGCTCTGTTGTGGGAAAACCAAATTCAGATATATTTATTCCCATATCATTGAGCATCATATTAATAATTGTTTTTTGAAGTTTTGCTAAACCCAGACGCGATGTCTGCACTCCGTCTCTGTTTGTAACATCAACAAATTTAATGTACTTTTGTTCCATAAGTTGTTATCCCCCGACTATTGCAATTGAACATATCTTAAAAATATGATATCATAAGTTTGATAAGGATTGTCATCATCACTAGCAAAGTTTTACATTTTCATGTTTTAATATAGACAGATATGTTGACGGAAGGTTAAAATGTCAGTAGCGAAGGTATCTCCAAATAGTTCGGTTCATGCTTTACAAATTCCAAGCATTGCAAAAGCTGCAACTTTGAGCAATGAAGAAATATATCTGAGAAGTTATGCAGAAGCAGAGAAAAAAGGGCAAAAATACAAAAAAGCCCAAAAAATCTTACTGCCTGTTACTGCTTTGGCTCTCACAACTATTGCTGCCGTTAAAAAGCCTGCAGCACTTTCGGGAAAAATAGGTGAAGCTCTAAGTTTAAGCGGAGGATTTGCCGTAGCTGCTTTAGGTGCGCTGACATCAATTGGTGTCGCAGCAGGTCTTATTTCCAAAACTTCAGATGAAACAAAAGAGAAGATTTCCCAACATCCGTTTTTAACAACTGCCGCTTTATTTGCAGCAGGTTACGCCGGTATGAGGGGTTCTTTATCTCTTGCAAATAAAGGATTGGGCTATATTGCAAAAGGTTTTAATAATTCTATAAATAAAGAAAATCCTTCCAAAATTGTCAAGTTTATTTCTGACATTCCTAATAAAATAGACGGCAGTAATATTGCTAAAAAAGCAGATGTGCTAAGGGACAAATATTCAACTTGGGCGAGTGGTCTTACCGGCAAAAAGCTTGCTGCTAAAAACTTTGTCTCTGACTATTCAAGCCTTGCAATTGCCTTGGGCGCTTTAGGCACATCCATAGGTCTCGGTGCAAAAACTACAACGGTTAAAAACGAAACTATGTTAAATACGCAGGATAAACTCTTTACCGCCAGAGATGACGCCCAATGCATTGCAGCAAAAATTTTGACAGGCGATATTGATGTTAATGACGACATTTAATAATTAAAAGTGGAACTTTCACGAGCAGATATTTTATATTTTTTGCAAGAGCCTTCAAATGAAGTCTTTAAAGTTGCTGACAAAATCAGAAAGGAAAATGTCGGGGATACTGTCCATCTGCGCGGCTTAATTGAGTTTTCAAATTACTGTTCAAAAAATTGCTTATACTGCGGGATTCGCTCTGCCAATAAAGAGGCGAAAAGATACAGGCTGTCGGAAGAAGAAATATTAAAATACTCCAAGAATGCTGTGGAACTGGGGCTTAAAACTATAGTACTTCAGTCCGGCGAAGACAATTATTACAATGTAGATAAAATGGTTAGTATAATAAGAGGGATTAAAAAGCACGATGTTGTCCTCACCCTCAGTATCGGAGAGAAATCCGCGGAAGAATATAAGGCATATAAAGATGCAGGCGCTGACAGGTTTCTAATGAGGATAGAAACTACCGATAAAGAGCTTTATAAAAAGATGCATCCAAACAGCAATTATGAAAAAAGGGTTGAAGCATTAAAAGAAATTAAAAGGCTGGGATTTGAAACCGGCACAGGCTGCCTTGTGGGTTTACCGGGACAAACAATAGAATCTTTGGCCGATGACATACTATTCTTTAAAGAAATAGGAGCCGATATGGTGGGCATTGGGCCATTTATTTCTAACAGCCAAACTCCTCTCAAAGACTCACCAAACGGGAATTTTGAACTTGCCCTCAAGGTAATGGCTCTTACAAGGATTATGCTCCCCAAAGCAAATATTCCTGCAACTACCGCAATGGAAACAATTCATCCAAACGGAAGAATATTGGCACTAAAGTGCGGCGCTAATGTTGTAATGCCTAATATGACGGACTATGATATAAATAAAAACTATGAGTTGTATAAAAATAAGGTATCAAATAACAAAGGAATAGATGAAACATTAAAAGACATAAAAGATAAAATTATATCATTAAACAGAACGCCCTTGTAAACATATGTTAAGAAGTAAACCCCTGATTTTTCTAATTGTTTCATATATTTAAAAAAATAATTAATCAAATTTGTTAAGTAATATAAATAAAGTAGGACAAGTGTCGAAAAAAATGTTATATTGTTAGTATAAAGTGTTCTTTTTACCCTTATTAGATAGAGAAGATTTTGAAAAAACATATCTTAAGGAATGTAAATGTTTTTAACGAAGTAGTAGCAATAAAGTAAATTATTTTCGGCACCGCGTTTTTATTAATGTGTGTTGTATGAAGGTAATGTTCTGGAGGAACTTAATGACAATTAGTGTGAACAATAGGAAGAAGCAAGTAAAGAAAAGTTTTGATGAGTTATTAACGGATCTCAAAACAAGTAACTCGGAAAAAGTTCGTTATAATGCGGCAAGAATTTTAGGAGAAATGGGTGATTCAAAAGCAGTTGAACCACTTATTGATGTACTAAAAAATGACAAAAACGGATCTGTGAGATTGTACGCAGCCCGCGCACTGGGTGAACTTGGCGACAACACTGCAACTATCCCTCTTATTGAATCTTTAAGGGAAGATAGAAACGTGGATGTTCGTGTTCGTGCGGCTCGCGCTTTGGGCAGACTTGGCGATAAAATCGTTGTTGAACCCCTTGTAGAGGCTTTAAATGATGAAAACCCGCAAGTTTGCATCACTGCAACAGATGCTCTTATCGAAATAGGAGACGTTGCAACTGATGCTCTCATCGAATCACTTGACCATGAAAAGGTTAATGTAAGATGTGATGCAACTCGTGCTCTTGGCGAAATCGGCAACAAAAAAGCTGTAGATAAAATAATAACTATGCTAAAAGACGAGTGGGTTAACGTAAGAATATACGCCGTAACTTCTTTGGGTAAACTGGGCGACACAAAAGCTGTACCCGCCCTAATCGAAGTTATGCAAAATAAAGATGAAAATGACCTCGTAAGAGCAGGTGCTGCAGCAGCGCTTGGCGTTCTTCGCGACCAAAGAGCTTTACTTCCTCTAAGGCAACTTATTATGGAAGCGGAAGAGCTTGGTGAACTTGAAGACACAGCTCTAAAATCTTTCAAGAAAATTATGGCTGCCAACTGGGAAGCTATTCCCGGTGCAACTCCGGTTAAAAAGCCGGCTCTATTTTAAATACAAATACATAAGCACAATTATAAATGAAATATTAAGCCCGTCTTTTACAGACGGGCTTTTATAGTGCACCATTAAATTGGCAGTCGGCTATTTTTTATTTTACATGTTTAAATTATAATAAACTGGAGGCAGGTTAAAATGGCAAACGAAATAGGTATATTGGTTCCGATTACTCTGGGTTTGACCCTCGCTCTTTTGTTCGGTTATATAACCCAGAAACTTAAGTTATCGCCTCTTGTCGGATATCTTATTGCAGGTATTGCCATTGGCCCGTACGTTCCGGGTATTGCTGTTGATATAGAAGCCGCACATCAGGTGGCAGAAATAGGCATTATACTTCTGATGTTTAGTGTAGGTATGCATTTTCAACTCAAGGACCTTCTTGCCGTCAGAAAAATTGCCTTGCCGGGTGCAATAGCACAAATAGTTGTTACTACAATTTTTGCAACCCTGGTAGCGCACGCTTACGGTTGGGGCTGGAATGCCGGTATAGTTTTCGGTGTTGCAATTTCTGTTGCAAGTACGGTTGTGTTGATGAGAGTTCTCGCGGATAATAAAGTTATTCACACGCCGACAGGCCATGTCGCAGTCGGTTGGCTCATAGTAGAAGACCTGTTTACAATATTTGTTCTCGTTATGCTTCCTGTAATATATGGTACTTCTTCATCAGAAGCTTTTTTGCCGACACTGGGTCTTACTACCATTAAAATAGCCGCTTTAGTAATTTTCATACTCGTTGTCGGTCAGAAGCTTTTACCAATGATTTTCAGTTATGTCGCCAAAACCGGAACAAGGGACCTATTCACCTTGGCAGTTTTTGTTGTAGCTCTCGGTATGGCCGTTGGCGCTGCAGAGTTCTTTGGTGCCTCAATGGCTCTCGGGGCATTTTTGGCAGGTATGGTTGTCGGTCAGTCCGACTTTAGCGCTAGGGCAGCCTCAGAAGCACTCCCCATGAGGGATGTTTTTGCTGTCGTATTTTTTATGTCGGTAGGTATGCTCTTTAACCCGTATTCTTTACTTGAACACTGGGAGTTAATGCTGGCAACACTGGGTATAGTTTTAATAGTAAAACCCGCTGTAGCCATTGTTGTGGTATTGATGCTTAAAAATACTTTGAAGCGCGCTGTTGCGGTTGGAGTTGCGTTGGCGCAAGTAGGTGAATTTTCTTTCATACTCGCCTCTCTTGGTATGACTTTAGGGGTTCTGCCCAAGGAAGCAAACAGTGCCATTATTGCAACAGCAATAATATCTATAACCTTAAACCCTCTTCTTTTTAAGGCTGTTGTACCGACCTGCAAATTTTTATCTAAGTTTGGTATAGGGAAGTACAGAACAGATGTGTCCGACGGTATTCCCGAGCCCCAAGATGAACTTGTAAGGGTTGTTATGATAGGCTATGGTCCGGTAGGACGCAGCATTACGCCGAAACTTCTTGATAAAGGCTTGGAAATTGCAGTTATTGAGATGAATCTTGATACAGTTCAGGAAATTCATAGTTCAAACACAGAAAACTTATACTCTGTTTATGGCGATGCCACCCAAAAAGAAGTTCTTATCCATGCGGGAATAGAAAATGCAGAAGCACTTGTTGTATCTGCTTCCATGGCGCCCGCAAAAGAAATAGTGGAGATTGCTCAATTTTTAAACCCGAGTATAAGAACATATGTCCACACAACCTATATTTCCGAAGCAAAATTACTCTGCCTGAAAGGAGCGACCGCGGTATTTTCAGGTGAAGCTGCAGCGGCGTCATATCTCTCCAAGTACCTTCTTGAAGGACTGGATCCGGATTCAGGCGGCTTTACTGCTAATACAAAATCTGTATGTGATGATTTGATGTAACTCCCGTTTACAAGGCATGGAAAAAATGCTATACTGTTAATAGTCAGATTTGACACGCTTGTCCTTTAAAAGAAAGGACAACTACATGTCAAAAACATCAAAAAGCAGCTTGCCTACAAGCTACAACACAACATTGTCTGTTAACGGAAACAACAAAGCTTCTGTTAAGATGAACTCGGGTTCTACGAAATTAAACTACAATCTGAATCCGTATGAGCAGCAGGCATACGATTTTTCCCAAAAATCCTATGCTGAAAATCTGCCGAACGTGAATGTTTTTTCGCCGGAGACAATTGCCAATTTAAACAAACAAGTAGAGGCTTTCAGGAACAAGGGTATTAAGTCCATAAACGACATTTACAACCCTATCTTGAAAAATATGCAAAATGACATTGCATCTCGTTTTGGCAATTTGAACAATTCAGTTTTTATGGACAACCTGAACAAAATTGAATCAAACAGGTCGGAGGCAATCAGCGGTCTCGCTCAAGATGTAACTGCAAGAGAACAAGAGTTAGTCAATAACGAGCTTGCAAACAGATATAACTATCTGAATTTCTTGAGCGGATACCAGGGCCAAATTATGAATGATTTGTACAATACACTCGGCTTGACAAATAATGCGCAAAATGCGTCTTTAAATTATTTGTCTAAAGCAATGTCGACAAACAATTTGGCTTCAGGTTTGGGCAGTAATTCTACCGGCAACTTGCTAAACAATATTGTCGGTATGATGATGTTGCGTTAGGCTGCTAAAAGTAAAACCGAATCAGGTTTTCACGGAGGAGAAATCCTCCGTTTTTTCATTTGAACAAGCTTTTTTGCAGCTGTCTTTCAGCCAACTTTTTGAAATACCGCAGTCAATAAAATCCCAGGGTAAGGCTTCCTCTGCACCAATATGCTTTTCTGTTTCGCCCTCTAAATCAATTCCGAGTGAAGACGCTGTGTTTATATATTTTTCGTAAGAGAAATTTTCATCCCAAGACTCCATATAAGAGCCTTCTTGGTAGAGTTTATATATAAATTCGCTCACTCTTTTGTCTGCTCTGGCTAAAAATGCTTCTGCTTTTGAGGTTTTAGGGTTGTGAAAATTAAGTTTAACATTTTTAAGCGGTTTAGCTTTTTCTCTTATAAAAGATATTTTTTCATAAATTTTCTCAAGACTGTCCTGAGGACACCATTGGAAGGGAGTAAAGGGTTTTGGCACGAGAATTGATATTGAACAGGTAATATTGGGAGCTTTTCCCGTATCTCTTTTACACTCTGAGATAATTTGCGAGAGCAGATTGACAATGCCCTCTAAATCTTCATTTGTTTCTGTCGGAAGGCCAATCATAAAGTACAATTTTACTTTTTGCCAACCTTCTTTCACGCACGACAGAACCGCATTTATGATTTGCTCTTGTGTGAGGTTTTTATTAATGACATCTCTCATCCTCTGTGAACCCGCCTCGGGTGCCAGAGTAACCGTTGATTTTTTCACCTCCTGCATAAGATTCGCAAGTCTTATGGAAAAGTTATCAGCCCTTTGACTTGGAAGTGACACATTGACGCCGCTTCCCCTAAAGTGTTTATTTAATTCTTCTATAATGTCTTCAATCTCGCTGTGGTCATTTGATGAAAGGGAAAGCAGAGAATATTCGTCATATCCCGTATTTTTAACATACTCTTTAACAAGCGATATTACATCCTCTTTAGGCCGCTCCCTTATCGGAAGGTTTGTGTGAGCGCTTTGGCAGAAGCGGCACAGTCTTGCACAGCCCCTCCTTATCTCTACTGTCGCCCTGTCGTGTATACTTGCGAAATGGGGGATGGGAGACGCGGTCGGCGCATACTCTATTTTAAGCTCACAAGTTCTTTTTTTGACCTTGTCAGAGTATTTTGGCGAATACACTCCTTCGATTTTCGAGAGTTCTTTTAAAATATTTTCACGCCCTGAATTTTTTAAAACTTCGTACTTTTTGCAAACCTCTAAAAAGACATCCTCGCCGTCACCGATAAAAAATAAATCTATAAAATCAATCAGTGCATTAGGATTGTAAGCGCAAGGGCCTCCTGCGCAAATTATCGGACAGCTGTCACCTCTGTCTTTTGAAAATATCGGAACATTTGACATTTCGAGCATCTTGAGAACAGTTGTATATGAAAGCTCATACTGAAGTCCGAAAGCAACAAAGTCAAAATTGTTCACAGGCCTTTTTTGCTCAAGGGAATACAATCCCTTATTGTTTTCTTTTAAAAGATTTAAAAAGTCTAAATCAGGGGCGTACAGTCTGTCTGCAAGAAAATCTTTTGAGCTGTTTAAAATATGATAGAGTATTTTGAAGCCAAAGTTACTTATACCTATTTCATATTTATCGGGGAAGGCAAACAAGACGCGTACTTTTGCTTTGCTGAAATCTTTTTCAAAACTCAAATACTCGTTCCCGATATATCTTGAAGGCTTCTCGCATTGCTGCAATATGCAGGCATATTCTTCTAAAAAGTCTTTTTTCACTATGCTAAAATCTCTGGGCTGCACTTTTCTATTTCAATTATTTCACCTTCGATTTTACCACTGAAACAGCTTTTAAAAAACCGTTCCACATCATTGTTTTTGACAAAAAAGTCATAAAGCCTTACTTCATCATCTACAATACGCATAACCGTAATAACATACCTGTTTTTGTCGGCATATTCTAAAAGATGCTCGTCGTTATATCTTATACCGTTCTTGTCTTTAACCGATTTTATATATTCAAAACCGTCATAAGAACGTGTCTCACCATTTTGTTTTCTGGTTGGAAATTTGGTAATTTTACTCATAAAACTATTAAACTATATGTTGAGTATATGGGTCAAAATTGTTAAGAAAATTTGCAACTTTCATACTAAAACAGTCCCGTAGAACTATGTTCTTTTCGGGACTGTTAAATGTAAATATTTATTATTTGCTTACGCGGCAACTCCTTGAGTTGTAGCTGCAGGTTGAGCTATTTTAGCCATTGCTTCCTGGTAAGCTTGTGCTACGGCAGGATGGGCTTTGTCTTTAGCTGCTTGAAGTTCTTTACCTACATTTGCAAGGGCATCTTGAACTGCTTGTGCATCTTCAGGTCGTGCTGAGTAAACAAGTGCCTGGATACCTGCAGATTTTACGTCAGGAACAGGGCTTGTATTTATAGCGTCAACTATTTGCTGATAACCTGCTAAATCTTGAAGTTTAAGTGCAGGAACGGTTTGAGTTGGGTCAACACTTGCATTATATGCATCTATTTCATCTCTTTGAAGCTTTTGCAACATCGCCAGTGTAAACATTGAGAATATTTTATTTTTCTCTGCTACTTCGCGGGGTGAGCTTTGGTTGAACAACTGCTCTTCTTGAGGCGTTAATTGTTCACCTTTTTTAAGTTTTTCTACAATAGCTGCCTGCTCGGGAGTAGGACCTTCAAGGGCAGATGTGTCTTTTGCAATAATTGATGCTAAGTTATTCATTATTTGTGTATCTACAAGCTGAAGTGCTGTTTCGGGCTCAACTTGAGAGTATTGAGCTATTTTAGTAATTGCTTCTGTCTGTTTGTTTAAGTCTTGAGATACTAATTCTTGATTCAATGCTGCCACATCAACAGACTGCGCAGGAGTTGCTGCAGGTTCGCTTACAGGAGCAGCGGGTTGAGCTGCGGGCTGTGGCACAGGAGCTGCTTCCGGCGCTAAAACAGGTGGAGGCATTTCAGGTTGCTGTGTTACAGGGTATGCTTCTGCCGGAGGATACTGTTGAGGAACAGGGTATTGAGGAACAGGATACTGTTGAGGCATCATATAAGGCATTTGATACGGCATTTGTTGCGGCATAGGTGAATATACTTGAGCCTGTGGATAACTGTACATAGGCGCCGTATATGGACTTTGAGCAGCAGGTGCCCCAAAAGCCTGAGGGTTCATAATATTGATACTTACTGCGCTTGCTCCCTGACCTGTTACGGGTTGAGGATATTGCTGAATCGGTTGAGCATATTGTGGCTGTATCATATGTATCTCCTTATATAAATTTCATTTTGATAAAATCATGTAAATAAAAATAATTGCTAATATTGAACTTCTGACTTAACATTAATTAACATATTTAATGTTAATCCAAATATTTTTTATGTTCAAACAATGTCGTTGTATTTTTTATATAACCCCAAAGAGCTGTTAAACCAACGCCTGCCATGCCTATCTTTTGTATGGTTTTGTTTTTAGCAAATACGGCAACTGCGGATGTTGCAAGCAGTGGAAGTTTGTTTGACACTCCCTGATATAAGCCTTTGAAATAGCCCCCTATACCATACACCGTACTTGTAAATGTATGCGGAAAGCTTGCTTTGGCATTTTCTCTAAGTTCATTATATAAAGGACTCGGATAGTCCATCTTGGACATACCGATATGCTGGTTAAGGGCTTGATTGGCAATCCCGACTTTTGACTGTTCGTCAGCTTTTCTTATCCCCATAGCATTTGCATCAAGCAAAACAATAGCTGCCCCAAGGGCCCCTACGGTTTTTGCTGCTATTGATAAGGGATTTAAGTTTGCCATTTTTTCTTCCTACTTACGCCGGAACTCTTTGTCCGCTCATTTTTAATAGTACCTGAGATGCCAAAAGTGCATCTTCGCCATAAGAATCAGGTAACTGCTGAATTTGTTTTAATATTTCCGCAGTTTGGGCATCGCCTGCCGCATAACCAACATCAAGAGCAGTTAAGGCAACAAATCTTACAGTTGGTGAAGTATCTTGGAGAGCTTTATTCAACAATGCCGTGAGGGCAATGTCGGTTCTTCTTGTCTCGTCTTCCTTAAAGCGCTCAAGAAGCTCTTTTGACGCTGTTAAACGCATTTTTGGATCCGCACTGTTGAAATAATTTTCAAGTGATTTTATATAATCATCCGTCAATAAAACTTTTGTCTTTTTCTCCTCTTTTTTATCGTCTTTTTTCTCCTCTGTTTTTGCAGGTTCAGGCGCTGCAGGTGCAGGAGCTGCATTTAGAGGTTCATTTGAAATAGCTTTAGAAGAGGTATTTATATTATTGTTGTAGTTTGCAGGATAATCCGCAGGGGGGGCATAGTTGTTATAGAGACTTGCTTGCGGATAATAAGGTACTGCAACGGGAGTTGTTCCCGAAGTTGCAGTCGGGTTGTAAATGTTAATATTTACAGCCGAAGGAGCCATTTGTCCCGGCTGTTGAACGACTTGAGGTGCCTGAACGTAAGGCTGAGGATATTGTGCATAATTATACTGCATAGGTTGTGTCGAATACCCTTGTGCAGTTTGCATTTGTGGATAATAACCTTGTTGTGTCGGCTGTTGTATATTTGTAAAACCAGTCATAAACCTACCTTACCTATAATCTATAAAACAACTGAAGACAAAATAAAGTGCCCATTTTCTTTTAAAATATGAAGAATTGTTACACAAAGGTTGGAGCTTTTATAGATAACAATCTGACCTGCAGAAGCATTTCTTGTTTATAGTATAATTTAGCTAAAAACTACATAGGGAGCATGCAAATTGAAAGAACTAAAAGAGAAATACGAAATGGTTATTGGACTTGAAGTTCACGCCCAATTAAAAACTGCGAGTAAAATCTTTGCACCTGACGGAGCCGAGTTTGGCAAAGAGCCTAATAGCCAGGCTTCTACTATTACCTTGGGTATGCCAGGCGTGTTGCCTGTCTTAAATAAAAGGGTTGTAGAGATGGCCATATTAACAGGACTGGCCTTGAACTCCGAAATTCCAAAACGCTGCAAGTTTGACCGTAAACAGTATTTCTACCCCGATCTTCCCAAGGGATATCAGATTTCACAGTACGATGAACCCGTTTGCGTTGGTGGCAGTGTTGAAATTTCGAATAAAACAATAGGCATTACGCGCGCCCACCTCGAGGAAGATGCAGGCAAGTTGGTCCATGCGGGCGCTGACGGCCTTGCAGGTTCGGCTTATTCTCTCGTAGATTTAAACCGCGCGGGCACACCGCTTTTAGAAATTGTATCTGAGCCCGATATGCGCTCCTCGGAAGAAGCACGCGAATATATGGAGCAGCTGCGCTCTATTTTAAGATATATAGGCGTTTGCGACGGCAACCTTGAAGAAGGTTCCATGCGCTGTGATGCAAATATTTCAATTCGTCCCTTTGGCCAAAAAGAGTTCGGCACCCGTGCTGAAATTAAAAATGTCAACAGCTTCAGGGCCCTGCAAAGAGCGATTGAATATGAATACGAAAGACAAATCGAATTGGTGGAAGCCGGAGAAAAAGTAGTACAGGAAACCCGTTTGTGGGATGATAACAAAGGAATCACCTCATCCATGCGCGGCAAAGAAGACGCCCATGACTACAGGTATTTCCCTGAACCTGATTTAATGCCTCTTGAAGTTTCGCGCGAATGGATTGAAGAGGTGAAGGCGAAAATGCCGGAGCTTCCGAAACAGCGCTTTGAACGTTATACAAGTCTGGGTTTGAGCGAGTATGACGCAAATATACTGATTGCCCAGATGGAAATCGCATTGTTTTTTGATGAAGTTTTAAAACTCGGTGTCAATCCTAAAACGGCTGCAAACTTTTTGATGGGCGAAATAAGCGCTTATATTAAAGAAGAAAAAATTGAAATAACAGAAACAAAACTTACGGTTGAAAACTTCGCAAAGCTGCTTGGACTGCTTGAAAAAGGTACTATTTCAAACAACATAGCGAAAGGGCTTGTAGTTGATATCCTGAAAGACGGATCAGACGCGCAGGAATTGATTGACAAAAAGGGTTTGAGTGTTATTTCTGATGAGAGTTCAATTCTCCCAGTAATTCAAAAAATTATAGCGGACAATCAGGAACAGGTCGCGGCATACAAAGGCGGCAAGGATAAGCTGTTCGGCTTTTTCGTCGGTCAGGCTATGAAAGAAACCAAGGGAAGAGCCAACCCGCAGATGTTAAATGAGCTCCTAAAAAAAGAGTTGGAAAAGTAATTTTTTTCTTGGTAGGATTATATCAGTTGAAAACCAAATAAAAATTTCCCGGACAGCATCATAAAATGGGGAAGCGAAAGCTTCTTGAGACACTCGGGGCAATAAAGATAATTGAAAATTGAATAAGTATTTGTGCCCGGGTAAGCTCTCCGCCGACAGGACTTTTAAGAAAGATTAAGTATCTTTTTTAAAAGAGAAGGAAAGGGAGATGCCCTGAAACGAAGCGAAAGCTTCTTGAGACACTCGGGGCAATAAAGATAATTGAAAATTGAATAAGTATTTGTGCCCGGGTGGCGAAACTGGTAGACGCATCAGACTCAAAATCTGACGTAGGCAACTATGTGTCGGTTCGAGTCCGACCCCGGGCATTTTCCTTTTATACTTTACACATATTACTAAGTTTATGGTTCTGAAATATAACCCTTAATTGCGCTTGCAGCAGCAACCTTCGGAGAACACAGATAAATATACGCTGCCGTATTTCCAAGCCTTCCCTGAAAATTTCTGTTTTGAGTAGCAAGGCAAACTTCGCCGTCACCCAATATGCCTCCATGAACACCTACACAAGGGCCGCAGCCTGCAGGCAAAAATGAAGCGCCTGCTTCTATAAATATCTTTAAAAGACCTTCTTCTTCTGCCTTTAAATACACGTCTTGCGATGCGGGTACAATTAAAAGTCTTGTTTCAGGGTGGCGCTTTTTGCCCTTTAAAATTTCTGCAACCGCCCTCAGATCTTCAATTCTTCCGTTTGTACAAGTCCCTATAAAAACCTGATCAACCTTTACATCGCTCAACTCTTTTGCAGGTTTAGTATTGTCAACAGTGTGCGGACAAGAAACAGTCGGTTCAATTTTTGAAGCGTCAATCTCAATAACACGCTCATATTGGGCATCTTCATCCATTTTGATTTCTTTGTACTTGTCTTCCCTGCCCCAAACTTTGAGATATTCTCTTGTCTTATTATCCGTTTCAAAAAGACCTGCCTTTGCGCCTGCTTCAACCGCCATATTTGCAAGAGTAAAGCGCTCTGACATTGGCATGTTTCTTACAGTTGAGCCGCAAAACTCAAGTGCCTTATATGTAGCACCGTCAGCACCTATCATTCCTATTAAGTGCAGCATTAAATCTTTCGAACAAACGTTGGGTTTAAATTCACCTTCAACTTTTATTTTATAGGAAGCAGGAACCTTGAGCCAGGTTTTACCAAGTCCGAAAGCAACGGCAATGTCCGTTGAGCCCATGCCTGTAGCAAATGCTCCTAATGCACCTGAAGTACAAGTGTGCGAATCGGCTCCTACAAGAATTTCTCCCGGGTTTACAAATTCTTCTACGAGTCTTTGATGGCAAACCCCTTCGCCTATATCAGACAAAACGGCACCGTACTCTTTAGCAAACTCTCTTATGACCATATGAGAATTTGAAAGTTCTTTTCTTGGACTCGGAGCGGCATGGTCAATAAAAAGAATTGTTCTTGAAGGATTGGCGAGTTTTCCTTTGTTTAATTTTTTAAACTCCTGAATTGTTAAAGGACCAGTTCCGTCCTGGGTTGCACAAACGTCGACATTTGCTATAACAAGCTCACCCGGCAGTACGTCTCTATCGCAATGCGCGCCTATAATTTTCTGCGCCATAGTCTGTGCTGTCATGCTCTTTTCCTCCGGCTAAAATCTTCGACTATAATTATAGGTTAAATTACTGCGTATTTCAACTTTTTAAATGATACTCAAAATCGTGATATAGTAGATAATATTTGTAAGTCTGGAGATGTAATATGGATATATTAGCTTTTATAGGCAGCGTTTTAGGTTTAGGACTGGTCCTGGTCGGTTTCTTTATGGAAGGCGGCAACATGGGACAGGTTATGCAGGTAACAGCCGCCCTTATTGTATTCGGCGGAACCTTAGGCGCAGTTGTTCTGAGTTTTCCTGTTGAAGACTGGAAAACTGCTTTTGCTCTTTTGCGGGTTGTATTCTTTTCAATGGCTCCAAAACTGGAACCATTGATTGGCGAAATAGTCGGTTACGCCCAGAAAGTCAGAAAAGAAGGTGTTATAGTTCTTGAAAAAGAAGCTGAAACTGCTTCTGACCCGCTTCTTGCGCTTGGTCTCGAGGCAGTGGCCGACGGTGCTGACCCCTCACTGGTAAAAGCAATGTTAGAAACTCAACTGGGACAACTTGAAGCCAAAATTGCGGGCGGCGCAAAAGTATGGGAATCCGCAGGTGCTTATGCCCCGACACTTGGTATTATCGGTGCAGTTATGGGTCTTATTCAGGTAATGCAAAACTTAAACGACCCTGCAGCCCTGGGCGCAGGTATCGCGGTTGCCTTTGTTGCTACAATCTACGGTTTATTTGCCGCTAACTTGTATTTCTTACCGATAAGCACGAGAGCCAAATTCAAGTACCAACGAATATTTACAGCAAAAGAGCTTATTATAGAAGGTGTTCTGGCTATGCAGGCCGGTGAAAGTCCTGCACTTATCGAGCGTAAGCTTTTACAATATATTGTAGATCCAAAAAATGCATAATTATTTACTAAAATATAGGAACTAAGGTGGGTAGAAAGAAAAAACATGAAGAGCATGAAAATCTCGAGCGTTGGCTTGTCTCTTATTCTGACTTTATAACGCTTCTTTTTGCAACCTTTGTTTGCCTTTATGGTATCGCGGTTGCTGACGTTACTGATTTTGCAAAACTTGAAGAAGCGCTTAAAAATGCTTTTTCGACAAACACTATACTGGATGGCAGTCCGAGTTTTTTCAGCAGCCAGCAGTCTATTATGCAGGGCGGCTCGCAAGCAGGTGAAGTTAATCCGATTATGTTGGAATACTTAAGCCAAAAATATGAAGAAACTTCATTTGAAGATATAAAAAAAGAAGTAGACAAGCTCAAGGAGGATGGTTTTGAGGCTGAAATAAATGATAAAGGTCTTGTCTTGAAAATCGATGACACTGCGCTAAAATTTGCGTCTAACTCTGCCGAGATTTCTCAAGAAGCCGCAAGAGTTTTAATGAGCGTCGGTGCTCTCATAACTTCTAAATTTCAGATTCATGTTATCAGAGTTGAAGGTCACACGGATTCCATACCTTCTTCAGGTGTTCTCTATCCCACAAACTGGGAATTATCCGGAGCGCGGGCAGCTGCAGTGGTTAATTTTTTCATAAAAAATGTGGGAATAAAGCCCCAGCTCTTGATAGCAGCAGGCTATGCCGATACAGTGCCAATTGCTAAAAATGATACACCTGAAAACAGGTCAAAAAACAGAAGGGTTGAAATTGTTATACTGAAAAACAAACTTGGCAGAATGGAAGGCAAGGACATTAAAGGAGTTCTTGACGAATTAAGCAAAAGCCCGAGCAGGCCAAAAGCCATGTTTACCTTGCCTAAAGATAATAAAGGGCCTGCTGAAACCGGAAATGTTATTCCGGGCCACAATTTGAAAGAGAACAGCATGCGAGAAAAACTTTATACCCCTGATTATAGCGGCGACCTTTACATTAAAGAAAGTGCCAGAATAGAAGATATGATTAAAAAAGACATCGAGAGCAATATCGGCAGACCGTCGTTTATGGAGGAAAAATAGTTGAAAAAATACTTCTGTATTTTTGGCGGCGGAGGCATAAGGGGAGTAGCGTATGCAGGTGCACTCAGGTCTCTTGTAGAACAAGATATCCAGATAGTGGGTCTGGCGGGCTCTTCTGTCGGCGCTGTTTTTTCCAGTCTTTATGTTGCGGGCTACAGTTGCGATGAGTTGGAAGACATTTTTATTAATTTAAAAATGGACATTTTCAAAGATATTAATTTTAATTTCGGAAAAGACTTTGCATTATCCAAAGGTGATGCTTTTTATGCCTGGATAAAAGACTTAATAGAGTCTAAATTTTACGGAGAAAATTACGAAAAAGGCAAAATGGAGCCTGTTAAATTTAAAGATATAGAACACAATTACATTGTCCTTTCTACAAATTTAACCGACTCTACATACAAAGAATTTTCAAAACATACAACTCCCGATGCGGAAGTCGCCCATGCAGTGCGCGCTTCCGTAAGCATGCCCGGACTATTCAGACCCGTTTATCAAGATGGCGAGATAATTGTTGACGGCGACCTGATGAAAAGTTGGCCCTTGTGGAGATTGAGTCCCTCGCTCTGTCCGCCCGATGCTAGAATAATGGAATTCAGACTTGAAGATTTACAGCAAAATAAGCTTATAGACAACAGTCTTGCATATTTAAACGCTGTATACAATACAATATCAAGCTTCGCAACAGATTTTATAATTGATTTGTACAAAGAGAGGGACAAATTTGACTACATTAAAATTAATTCACCCGACATTTCGGTTCTAGATTTTGCGATTAATCAAAATAAAAAGAGAGAGCTTATAGATATAGGTTATGAAGCTACAAGCTCATATTTTAAGTATTTTCTTCCGCAAAAAAGAAAAAAATTGCTTGATAACTACTATGAAATATTCTTGATTTTGCAAAAAATCAGACATGAACTCAGGGAATCTTCTGACATAAAATCCGCATATGCCATACTGTGTGAGCTTTTTATGCATCTTTGCGAATACAAAAGATACATAGATTTGGATATATACGAAAAAATTGATGCGTTCAAAAATCTCTTTAAGAGGAATTATAAAATTTCCAAATTTTTCTTTATCAGCGGCTACACTTTAAATGACAAAACACTTGTACTTATTGAACTGCAGAAGATTATGGAAATTATCGACTCAAAGACAGCTGAACTTAGAGATAACTAGAAATTGTACAAATCATCCATCAGGTCATCTTCAACGGACTTTACAACACTGGCTTTTTTATTAAAATTTGAAATTATAATTGCGAAGGCAAGTTCACTCCCCTTACTGGTTTTAATATAGCCTGTAAGTGAGCTTATGCCGTTTAGTGTACCTGTTTTAGCCCAGAGTTTACCCTTTAGGTGTACCAGTCTTCTAAACAGTGTACCCTCACCCGGTTGCGCCATATATTCTTTAATATTTGTATTGGAAAAAAGATAAACAAGCGCGCTGCTCATCCACTCTGTCGTAAAAAGATTATATCTGGAAACTCCGCTTGCGTCCGAAAGCCTGATTTCCTCCATATTGAGGCCGAGATTCTTATAGTATTCATTAAACATCTCTACACCGTATTCTGTAGTTCCCGGACAGTCATTGCCTTTATACTTGGCGCCTGCGACTTTAAAAACAACTTCGCTTGAGAAGTTATCACTGTTCTTAAGAACAGACTCCCCGACCTCTTTTATGGTGTGAGAAACTTTCGCGACTTGTTTAAGTTTCGCGTTAGTTGGGAGTTTGGCGAATTGAAAGTGCTTTTTATAGTTAATTTTTTCTTTTTCAAGTTCGTCAGTAAAGTTGGCTATAAAGTAATATTTCGGATTACTGACAGGTATTTTAATCTCGACATCTTTGTTTATGGTTCCCTGAAGGTTAATAATGTCGGTTGTCTCATCGTAATCTTTCCTGATGTCAATTTTGTGTTCAGGGGCAATTTTTAATTCATTAATAATAGATATTTTATAAGGATTGAGTTGGTTTAACGTAATGTCCTTGCCGTTTCTCGCTATGTGCAGATTAACTGAAACCGTGTTTTTATTCAGCGTGTAAGGGCTTATTTTAGGTATAGAGGGCCAGAAGTCATCCCAAAGCCAACCGTCCGGATAGGGTTTCTTGTCTATTACCGTATCGTCAATGTAAAAGTTCTTGACTTTATTAACCGGGAAATTAATTTTGAGCTCCTTGGCCAATTCCTTTAAGTCTTTGGAGGTTAAAAGGGGGTCAGCCCCGAGTTTTAAGTATAAATTATTGGAGCCGTCTGCATAAATCACGGTATCAAAGGTGTAATCGGGCTTAAGGTGCGCAAGAGAAGCAGCGAAAGAAAAGACCTTTAAAGAGGAGGCGGGGTGCATCAGTTTGTCGGGATTTCTGTCATATATTACACGTGAATTAGAAATATCCCTGACACAGACAGATGCAACAGAGCTTTTTTCAAGTTTTGCAGTTCTTATGATTTTTCCTATTTCGGACGCATTAACGCTCAAATTATTTAAAGTCAAAAAAAGGCTTAATAAAAATGCCGCGAATAATCTTTTTATCATAAAGTATACTTCCTTCTTGCACACAGATTCGAGTACTGTTTTCTAATTTCATTTACAGTGCTTATGTCTATTGCGGCGAATATTTCCCCCTGTGAATCGTCAAGCTGTACAAGCGTTTTGCCAAACGGGTCCACAAGTATAGAATTGCCCGCATTATAAACGCCTGAACCCTCTTTAATTTCTCCGCATTGTGAAACACCCAAAAAGTATGCCTGATTCTCAATTGCTCTGGCTTTGCATAGAACAGTATAATGTTCTGTTCTTGCTTTTGGCCAGGCGGAGAGGTTAACCAAGAGGTGTGGCGCCTGATTTTCGCCATTCGCGTCAATAAGCGCTCTGAAAAGCTCAGGGAAGCGAATGTCGTAACAAATCGAAAAACCTATCTTTAAACCTTCTATAGAAACAAACATTAACTTCTGTCCCGCGCTAATCGTTTCCACTTCGCCGTCTAAGCCGAAGAGGTGGTTTTTATCGTAATGCCCCAGTATGACGCCTTCTCTGTTTATAATCGGACAACTGTTATACAAAAGTCCTTCACAGTGCCTGATATAGCTTCCGCCAATTACATTAGTATTATATTTTTTAGCTATGCCTTTTAAAAAGGTAATGGTTTCACCCTTTGTATCTTCCGCATACTTTTTAAAAATTTCAGGCGACCAGCCAACCCCCCAGACTTCAGAGAGAAAAAGAAAATCAATTTGCTTGTCTTTATACTTTTCCAGGGCAAGGTTTACTTTTTCTATGTTAGCCTTCCTGTCGCCAAGAGTACAAGAAAGTTGAAGTCCGAGAATATTTTTCTGATTTTCCCTCATGGGCTCTTATCCTTTTCCCTCTATAACTCTTCGGGAGAGGAAATTCTGCCTGTTATGGCACTTGCTGCTGCAACCGCAGGGGAAGCAAGGTATACTTCGCTCTCAACATGCCCCATTCTTCCGACAAAGTTACGGTTAGTAGTAGAGACTGCACGCTCCCCCGCCGCCAAAATGCCTGCATGTCCCCCTAAACATGGGCCGCAGGTAGGAGTTGAAACAGCGCCGCCGGCCTCAACTATTGTCTGGACGTAGCCTTTTTCGATAGCATCAAGATATATTTGCTGAGTTCCGGGGAAGACTATCAGCCTTATGTTCTTATTTACCTGTCTGCCTTTTAGAAGATTTGCAGCAACTTCAAGGTCGGAAAGTCTGCCGTTTGTGCAGCTTCCTATAACCACCTGGTCAATTTTTATGTCACCTACTTTGGAAATCGGATGCGTATTTTCAGGAAGGTGGGGGAAGGCAACCGTAGGTTCAATATCTGCACAATCATATTTGATAACTCTTTCGTATTGAGCATCCGCGTCAGAAGCATAAAACTTATACGGTCTCAAAGTTCTTCCTTTTAAATATTCTTCGGTAATTGCATCAGGTGCGATAATACCGTTTTTTGCACCCGCCTCTATAGCCATATTGCAAATAGTAAAACGGCCGTCCATCGACATTTCTTCAATGACATTTCCGCCTATTTCAAGCGTTTTATACAGGGCGCCATCTACGCCGATATCACCAATAAGATGCAGTACCAAGTCTTTTGCACTAACCCATTTGTTTAGCTTCCCTGTGAATTCTACTTTTATAGCGGATGGAATCTTAAACCAGGTTTCACCTGACGCCATAGCGCAAGCGAGGTCAGTTGAACCGACGCCTGTAGAAAATGCGCCAAGGGCGCCATACGTGCAAGTATGTGAATCTGCACCGATAATAAGGTCTCCTGCGCCCACTATGCCTTTGTCGGGCAACAATGTATGCTCAATGCCCATTCTGCCAACTTCAAAGAAGTGAGTAAGGTTTTGTTCGCGCGCAAATTCTCGAATCATTTTAACCTGTTCTGCAGACTGAATATCTTTATTAGGTACAAAATGGTCAGGGACAAAAACAACGCGCTGGGGGTCAAAGACTTTTTTGGCACCTATTTTTCTAAATTCTTTTATAGCTACAGGACCCGTAATATCATTTGCCAGAGTTATATCTACCTTGGCATTTATAAGCTCTCCTGCACTTACGCTGTCGCGCCCTGAGTGTGCCGCAAAAATCTTTTCTGTAATTGTCATTGGTTTTGTCATGTTTTTAATCTCCATTGTTAATTTCCGGCTATGCTTTTTTTTCGCCTTGCTTTGTTTTTACATCGAGCAGCGCGTTGTGCGCCATTACATATACGGCACATGTTTTCAAGGTATTCATATACCAGGCACATTTTTCTTGCATGCAAACTTGGGTAACATCCTTACCTGCAGACATTAGTGGACATAAAGGAATTGTTGACATAAAATCCTCGCTATCTTTCTTCTTTTACAACTTGTTTAAGTAAATTACACTTAGCTTCATCACAGTGGGTTTCGAGTTCTTTATAGATTCTTGAGCGGTTTATAACTTCGTCAAAATCAATCTTGTGGGCATCAAAGTCAGGACCGTCTACGCAGGCAAATTTTACTTCACCGCCAACAGTGAGCCTGCAGGCGCCGCACATGCCTGTCCCGTCAACCATAATAGGATTCATAGAAGCTTCGGTTTTAATATTATAAGGCCTTGTAAGTTCAGCAACCGCTCTCATCATGGGAAGCGGACCTACCGCTATTGCATAGTTAACTTTTTCACGCTTGATAATATCATCCAAAACATTTGTAACAAAACCTTTAGTACCCAAAGAACCATCGTCCGTTGTTATGTAGAGTTCGTTACAAACTTTTTTCATTTTATCTTCCCAAAAAATAAGTTCTTTATTTCTCGCACCCATTACCATATAAACCCTGTTGCCTGCATCATGGAATGCTTTTGCAATCAAATAACACGGTGCGGCGCCATAGCCGCCCGCCAAGCAAACAACGGTGCCGTATTTTTCAATATGTGTGGGAACGCCCAGAGGGCCGACTATATCGTGAATACAGTCGCCGACTTCAAGAGCCGCAAGTTTTTTTGTAGAGTAACCGACTGCCATATAAACGATAGTTAGTTCGCCTTTTTCTCTACTGTAGTCAGCTATGGTTAGAGGAACACGTTCCGAGTTTTCGTCCACCCGCAAAATAATAAACTGTCCTGCCTGTGCGTTTTTAGTAATATAAGGAGCTTCTATTCTTATTTCATACTGATTTGGGCAAAGCTCTTTCTTATATAATATCTTATAACTCATTATCCTCTTGTTCCTCCAAGTAATCTATGATATTTTTAAATTAATTATACTATAAAAAGCGAGAGTGCAAAGACTCTCGCTTTTAAAAGTTATTATAGTAAATAAATATTAATAATTCATAGCACCTTCACCAAGCACTTTGACCGTACAGTATGTACCGGTATCCAAACAATCCGTATCAACATCGGAGGTTTTAATAGAATCACCGTCTGTGTCGATAGAACCTGCAGGTTTTATTCCTACAACGTTTGTCACAAGGAAAGCAAAAACATCCCTGCCGAAAACATTCGGCAGTTTCTTGGAGTTAACATCAACGTAGAAATAACCCCTCACTATGCCTACATTAGCAGCTTGAAAAGCGTAAGCCATGCCGTCAGGTGTAATTATTTTTGCATAATCTGAAGGAGTGGCCATAAAAGTTGAAGCACCGCCGCCTACTTGTTTGTAACTTTTTGCAAAGCAACCGTCATCAGTATCCGTACCGCAGTCTTTCAGAACGTCAAAGTAAGGTTTGAAGTAAGTATTGAAATCATCAAGAGAATTTTGCCATCCCCAGTACTGCATCTCACCATGCTCTTGTTTGGCCTCCCTCTCAACTGCCTTAAGAGTATTAAAAGCCTTCTTTAAAGAAACGACATATTGACTTTGGGTTGTACTGATAATAACACTTGGTATTGTTAAGGCTGCCACAACACCGATAATAGCGAGTGTCAGCAGTACTTCTGCGAGTGTAAAAGCTTTTTTCATAAGAACAACAATCCTTTTATTTTCTGTGCCTAAAAATATAATAACTTTTTTCAAAAGACAATACAAGAGCAGGAGGCTTAATGAAGTAAATAATTTTTAAAGACAAAATTACATCAACACATTATAACAAGTTTCAAACTTTTGAAAATAGGCAGAATACATTATTTTTTTCTATTGCCTATAATTCAAAAATAGAGTAGAATAAGTCATATTAAGCGAAAGGAGTTACTAAAATGAAAAAACTTGGTTTTACACTGGCGGAGGTGCTTTTAACACTGGCTATTATCGGTGTTGTGGCAGCCTTAACCATCCCTGCGGTTATTACAAAGGTAACGCAGGATCAGTACGTTGTTGCTCTAAAGAAAGCATACAACACCCTCAAGGCCGTTGAGAGGGAGTCTATTCAAGAAAACGGTGAGCTTGAACTTTGGACAAGAAAAGCTGACCTTAAAAACGATTTTGACACTTACTTCAAGCCCTACTTTGACGTTCTGAAAGACTGCGGTGCGGATACTGATGCCGGTTGCTTCCTTGGTGCTAATAAGTACAAAACACTTAAGGGTGATGATTGGGCTACAAACATCAATACAGGTACTTACAGAATCATCACTTCAGACGGTATTGCTTATGCGTACAGCAGGGGAGCAACAGCTCTTTCTGATACTAATCACCTATTCGGTACTTTTATTGTTGACGTAAACGGTACAAAACTGCCCAACAAGTGGGGCAGAGACCTATTCCAATTTGATGTATTTAACACTACACTAGGTGTTAAACCGCACGGTTCTTATGATGATGCCGGCGTAAGTATACCATCTGCCACTGTCACGGGCACAGGAACTGAAGCTTGTACCGTTGCAACAGTCGGCCAATTCTGTGCAGCCAGAGTACTTGCAGAAGGAGCTATGAACTACTAATCGGTTCAGGAAAGCATGCAATTTAAAAACGGTCTTGTCAAAGGCCGTTTTTTTTATTGTTATTTTCTTAATTAAATGACAAATTTTCTACTTGCAAAAAAAATGATTCAGGTGTAAAATAATAACTTGTAGATAGTTTTTTATTTATATTTTATTAACATCATATACGTCAAGTCCGTGAGGACTTTTAAAATGTTTCTGTTTTTCGTGTAAGCGACAGTCTTATATTTGACCGTCGCTTTTTTCTTTTAATGTCAATACAAAAAAGCGACATATTATCGCTTTTTTGTCACATGCCCAAAGTGTGGTTGACAGCAAGTTCAATGCTTTCTATGTTAAGAATGCCCGACTGTTTCCCTGTCATCTTGTCCGTTAATGTTCTCTTCAAATTCAAGAATTGCATTGTCGAGCAATGTTTTTAGCTCACTTAAGGAAGAGTGCATCTTTGCTGTCTCATTCTTTGTTTTTTCAGCTAACTCACCTACGCTTTTTGCGACCACACTAAATCCTGCACCCGCTTCACCCGCATGGGTAGCTTCAATTGATGCGTTCATTGCAAGAATTGTCGTTTGCATAGATATCTGTTCAATTGATTTTAAAATAGGGGCAAAACGAGAAAGTGAATCACGGGAATTAAATTGTTCAAGAACAACTTTTTGAAATTTGTCGATTGCGCTCTTTCTTGCCGCCATTTGCCCTTCTATCAAATTATGCTGATAATAGTGGCAATTTTGAGGTTTGTTTAACCCGTTATATATGGCGATTGCCATATCTTTACAGTTACCGTAGCCGCATGCGGAGCAATTTTTATGATCAGATTTCTTGCATTTAAGCATTGAATGGTAAATGTCATTTAAATCAGTTTGCGAAGGGAACATGTTAACACCTGTATTGGAACGGTTAACGTATTTTCTATCATACAGACCAGGTTTCCAGTGATTTTCGATAACATTTATAATATTGTTTTGAATTACGCTGTCACTTTCTTCTGAGGTAAGATGCATTTTAGTATCCAGATAACGCGTTTTCATTTCCTCTTTACGTTGGGCAATAATACTTTCCAGAGTGTCCATACTCATATCATAGCATTTTGTACCTGTACCCCCGTTACAGCCAAGTTCACAATTCAGACAATCCACAACAAGCGGCGCTTTTCCGAGTTCAATATCGTGGCCGAGATGGTCAAGGTAATGATAGATAGCATGCGGTCCTTCGATTTTTCTTATTTTATCCCTCAAATCATGGTTCCACCTTGCCGCGGTTTCTAAAAGACCGCCCGGGGTAGAGAACAGAACCGCACGCTCAGCCGGAGGATTGTCATAGTCTTGTACAGGGTATCTTCCAAGCTCGATTCTGTGAGCCTTTAAGTAGTCATCCAGTTTTGACATCGTCACATTATAATCGCCCAATCCCGTAGCCTCGAATTCCCTCTTTTTGGCAATACAAGGAGAAATAACAACAACTTTATGATTTTTATATTTAGGGTAAAATTCCTTAATCATTTTTATAGTATGCAGCATTGGACTATCGGCAGGAGCAAGATAGCCTAAAAGTTCAGGCCTATATAGTTCAATATAGTTAACAATCGCAGGACAAGGCTGTGCGATAACACATTTTGGGGCATTTTTTTCTACATGGTCTAAATAACTTTTTATAGTAAGTTCTGCGCCAAAACTTACGTCGAATACAGCTTCGACGCCAATGCTCTTTAGCCAGCCGTTAAAATTCAGATATCTGTTGTGGAATGAGGCCGCAATGGCAGGGGCAACGATTGCCACCATTTTGACACCTTTTTGGAGATCGCCGAGAAAAATATCCAAGTCGTCTACTATAACTCTTGCTTCCCAAGTGCAAGCTTTGATGCACTGGCCGCAGCCGATACACATATCATGGTTAATCATTACGTGATCACCGCTGCCGTCATTACACATTTTAGAAGGACAAGCAGTAATGCAGGCATGACAATTTTCACATTTCTCAGTTAAAACATCGACAACCTTAGCTAATTTAGCCATATAAAATTTCTCCAATTCCAACAATAATACTATCTCAACAACATTGTAACCAATTTTATTTTAAAAGCAAGCTTATACTAAATGTAATTGTGAGGCCTGATACGCCTTTGTATAAATATAATTTTTATATACTATATAAATAATAATTATAGCAAAGAATAAGTAATTATGAATAAAGATAATTCTGCAAGAGCTTCTACCCTTAGTGAAATATTATTAACTCTTATAATTATGGGAGTTGTACTTACTTTGACAATATCATCCCTAATACTCAAAACCACGGAAGAACGAAATATTATCAGTGTCAAAAAAGCATACAGTACCTTAAAGGCAATCGAGCGCAAGGCAATACAAGAGCATGGGGAACTGCAGGACTGGTATTGGCGAGATGAAAACTCAAACAAGACCGCTGCATTCTTTACAAGATACCTTAAGAGTTATTTCGACATTATGAAAGATTGCGGCGATGCTTCCGACAATGGTTGTTTTGCCGACGAATACAGATATTTGAATAATGAATTATACAATGCAAACTTTAATAATCCTCCCTACTATAAAATTATTACATCTGACGGAATTGCATACGCATTCTATAAGTGGAGCGATAGTCCACCGAATTGTTTCTTTGCAATTTATGTTGATATAAATGGAAAAGAAGGTCCGAATAAGTGGGGCAGAGACCTTTTCAGATTTAATGTTTTCCCTACATCAAAACTTGGCATAAAACCGCATGGTACCTACAAAATGAACGGCAATGAACTGGTTGAAAGTACAAGTGTAAAAGCGAATTGTTCTTCCGGCGGCCAGGGAAGCTATTGTGCCGCATTTGCTTTAATCGATGGAAAACTGGGCTATTAGCCATTAAATGGTTTTTGTGTATTGTTGCACCTGCATTATTCAGGTGCTTTTTATTCTAAGCATGCTCACAATAATTCGCGCAATAAAATAATTAGACAAAAAATCAAGCTATGAGTGATTTTTAGATAGTGCGCAAATAATTTTTTTTTCGTTGTTTATAATAAGTGTAAAATATACACAACACTACATCAGCACAAGACAAATAGTATAGACATGAGGACGCAACCTCGGCTCACAAAAGCCAAAAGGTTGCTTTTTTATTGAAAAATAAATTTTTGTAAACTTTTATTTAAACTCCTGTTCAAAAAATAGTTTTATGCTACTTATAGATGCAAATAACATTAACTAAAAATAGGTTAGGAGACTAAAATGCAAATTTCTAAAATTAACAATTTTAATTATAATACGCAAATAAGTAATGCGGGTACAACAACTTCACCTTCTTTTTCGGGAATAGGAATATTTGGCAAACAGCCGGACAGAGACACTGTCGAGCTCAGTATGTCTGAAAAAAGGAAAGAAGTACAAATTGCCGAGCAAAATTTACTACTGGCAAACAGGGTTCAAAAAAATGCCGCAAAAGGAGATAAAACACCATTAGCTCAAGAAATGCAAACACAAAGAGAAAAAGCTGAGAAACTAAGCGATCTTGTTAAAAAAGGCGATAATGCTATCACAATATTAACTTCATTCTATCCTTCAAATGCAACCTTGGGCGACCTTGACAACGATGCCAGAAATTTTAACTTATTTGTTTCAAGTAACATCCTTCAAGGAGTTGAAGAAGACAGAAGGGCGGCTGATGAAATAGCCAAATACTACGGCTCAACTGATTTAACATTGGCCGAAGTTGAGAAAAACTTAAATGATGTGCTTATGCATCCTAAAGAAGGTTCTATTTTTGAATTAAGAGATATACTTGACCCTAATTCTAAATTAATAGATTCTTACAGGCACCTTGCAAGCAGCAGTACATACACCCCGGATACTCAATTAAGCTCAATCTTTACCGATACAGTAAATATAGAGAAAAGAACATTCGGAACTGAACAATATGAAGCCATTAGAACGCTTAAACTTTTCACCAATCAGTATCTTAATCAATTTGCAAAGGGTGAAAAGGAGGCTGCGGATATACCGTTATCAGATGCAATTAAAACCGTCGGAAAAGTTGAAGAAGCAATGTTAGCCAATGTCCAAAGCGCAGATTTCATGGAAAACGCCATCGGAAAACTTATGGAAAAGCATCCGAGAAGAGACTCTCTCAAAATATCTGATATGGTTAAAATGTATGAAAATGCTCTGTATGAAGCCAAAGAAGCTTTAAATCCGTAAGATAACAGAGGATATAATGAGAATGTTAAAAATGGCCCGATATTATTCGGGCCATTTTAATGGTTACAAACGCTTAGCCGGCAGGCTCAACAGCTAAATCTGAATTATAAGATGTATCCGGTATGACAAATGGAAGCACTAAGTCAAAAAACCTCTTGTCGGGTTTCAGAAGAGCCTGCGCATACTCTTTGTCGGTCTCCAGGTTTTTCAACGACATTACTTGAGTATACTCAAAGCCAATGGCGCCACTGTTTTTCCCCGAAGCGTCTTTATGGGGTATGGCCTTTATTATGGTATACTCCAGAATTTTTTCTTCTCCGATAAATGATTTTAAGCAGTAGTAACTCAAAACCCCTGTATCCTGCGCATAGCTTAAATTAGAAGTCAATCTGTAATAAGGCATTGCTGTGACAAGGAGAAACGACTCTTGTTTTTGGATTACACCAAGAGCGCTCGGAGCGCTGAGGTAATATGTAATTCTTATTTTTTTTGTCCAATCATTTAGGGTGTCATCTTTTCTAAGATAAATATCCTCATACTCTTCTCCTGTTTTTGAAAAGTCAGAATGTCTGAGTGAATACTTTTCGCCATCAAAAGATATTTCATTCGCAACTGCAGATGAAAATGCCGAAATAAGGACAAATACAAAAGCAATAAAAAACAATTTTTTAAACATCATACCTCCGTTGAGAAAATCTTAACACGACTATCAGGCTTTTGGAACTGAAATAAAGAAAGTTGTACCCGTCTGAAGATTTTCCTGAGCCTCATCTGCACAAAAACTTTCGACACCTATTTTGCCGTTGTGCAATTTAACTATTTTATTTGACAGATACAATCCTAAACCGGTACTGGACTTCGTAAATTTCGAAGAACCGCTGTAGTATTTCCTGAAAATTTTATTTATTTCTTCTTTTTCTATTCCACAGCCGTAGTCTTGAACTTTGATTACAAAGTTTGAGCCCTCTTCATACAACGAAATATCGACACGGTCAGAATTTACACTTTGCGAAAGGGCATTTAGAAGCATGTTTTGTACAACGCGCTTTATCAGAAAGACATCAGCTTCGGCACCATAACCTTCGGGCAAGTTGTTTGAAAAGTAAATATTTTTTTCATGTGCCTGCGCAACAGGCCTTATAAGGTCTATCGTTTCATATATAAGTTTAGCTATATCAATATCCGGAGTTTTTTTAATCTCAATACCTGCCTGCTCCATTTTGTAAGTCTCCAGCAGTACCTCAATGAGGTACTTAAGGTCCATATTCGATATCTTTAAGTTCTTAAGTGCCTGCTCTTGTGTGGGAGTGATTTCGCCAAAAGCCCCGTTTAAAAAAAGGTTAAAAGTGTTATCCTGTGCAATAATTGGAACCTTTAAGTCATGAGTAAGTGTTGCAATAAAGTCCGCCTTAAGATTATTCAGCTCCTTTTCCTTTTTGATGTGTTCTTGTATCATCTGCTCCCTGTCAGAAATACTCTCAAACATCTTATTCAAGCCTTCAGAAAGTTTTTCGTAAGACTCAACATTGTCACCCTCTATTCTTGCACCCAGATTGCCATAGCGGACAGAAGTGACAACATTTGTAATCTTTCTAAGATATTTCACATAACTTGCATTTTTGTCGGCAAGTTTAATATATTTTATTATAAGTATGGCTGACAAAAGTGGAACGAGAAGTATAAAAACGCACGATGCTACAAAGAATAAAGTCATATTGCTAAATCTTCATTTAAAAGCTCTATAGTCATATTACATTTATCGAGTGCATCTTGATCAGCTGCTCTCATAAATATATCCCTTGCTTTATACACATCCTCCAACGCCTCTTTTGGGATGCCGAGACGGTATTTTGAAAGTGCCATGTTAAAGTATGCCTTTGCATAGTCGGGATCAATTCGAATAGCTGCAATATATTCATCAATGGAGCGGATATAATCATCCATACCGTAATAACACAAACCTCTGAAATAGTGACCTGAAGGATTACTCGAGTCGTACTCAATCATACGACCTGCATACTCAAGCGCATCATTGAAGTCAGCCTGTTTGAGTTTTGTTTTAATTATAATAATGTACTCATCGTAAACGTTATATTCCATTATAAGATTTTAACACTTTTGTTGGACAACGTTAAGTAAATTAAAATAATTTAACACTTCGACACGAATACTTCTTTAAAAATAACTCCTTATTACTAGTCTGTTGGAGAAAGTTTACTCTTTGCCGGTATGTTTTGATAGATGCAGAAAAAGGAGGATAATTATGGCAGAATTTGGTATTAAAATTGTAAAAGACTCAGGGATAGATTTTGACAAACTGATGAAGCTTTTAATTGCAAATTGCGCATCAGAAATGTCTACATACTATCACTATATGATTTTACGAAACAATCTTATAGGTCTTGAGGGCGAAACAGTAAAAGAAATTGCCGAACAAGCGAGGATTGAAGACAGGAATCATTATGAGGCGCTTGTCTCAAGAATCTATGAACTGGGCGGCAAACTCCCGGATTGTTTGTGCGAATTTTATGAAGGTGCATCCTGCGCTCCTGCAAAACTTCCCGAAAATCCTACAACAGAAGAAATTTTAAAAGTCTTAAGGGATGCTGAGCGCTGCGCCATGGCAGGCTATAACGAAATTTGCAAACTTACATACGGCAAAGACCACAGAACATACGACCTTGCCTGTGCAATCCTGCAGGAAGAAACACAGCATGAGAGTTGGTTCTCAGAGTTCTTGGGGGAAGGACCTTCGGGTCATTTTAACAGAAAAGGACCGTCTTCGCCTTATGTAAGAAAATTTTTAATGTAGATAAATAAAACCCCGAAAAAATCGGGGTTTTATTTTAACTTATTTTCCAAAGCCTTTTTTGCGGCATCGAAAATGGACTTGAAGTCACTTGCGGGTTCTGAATTAATTTTTTTGCCTGCATAAAAATCACGTGTGTTTGAGTAGTTTTTTAAAGTCAAGTCCAAAGACTTTGGGCTCGTAACAGACTTAACGGAAAAGTTTGTTTTGGTCAATGACTGTAAATCTGCAGTACCATATTTTGCTGCCCTTGCAGCATTCTCTTGCAGATTATTTGCTGCAAGAATGCTCATAGCATAAGCCTGTGCTGCGTCATTGGGCAGTCGCGCAGTTAATTTTTGTATAGAGGAAAAAGCAGAGCCTGAACTTCTTCCCGAAGTTATGACACTTATGTTCATTTATTACCTAACAATGTATACAATTAAAACATATGACAACGAGTTTTGGCGTTATTTCAGCCTTAAATTAAGAAATATTTACATTATTCGGACTAAGGCAACACACTGCTCTGTTGAGGGATAAAAAATACCGAAAGATATTTAAAAATAAATCTATGGTGAATATGGTAATTGCAGGAGAAGCAGGGCAGGGCATAGAGAGCGCCCAGGATATGCTCGGCAAGATTCTCCATTATAAAAAATTTCACACTTTTACCTTGTCCGAGTACATGTCTCGAGTACGGGGCGGAAGCAATTCGGCACTTATAAAAGTAACAAGCAACAGCTCTCCTTATTTTGAAGAGAGAATAGACTACCTTTTTGTACTTGACGAAAAGGTTCGGGAACACCTCAAGAAAAGAATCACGGCAAAAACACATTTTATCGATGCCCAAAAAAGTAATATCTATGCAGTTGGCTATATAGTCAGTCTTTTCCGTATTGACCCGAATGAAAGCATTGAAGTTTTTAAAAAAGATTATGAAAAAATATTTAAAATAGAAAAAAATCAGCAGGATTTTTTCAGAGGTTACAATGATGCCAAAAACAGCGGTATAAATTTTGAAATTTCATCCGATGAGGAGCTTTCCGGTAAAAAAATTTTTGCGGGTAATATGTCGCAATCACTGGGTTCAATCGCAGGCGGCGTTAATTTTATATCTTTTTACCCGATGTCACCGTCAACCCCTATATCGATAAATCTCACTCAACTCGGAGACGAGTTTAATATAGTATCAGAGCAGGCTGAAGACGAAATTGCGGCGATAAATATGGCATTGGGGGCTTCCTATGCGGGGGCTAGAAGCTGTGTAGCCACCTCTGGAGGCGGTTTTGCCCTTATGTGCGAATGCGTAAGTCTTGCAGGAATGACTGAAACGCCTATCGTCATCCACCTATGTCAACGCCCCGGCCCTGCTACGGGACTTCCTACCCGTACAGCCCAGGAGGACTTGAATTTAGCCCTATATTCCGGCCATGGAGAATTTGAACGGGTGATTTATGCTCCCTCAAACGTTCATGATTCATTCGAAATAGGTCAAATAGCCTTTGAGACTTCACAAAGATACCAACTACCCGTTTTTATACTAAGCGACCAGTGTCTTTTGGAATCATCGTATGCCGTAGACCCTTGTATTCCGATGGAGAATCATAACTACTATGTCGCTTCATCCGCTGATTACAAGAGATATCAGCTTTCAGAAAACCCAATATCGCCGCTTTCCGTTCCCTCATACGGCGAAGGCTTTGTATGTGTCGACAGTGATGAGCATGACGAGCTTGGCTGGATAACGGAGGATATGGACGTCAGAACAAAGATGACAGAAAAAAGGTTAAAAAAGGGGGAACTCCTGAAGCGAGAGATTTTGGCGCCTTACTTTGTAAATAAAGGTGAGTATGAGCGGCTTTTCATATCATGGGGTTCAACATATGAGCTCTTAAAAGCAGTCGTGGAAAAGCAAAACGGGTATGCACTTCTGCATTATCGGCAGCTGCACCCGCTTTCGGGTGAAATTTTGAGATATTCCAAAGACAAAAAACTTATTTTGGTTGAACAAAACGCAACCGGACAATTTGGCAAATTGATAACACAAGAGTTTGGAATTGAATGCGACTACAAACTTCTTAAATACGATGGTATGCCACTTTCTATCGAAGATATAGAAAGGTTTTTAAATGAAATTCGATAACGCTAATACCAATATGGCCTGGTGCCCGGGATGCGGGAACCACGGTATTTTAATGGAAATCAAAAAAGCTATGGAGCAGGCAGGCTTTGAAAACACGCAAACAGTTGTGGTTTCAGGAATAGGTCAGGCTGCAAAGGCGCCCCAGTACATTCGTTCGCACTATTTTAACGGTTTGCATGGCAGGGCACTTCCTGTTGCGGCAGGGATAAAGGCGGCCAACAAATACCTTAACGTTGTTGTCGCAAGCGGCGACGGCGATCTTTACGGTGAGGGCGGTAATCACTTTATCCACGGCATAAGAAGAAACCCGAATATAACAGTTGTAGCTTTCAATAATATGACTTACGGACTGACAAAAGGGCAAGCTTCACCGACATCAAAAGCAGATTTTGCTACAAAAGTTCAACCCAAAGGCACGGATGAAGACCCTTTTAATCCTATAGCTGTTGCTATAGCGCAAAACATATCATTTGCCGCCAGAGCTGTGTATATGGATGCCGAGGCAACAATAAATATCTTAAAAGAAGCAATGCTGCACAAGGGTTTTGCGCTTGTTGACATACTTACTCACTGTGTAACCTTTAACCACTCAAATACTACTCAATGGATAAGAGAAAACACCTATTATCTTGAAAATCACGACCCGACTAACAGGATGCTCGCCCTTGAAAAGGAACTTACGGGAGACAAAATGCCGCTCGGTATACTTTACAGGTGTGACAAGCCTGTTTTTGAAGAAAACAGGGCGAATATACACAAAACACAAACTCCGCTTTATCAACAAAAAGTAGACATAGAAAAGCTTAAAAATTATCTTTAAATTTTGTTTAATGCCAGATTCATGCTAATATTACTGCGGAGGATAGCTTGTTTTTTGATATGGTCTGACCCGACTATAGCAGTAGATTGGGGCAACAATACAGATTTTATTCTGAGTGACAAGGACATATCACTGCCCCTTCTTGGCGATATACCTGAAGCAGAATTATTATAGCAATATAGTTAGCCCTAAGTGTGATGAAAAGAAAAATATTTTTAATTATTCTTCCAAAAAAAGGAGGAATTTATGCCAACAAATGAATATGTACAAAAATTAAGACATGACACGAAGGAAGCTAATAAATTTTTTGCCAAAAAACTTGCGTACACGCTCGGCCCCGTTGAGTTGGGCGAAATGCTTGAACAAAATAAAGTCAAACTTCTTGATGTAAGAAAAAAAACCGACTATGAGGAGTCGCATATTCCGCAGGCAATCAATATTGAGTACGCGCAACTAAAGGAGAATCTCCACATGCTCTCTTACGGCGACGTCTATGTAGTTTGCTGCTACAACCAGCAATGCCATTTAGGTGCAAGGGCTGCTTTTGTCTTAACCGAAAACGGTTTTGCTGCTATGGAACTTGAAGGTGGATTTAAAGTCTGGAAAGAAGATTTTAAGTTCCCCACAGTATAACGTGGTAGTTTATAACACTTACTAAAAGGACTTTTGCAGTCCTTTTAGTTTTGTGCTCATATAGTACTGCAAAAATTTATTTTATTATTTTGGCCGCGCCAGAGAGTATGCAGTCAAATTATTAATTTTTTGTTTATTTTTCTAAAGATTTGAATTTGGGGTGCTATTTTAATATTAAAGAGTGACAGATCTTCTTCTTGGCGAATAAAATGAGCCATAGGGGGGGCGTCCAAAAGACCAAGTAAAGAAAAGTTGTTTTTTCTTTACCAACGAATACAATACAACGGTGCAGCCGTTATATCAAAGATTAAATAAAGGAGACTTGTATTATGGCAAAAACATTAGGAATAGACTTGGGTACCACAAACTCAGTAATGGCAGTTATGGAAGGTGGTAAACCAACAGTTATAACAAACGCAGAAGGTTCACGTACAACACCTTCAATTGTGGCATTTTCAAAAACCGGCGAAAGGCTTGTCGGACAGCTTGCCAAGCGTCAGGCGATACTTAACCCTGAAAGAACTGTCATATCCATAAAAAGATTAATGGGTGAAGACAAAAAAATCAAAATTGATGACAGGGAATATACGCCTCAAGAAATCTCAGCAATGATTTTAAGAAAATTTGCTGACGATGCTTCTGCATATTTGGGCGAAAAAGTAACATCTGCGGTAATTACCGTTCCTGCATATTTTAACGATGCTCAACGTCAGGCAACAAAGGACGCAGGCAAAATCGCAGGCCTTGAAGTTCTTCGTATTGTGAACGAGCCGACGGCAGCGGCGCTTGCTTATGGTCTTGAAAAAGAGAAACCTGAAAAAGTTCTTGTATTCGACCTTGGCGGCGGTACATTCGACGTTTCTATTTTGGAAATTGGCGACGGCGTACACGAAGTTCTTGCTACATCGGGCGATACACGCTTAGGCGGTGACGACTTTGATGAAAAAATTATGAATTGGCTTTGTGATGAATTTAAAAAGCAAGAAGGCATTGACCTTAGAAATGACAAGCAGGCTATGCAAAGACTTAAAGAAGGTGCGGAAAAAGCCAAATGCGAGCTTTCTTCGGTTGTAGAAACCACTATCAATCTTCCCTTTATTACTGCTGACGCTAACGGCCCAAAACATTTGGACTTCCAACTTACCCGTGCCAGGTTTGAAGAGCTGTGCCATGACTTGCTTGAAAGATGTAAAAAACCTGTTGAACAGGCTATAAAAGACGCAGGTGTTTCAAAAGGCGAAATAGACGAAGTGGTGCTTGTCGGCGGTTCAACCCGTATACCGTCTGTTCAAGCTCTCGTAAAAGAATATACGGGCAAAGAGCCCAACCAGTCAGTTAACCCTGACGAAGTTGTTGCGGTTGGTGCCGCAGTTCAAGCAGGTGTACTGGCAGGAGAAGTAAAAGATATTGTTCTTTTAGACGTTACGCCTTTAACACTGGGTATCGAAACACTGGGCAGCGTTTCAACTCCTTTAGTACCGAGAAATACTACAATTCCTGTTTCAAAATCCCAAGTATTCTCAACAGCCGACGATAACCAAACAGCCGTAGATATTCACATCCTGCAGGGTGAGCGCCCCATGGCAAAAGATAACAAAACTCTCGGTATGTTCAGGCTTGACGGCATTCCTCCGGCAATGAAAGGCATGCCCCAAATCGAAGTTACTTTTGACATCGACGCAAACGGTATTGTTAATGTAACTGCCAAGGACAAAGCTACGAACAAAGAGCAAAAAATAACAATTACAAACTCTTCAAACCTCTCTGAGAATGATATCGATAAAATGGTGAAAGAAGCAGAAGCAAATGCTGAAGAAGACAAAAAGAAAAAAGACGAAGCAGAGGTTAAAAACAATGCTCAAAGCTTAATTTCAGCAGCTGACAGAATTGTTAAAGATTTCGAAGGTAAAATTTCAGACTCTGACAATACAAAGCTTTCCGAACAAAAAGAGGCTCTCAAAAAAGCTCTTGGGGAAGAAGGCACATCTGTTGATGAGCTTAAAAAACTCAGCGATGACTTGCAGCAAACAATGTTTGCAATCTCTCAAGCTGCTTATGCTCAAACCCAGCAAGAAGGTGAGCAGGCAACAACTGAAAGTACTTCCGAAGATTCAACTGAAGCAAAGTCTGATGATGAAGATGTCATAGACGCTGAATATGAGCAAGAATAACTAAATCAGCATTATTAATATATTGAAATAATAAAACTGTGTATGACTACTTTCAGCATACACGGTTTTATTTATATTTTTTTGGCAAAAATAATTATTTTCGAGTTTTATTGTTTATAATAAACAATGATAAACATAAGAAAATAAGGGGGAGCTATGAAAATTACTTTCGGAAGCGTTACACCAATTAGGGCAAGTGACCATATAATACTTAACAAATTGATGAATGATTTAGGAAATGAGAGCAACTCTAATCCATATTGCATTTGCTCTGTAACACATCTATATGAAGCCAGAAAAGAGGAAGGCGTATTGACAAATGCTGCCAAACGCGGCGATGAAATAGGCCTATTGTTGACAGGTAAAGAATACCGCGACTATAAAAATGAAACAAACGGATGGACAAATGGAGCAGAACCAACAAGACATATAAACAAGCCTGTGCTTCATGTAACCTTTGCCTCTGAAGCACAGTATAGGTATTCATTAAACATAATTAAAAAAAGAATAGAAGCCGAAAAAAAAGATGCCCTAGATCAGAAATAACATACTTCCACAAGTTTAATATTCTTTTCTAAAACAGGCGAAATATCCGAAAATTCAGCTTCTGAGTAGCTTTTTTCTGCACTTGATGCAAGCATTGGGTTCAAAGTTTTGAAGATAGTATCTTTTTGCCCCTTTAATAAGCTCTGAAATTACCTTGAAATCTTCAATATTAAGTTGAGATTTTAAAACGGTTGTTCTGAAATAAAAACAAAAACCTCATTTAATTGTTGTATATACAAATTGTTGCTTAGGCTGTAAACTTACTTATGATGGTGATTTGTGGAGAAAATATTTATTTACACCATCAGTAAGTAAAGTTTTACAAAAAGCCAAAAACCAGTGTATACTGTTTAGCGGAACAAATTTATAACACTGAGGAAAATTTAATGAATCTTAAAACAGATGAGAGAACTATTATTGCAAGCACAAAAACACCTTATGGGGCAAACTATGATAAAAACACGGAAAAACTTGAATTCACTCTTCGTTCTCCGGATGCAACAGACGTACTTCTTTGTCTGTTTGACCAACCCATAGGAGTTGACCCGTTTAAAGCGATTAACATGGCGCAAGAAGACGGTGTATGGAAAGCTTCAATTTCAATCGCGAAGAAAGCCATATCAGATTCACCGGTTTACTACGGATACAGAGTTTTTGGTCCGAATTGGCAAAATGCACCGGATTATAAACCGGGAGTAAACCCCGGAAGCGGCTTTATGACAAGATTTGATATCAAGACAGGATTTAGATTTAATCCCAATAAACTTGCGATTGACCCGTATACACAATGGTCGCACAATCCTGACAGAGTTCATGACCAAAGAGTGTTTCGCGGAAGCAAAGAAATGTTTATGGAAGACACGGCACAAGTTGCTCCCAAGAGTGTGTTCAGGCTTTACGATGATATAGAGATGCCAAAGGTACCAACAAAACGCTCTCTTTGTGAAGAAAACTATATTGCCGAAGTACATATAAAAGACCTGACAATACTTGTGGGTGATACGTATAAAAAATTTAAAAGCAAAAAAGGAACTTACGCAGCTGCTGCGGAATTTGCACCGGAGCTAAAGAAAATGGGGGTCTCAATGGTAGAGTTCCTGCCGTTGAATGAATTCAATACCGACTCCGAACTGGGTTCTGAGCTAAAAAATTATTGGGGCTATATGCCGCTTACATATTTTGGTCTCTCAAACATATACGCCGAAACAGGGGATGCACTGGGCGAATTCAGGGAGATGGTAAAGGCTTTTCATGAAAATGATATAAAGGTTTGCATGGATGTTGTATACAACCATGACGGAGAAGCGGGACACTGTAATAGTACTGAAATCAATGATGTTAAGTACTTTTCTCATACTCCTATAGCTGATACGCATTATCACAGGCTCTTGCCTGACGGCAATTATCGTGACAACACAGGCTGCGGAGGAGATTTTAATACGGTTTCTCAATTGGGTCAGGAGCTCATTGCGGACGCTCTGGCATTTTTCGCAAACCTTGGTGTAGATGCCTTTAGGCTCGACCTTGCGTCTGCGCTTATGGACGTCAGCAAAGGCAGAGAAGAGATAAAATACGAGCCCTTCAACCCTGACTGTCTTGCCAAAAAGCTTACTAAAATGCTTGAAGAGCGCGGAGTAAAGGTTGATTCTCCTTCAGAAAATTCAGACGGGATAAATTTAATTGCAGAACCGTGGAACTGCACTCAAAGGCCGGATGGCACCCAATATCAGGCAGGACGCTTTCCCGATAACTGGGCTGAATGGAGCGACATTACAAGAGAATTCATTAAAAGAGAGGCTTTTCAGCCATACTATATAGCACCCGTTGATTTAATTGAATATTATGACGGATTTGTGCGGACATACGGGCAATCAGGTGAAGGGGAAGGTAAAAAGCTGCCGATTAACTATGTCAGTTCGCATGATGAATATACCATGTTTGATATAAATACCCCCGCACACCAAACGGGCAGCCACCAAGAAAGAGAAGCTCTTATCAAAAAACAAATTGCTATGCTGTTTCTATCGAGGGGAATCCCCATGTTGCAGCTCGGGGACGTAATCGGCCACTCAAAACGCAACAGGCACAACACATACAATCAAGATAATGACTTAAATTATCTTGATTATCCAAAAGCATTGGATGAAGACTTTAGACCCATAGATACAGAACAGGGCAGAATATATGAATTCACCAAAGCGATGGCTGACTTTAGGGCAGATAATCCTGTTCTGTCAAAGAGAAAAGCCGGAGATGACATAGAGTACTACAATCAGGGTGGAGCAAAAAGTATACACGACAATCCGCAAAATCTCTGGGACAAGTCTATAGACTTTTTTGGAGCAATGTTTTTGGGAGAAAAAAGAATATATGCCGCCTCAACCAAGTCTGACACACCGACAAATTTTTCGCTTCCCGAAAATTCAGATAATAAAAAATGGTATAAAGTATGCGACAGCGCAGACAGATACTTTAAATTCAATGCGGAAGGCAATGACGAACCCGAAGCTAAAGAGGACGTATTATCTTCTAAGTCCATCTGCATTTTCATTGAAAGGTAGTTTATTACCCAAATTGCCCTGACGTTAAATAAACTGTAAAATGTTTATATGAAAAAGAAGGACCTGTTTATAACCTTTCTTGCACTTATACTGGTATTTTGCGCCTTTCAAATAAGGGAGTACAAAAACAGCAGAGGGCAAGACCTTACTTCAATTGTTGAGAATATCAAACAAGATTTTGCTCAAAATACGAACATGGGCACAAACGGCATAAAAATTACCAAAGTCAGCAATGATTCGCTTATGAAAATTGCCGCCCTGAATTATTCCAATCCGGATAATTCCAGAATACTTTTAGAGTTTTTCCTTGAAGAGATGGGTTTTCCAAAAGACATTATTTTCCTTAAATTAGAAAAGATAATTCACAAGGGACTTTTTTCAAACGAAGTAGCAGGTTGGTTCTGCTTCCCAAGCGGCGAAATGATAATCGATGAAACCCTTGTTTCTGACCCCATACAACTTGCAGCAACCATAAGGCACGAACTGGATCACTTTGAAAAAGCTGCCCAAATATGTAAATCATTCGGTATAGAAAGGTTTTCAAAATACTTTAATCCTGATGAATTTAACTATGAATTTTGGAAAACAGCATCCCAATACGCGAAAACAGCAGATTTCGATGTAACACTTTATCACAACGCACTCTTAAGAAGCGCTCAAATGGAAGAAAATGACACATTCGGCGCATACGCCTACTATTTCAATAAAAGCGAAGACTTAAGAAATCCGCTTGAAATAAGCGCATACGCTATCAGTGAACAAATATACAAAGCTTTTGGTAAAGAATATTCCCCGGCAAAAGAGAAAAAAATCGTAGAAAAATTCAACAAAATTGACTGGCAAATATATAATTTTACAGAAAAAGACAGTCTTTTTAAAAACAGCCGTATAATTCTTTTTGACTATCTATATATGAAGAATATGACGCAAAATGATGAAGAGCTTGCTTTGTTTTATAAGGAAAAAAATCCCAGATTCTACTCAATGTACAACAGGAGGTTAAGCTACTATACCGATATAAACCCAAGTGAAGAATCAAACAAGATTAACGAGACATTAAATTTGCTTGAGAACATGCTTATGATGACACAAAAGCAAATCACACAAGAGGATATAAAAAACGCTTACGAATTCAAGTTTGAAACACTGTTACTTGAAGCGAAAAGATATGAAAACATATCAAAAGAAAATTTAAAAATTAAAAGACTTCTAAAACAGATGATTGACGATTACATGGAAATTTCCCACAAATACAACCTGGTCCAAGGTTCACAACTCGAATTGAGGATGCTCTTATTGAAGATTTATTTTGAAAACGGAAAAATATCGCGCCAACAAAGACAAAAAATCTATTCCAATATGGAATTTACGGATATTATGCAGAAAAACAAAATCCCCATAAATAATCAGGGTAAAGAATACGTCCTCAAGGAGCTGTTGCGGCAAACGTCATTTTAAAGGCGCAAATTATTTCTTTTCTGTGTTTTATATAACTCCTAATTGCAAAACCCGAACTGTATGGAAGTTAAGTAAATTACCACAATTAAGTTAAAAGGTGTGGCAGGTGACTAAAGTCACACCTTTGGCTAACCGGTATATAGCAAAATTATTTAATCAGGTGTTTTGTAAGCATGTTGTGTTGTAGTAAAAGATTTTAGAATAAGGGAAAAATATGAGAGTGATTGCTAATTTAGAAACCGGATATCCAAAAAGTTCAGCTCCTGCATTAACTTTTGGAAGAAGTTTTACACCGCAAGAAGCGGTATTAAACAAGGCTGCCATACAAAGTGCCCTTGATTATCTTGAAAAAGACACTCTTGCTCTCATCGTCCCGCAAGCTGCATTTCCATCAGAAACAAATAAAATGAATATGGGGGTTGGTTCAGCATTCAACAAAAGCGGAAAAATGTTTTCGGTAGATATGGCATTATGGGGTTTTAATAGAAGACAGGATTTACCCAATGGTATGATGAGTAGAGTGAACCCAACGCCTTATGACAGCAGTATTTTTTCAGGGAACACAATGTCGATTGATTTGGAAGAACTTACAAAACAGGAATGGGGAAAAATACTCAGCCCTGAAACAATCAGTGATATAAAAAACAACAGACCGGATGCAGAAGAAGTAAATGTGCCGGATAGTTTTGAGCCTGACAACAATATTTTCCATAAGCGAACAATTTCCGGAGACAATATTGCATATTATAACTATTATCAGGAAAAAAGTTATGCTGCGCTGGAAGAAGCTTTTCAAAACTTCAAAGAAGGCAGGAGTAAGGATGAAAAACTTAAAAAAATAGACGCAGAATTTCAAGCATTCCGTCAAGACGAAGCAAGTGCTTATTGGCTTGAAAGAGATGCTCTTTATGATGCTCTTGGAGTTTTGTATGGCGAAGACTACTATAAATATTGGGATACTGAAAAAGCTCCGGACCTTTCAGATAAAACACCCATAAAGCCTGACTCGGCACGAGATGCACGGCTTTTTGAAACCGATGACTGGCAGGAAAGAGTTAATGAAATAAAAACTGACCCGTTTTTAGGCGATAAAATGGAACTTTATATGTTTAAGCAGTTTATTTATGCTAAACAGAACAAGGAAACCTGGGAGTTTAATCAAGAAGTCGGTCGTCAGCTTGCAGAAAAAATTAATAACTGGAATCATACCGATAAGAGAGATGCGGATAAGCTGACCCTAAAAACCATAGGGGATGGGCAAGTTTCTGTTGGATCCAGAGACAAGTGGGCACATCCTGACGCTTTTGTAAAAGGATGGGAGTTAAATTGCCCCCCAAAAATGAATTGGGGATTCCCTATTCTTAATCTCAACCAACTGCACAACTCAGACGGAACACTTGCTGCTGCAGGCAAATTTTTGTACGAAAAATTTAACAAAATATTCAAGGAAAATAAAGGCGGCGCGAGGATTGACCACGCTCAAGGAATAATTGACCCATGGGTCGCGCCTGAAGGAAAATTGTGTAATCATCCGGATGCAGGCAAGTTACTTTCATCCCCCGACAACCCGAAATTAGCATCTTTTTCATACTTAACAATGAATAATATTAATACGCATTTATCCCATGAACCGGATAAAGACAACAGAATGAGATGGAACAGATATAAAGAAGAAAGTATATCCCAAGAGCAGTATGACAGATATGGTCAGCCTGTTGATTTAGTCTTGAAAGCAGCAAAAGAAAACGGAACAAATAAGAAAGACGTAATCTTTGAAGAATTTGAAAACGTCTCACCGGTCTCTTCGAAGGTTCTTGCCGACAGAGGTGCCTCCAAGATAGTTCAATCCAGATGGGGAAGTACAGACTATTTTAAGGACAGCAGCTGGGCAATGTTTGGAAATCACGACAATCCTTCAATGAAGGAATGGGCAGAGGATATATTTAAAGAACACAAAAGCTCACGTGATAAGAAAAATACCGAACTTGCAAAACAGGTCGAGCATTTGAAAAGGGAACTTGGAATAAACAAGAAAGTTGTAAATAAAATACTTGAAGGTGGCGAAGAATCAATGCGAATCTTTAAAAAACTTCAATTTGTTAAGCTTTTCGCTTCGGACGCAAAGAGCATACAAATATTCTTCCCTGACTTGTTTGGCACTGAGGAATGCTACAACAGAGTTATCAAGCCTGATGCCATGGACTGGAGACCAAGAATATCGGCAGACTACGATGCGCAATACACAAATGCACTAATTAAGGATCAGGCACTTAATATACCCGAGGTCCTAAGTCTGACAATTCGCTCAAGATGCGCAAAAAACAATGCTGAATTGCCTGAAAAAATACTCAGACAGCTTGACTATTATGCAAGGGTCTTAAAAGAAGATGACCGTTGGCCTGTAAACGGGTATCAGATAACTCAAGAAAAAATGGATTACTTAGAAGTAAAAGCTTAGGACTTTTTTGTTCCGTACAATTTGGCAAAAAAGCAGGCAACGTGCTGAATAGTATCTATTCTTATCCACTGTCTCGTAGCCTTAAACCTAATAGTGTGTCTTGAGCAGGACTGATTTTTGTGATGATAAATATACTCATCACAGTTAAAGAGTTGATACTCTGACCTCGCTGCCATTTTGGCTGCATTTAAAATAGTGTCTGCCATTTCTTTATTACCCGCCATTTTTGCCACATACCAGGCAGCAATCAAACCTTCAGAGCGGGCACCATCAGGGTAAAAGTGTTGTCCGTATGTGTAAAAATATCCACCGTCATAGTCTATATATGGAGAATCATCCCTTGTATACATATGATTTATCAATGAAGTTGCATTTTTAAAAACAAAGTCAAGATACGCAGGGTCCCTAAACTCTTCCATTTTTCCCCATTCTTCAATAGCCTGCATCATCCACGCATCATGCGTTAATTCTGCAAACATGTCTTTATAAACCCTGTCCCGTTCACCCTTAGTCACCCAGTCAAAGAATTTTACAGCCTTTCTTCTTGCTTCTGCAACGAGTTCATTATCATCGTCAAAGTTATTTACAAACACTCCGAGACCAAGTAAAGCTTCACCCTGATAGTAGAACATAAAGAGGTCGCGCAGCTCTTGCTCTGTGGGATTGATAATTTTTTCTCCGTTTCTGTATGGCGGACAGATATAATAGTCAATTGTCTGACCATTCTCCAGCATTCTGTATAAAATATGTCTTGCATAGCCTTTTATGTACTTGTCATATGACTTGTCTCCTGTGGCATTTCTGTAGTGCATCATAGAAAGAAGAGCCGTACCTATACTTCCAAGCTTTACTTTATCGTTATAATAGGTGTAGCAGTGAACTTCACCTGAAATTTCTTCTTCTTGCGTAATTGAAACCAAAAAGTCCAAAGCGGGCTTTATCGGTTTAAGGTATTTTTTGTTTTTTGTTTGGAGATAAGCATTATAAAGAGACAAAATGGCGCAACAGTGCCTTATTTCGTTATAGTAAAGGTCGTCCATACTTCTTTTGGGGTGCTCATGGTCAATGCGGCTGTCAGCTGTGCAGTCATAGTAATATAAGAATTTGCCATCTTCATATATGTGCTCTACAAGCCAGTCTGCAGACTTCAAGAATATTTCTTTGGTTTTTTTATAACTGAATTCAGGATAAAACACATTCGAGCGGTAAAGCGGAATTATCTTATTTTTATAAGAAATAAAAGACCTGCTCTTTGTAAGGAAAAGTTTGTAGTCTCCCCTCTCTTTTAAAATTTCGATACGTTCGGAAATTTTATTTGTAAGTTTTCCAATTTCGGTTTTTCTGATAATGAAATTCAGAGCCTGATTAAGTCCCAAATTATTCTCAAGAATCGAATAAGAGGGCATATAGTAATATGATTTTCCGCCGTATTTAAGTTCAAAACCGGTTATTCCCGGCTCAAATCTATTCTGAGAAAACTTTGTCTGAGTAATTTTACCAAGCTCGACCATAGTTTTTTCAGTAATCCATTCAATCATTATTCTGCAAGAAGACTCGTTTTTAACATCAAACGAAGAAAAATTAGAATTATTTCTTATAGCAAAAATATTGGCATTTAAAGACTTTTCAAGAGTTTCCTTAAGTGAACCATATCTGATTGAAGTAAGACCGTCTTGAAAAAGAAATATATATATTCTTGAAAGTCCGGGATTAAAATCTATAATTTCATCAAGCATTAAACCTTTAATCTCAAGGTCCTTTCCTGTAATCAAAGATTTTCTTATCCTTTTTATTAATTTATTAACTTGAGAAAAGTTTTTTTTGAAATAATCTCTCTCAAGATCATTATTTTTCTTAAAGTTTAAAATCTTACAACTCACCATACACTAATAATAACACATTTCACATTTTGGTAAGTAAATATACACTGTTTATTTGATAGTCTGAAACATACCGCACCCTCAATGTCTACATTTGCATTTTAACATTTGTAAAAAACATCTAATAAGCCAAATAGCTGAAAAATTTCAAAAAAAAGAAAGTTAAAAAGTAAGGCTTTACCCAAAGCTCTACTCTGTTGGGTAATGCATTTTATATAAATGTGCAAAAAAATAATTTACTTAATAAAGCCACAATTAGGATAGGAGTAATATGCAATTCAGAAAAAAATTAGTATTGCTTTTTGCAGTTTTCATTTACATAAGTTTTTGCCCGCTGGCACACGCAAAGCCGGAAGCAGAAAATCATCAAAGCACTAAATACCCGGACTATGTACACGAATACCTGGGTGGTGACAAATACGAGGGTTTTAACAGAAAAGTATTTAATTTTAATACTAAAGTTAACAAATATGCGATAAGACCTATACACATAATCTGGGCCTCCGTTATGCCAAAATACGGTATGGACAGACTACAAAGCGCATATACAAACATAGAATACCCGAGAAGACTTGTAAGCACTTTGGTACAAAAGGATTTTAAAGCAAGCGGCAAGGAAACATTAAGGTTTTTGACAAATACAACAATAGGTTTAGCCGGTATGTACGATCCTGCGAAAAAATATTTCAAACTAGAGCCCGCACAAGAAGACATGGAGCAGGCACTTGCAAAATGCAAAGTCAAAAAGGGACCGTACTTAGTGTTGCCAATTATATCAAGTGCAACACCAAGAAGTGCTGCAGGGCGTCTTTTAGATACAGCGCTTGACCCAAGTATGTACTTTGCAACACCTATTACCGCTCTGGTTAAAACAGGTTTGACCATAAACAGAACATCATATATGCAGCCTATAAGTATTATGATTGAATCAACATATGCAGACCCCTATGATATAGCAAGAAAGTTTTACGGTATTGAAAACTACATAAAAAATTCCAACCTGGACAGAAAAGAAGTGTTGGAAGCAGCCTTTGTAGGGAATGACAAAACTTTTATTGAAGACAGCGGGCGTTACTTGAGCTATTCGGATTTCGATACTGCAATCCATTCGTATCACCCAATGGTGGAATATTTTGAGCCGGAAGAAAATGAAATACCGATGCGTAATGAAAGCATTGTTCAAAATAATGAAATCGAAGATGACACATTTATAGCGCAAGAAGAAAATCCACTAGAGGCAGATATTAATCTTGCCGGCTATAATCCCCAAAATCCTACCGTAGACTCAATGAGGACAGCACTTTTTGAATTACCAAATATAAATAATTCTATTTGGAGTGAAATCTCATTATGGAATAAAAGTTTTTCAAGCAGGATTAAAACTTCAAAAGTTAATGTAACCGAAGGAAGAAGTGATTATTCCTTCAGATATATACTTCAAAAAGACAAAAACTCACCCCTGGCAATAATATATCCCTCAATAGGTGACGGTATAAACTCACACCACTCAGTAGTATTGGCAAAATTGTTATTTGATGAAGGATATTCGGTTCTTATTCAGGGAAGTCACTTTCATTGGGAATTTGTAAAAAGTATGCCTGCAGACTACAGGCCGGGAATTCCAAAAAGAGATGTTGAACTGCTTGAAACAACTACAGAAAAAATTGTAAATATGCTTGAAACAAAATATGAGCGTAAATTCAAGAACAATGTCTTAATAGGGACGTCTTTTGGGGCACTGACAACACTATTTATGGGTGACAGGCAGGATAAAAATAATACATTAAATATAGTAAAATATATCTCGGCAAGTCCCCCGATAGAACTTCTATACGCACTGGGAATGCTCGATAAAAGTAATGAAGATTGGTGCAAAAACTCGCAGAATATCAAAGAAAGAACAGCAATTGCAGCAGCAAAAGTTATTCAGGCCTACCAGAAAAAAGAAGAGGAGGATTTTAAATTTGAAGAGCTGCCATTTTCAGAAGAAGAAGGAAGTATTGTCAGGGCGTTTGTGCTGCGGCAAAAACTTTCCGATTTAATTTTTGCTCTTGAAGAAATACCAAATAATAAAAAAACAAACTTCTATAGCGAATTTAACAATATGGGTTACAAAGATTACGCGGAGAGATATCTTGTACAAGAGCGCTATAAATCATACGATGAGCTGAAATATGATGCAAGTCTTCACTCAATAGCACAATTCTTAAGAAAAAGTGATAAGTACAAGATATACCAAGCAATGGATGATTATTTTGTAAATAAGACACAGCTCAAACAACTAAAAGAATATACCGGCAATAAAAGTGTGTATTTAAATAATGGCGCACATTTAGGATACTTATACAGGGAAGAGTTTATTACATCCCTAAGGGAAGATGTTTCCCAAGATAACATAAAGTTAAGTCGACAACTGCAGTAAAAATACTTTTAAACAATGCTTCTTTGTCAATATCCTGATTTTACAAAACTTATAGACTACAATCTTTACAGTCAATATTTTTTTTCAGCAGTTTTGTATAATTATAGTTCGGTAAAGCAGGAAGAAAAATAATGAAAGTATACTCGCTCAACTACAGCCCGGCATATTTTGGCAGTACTAAAAAGACAGATTTTGCGCAGCAACAACGTAATAATAGGGTAGATACTCCTAAAACAGTGCCCATACCTCTTAATGTAGGAAAACCGCCTAGTTGTATTCAAAAAAATACAAATGAAGATATAGAAAAACTACTTGGACAAAAAATTGTTAAATCAGAAGTTATTGACCGCCACTACGGTAAATCCGGTAAATTAACAGTTGAGAATATTACTTTGGAAGACGGTACCATTCTTGGAAAGAGAACGGCTTACAATCTAACTAAAGGTTGTGAGCTGCATGGAATTATGTTGGAATATAAAACAAATATACCTGATGATTATCCTTACTTGAAGTTTGAATATTCAGAAGAGTATAATCCAATGCCCGGTTATTGTTTTGTCAGATATATCAATAAGAACCATGAACAAGGACACGGCGTATGTTTGGAAACCGATTTGCGCTAGTGACTGAAAAATTTTAGTATTGATTAACCCCAACCAGTAAGGATTTCTTGGCTTTTGCGGTACGACTGTAGCATGAAAAAATAATTCTCGTTTGTCATTGAACACTTAGTGTGATTAAACACTCAGTTTGATTATTTGTTACGGGCAGTTTGATTACTTGGGTTTTTTGACTTCAATTTTTCTCAAAATTTTGCGGAACTTTTTTATCAAATTACCTTTTATATAATGACACAAAAAAATGCATCATAAAAGATTGCTGCCTACCTTTGACTCACTTCAACAAGTACTCTTTCATTGACTTATCATAGGATAATTTTCTGATTAAATTTCCTTTAGATATATTCTCGGTTATATATTCTATCCAACCGTCACATAGGGCCATGGCAAGCTTATTGTTGGAAAAAAGCTGTTTCGGGTGGTGTATATTTTCATTTTGAATTTCAATATCAGGGTCACTCGTTTTTTTGTAACATACCAAATATTCGTATTTTTTATCCGTTAAAAGGGCAAACACGGTTTGACCACCATCACTATTGGCAATATAAAAAGAGCGCAGATATGTAAACTTCGGAAAAAAGTCTACGGGAATGTAAAAACCATAAACAAAAGTATGCTCAAAAGGTGTTTCGTAATTTTGTACATATTTCGGCTCAAGTCCTTTTACTCCAACTTTTTTTACAATATCATTACCATTGACTCTTGTGCAAACAATATCCTCTGAGAGATAATCCGTACCAAAAAAGACATCGTATCCGGTTAAAAGAGCAAAAAACGATTCTATGGTATCTTCTGTGTACTCAAAGGCATTTTGGAACATGTTTTGGAGTAGATTTCTCTTTGTAAAGCCAAACATTTTGTATTTTCCTTTCCTTATATTTAATCAGCCAATTTATCTATAAACTTAAAGTACCCCTTCATTGAGCCATTCTTTTGTTTTTCTTTGTAGTCGATTTGTTCTTCTGCGCTCATTCTCTTAAACGGCATACCCGTTAAGACGCGAGAGATTGAATCTGTCAGCATTGTGCATGCAAAAGTTATGAGCGCAGCTTTTGGCAGCGATCCATTGTATTGTTTTACAAAGGTTTGATTTAAAACGCCTATCATAACACCCTGGGTAACCATTCTGAAAAACTTGTTTACAGCCCTTAGTCTTCCGTCTTTGTCTGCTTCTTTTTCGGTTTTACCCATTTCTATACTTGTATTTCTCTCATCAATCATATTGAAACGAATACCTGTTACAAAATTGATAACGCTTGCCAATACTCCAATTGCGGCGGGGTCTATTTTAGCTGTTGCATTAGAGTTTGAAACAATTCGCATTTGTTTAACGTAGTTTCCAAACTCTTCTGTGAGTTTTTCAGGATTAGAGTGTTTCGCTTCAAACTCTTTAAATTTCACGAATATATTTTTAAAGTTATAAATATCGTCAGGAGCTTTAATGTCTATTTTCTTTTTAGTATCTGCCAGCTTGCCCATACCTTTTAAAACTTCGCAAACTTTTTGATATGGGTACATTACAATGTCTTTTATAAATTTAAAGGGTGCCGCGAGGTCTTCAAAAAGTTTGCGTACCGGAACTTCGACCTTGCCAAAGAGTTTGACGGTTTTGTCTTTTCTTCCGATAAATATTTTAGCATTTCTTGCGACTTCTTCGGGCGTTTGACCTTGTTTGATGAGTATTTGCTCGGCTTTTTTGAAGGCGGTTTCTGTACTGTCGAAAATATTTTTTGATAGCTTTGTTTCACTTACCTCGCCCAATATATCCCTTAATTTGCCAAGCTCATCCCTGCCTACAAATACCTTTTCTACAGTTTTGTTCCTGTAGGCTTTTTTGAGTTTAATTATTTGCTTTTGAACAGCTTTAACCGCACTTTTAATAGTTTCATTGTCACTTGTAAGAATTTTATTTTTTGCAAATCTCAAGGTAAAGCCTGTTGCGATAATGCCCGTACAGACAACGGCGATGTTTTTGAGAGATAAGAGATGCTTTTTGTCTCTTGTTTCCTTGTTTTCTGTCGCAGTCAAAGGAACATTGGAGCGACTTGAGAAAAAAGCGGCGTAGGGATTTGTTGTGACGTCTTTATTTGGCTTTGTTAAAGCCATGAATTCTTGCATTGTATTAAAGGTTTTAGGGGTCTGTACTTTTTGTTTATTTATTTGTTCATTTTCAGGTGGTACGGGGATTTTAGTTAAAGGAGATTTTGTGATAAGTCTTGACAGGATATTCCACCCCAGACCTATAGCAGCTCCTGTGACCGCAGAGAACCATTTACTTGTGTTAGATTTTCTAAAAAATACACTTAAAATAGCAAACTGAACTACAGCTTCACCAATATTTGATATTATCTCCTGACTCCTCTTTTTTTGAGCGTATTTGTCAGGGTCAACTTCTTTTTTAGGGCTATCAGGATGAGCTTTATTGTACTCTTCTACTTGTTTTTTCTTCAATTCGCCTTTATTCAAAAAGTCATTATACAAAAAAGTAGCAGCAGTGAAGCCTGAAACAAGTCTTGTTACAAACCTTTCGTCTTTTACAGCGCCCGTTGGTTTTCCAAAAGCCATAGAGTCGTTTAAGAGCTTATTGACATCGTCTTTAATTCTGTCACATACCCTTTGGCAATTAGGGGTGCATACTCCTATTCCCGCATCTTCACTGTTTGGGATTTCTTTTAAAAGTTTAGCGATGTTTTCGTGCATTCCCTCTAATACACTTACAGCTTGTCTTGAAGCAACATTTTTTCTGTAACCGTCAAGTGAGTTGTTAAGACCTGCAAGGAGCCTGTTAGACTGGTGTTTTTTGTATAGTTTCTCAACAGCGGAGTTTGTGACCTTTAGGGGAAGTTTTAGAATGTCCGTAACACTCTCGCCGAGCTTAGAAAAGAAGCCCCTTTCTTTTATCTGTAAAAGCCCGTCTTGTGCTTGTGTTACAAATTTTGTGTGGTTTTTGCCTTTAAGAATGGTATCTGTGGTGTTTTTAACAAGCTCGTCCACTCCGCAATTTAAAAGCTTCGCCCCTCTTCGTATCTCCTCTAATGTTAATTCGGCAGCGACAATCAAGGGTTGTTTGCCCTTAAAATGAATGGTATTGCTAATGTTGCCGCTTTCTATGTGCGGCGGCTTGAAATTCATTGTTGCTTTTGTTCCTAAATACAATTAATTGCTGCAAGAACCAAGCAAGTTAAAGAAAATAAATTGCTTAAAAAAATCAATTTATGTATAAAATGTTACAATTGATTTGAAAGGTTATTGTGCGAGGTGACGCATTGTTTCTTCAATCTCTCGTCTGCTTTGCTCGCTACGCGAAAGTTTTTCCCAATCGCTTGGTTCAGTTTTAGTGACGTCGTCTTTTGATTTGTTTAATATATTTGTAATCCATTCTGCGGATGAACCAAATCTATGAGCATTTTTCTTAATATGCAGGTCTCGAAGTTCGTTGCGTCTAATGATTTCTTTGTAAATATAATCAACCTTCTCTGACCTTTCAGGATTGGCTTTTATAAACTCATCGTCAAATCTACCTTGTATCGTGCCATCTTCTTTAGTATAGACAATAATACTCGGTTCTTCATCCATCATCCTAAAGAACATATCCTCATCCCACTGTGCAGGAGCATCTTTTAGGAGTTTTTGCATTTTCTCTTTTGCATTATCATCCTCAAACCTGCCAAAAGTGACATTATTTTTCGACCCTAAAGTAGAGCTTTTGCAAGCTGTAATCCCTGTAATTCTCATTTTGTTATTTCCCCATGTTTCTCAAATATTATAATAGTTACATTATAAAACCCCTGAAAAAAAATTTTGCCCTAAAGTTATAAAATTTCCTTATCATATATTTTACCAAGCTCTTGCACAAGTTTTTTGCAGTATTTAAATTTTTCTATTGTTTTGCTCGCTTCTTCTAATTTCATATTTGCTTCATTTAATTTATTTCTTGTTTCTCTCAACTCTTTTTCAGATTTATTCGGTTCATTAATAATATATTTCATGTGGTTGAATACCCAAAATTTTGGCAAACTTCATAAGGTATCAATTTTCTGCTGACTTCTTCCTATTTCAATGCAGCCCAGTGATGAGGTACTTATCCCCACTAACTCTGCCAAATTAGCCTGCGAAAGCCCTTTTTCTTTTCTACGAGCGGCTAGATTGATACCTATTTTCTTTTTGTATGCCCGTATCTCATCTGAAATTATTTTTTTATACATAGACCTATCTTTAAAATGCTTAATAAACCATGCTACATGTTTTAAATGAAGAAATAAACTTGTAAATTTTTATGTTTTTTAACCGGTTTACTAGCAAAAAATTATATTTTTAAGTATTATACCAACGTATTTTATAACAAGAAGGATATGGTGAGTATGAAATTGAGTGCTGTTCAAAGTTATGGTGTTTTAAAACAAAGTATATCCCTTGGTAAAAATCAAAATCCAATGTCACGGAAAAGTTTGCCACTCTCATCCTTCCCAAACGACTTATTTGTTAAAAATAGCTCTCAAGTCTCTTTCACAGGCACATCTAAAAAAGAAAATTTGGGTGACTCTCTGGCCATGATTGGCTTAGTGGGTGGGGCAACATTACTAAGCATAACTGCCGGGGTCGCAATGGCGAAAGGCGAAGATGTTGATGAGATTTTCTTAGATAATGACGGTTACTCCGTTAACACGGGTGAGCAAAGTGTAAATTCTGATAAAGTCATAGCTGACGCCGATGACGGCATATTCAAAGTCGAAGGAACGGGAATTGATATTGACCGTGTGAGATTCCAAGGCGAAGGGGATATATTTGACCCTGAAAACGGTGTTTACAGAACAGCAGATGGCAGCGTTGATATTGATTTGTTAAATAATAAATACGTTGATACTCAAAATGGGATATTTGTTGACCCCGAACATAATGTATCTTCATTAGTTGATAGTAGCGGCGAAGTTAAACACTTTGCACTGCCCACTTTTGGTTCCGGATATCCAACAAATCAATGGGCGGATAGCAGATGGAGTGAAAATCAAGCATATTGGGCTAGACGTGATGCCACTTTACAATCTAATGACGACACAAAAGATTTATTTGGCAGAGAAATAACTCCTGCAACTGATGAAGCGGGTCATACTTATCTGACAACCGTGCCTTCCAGTATGCCGGAAGTCTTTAAAAGCTTTAACTTGTCCTCAAGTGTTGTGCAAGATTATACGCAAACTGCAAACAGCAATAACTTTACATCTTATCTTCAGGAGAACTTCCCTAATTTTAAAGGAAGCGCATTGAGCGAAACGAGTCCGGGAGATGATGAATTAGGCGAAGGGGGCAACGTTAGTGATGATTCAGATGATCACCTTTCCGATCACTCTACGCTTTTTGGGGGCGATATTGATGATAGTGGTCAGCAAGACGTACTGGAAATAGACATAGACGAAACAGGAGTTGCTGATTACATTGAATTAGGGCTTACTCCCGAACAAGCAATGGAAGACGAAAATGAAAATGGCATTCCCGATTGGCTTGAAGGAGATTTAAATGACAATGGCATACCTGATTATCAAGAAGTAGATTTAAATAAAAATGATATACCTGATTGGCTTGAAGGAGATTTAAATGACAATGGCATACCTGATTATCAAGAAGAAGATGCTGATGGCAACGGTATCCCTGATTTTCTTGAAGGTCAATAATACTTTGATAATTTCAAATTAAAGTCGTCAATTTAATTTATAATGTGGGATGTATATGAAAATACAACTAATTAATAAAAGCAATATCATTAAAAATAATAACCCCTTAGTGAATTCGTCACATACCGAGCCAAGCTTTAGAGGTGACGATGGGAAAACTTCTGTCAAAAAACCTTTGCTCGAGGCTTTCTTAGAGTATGATGCAACAATTAAAAAAAGTGAAATTCAAAGTTCGAAAAGAAAACAAGAAGCGGCTTTAAGTCAATTTGAAGAAAGCAAAACGCTTTTTCAAAAGGGTGATAATAAAAAAGCGTTGAGTCTGTTCAGTTCTTCATATAAAACCCTCGGAACAACATTGAAGATGAGCGATGACCTATACGGCGCGTTTTACGAATTTGGCGGCGACGTTTATCAAAAAAACGGTAAAGTCAAAGAAGCCAATGCCATGTATCAAAATGTAGTTGCTAAAATGGCTTCAAGTAAAAATGCAAATGAGCTTGATTTTACACCGATTATGAATAAACTCGCACAAAATTATTTGTTACAAGGAAATATTAATGCAGCTGATGATATTTTAGATAAAACTATCGAAACCGCAACAAAACCTCAAGATGTTGTGGAAAATTTAATTTTGAGACTGTGCAACGGTAGTGGAAACCCAAACGATGCACTTGGCATTATAGGGTATGCGAATACGCTTGAAGGATTAAATTCCCTAAAAAGCCGTAGTGAACTGCAATTTATTGCTTCTTTAATTCATAGAAATAATGGAGAATTTAAACAGAGCAATTCCAGAATTGAACAAACTATTTCTGGACTAAGGAGTGAGGGCAAAGAAAATACAAGCGAGTTTGTAAATTCACTCATAGTTCTGGCTTCAAACAACTATAATTTATACGAACAGTCTCAAGACAAAGAATTTATAAACACTTCTGTTGAAAGCTACAAAGAAGCTCTGAAAATTAATAACTCCTTAGAGAACAAGGGGCAAGCTGATTTAATTTCAAGCGAATTGGGTCAGATTTATTTTGAACAAGATGACCTTGAAAATGCAAAAGAATACCTTGGGATGGTTTCAAAAAGTGCAAAGCCTGAAATAGTACAAAAATCCCTTTCAACACTTGGACAAATTGCACTTAAAGAAGAAGAGTATATAAAATCCCTTAATTATTTTGAGGGTGAGAGAAAAGTGCTTAAAGCGGAAGATTTTGACAGCAAGCTTGTTACGGAAAACTTGGAACACTTAGTTGAAGTCTCAAGGCTATTAAATAAGCCTGCAATGGCACAAAAATATACGGAAGAGATGAGTTCAATAAGTAATGACGGAGGCGGTGCTTCCAAGAATTCATATGAAGACTTGATGTATCTTGGAACATATAATATGGCGACTAAAAATAATGATAAGGCACAGGAATTTTATCAAAAGGCTTTAAGGGCTCCCGATGCAACTCCCGAAAATAAAGCCTCTGCGCTTATTTATCTTGGTTTGGTAAAAATCGCAAATGATGATATTCGATTTGGCATAAAGGATGCGGAAGAAGGGTGCTTGCAATTAGAGGGTCTAGTTTCAAAAGGCAAAGCTAATAGTGAAAAAAGCGCGGGATTATTATTCAAGACTTACTCAAAACTTGGCGAAGTTCACTATTTTACAAAGAGCGATTACAAAAAGGCCGCAGTATTTTTTGAAAAAGCACTTAACTTAGCAGAAGAAAAAGATTTGTTTAAAGATGTAAGCAAAGAAGATAAGAACAAATTATACTCAAGGGTTGGAGCATCCTATTACAAGGCTCAAGATAATATAGCTTCAACAGCAGATTACGCAAAATCAGCTCAACAATACGATAAATCAGCACAATATTTTGGCAGATACTTACAACATTTAACCGATGGCAGATTTAGCTACTCAGCTTTAAATAGTGAGTTTGCAAATAACGTAGTAGATAATTTCAAAACATCAGAAAGTCTAAAAATTTCTACCGCTCTTGAAATGCTCGGCGTTGCGAGTGTTAAAAACAGAAGATTTCAAACTGCTATGACTTGTTTTGAGGCAAGCTTGAGTATAAGAAGGATGACGCAGGGTGAAAAGGTTGAAGTTGCAAAAGACCTTCTTGCCATAGGTCGGACTTCTATGGTCGGAACAAAGAAGGGACTAAAAAATTCAAAACAAACCTTAGAAGAAGCGGTGAATATTTTAAGAAAAGAACTTGGCCCGAATCATCCGGATACACTCAAAGAAGAAAGTTTCTTGCAAAAATATTATGGTGTCAGTTTAACTTCCGCAGGAAAATATGGTCACAAGTTTGCCGAATGGGCAAAGTCAAAAGTAACCGGTGACAAATTTAACAATACTTGGGAAAAAGAAATAATCGATGATTTCCATTTGATTTATAAGGATTTGAAAATATGCGAATAAGCCCGATTTCACAAAACATTTATCCTAAAAAAGTTGAAGCAAAAAACAGTACTGCTTTAATCGGAAGCTCTATGCCTATTTATAATCAAATGAATAATTTAAGTCAAGTCCCAAAAAATTATCTCCATATTTCTTTTGGTGCAAATAATCAACTAAAGAAAACTGAAGCCGAGCTATATAAAAATATGGGCATACTCTTAGACGATACAGTTCAAGATGCAAGAGATGATGTCGGGAATGGTGAAGCCGCAGAATCTGAAAAAAGTGCTGTACCTCAAAATGTAATTGATTTAAGTGGTTTATCACTCAATCAAAAGCTTATTTTGAAAAAATATACTGCAAACGACAATTTGAAAACCCTTTTAGATATGCCAAAAAAAAGGAGCTTTGAATGATGCTATTATTCAAAGTTTGTTTAGAAAAGAAGTGATGCTGTCACAAAGATACGAAAATCAAACTTTTGGCAAATTTTCAGACCCCAATGCTACAAATGATGAGAAACTAAAGGCTTTTGCAACTGCATTAGTGTTTTTATCTATGTCTATGAAAAAAGCTAGTCCCGCCGAACTTAAAGAAACACTGAAAAATATAGCCGAGTTCAAGAGTGCAACAAATACAGCTATTGATGAAGATGATGCAGATAAAAATAGAACTCAAACAAAAAACTTGTTTGACACTGCAAAGCAATACTGGAGCAAAAAGCACCTTCCAGAGCTTATGGATGAAGAAATCAAGAAAATGATTTTTATTGAAAATGCGATAAATAATAATGACACACTTCAGGGGCTAAAAACATTTAAGGACTTATCTATTGATGAAAAATATTTTGTTGCACAATATTTTGAAAATCAAAAAGGCGCGCACCACCATGATGACCCCATGGTTGACATTTTAACAAATAGAACAATACCTGATATTACGGCAGTAATCCAAGAAATGCAGAAAAAGGTTTCGGTTGACGAGTCAGCATTTTTCGGTGAAATTAATAACGTTTTTGACACGATTCAAGACGAAGAAGGCATTGAGCGCCTTGCGCATTTTAATGTAAGCGGCAGAAACAGTGACGATAATATGAGCCTATTGAACCTCTATTTAATGATTTTAGGAAAAGGCGAATTAACTGAAGAAACTGACCACTCGAAAATTTTAGAATTCTTTAGTAGTGTTTCAAAGGCAGATATTGAAGATGCCAATAAAATGTTGAAAGAAGGATGGCGCGATACAATTCTACCTGCAAAAGTTGATAAAGAAGCTGCTTTCAAGGCTTATGAAACAGATGCTGACACTCAGATAATTAAAGAACTTGAAAAAATAAATGAAAATCTAGGCAAAATCGTGATAAAACTGGATGATATTTCTATATCCCTGCATCAGTTAGTTGCAAATGTAGATAGGATTTATGCTAAGTTTGACAACCCTGTTCAAAAGTCAGAAGAACTTCAGCAGAAAAACAGGCTGTATGTTGAAGCAATGAAAAGTGGTGTTGATAATCTCAGTCCTGAAGAATCTAAAAAAGTACTTGAAGCCTTTAAAACAGATGGTATAAGATATTTAGACGTTTTGCTTGAAAAAACTACAAGCCCTGAAAATAAAAAGGCAATTAATGATATCAAGCAAACTATATACAGGGCAAACAATCCATCAACAGTTGTAGCGAGACTTGAAGGCTATGCCCCAATTCTCGTCATGAACCAAGCCATGAATCTTGGCAGAAAAGCTGTGACTCACGCCGCAAAAGAACAAGCGGCAGGCGGAACTGCTGCAATGAGCGGGACATCAATAGCGGCAACCGCTGGAATAGCGGCAGTTGTTGTTGCGATGTACGGTATTTACAAGGCATCTGTAGTTCACAAGGAATTTACAGACTTGTATTTTGGCGAATGATAAAAAGAAAGGATAAAAAATGATTTCAAAAGTTAGTTTTTTAAATGCAAATACAAGAAATGTGCAGAATAAACCTGTAAATTATGCGGAAAAGAAAGATGCAACTGTTCAATCCTCAGAGGGGGGCAAAAAGAGTGGGATTGGCATAGGAACGGTGGTTGGAGTGGTGGCATGGGCATTAGCCATAGTTATGTCATTTGAATACTTTAGGAGGGGTTAGCCATCTTAGTTTTGATGAATAATCTAAATAATAAAGACAAGGAACAGGAAGGAATGAAATGAATTTAGCAATTAACCCATTAAATAAACACAGTAAGCCAAATTTTGATAAAAAATTACCAGATGTCAATTCAAATATTGGCTTTAGGGGAAATACTGCAAAGATACCGCTAATAAGCTATCCAAAAAACTATTATGTTGCAAAAAATCAAATTTCATTTAAAGGGCTAGAGCAAGATGACCCAATTAAGTGGGCGCAACAATGGGATTACACAAGGGCAAAAGCTAAATTTGACTCGGATGCAGTGAAAGAAATTGGCAACAAATGGTTTGGCAAGAAAAAGATTCAAGCAAAACATCAAATGCTATTTCAGGCAGAGCAAACTAAGGTCACACACATATTGCAAACTGTAAAACACACACAAGACAGGCTAGACAAGGCAGACAACAAAGAACTGTCTGCAAAAGAGCAAGCAAGAGTTAACGAAGAGGCAAGAAAAGAACTTGACCTTATGGACAGGCTGAAGCAACGGATTGATTCGAGAATAAACGATCCAAAGGCAAGCATTAATCAATCTATTGCAGGGTATAAGCCGCAAAAAGAGAGGATCCGTGACGGATTTTTGGGACCCATTCAACTAGAAGATGAATATGTAAAAAAATACAATTCTTTAAAAAGAAAGGCTGGGGTTAGCGATGCAGAATTGGAAGAAGCAAGAAGTAAAGCTGAAAATGTTTCAATCCCTCCATCTGCGCTATTTTATGGTTGTTTTGGCACGGGGAAAACCACTTTTGCAAGAGCAATAGCGGCAGAAACTGATTGTCATTGTGAAGAGTACGATCCAGCAAACGAGGATTATAACAAATTTATTCAAAGAGCCTTGCGAGAATCTAAAGAAAGATATTTAACAGAAGGCAAGAGAACCATAATTTTAATAAATGAAGTGGAGGATTATTTAAACAAGAGTCTAGATATGAATATTAGAAAGAATGTAGCTGACATGAAAAGCTTATTAGATTATTGTAGTCACAAGCCAAAAGACGGACAAAATGGTGCATGTGCTACTTTCTTTTTCACCACAAACTTCCCAGCAGACCTACTTTATACTGGGATACTTGGTCGCAAAGGCAAAATGCCGCTAGTAGTTCCAGTTGAACCCGCATCAGGTGAGGATTTAAAAGAAGTTGTCAAGTTCCACGCAAAACGTGTCATGCCTGACAAAACCGTTTTTGATGCCGAAAATTATGATTATGGTGAAATTTTAAAAAAACTGGAACTGACCGAAGAAAAAGGCGGCTATAGTAACGACAGGATTGCCTTTGCAATGGATGAGATAAGAAATTCATATGACAGGGATCCTCAAAAAGGTTTCCGGGCACATTTGGAAGAATCTATACTTAATGACAAATGTCGTGCATTAAAACTAAGAGACATCTCGCCCGAATTGTATGTACAATATTACAACGACTATGAAACAATAGGAGAAGGTTAATGAAGATACAAAGTATTAACAGTTATAGATATTTGAATAACAAGGGTAGTATTAATTTCGCATCAAGAAATATTAATGGCGACAATTATTCTGACAACACTCCTAATGAAGAACACGCCAAATCACCAAGTACAATTGGTTGTTTTTTTGATAAACTTTTTAATCCCCATCCAAAAATTGATAAAAAAGAAGAGCAAAAAAAGGCACAAGAGATAAAAAATTTGCAGCAAGAAACTATGAATTGGGATGAAACTCATAAGGATACAGCGCATCCAAATACCGAAAAAGCGAAATCTGTTGGAAATTCCTTGCAAGGCAAATCAATAGCAAGAAATGTTCCAGCTATACAGCCAAGCAGAGAGTCTAGGCAAGAAGCTGTAAAAATTGAAAATGCAGAGCCGATAAGAACTATAAAGATGCCTGCCCAAGTGCAGAATAAATCTATTTTTCCAAGACCAACTTTCAGCTTTAATTACACCAGATTAATGCAAGATTTGGCTCAAATTGACAATGTTGATTCAAGTTGGGTTAATAACAACCCTGAATCTACCCTTAATATATTGAACGCAGCATCTAGGGGCGAAGGTATTTCAAAACAAACATCCAATCAATACTTTTTAAGCCCTGGGTCTAAAGCAAATGCTGTTAATATGTTGTTGAAAAATAAAGAAGAATTTATCAAAGAAGCCCAAAAGCAACACGCCCAAGAAAAACAAGCCTACGTCGACAGCATAATGGGCTATACTAATCATACAGACAAAGAACTGGTTAAAAAATCTTTAGATGCTATTGAAAAATACGGTACTTGGGAAGATATAGATAAAATTGGCTTTGTTAGAATGACCGATGAT
>Ga0153940_1000076_pt1 | contig 64062 bp, 105 predicted proteins | sample TSNJ024MetaG_FD_104736 | JGI IMG/M metagenome (GOLD analysis project Ga0153940, IMG submission 104736) | Attine ant fungus gardens microbial communities from New Jersey, USA - TSNJ024 MetaG | ecosystem: Host-associated > Fungi > Mycelium > Unclassified | place: USA: New Jersey, Brendan T. Byrne... | reverse complement strand
GATCCACCTGCGGTATATTAAACTATGAGCATGCTCACAAAACTGATTCACCTTAGTGGCTTATTTCTTGGTGAGCGAAGTGTACCATTTTGGTATACTTTTCTTTGAGCGTGTCCACATAAAGGAAGATGACAAATTTTATATTATGCTTGATGAGGCATTTACCGTTAATATTAATCGGTTTGGGGATACAAACAATTATTTAACCAGCGACGCAAGAAAAATAACAAATAATTGTAATGCAAGTAAGCAAGCATTAGAAATTTTTAGTGATGATATCCTCATTCCGACAAGGCTTGACTTATTAAGTCATGATGGTTTGGATGATTATGGTGTATGTGAGGGTGACTTATTCGGAATAATTACGCATGATATGTATCGTATGAACCGAAAAAATATTGATATTAGTTATATGGTTACTTGTACTCCAAACAGCACTCCATCAGGATATGGGTCTTCAGGTGTTCTGATTGTCGACTCCGATGGCTGTATGGACTATTTCGGCTGTGAGTGCTCCTTGGCGGTTCGTCCGTTTTGTATTTTGCCATCCGATGTTCTTGTATCTGTGGTATATTAGTAGGGAGATTACGACTAGGCATGAGGCGTAAGCCTCTGCCGTGTAATTAGAGGAGGAAAAGATATGAGCAATAATAATACTAAATTATTAAAAAAAGAAGAAAAAATATTGTCATATGTAAAACCTTGCAACTATGGTTATTATACAGATTGTTACTTTGTAAATACCTACTATAAAGGTAAAGATGATAATATGTATTCAGCCAAAGATAAAGTCAAACAGTGGGTTGAATCTAATGGTGGAACATTCAAGCAGCTGAGTGAAAAAATGATTATTGGTGAGAATAAAGGTTTTATAGTTCAGATTGTTTTTCCCACTTATGGACATGCTGGACGAGATATGAAAAACATAATGGCCAATCTAATCCAACCGGAAAGGAAAAAATAATATGACTGATTATGATATAGAAACCATTGTTTTAACAATGGCAGACATGGTACGAGAAAACAGAATATTAAGAGCAGAAAATCAAAGATTGCGGAAAGTAGAGGAAGACTATCATAAATCAATTTTCGATAAGTGTAGGGCAAGTGAAAAAGCAAGTCAAAATATGTTAAAAGCTGCTTTGCTTGGAACAGTTGAGGGGAAAGATATGATTGAATATTTGTAAATAAATTCAGGATTCTAAGAGGGAGAAAAAATATGATCACTATAAATAACAAGTTTGAAGTTGGAGAAAAAGCATTTTCAGTGTATAGAATACCAGTTCAATATAAGTGTCCCATATGTGAAGGGGATGGTAAATTTGAGCATAATGGATATGAAGTACATTGCAAAAACTGCAATGGAACCGGAAAAAGAAAAGATGAACACAACACGCTTCTTGCTCCGGGGGAAGTGGAAATCTCAAGCATAAAGGTTTTATACAACGGTACAGCTGTTTCAATTACGTACCGCGTCAATAGTCAACACATCAAAAGCAGGTCAGAAAAGACGGTATTTAAAACATTAGATGAAGCAGAGAATTATTGTAAAGCCGTAAATACAAAAGAGGTGGTATCAGAGTTTTGATATTGTTAACATTCGTAATAGACGAGAGAACTAAAAAGCTATATAATATAAAAGAGCTATTTAATTGATAGAAGGAGCGTGAGATCATGTTTGGTTTATTCGGGGTATTGGGACTGGGAGCAGTTCTTGGGAAAGAAGCAATTACCAAGAACAGAGAACAAATGGAATATGAAAACGAATGTGCTAATAGAATAGCGCAAGCCACTGAAAAGTATGGAAAATATGGTGAAATCCATTATAAGACATTTAAACAGTATGGTGGAAGTGAGGGGAAAACACCATATGAAACAGCAAAAATCAAAGCTCATAGTATATATTCCAGGTACGATTATCCTCTCACGGAAGAAGAAATTGCTGCAGTAGAAGAATTTTTCTGGAAAAGTACTATATATGAAATGGATATGATGACCGCAATTAAATACAGGCTTGATACAGGAGTGTATTTAGAAGAGTTGTTTCTTTTCTGCCCAAATAAACCTACTTATGCTAAATCTTTTATTGATAAAAAAAGAAAAAGAGAGGGGTTATAGTATAATGAAAGAATTTTTTATTTTAGAAATGGATGACGAATGGTACAATAAATTTGCTGAAAATTTCAAGTACGACTATGACCGTGAACCTATTCCAAAAAACGCGAATGAATTGATTGATTCTTGTCCAAGAGCATCAGATGAAGAAAAGGTAATAATTATCAATTGCCTTATTGGTCATGATATTTGTAAAGGAGACGTCCAATTTATAAAAGAAAGTTACGAGGTTGGACAAACAATTATAGAATGTAAATGGTGTGATGTTATAGCTGATTTTGGTGTTGATGACTCTGGAATTAATTTTTATTTTGCAAGAAACAATGAGCGAATGAGATTTTACTTAGATAGTATACACATTTTTTGCGATAAAGAGGGCGTTGTCATTGAATTTACAGCAAAACATATCGCCAGCGTTGGACTATTTGTAGTAAAGTAATTTATTAAAATCAGAGAGGGAGAAAAAATCAATGAAAAAATTCGACTTAACAAAACAAACAATAGAGGTATTATACAAAAACAAAGATCAGATTAAGCCGGGTGTGGTATTTGATCGTAACGATTTGTTCCCAGAAATAATCATGTCGTTTGAGGACAAGGATGCCGCACTGACTGAACTTAAAAAGTATAAAAGTAAAATCTTGGAGTTAAGCGGCTCACTTGGTACTTATTATTCCGTCACAGAATATTACGTGCAGGAAAATACATATGATGAGGATGGTAAACTTTTTGAGGAATCAGATGTTTGGGAGTTTTCCGAAATGCCGGAATTTAAGTTTGAATGAATAGAAAGGCTGTGTAAATATGAGTAACTATGAGAAATATTTTAACAAAGGAAATGACTGTGATTGTTGTGAAAATCAATATTTAACTGGTACAGACGGTGATGCTGTTGCTTGCCGTCAGGCAGATAAAAATAAGGAATGTATGTTTATTCCAGTCGATAATATTGAAGCGTTGAAAATGTAGGTATATTATTGGGGTGGCAATGATGAACGTGGACATCTGATTGAGATTAATATCCCCACCGTAACTTTGGAGGAAGTAAAGATGAAAGGTACAGAAAAACAAATCAAATATGCTATGGACATCATCGCCGAGGCAGAAAAGAGAATTAATGCAAAAATAAATGAAAACAGCACAGAGCAACAAAAGAAAGTAGCGGAATATAAAGTTCGCGCATTGCATCTTATAGTAGAAGATATGGACGCTGGCGAGATCATCGGTAAAAAAGCCACTCTCATATATATCGCTAATGATTATGAGTTTGAACACGCAATAAGCATGGCATATCAGGCAGCTGTTATAAGAAAAAAAGATATTGATGAACGCATCATGAATCATCCGCTTTTCATCGAAAGAATTAATGCTATCAAAGAGATGAAAGTTAGCCCATATTGATTAAAACCAACAGGGGCAAACGCGATAAAAGTTTGAAATGGAGGAAGAAAAGAATGAGGCAGATGATTGCCGACCTGTCATTATATCAACAACTAATTTGGTAAATCAACTCCGGCTCATCACTAGGGTTTTATTTTAGCACGAAAGCCACTTGACGGAATCAGTATTCTTTCGTATAATAATATTGTCATCCCTACCAACAGGGAATGTGGATTGAAAAACAAAAAGTAATAATGTTAAGAGAGACAGGAACTTTTCCTGTCTTTTTTCTTTTAACAAAAAAAGAGTAAGTTATCTTAAATAATAATGGTATATAGTCTATATATTGTAATTATACCACTCATGGTATATAATCAGTGTGTAGACCAACTTATACGAGGAGGATTAAAATGAATATTGAAAAATTAAAACCACAGGTGTTTGCGATGGGACAGATTTACAAAATGATTACTATCGCTTGTCCCCAAGCAGAAAAAATTACAAATCCAGAAATGAGGCCATTTAGAACCTACACGCTTGCTATCCAGCGGCTGCACCAAAACAGAAAAAGCTCAGCAGCAATTGAAAAAGTCTTAGCTGAATTATCAACACAGATCAATGTTGATGATTGGTCTGATATATTTAACGAGGTTGTGCCAGGAGAACTAAAGATGGCATTCTTCCAAGGGTATTATAAGGGAACCGAAATATCAAGACTAGCCGAAATGAGAAAACAGATGAATATAAGTCAGAAACAACTCGCGGAAGCCGTAGGTGCTACGCAAAAAGACATATCACGGTGGGAAAGGGGAGATGTAAAGCCTAATATTAAGAATTTGAAAAAACTTGCGAATGCATTAGGGTGTACGGTTGATGATATTATTGATTGAATACAGAATTTTAAATAAGGAGGTGAAACATGAACTGGACGAAAATTAAATATAATCCTAATATCAGTTATAAGCTTCAGGAGACTCTTCCACGAGCTGGTGTTCCGATTGTTTGTTGTAAGACAGATAACTTTGATTTGAAGATTTCAACGTTGAGTTTGAGTGGAGATTATAAAGAATCTATATCTATTGGTGGAACATGGGATATTGATGGGATTTGGTGGACTTATTTGGACATGGACGGTTTGCCAGCAGAGGTGACTCGATATGCCTTAATCAGTACTGGTTTGGGTTTGGCGGGTACAAGTTAGGAAGAAATTAATGATTGATTTTTAACAGTTGACTAAGGAGGTGAAACAAACGCATGAAAAAAATGCCTTATGAAATTAAAGAAGCTATAAGACGATATGCAAAAGTACAAATAAAGGCTGCGACTATGTATGAGCAAATTCAGGCCATGATAGAGGCATATAACGTGCCTATAGATAACTTGATAGCATGTGGCAGTGAGTATCTTGATGCTCCACCGCAAACAGAAGGTCTTGCTTTCATAAATAATTGTGAATGTGATGATATTGAAGGAACCATTGCTGAAATTGAAGATGTGTTTCTGTGGTTTGTTAATAATCAGGATTAAGAGTAATCAAAATTAGGAAGAGGGTGAATAATTTTGGAAATTAATAGGATAGTGAGTCGTTACCAAGATGGGGACTCGCTAAAACAGATGGGGAAAGATATGAAAATAAGTACTGCAAAAATTCGTAAAATATTAATCACTGCTGGTGAGTGGGAAAGCGAATTGAGTAGAGAAATAAATAAATTATATGATGCGGGTTATGATACAGCTCAAATATCTGAGATTACGGGAAGGTCAAGGAAATCCGTAAATAACTATCTACCGTACAGTAAAGGTGTATACGGGGGAAATAATGCCTCTGCGAATGCGCTTCGCATCCGTAAAAGTAGAAAGAAAAAGAAAAATGTAGAGTGAACTAGAAATGGAGAATAAATCCATTTCTTTTTTTTATTAAAAATTCATGACGTGTTCACTAAAGAAAGGAAAAAAATATGAAAAATGAAGAGTTGTTAATTAGTAGAGAACTTAGAGACAAATGTGCCGGAAGATATGAGGTGTTGGAAAAAGTAAAAGCGTTGTTGCTGATACCGGGGACAGAATTGATGACTGTGAAGCAAGTAGCAGAATACTATGAAGTAGATAAAAAAGTAATAGAAATGATATGTATAAGACATAAAGATGAATTGCTAAATGACGGAATAACGACATGTAGTTACAAGGATTTTCTAAACCAACAAAGTGTAGGTTTAGAAAAAATGAAGGGAAAAGTAATATTTTCTTTTTCTGATGGAGAAGTATTAGAGGTTCCAAACCGTGGACTCAAAGTATTTCCTCGGCGTGCCGTTTTGCGGGTGGGTATGTTGCTGCGTGATTCTGAAGTGGCGAAGGAGATCCGTACCCAGCTGCTCAACATAGAAGAAAAAACTTCATCAGAAACCAAGGTGAAAGATATCAATGAGGAACAGAAACTAATGTTAGAAGTTGGTATGGCATATGCATCTGGCGACACTACCGCCGTAATGATCGCTACTACAAAGATGATGGATTTCAAGAACCGGCATATTCAGAAATTAGAACAGGATAATCGTGGCCTGGCCGGAGAAATTCTAGAATGGAAAGATAGAAGTAAGTTAAATGCTGGTGTCAGAAAGCTTGCAGCCGTTACTAAAATTCGGTTTTCAGAGATATGGAATGAATTGTACAAGAACCTTCAGTACAAATATAGTATTAATCTCAAAGCAAGAGGCAATGGAAATAAACCATACATACAGCATATTAAAGAGAACGAATGGGATAAAGTCATTAAGTCGTTTTGCGCCATGTGCGAAGCTTACGGACAGTCACCAAGTGAAATGTTTCAGCAGAAATTGAAAGTATAAGTGGTCTGGAAAATATGGAAACCATCCCATATTATACATGTAAAAAAGTGTTAGAAACATGTTACAATAATACTATGATAAAAATAGCGATTTGTGACCATAATGAACAAGATGCCAAAATATTAGCAAAAACAATTCAATGTCGTTCATGGGATGAGGAAGTTTTTGTAACTTATTTCAGCAGTGTGGATAGATTGAAGGAGCTATCCTTAAAAGGAAATAATTACGATCTACTTTTTATGAACATTGACTCGTCTAATGTTAATAGAAAAATTAATATTGCTACAGAAATCAAAACATTTAATCTAAGGACACTGATAATATATATGTCAGCCTGTGATACTTTGTTTCCTAAGCTGGTACACGGAGATCCGTTTGATTTTTTGGCTAAACTGATCAAGCAAGATGAAGTGTTTGCCATATTAGAAAAATCAATCAAACGGGTAAAAATTATGAGAGAAGACATATATTACTTATACAAATTCAACGGTAAGGTTGAGAGAGTAAATTTGCTTCATGTAATTCAAATTTATTCTAAACGAGAAAAAATAATAATACAAAAAGAAAGAGAAATTCGGCATTTTAGGGGAAATCTGGATATTGTTTGTGAAGAAATAAAACAAGCATATCCTTTTTTCATCCGGATAAACCAGAGTTTGTCGGTTAATTCAAAATACATTGAGCAGTACCGGAGCAACAGTATAGTTGTAGAAGGTAATGAAATTATGATAAGCCGGAAATATAAAGAGTCATATAAGAATATTCGTACCGATTGTTAAAATGTCTACTGAAAATGGTCAAATGTCTACTGGCTGTTTCATTTTTCTCTTGGTGTGTTAGAATGTTGATACCAAACAGCTTAAATAAAAGAAAGAAGGTGATAATTACATAATAACAAAGTAAAAAAAAGAACAAGAGTAAATTATTTGTTTTTATACTTGTTCTTTTGGAGAAATTTCAATTTTTAAATCATAACCTATTACATCACAAATACGTTTCATATCTGCAAAAGCGAAATTCTTTTTTTTGGTTAATGTATGATAACCCTGGCGAGTCATACCCATGGTAGTCGCAACTTGTGTTGCTGTAATATTTTCTGTAATATATATTTTTTTTAATTCGGCGATTAACTGTTCATTATTTTTATATAGAATCATTACAAAACACCTCTGATTTATGGTTTTTATTTTATAATAAGATAAATGAAGCAGAAAGTCAAATAAATAAAGTAAATTGTTTGACTTGTAACATAAAACACTTGACAAGTATAATGAAATGATTTACAATAATGATAAGAGAATATAAAATCACAAGAAAGGAGATATACTTATATGAATAAAGACATTAGAGCATTTGATGTTTTTTGGGTTGATCTAAATGATGCTCTTGGGTCAGAACAAAGTAAAGTACGTCCGTGTATTATTGTTCAGATTGATAAGGGTAATATTAATTCACCAACGACTATAGTTGTAGGACTTACTCATGGCCGTAAAAAACTGTATCTCCCAACGCATGTTCTTGTGAAAAAAGCAAATTACAATTGGTTGGGAGAAGATTCTACGGTACTGGGGGAGCAAATACGAGTGGTTGACAAAAATCGTTTAAGAAATAAGATCGGACACATAAGTGATTATGATACGAAAAAGCAAATCATTAATGCTTTCTCGGCGGGATTGGTTAGCAGTGAGACTATTGAGGAGGATTTTGAATATGCAATGTAGAATGAAGAAGATGACAAGGGAAGATGCTAAGAAATATATCGATGATGTTTACGACGCACTTGAAACAGACACACTTCAAGTTGCCACGATAAACCACGCTGCTAATATAAGTATTAATGAAAAGTTCATATGTTGCTCCGCTGCTGGTAGTAAAAAAATGGCAGATGAAGCAAAAACAATTATATTATTTCACAAAGGTATTTTTAACCAAATGAGTTTTTACAGTTGTTATCAAAATCCGTGTAATATACAGGCCATGGGAACAGAAAAACGAATGTTGATTCCTAAAATTCCTAAAATACCAAAGTATCGAGAATAATTTGAAACTATTAAGGAGGTACAACCATGGGGCAGCCTATTAAAAGAAACAAACAAGAGTTAGAAAATAAAGACATTGAAATTCTAACTTTAAAGGAACAAGAAAATAAAGTAGTAAAAATTACTGATTATCAGATTCATCTAAATTCGGACGGAACACCGGACAGACGCTTTAAAGTGAATCAGGAAGGTGAATCAAATCGTTGTTACACGGGTTCTAACCGGACAGATCATTTAACAGAAAAAGAATTAAGTTTGGTCTTAGAGCAATACAAAAAACAAATTATAGAAGCTAAGACTATATCAAAGCAGTGGGATGCCAGAAGAAATCTTTGTATGTTTGTATGTGCTATTGTTGTTGGTTTTAGGGCTACGGATTTTCTGGATTACAAATATAAAGACATCTTCGATGCAAATTGGAATTATCAAACTAATTTTACGAAAAGGATTAGTAAAAACGGTGCTCCAGTACCAGTCGATTACACCAACGATTTCAGAAATGCCATGGATGATTTTTTGATTTTACAAAAAGAGCAAGGATTAACTCCTAAATTAGAGGATTATGTATTTATTAGTCATAAACAAATTAACAATCCGGAAGTATCTGGGATGTCCCGGGTACAGTGGTGGAGGATATGTACAAAGATGATCAAGGCTGCCGGTATAAATAGGTCTATTGGAACCCATGGAAATAGAAAAACTGGTGTTATAAGATTGTTAGAATCAAATCTTGATGATTACGATGAAGCAATATATTATTCCAGTGTTTTTCTTGGTCACGAAAACAGGAAGAGTACGGAACATTATGTGGGTATAAGAGATAGACGTTTAAAAGAGATGAGGGAAAAAATACCCAGCATTTATTAAGATATCAACATTCGTGAACAATAAAAATTCTTATTGACATGAAAGGAGAAAAATGTTATTATCCATACAAATCCCCAGCCAATTATTAACAGAAAGGAGTACAGCTCTGTTCTTAAGATTAAAATCATAAGATACAGAGCTTGTGTGAGTATGGATAATTTTACCAATGATTACAATTATAAAGTATTAATTAATGAATTTTGTGAGGAAAAAAAAATAAGTAAGAATGATAAAGCATTTTTTTTAAAGCCGGAGATTTATGAAAAAGACCTATTCAATTTGTTGCCATACGAATTAGGTAATCTGATTTTAGAAATAAGCAGCAGTAAAAGTGCCTTGTCTTTCAAACAGAACTATCTGCGGATTTCAACGTTTTTTGAATGGTGCTCGGAAAACAAATATATTGAAGTCAATCCATATAAGGAACTAGAACACTTATCATATAATAATTTGTTGTACCAAATGGCAGAACAAAGCGCAGTTACAGTAATTTACGATTACGAGTTAAGAGGATACTCGAATCGTTCTATATGTAATAAGGAATTATGTGCATTGATCGTTGGATTGTCATATGATGGAGTTGCAAATTTGGGAGAATTAACATCCATACGATGGGGGCAGATTGATCTTTATAATAGGAAGATAAAAATTAAAGAGAGAGAAATACCTCTCTCTGCCTTTTCCATAAAAGCGATCAAAAAATACAAAAATGTCGATGAATACGAAATTCAAAGAACAGATACATCAATAATCACGACAGGATGTGTCCAGCATAAAGATTTTTTGTTAAAAGTTACTGATACTTATTACAATCCGGATATTACGGATGAGCAATTTATAAGCGGAAAAGGGATCGGATGTCAAAAATTACTGAAAAAGATAGGACTGTCTTATTTTGATGTAACAAAATCAGGGGCATTAAATGCTCTTAGAAAAGAATTTAAGGAACTTGATAATTCCGAGTTCTGTAAAATATTCTTTAAGGAATACTTAAAAAAGCTGACTCGGAAAGAGGCCGCTGGTGTAAGAGCGGTTATGAAGGTATATGGAGGAAGGAATACTAGTGATTTTGTAGATTCACTTATTCCATTTGTTGTAAAAAGTAAATACTACCAGTCACGGTAGTATTTATAATTTGTGACAATAGTTGAGAAAGGAAAAATATGAAAGAAATAGAACAAATGAGACTTATTAATGATTATTTGGAGACTGCTTATGTAGGTGCTAGGGCAGTAGGTGATGAAGAATGCACGTTGCGTATCGCTAGGGCCATAGCTGCATTTAACGCTGATATTAATATTGATATTTTCACGTCTGATTTTCTTCTCATACCAGAAAGTTCATTTTAATTAGCAAAAGGAAAAAATATGGGAAGTTCTCATTGACAAAATGATGAATCTGTATTATTATATACCTTACACAAGAACACGTGTTCGAACAACAGGGAAAATCATAAGGAGAAAATATTATGATAAAATTAGTAACACAAGAAGAACTTGTTGAAATACTAACCATACATGAGGGGCAGCAGTGTAACATAAAAACAATAACCGGCAAGGATATTGCAGAATATAAACTGAAAGATGTTATGTATATTAGGAAAGATGAAAGAATCATTTTAAATGGAGAAGGAGATGATGGAGGATTTAAAAATTTCAAAATACCATTAGAAAATATTAAACAGATATGTATTGATGATGGTATTGACTTTATTACCAAAAAAAATTACATTCTTGCTACAATTACATATAGTGTTACAAAATATATTTGCCTACATATAAATTTTTAAAGGAGTCATCCTCAAACGGCCTGACAACCTCGGACAACTCCTCACACAAAATAGTCTTGAACATTTGACAAGCATAGAAGCCTGTAGATGTTTTAGACACATGGAGAACCATGCATACATATTATATCTAATATTTTCCCGTATGTCAAATATCAATTGTGTAAACTTTACACACTTTCCATGTTGTATTTTGTGTTATCAAAAAAACAAGGCTGCCGACGAGGGCACGCCAAGTAGCCAAAAAAGAAAATCTTTGGATTCTTAGTATAATATTCTCTATGCAAGAAGACAAGAGGAAAGGAGAATTTTATGGGGGAATATCGTGAGATGGAACAAATGAGGGAAGATTTGTCGCCCTATTATAAAAATTTTGAAAAATGGGGGCTATCCCCAATTAATTTAGAAGTTGAATTAGATAAACGGCATGAGGGGATATCAACATCGGGAATCCTCTCTGCTTATACAGATGAAGAATTAGAAGACATATTGGCTCAATGGTAAATTAAAATAAACAAGAGGTAGAGTGGCACTAAAAAGTTAATGTGTAATAATGGGGATGTACGTAATAACAATCATACCGTCATAGATTTCTAGGATGACTGGCTGATCTTCCGGAATATTGGCAGAACAAAGTATACTATCTGTTATTATAAGCTTATCAGATTTTTTGCGAGAACTCGCAGATATTATATTGATCGCTTTGGGAGCTTTGGGATAATTAATCATTGAAATTCCTTTCAGCCACTCTACAATATGTAGCTTATCATAATAGATGGAAAAAATCAATTAACATTTGATGGAGGTGCAATATGAATTTTTACAATTGCCCATACATGGAAGTTATACCATTCCACAATGGCAATGAATATGATGAAGGCTATGGTTGTTCCTTGACACACACCGCGTGTAAATGCTGTGAGTGCAAAATGACACCAGAGGAAGCGGAGCAGTTGCTTTCTAAGGAATGAGTAATAAAATTAAAGTAAACAAAAGGAGATTATTATGTCAGTAGTATATGATAGGTATGCAGAGAAAATGAAGCCATTACATGATCTTTTGACTGCTAACAAGATGAATTTTGCTCAGTTTATAAGAACTGTTAATTTTGTAAGAGACATGACGCAAGAGCAACTCAATGAATATATTGACGCTTATACAAAAGGTGAGTTCACTGACCATGGATGGTATTGATGATTAAAGTTTGATTAACAAATGAAAGGAGAACAAAGATGCCAAAAGAACAACGATGCTGGCAGTGCGGAAGCCGATTTATTCCCTACCATAACAGTGATATGTTTTGTTGTAAAAGGTGTAGAGTACGGTATAATAAATTGCACAATATCACGAAAAGTGAATATTGCATTGATTGTCAGCATTCCTATCAGAACTTAAATACGTTTCGTTGGATATGCAGAAAGACTGGCAAGATTGTTGTAAGTACTGATGGGCGTGGCACGGTTAATGCAATGAAATGTCAGTATAATTAAAATTAGAGAAAGAAAGAAGGTATGATATGAAAATTAAACCAATGTTTGCGTGGTATGACTTCTGGGTAGGATTATTCTACGACAGGGAAAAACGAAGCCTATATATTTTTCCGATCCCCATGTTTGGACTGAAAATTACTCTATAAAATTATGTTGAGATTTACCTCATTATAACTGGGAGAGAAAATATGAATATAATTAAATGTAATATATGTAGGCTTGATAATAATACATGTGAACAGGTATGTATTGATACAGAAGATGTAGCATCCTTGTATAAGGAAGGATTAACAGAATCCAACTCTTTTCCAAAGGGCTTTTGTACAAATCATAAATGTGAACATAATCCATCAGGATTTCAGTGCATTTTGGAAAATTGTATATTTAAAAAATAAAGTTTAAGAGGAGAAGCTAAGAATATGACATATGGAGACATTGATAAAAGCAAAATGACAGTAACTATGAGTGTTAAAGATTATGAATACTATTCGGATTCTGCACTAGGCAGGGAAGCCCTAACTAAAATCCTTGAAAGAGCAAACAAAGACGGAAAAGCAGTAATGACGGAAGAACTCAAAACAACTATTGAGGAGATTTACTGCTAAATTTTGGAGAGGAAAAAATATGAGATTAATAAATGCAGATGCTTTTAAGCGGCAAATAGCTGGACAGGCTATTACCGGAAATATTCCGGCTGAAAAAGCAAATATGTTATGCAAATTGATTGATATGCAAGTGGAAATTAAACCCATGAGCGGAATGATCTGTAATGTGAATGGCTGTAAATTGAATGACGGCAGAGGTAACTGTAACTGTGAATGTATCTATATATCCGATGTCGAGACAGGGGAACCAATGTGCATGAGTGCAGTTTTCCCAGAAGATTAAGTTACATCTGGCATTGGCGAAAACCTGCCACGACAAGCAGGGTGATTGGTAAGTAACCATGTAAGTCCAGCTTATTAGGACAATTAACAGTATCCGGCAAAACTGCGAGAAAGGAAAACGCATATGAAAGATAACAAGGCTAATTTTGACAAATTACTTCGGGAATATAAGAAACAAAAAATTGACTACGAGCAAAAACTTAAAATATATCATGAATCATATAATGCCTGGTGGCAGGAAGTGAAAAGTAATGACGATTGTAATGACGAAAAAGCGAATGACCTTGGCTTAATATACGATAAAGCAAGTTCTAATTTGGATTCATCGAAAACAGCTTATGATGCTCTTGCTCATGTGGTGTTGGAAACCTATATATTACTGCAATCAACCAAATTAGAAATTCAGGAGGAAATTAATGAAAAGATATTTTGATATTCATGATCAAAAAATAACAGCACAACTAGATATAGTCGAAGGTTCCCCGGCAGCAACAGCTTCCATTGAAGCATTCAAAAAGTATTTTAAAAGCAAGGACGTAAGAGAATTGACATTAAGTCAATATCGGCGGTTAAGTGTTCAGTATGAAAAATAATTTTTTAGGAGGGGTAAAACATGCAAAGGTTAACAGCAACCATCATTAAGGAATATCAGGAAAGAAAGGAAGAGATTAAAACCATTGGAGAATACAAAGAGTTGGGAAGAGAATTAAGAGATCAATTTGGATTGTCTGATCGTGAGGCAATTGATTTATTGAATAACAACGGCGTTGTAGATATTATGAGTCGCCATGAAACAAATTATTAATTTAGCAATTAAAGGAAGATAAGGAACCAAGATGGAAAATAGTAAGCTGCAAGAACAATATCAATTATATTTGCTTCAAGCTCTATTTGAATTTGATTTTGAAGAATATATTCTCTCATATGAAGAGTTTTGCTCACTGAAGCTTGATGCAAATTAAAGTTTGAATTTGAAAAAAGGAGCTTAAATGGAAAAAATAAAAAAAGCTGAATTAACCAAGTTTGCAAAAGATTGCGCTTGGGGAAACCGGGCATTAATAAATGGAATTTGTATGAGTGAAGAATTAGTTCATTCAGATTTGGGCCATAGGATTTCAAATGATTTTGTAGAAAACAATAAGGAACTTATTTTTGAAATATCAAAGAGATTTGCTAAATATGCCAATGATACAATTGTACCCGAAATTTATGGGGGAGACCTTCAGGATTTTTGCCGTATTATTGGTATATTAGTAAATTGCTGTGAAGAACATGATTGGTTCATGTAAATTAAAATTTGATGGTTGTGTTGAGAAAGGAAAAAACAAAATAAAATGAAAAATACAGCGAGAGTGATAGTTACATTCGATTGCAACAGAAAATGTCATGGGTGTTGCAATACAAAGTTGCCAGAGTATAGGGTTGTTTTAAATAATGAAGAATTGATGAAATATCAAGAAATAGTGATTACTGGTGGGGAACCTCTGTTAATGCCGAATGAGATTTTATATTTTATATTTAACATGAGAGAAAAGGGGTATCAAGGAAAGATATATCTGTACACTTCTCTCTGGAAAGACAACTATATTTATAAGAGAATTCTGAATATTCTGGATGGTTTTACATTTACTCTCCATGCGGAATGCACAGATGCAGATGTTTTAGCATTGAAGAATTTATCAAATTGTGGTTTCCCTCAAAATTCTGACTTTAGTAGCAGACTGATTATTGACAAGCGCGTATATGATAAGTACGATTTGTCAAATATCAACTTTGAAAAGTGGAATATTATCAGAAAGTTAGAATGGAAAGAAAAATGTGATCCTGCGCCAAATGAAGAATTATTGGTGTATGAACTGTAAAGAAAAATGACTAGGGTGCAATAGCAAACTCTATTCAATTTATAAGTAAACAGCACAACAGCAAAAACCAAGAAAGGTTAAAAAATGAAAATATATTTATATGAGTTACATGATACACTTATTAACAATCCAGAGTCTATATTTATTAGATGTAGTGAATTGGAAGCAGAAGAAAAAGCAAAGACTTATACATTTAAAGATTATTGTTCCCCTCGAATCTATAAATCTGAAATAGGATGTGTAAAGAAGCCTTACTACAGCCAAGTGTATTTATTAGAGAATGATGAGGAAAAAGCAAAAGAACTATTTCGAAACTATTTATTGAAAAGGCTTGATGAAGAGAAAAAAAGGCATGAAAAAGAATGTGATGGAATTAATAAATTATTATTGGTATGTCAGTCTGAACAGGAAGTGCATATTCAGTAGATAAAATCAGTGTTTTATGAAATGGAAAAATAAAAGGACGGTGAAGTATATGATTTATGACGATTATTTTGAATATTCAGATGAGTTTGAGAAACAAATAGCAAATTTTAAAAGTGAACTTACCAAGACTATTAAAGAAGAACATCAAAAAGAAATGGAAAATTTACGCAAAGAAAATATAAGGCTTTCTGCTATTGAAGATGAAATGATAGAGACAATAAAAAAGTGTAACAAGCAGCTTTTTGACATGAGGATTAAGAAAGACAATTTAAAATCGGAGGTCGAGGCCGAATTTTATAAGTCAAATATAGAAGATATATTCCAGAGATATATAGATAATAGTGTGGTGTGGTATGCGGCATCAGTATCTCATGATCAACCTAAATGTGAATTATGTAATGAGGAACGAAAACAGGTGGCTAAATTTCCTAATGGAAAGGAAGTTTATAACTCTTGTGATTGTGCAAGAAAGTTTACGGTATATGAGCCTAAAATTTCAGAAATTAGGCGTATTAGATTTTATAAAAAAGATTCAAAATATCACGGTGGTAGATCTTTTTATTTCAATCAAGAGTATAAATTGAATAATAATGACAGTCGAGATTATGATTTGTATGAATTTAATATTCAACATATAATTGAAACCTTTGATGAAGAGACGAAAAAAGTACATGCAAATAAGAATTATTTAAATCTCATTTCGTTTTCATCTGAAGAGGAATGTCAAAAATATTGTGATTGGTTAAATGAAAAGGAACCGCGGAATAAAGAAATTCCAATTCCAGCAGAATTTTAGTGAGTTGAAAGTACAATTTCATCCGGATAATCGGAGAAGGGAAAAGAGATGGATAAGAATAATTTTACGGCAGCTGATCAGCTGAAAGCTGTATATAAGGAACTTGGTGATTTGTTTGGTAGTCCTTGTAATTTTGATCACATTAGCAAGTACATGAGAAAAAGAGCTGATCCGTGGTGTGAAGAAAATTGTTGTGAATTACCAGAATCGGCTTGCTGGCAGAAGTTTTTGGGGTTGAAATTTGCTAGTCTAAATGATTTGTCCCCTATAGAGTTGGAGAATGTGATCAATGATGCAATGGGTGATAGTTTATCTGGTTGGATTCCGGTGACTCAACAATTACCAGAAATCAATACGAGTGTATTGTGTTGCGGTGGATTAGATGGCACTGATGTATTTGTAACGCAATACATGGGAACCTACTTTAATATTAAAACACCTGTGGTTGCTTGGATGCCGCTACCTGAACCGTATTAGAAATAGTTGCTAAAATAGTCCGAAATATATATCCGAAAAAATGTTCGAAAAAATGTTCGTAAAACAATAAAAATTCTTATTGACAAGATATGGAAAGTGTGTTATCATGACTATAGTAAACAAGAAACGGCCATTATGATCTGACAGTCGAATGGTTGTAAACACAAAATATTCTTGCAAACAAAACACCAAAAAAGTTACAAAAAAATAAAGCACTTGACAAAAATGACAGTCATAAGTCCGTCAAAAAAAGATTATTACAAAAAAACCACCAAAGTAATGCGGTACGTTGTACTTGTCTTCTTCAGCGATTTGAGGTTCGATTCCTCGTGGTGGTTCTTGTGTTAGGAACAGCGGTTGCCCGAAAGCCTATTGTTAAACACAATAGGAGCACATTAAAAAATTTCAAAAAAATCGCTTACAAACGGGATTAAGGTGCCCCGTTTGGACACATATAGCACCCTCCTAACAATTGCAGTTTCGAGAAGTTTACTCGCAGCAGGGGGACATTTTAGTAAGGCGGCAAACTTCTTAAGGTGTGAATATATAAAACACATATACATGTGTAAATGTTATATTTATTCCTCTACGAGAACCGTTGCGTAGTGCTAATAATTGGCATATAAGTCAATGAGGTGTGTCAGAGATTTAATAGCTGTAACTGGCATACTTCACTAATACTTAGAAAAACAAATTTGGACTTTTAGCTCAGTTGGTTAGAGCAACCGGCTCATAACCGGTCGACCGCAGGTTCGAGTCCTGCAAAGTCCATTTGGAACAATACGTGAATGTTCTAATTACATTTTAAAAGGAGAATGGTGATGTCAGTATTATTAACCAAAAACAAGAAAGAATTAATAGTTTCGTGTAAATGCGGTTGTGACGAAGGTGTACATATCAGGATCGATGATAGTTATGGATATTTCGCTTTTGTGAGTTATTTTAATAGTAATTTTTATCGCGATCAACGTGGAGCTTCCCGGTGTTTGCGGGAAAAGATAAAGAAAATCTGGGCAATTATCAGAAACAAAGATTTCTACTATTCTGATATTATAATGACCAGAGCAGATTTTCAAGAGTTTAAGACATTTGTTAATCAATTTGACGGATGATTTTTATTACAAAATAAAAAGCACTCTGCTTAACTTTGGCGAGTGACAGAGTGCTTATACAATCAACAAGGAATAATCCAAGTTGTTATCTTTATTATAACAATTTCGGATGACTAATTCAAGTCAATTATTTCAAAAAACAAAACAAATAGGTGGTGAGTACTAACATAGACATTCGGCTGACAGCAAGGGCAGCGGAACGGTAATACAAACTATGAGTGTCGTGTTGCATAGTTCCCGACCCGTAACAAAAAGTAGGTGGGTCGGGCGCGTGGGAACGACAAGTATCAGCCTCAAGCAAAGTCCTTCAAGCTTTGTCAAAGTTAATGGTGGGAGACAATCTTTTCACAGGGGATCAGTGGTATAGATGACAGAGTATCATTCATATGACGATATGTCTTGGTAGCTGTGTCCTCTTACCTATCCTATTTATAAGATTGTAGGTGTGTAGGCCTATACACTCAAATGAAGTCCTTAAAGCTTCACAACAAAGGTTTCTGCAGAACCCAGAACTATCAGACTTACAAGAACCCAGAACTATCAGACTTACAAGAGGGGTGAAGAACTAAGCCGGAGGATTTATTGGTTTAGAAGTCTCAAGGGCCGTCCCTAAAGCGTCCTCTAAAAGAAAAATATGGTGTCGGAAAACTGGTGGGTACGCTCATGCAGCCGCTCAAACGGAGTCCTTGAAGCTTCGTTACAGAAAAGCTCGGCCGAGCTTAAAAAAATAGTGTCCGGATTTGCATAATCCGATGTAATCCGGGCACACCTCGGAAGATAGCTTAACCGGTAAAGCGTTGTGCGCACGATCAACTTGGCTTGGGTATGTGGGTTCAACTCCCGCTCTTCCGATTGGGGTAAGGAAATTGTTCTTATCTCGAAAAAAATTAAAAAGAACAAATTTTCGTTTTATCTGGTGGTCATGAACATCTGATAAAAGCGAACAAAAATATTACATAAACGAAAGGAAAGTACAAGTAATACCGGTTGAGAAGCTATGCATGGCCTTGGAATACAAGGTAATAAATGAAAGATAATAAAACGAAAAGTTTAAATGGTAGACCTTTAAGATTATTAATATTTGGTTTTCCATGCACAAAATTTAGTGTATGTCAAAGAGCAGACAGACGAGAAACCGAACCTAACAGCGGTGAGGGATGGGAATTATTTTTAAATGGAGTAATTGTAAAAGAAAAATTTAAACCAGATGTGTTTATGGTTGAAAATAATCATTCAATTTCACAATCGGTCAAAGATGAAGTAAGTAAATATCTTGGAGTTCCTTATGTAATGATTGATGCGGCCTTAGTAAGTGGACAGACGAGAAAGAGGGTTTATTGGACTAATCTTGATGTTGAACAGCCACAAGATATGAAAATTAAATTATCTGATTGTATTGATAGTGGAGTAGTAGATAGAGAAAAGTCTCTATGTATTGCCCGGAGATATGCTGGTTTTCAAGGAAGTCAAGACTATCTGAGAAGAAGATACTTTGGGAAAAGTATGGGGCAAGCAGTTTTTGAAAATTGCACACCGGAATACCAAAAAAATCTTTGGAAAGAAGATGATAGAAAAGTATACGAAAATCAGATTGGTTGTATAAGGCAATTAACTCCAGAAGAAGTAGAAAAACTATTTAATATGCCAGTAAAATATACACAGTATGGTGCTGATGAGGATAATAATATAATTGAAATTCCAGAAAGATGGAGATATGAATGTTCTGGAAATGGTTGGGTAGCAAATGTTATCATTCATATTCTATCTGGTATAAATATCTCAAAGGATTATCCTATAGAAGTTCTATCTTTATATGATGGAATAGGTACTGGCAGATATGTATTAGATAGATTGGGATATACAAATATTACATATAAGGCTTATGAAATTGATAAATGGGCTAAAGCTATTGCAAAATATAATTACCCAGACATTATACAATGTGGTGATGCATTTAAAGTAAGAGAAGATAATTGGTTATTCTGATAACAAGTTGAAATTCCACTTTTAACGGAGGGAGGTATAAATTGAAAAGTTATATGTGTTTTGGCTGTGCTAACCGTATCAGGTGTCTGTCATACGGTGATACTTGTAGGAAATACAAGGTACAGCAATTTATAGATAATATTTTACATAAAATTCAGTCATTTAGCTACTCATTTCTGACACGTAAAATTGGAAATGCTATCATGGATTTTCGTAAAAAATATACTTTGGGATGGTGAAAAAAATGAAATTACTTATTATATTACAAACAATATGTTTATTGGTGTGGGTTATTTGGATTGTAGGATTTCCAATTTATAAGAAGATAAAAAAAGAAAATATGCTCTATGATGGAACAATGATCAATTATATTTCAGTGATGTGGATTTTTGCAATAATATTTAATGTTTTTAATTTACTTATGAGATTCATTAAATAGATCTTTCACCGGAAAGAGAGGGATATGGATAAGTTATATGTTGAAAAAATAGCAAGCGATTATTATACGAGAGATGGATATGATCATGTAATGCGTGTTGCCAACTATGTTAAAGAAAATCCAGTAATACCATCATATATCAAAGATTGTTGTGAGACATTGGCTATCATGCACGATTTGTTAGAGGATACAGAATATGAGATAAATAATTTGAGCAATACATATTTCCGTAAATGTTTATTATTGTTAACCAAACCCCAAAATATGAACTACATAGATTACATCAAACAAATCAGAGAAAATGCAATTATTTATCCTGAAGCATATTGGGTGAAGTTAGCAGATATGAAAGATCATCTGACTCAGACAGAGACTTTGACGGATAAATTAAAAGAAAAGTATTTAGCTGCATTACCTTATTTGTTGTAGTAGTTAATCAATACATGGATGGTGATTAAATTGACAGAAGAAAAGATTGCAAGACTGAAACAGCTAAAAGACAAAATTTCCAATGAGTTAGACAATACTGAATACAAAGAATTCATTGATTTTATTTACAGGGACGGATTTTTCAATAATGCTTCAGAAGAAGATTTATCTTGGAATCTTGGTGACGATTGTAAAAAATATGGGACATCTATTTCCACACTGAAAAATAATGGGATCGCGATAGGTATGGACTTTTTTAAAGACAAAGTGAGAGTCGGTATTGATCCTACGAAATTTTTTAACAAAACCAGAGATTGCAGTATAATAGTTTACTTTCCTATAGGTAAACGGGAATACAAGTCTTTTATCAAACTACTGTGTAGACTAATGGATAGAAAAGACAGTATAAGCAAATTATGGTTCAAGGAATCTGGTGGTATGTGGTGTGGTGGTTTTGCAGAATTTGGATGGTATAAATCATAAATAAAGGAGTTTAATTATGGATATTACAATGGAGAACCTGAAACTAATGAATGCTTTTATGAGTGCATTAGATGAAAAATGCAGCAATGTTATTAACTGGAAAAGTGCAAATGATCCAGAAAAATTAATTTGGAATAATTATAAGGTTCGCAATGAGTATTTAAAGGATTTTTGTTTTAATGAAGATTCTGTAGAATTTGAAATAGAAGAAACATGGGCGTTTGGTGGGCATGAAACACATCATTATAGTATTTTATTTTCAGAATTGGTTTCGGATGATTGGAAAGAAGAGTTTATTCAAAAGGTTGCAGCTGCTAAACATCAGTTAGAGGAAAAGGAAAAGAAAGAAAAGCAATTGCAGAAAGAAAAATGGGAACAAAAGCAGAAAGCCCTATATGAATCATTAAAAGAAAAGTATGAAGGGAAATAGTCAACTATTCCATTTATAGAAGAAGGGAGACTTCATTCTAAAGGGTGTTAATGAATTATCATATTCTGATCTGACAGTCAGACACGCGCACAAAATGTTATGCATCAAAATAATCCAAGAAAAACTGAATTGTAAATAAGGGGGTGTTCCGGTATAGGAGCATTGGTCAAGTATGCTCAAAATTCAGGTAACAGTTAAAAGATTGGTTTCAAAGGGAAGGAAGGATATTATGCTTGGTTGTTTTATATTAGGTGTAGTAGTTGGTGTTACATTAACTGTGACTACAATAGCTTTATGTATTAAAAATAGTGGATATTAAAAAACAATAAAAGGAGAATGTCAAACAAATGATCAAAGAAATGAATTGGAAGTTACCACTAATTACTGTAGTAACAATTATCTCAGTTATTTTACTATGTGTATTCGGAATTCAGAGTTCACAGAACAAGGCAATTGTATTAGAGGAACAAGTAAATACAGCAGCTTCAGATATTAATGTTCAAGAAAAACGAAGGGTAGACCTGGTGTATAACCTTGCTGATTGTGTTAAACAGTATGACAAACATGAAGCAGAAACACTTACAGCAATTGTAAATGGTCGTAGTTCATCTGGGGATATTGAGAATGTAACAACTGTTATTTCAGCAGTTGGTGAAGCATACCCAGAGTTGAAATCTAATGAAAACTACAAGCAGCTTATGAATGAGCTGGCAATGACAGAAAATTTAATTGCTGAATATCGGAGCAATTATAATAAGCAGATTAAGGAATATAACCGCTATGTACGAAAGTTTCCAACCAGATCCTTCTTAAATATGTTGGGATATGAGGTACAAGAATATACATACTTAAATTATAATGCTCCTGTTGATGCACCACAGAATCTTTTTGGTGAGTGATTATGAAACACTATCGAAGAAAGAATTTTGATTTTGGTAATTTTGAAATAACAAGAAATGAAATTATTCTTAGCATTTCGATTATAGTTGCTATGTTTTTAATTGGATTTTGGTTTTCAGGAAATATAGCAGAACATCAAATGGATCAGAATGAGATTTATAATAAAGCTGCAAAAATAAATACTGCTGACTTATTTCAATATGGCATGAGTACAAATGTTGGGAATGCATTTGTTTACGGCAATTTAGAAGCTGTTGACACTGTTACATATCCAGAAATTGGCGGCGAGTATATCTATATTGAAAAGGTTGAAGAACATTATAATCGTCATGAAAGAGAAGTAACTAAGAAAGATAAGGACGGGAAGGAATATAAAGAAACAGAAATTTATTACCAGTGGGACGTTGAGCATAGTGAATCAAAACATGCACGTGAATTAATGTTCCAAGGAATTACGTTCCCATACAATAAAATTGACATTCCAAGTAGTGATTATGTAGAAACTTTAAAGGGTGACAGAGTGTATAGCTGGCATTCTGGTGAGTTTGTAAAAGTTAGATTCAAATATTACGGCTGCCAAACCAAGTATGTAGGAACGATTTTTACAGATTTGCGAGATGAGACAATATCTGACAATACACGTTTTTATCGGGATATGGATATTAATAAAACGATTGACAGATTAGAATCTGGCGGCGGTCTTGTTCTGTTTTGGATATTTTGGATTGTATTAACGGCTGGTGTCTTATATGGATTTTATTATTTAGATAATGACTGGCTGCATTAAAGAAGGAGAATAAATGAATTTAGAAGAAAGCATTAGTGGAGTAATTCGGGAAAAGTTGACAGACGGAACAATTGAAAACATCATTGCTGCCAAATTTGAAAAAGGTATTAATGAGGCAATGGATGATTTATTCCGGAGTTACGGTGATATTGGTAAAGTAATCAAAGAAAAAGTTTCAAGTGTCATGATCCCGGCCATTGAAAAACATGACTTTTCAGATCACCTTGTTAAACTTGACACAATTCTTACTGAAATTGTCAATAAGACAAGCTTATCAGAAAATCAAAGGTTACTTGAGAATTTCAAGGAATTAATGATTGAGGATAATACAAAAGAAATTTCAGTATCAAAGCTTTTTGAACTGTGGTGTGATTATGTGAAAGAGAATGTAGACACTAATGGATTGGAGGTTTGTACAGATGACGGGGAACCAGAATATGAGTCTGTCGAGTGTTCTGTTACTGTAGAATTTGATGAAAAAACTCGTAATTGGTCAAGTTTTAAGAAAGCAAATGTGATCTTTGAATGTGATCATGATGAAAAAATGAATTTCTCTATTCCAATTAGTAGATGGAAAACCCAGGAGATAAATAATTGGGATATTGATTATAATCAGGAGCCGAATATCAACTCTCTTCGATATATGGGAGTATTTGAAGTATTAATACTAAAATTGAAGAGATCGTCATGTAAATTACATATCAACACAACCGATGAAATTGAAAGTGTAACACCAGAAGAGGTGCCGGAGGCAAGCTTCTCATAAAACTGTTGTTTCATTGCAATTAACATAAGGTGAGGAAATTCATGGAAAGGAGAAAAAGTGGTTAAAGTTAGATTCGAAATGTCTTTGTATTGTGAAGAATCAAATGTGAATGGAATAATTTATACAAGAGAGGCTTATGAAAAAGCTATAAAACATGGATGTGAAGAGATCCCGATTATAGCATATGATAAAAATGGCAATAAGGTAATTATAGGATCAGGTGATTTAAGCTTAACAGAAGATAAGGTAATATTTGATGGAGATGTTCGGTCAGCCAGATTTGATTGTTATGTTCGTACTATTGATAGGGGTTCTACTATCAGTGATATGGAAATTGTAGGTGTTGATTTTGGATCAGAATAGATGAAAGGTAAAAAATTAACAAACACACAATCATCAATGGTATGGAATCCAGATGTTAATGTTGATGAAAATGAATTTGAAGATGCTGTCAAACCATTTTTAAAGAATTCAGACGATTTATGTGAAATTACGTTTAGAAATGGATCTGAAATTAAAGTAATATCAAGCGAAGAGTGTAAAAGAAATCGAAGTGCAATAGATAGATTCATGATGGAGAGTTTCCAACTAAAATGGTATCAAAGATTGCAAATAGAAATAATGTACATTTGGCATAACATCTTATGGAAGTTAGGATTCAGGAGGTGAATTAATGAATGTAAAAGGGTTTGAATTTCCGACGTTTAGGGAATGGAATGAAAAATATAAACGTGAATTTGAAACAGAGTTGGGGGACTATAATTTATACATAGAAAGCTTTTCTTTTGGTGCAAAGGGTATTACATATAAAATAGGGGTAGCCTGTAAGGAGAATCCACTAAATATTTATTCAGATCCACTTTTTCTTAAAAGTCACAAATACTGTTATGATGATATCAGTAACCTCATTGCATTAGAAAATTGGTATGTGACAGTCACTGAAGAAGCTAATAAGGCTTTTAAGAATTACATTGTGAAAACTTATTGCATTCCAGACACAAGCTCCGCAGAAGTTGAATTGACGAGGTAAAAAAATGGGATTATGTGGATTCATTGAGCGCGGGTGTAATCATGTAGAATGCTGCCGCGACTGCAACGATAAAGAAATATGCGAATATGTATGTTGTAGAATTTCAGATTCTAATTTTTGTGGCTGGTACATACAAACAAGTGAATCTTTTATTAAAGATCAGCAAAAGGAAAAATAAAAAAATTACAGAAAGGAACAAAGGTGTCGCGACCATAAGAGAATTCTGCCTTTCTGGTAAATTGAAATTAGATACGTTGGAAGTAAAAATAAATTAAGTAAAGACATAGCACCTATAATTCAATCTTATATAACAGAAGAAACAAAAGGTTATTTAGAGCCTTTTGTTGGGGGTGCAAATATGATTGACAAGATCCAATGCAAGAAACGCATTGGAGCAGATATACATAAGCAATTAATTACATTATTACAACATATTCAAGAACATGAAGAAGACTTACCTGAATATATTTTAGAAGAAGAATACAAAATGGTACAACAAAATAAAGAACAATATCCTAATTGGTATTTAGGATTAGTAGGGTTCTGTGCAAGTTTTGGTGCTAAATATTTTGGTGGTTATGCTAGGGATTCAAAAAATGATAATAGTGGTAAATGGTCGGCTGGAGCTATTAAAAATCTTAAAAAACAGTTGCCTCAAATAAAAGATGTTGAATTTATAAATACTTGTTTTCAGGATTTACCTTTAGACAAGATAAAAGGCTATGTTATATATTGTGATATACCATATAAAAATACTACAAAATACTCAACAGAAGCATTCCCCTATGAAGAGTTTTATGGTTGGGTAAAAGCAGCGAGTATATACAATATTGTGCTAATAAGTGAATATTTCATGCCAGATGACTTTACTTGTATTTGGGAAAAGAAAACCAAAACATTACTAAATAGTAGTAAGGAAAAAAAATGATGAAAAAAATATAAGAATCGAGAAGTTATTTACATATTACTCTAATAAAAGACCGGTTTTAAAGGAGATAAAGAATTGAAAAGAATGACAACAAAATCGCAAGCTGATTTGATTAAATGTTTGGGTTGTATAGAGAGATCTAACTGCTATAGCAATATATCGTGCAATGAAGTGTTTGATGCGATTAAGAGACTGAAAGCTTATGAAGATACTGGACTGGCTCCAGAAGAGATAATGGAGAGTAAAATGCTTACTGGATGGATTCCTGTATCGGAGCGACTTCCAGAAGAATTAGAACTGGTACTTACTGTTGGGCAATTTGATGATATCCAAGTGGCATATTGGGATAATCAGAAGTGGTATTTGGCTATTAATAGAGGGGTATATAATTGTGACCCGGTTGCATGGATGCCACTGCCAGAGTCATATAAACCCGTAAAATAAAGTTAATTGCTTTGTGAGAAAAGGAGAAAAATGCTTAATTTAGAAGAATATAAGATCATACGGGAAGTGATAAAAAGGTTGGAGCCACAAGACCAATTAACCTTAAATATTATTGATAAAATTGAATCAATTATTTCTGAGGGGGAGAATAATAAACAATATTTATGGAGCTTTTTCTGGAATTGTGGGAGACAAGGAGTAGTTGAAGGTTTGTTTAAAGCAACAAAAGAAGAGGTCGATAATGCAATTGGTAAAAAAGTATATTTTGGTGAAATTCTTGGAAAACATAGTGAAATATATGGAGTTATTGAAGAAGGTGACATTAAATTAGAATCCGATGAGCCATTAGTAGTCTTAAATGCAAATGAAAGCGGCTATAATCCTCTGGAATATTTAAGATATGATTGCCCAATTTGTAATGATTCTGTTCCAGTAGATGAGTGGGATTATGAAAAAAATATGTGCAATTTTTGTGCAGATGATCAAGCAAGTAAATGATAGAATAACGCTTTTATAAGAAGGAATATGAGGATTCACATACAGAAAGATTAAATTAGAGAAAGGATTGCATAATCAAAACTATAACATGTGGAGAATGTAAAGAGGTCAAACTTGTGAAGTTTAATATAGAAATTCCTGCGCCAGTTTATTTCATTATTCAGGAACTTGAGAAATGTGGACATGAAGCATATATGGTTGGTGGTTGCGTAAGAGACAGTGCTTTATGCAGAATCCCTCACGACTATGATATTTGTACATCTGCCACGCCAGATGCGATTAGAAAGGCTTTACCATATGAAAATATCATTCCTACCGGATTACAACATGGTACAGTCACAATATTAATAAATGATGAACCATATGAAATTACAACATTTAGGGTAGATGGCGAATACTCTGATAGTCGTAGACCAGATGAAGTGAAATTTACGGACAGTATAATTGAAGATTTGAAACGTAGGGATTTTACTATTAACGCTATGGCATACAATCCCAAAACAGGTTTGATTGATCCGTTTAATGGAATGGATGACATTAGGCATAAGAAAATTAAATGTGTTGGTTCAGCAAAAGAGCGATTCAGAGAAGATGCCTTAAGAATTTTAAGGGCAATTCGTTTAGCTTCTCAATTAGAATTCACAATTGTGCCGGGAACAGATTGGGAAATCCATCAACAATATAAGAATTTAGAGAATATATCTATTGAGAGAATTAATAGTGAGTTCTGTAAAATAGCTCAATCTGAAGAATTCTGTATCCAGCTTATCTTATATAGCGAAGTGTTTTCATTATTTATACCAGAGCTAAAAGATATGATTGGCTTTCAACAGAATAATCCGCATCATGCCTATGACGTGTATGAACATACATTTCAGGCAATAGAGCATTGTAAATCAGATGATTTGATTGTTAGGTTAGCAGTTTTCTTTCATGATTTCGGTAAACCACATTGTTTTCAAGATGAGGATGATGGTCTTAGGCATTTTAAGGGTCATGGAAAAGTAAGTGCTGATATGACAAATGATATTATGAAACGTCTTAGATTTGACAATAATACTCGAAACGAAGTTGTTGAGTTGGTATATTATCACGATGCCACCTTTGAAATCGGTGAGAAATATATCAAAAGATGGCTAAATAAAATTGGAGAAAAGCAGTTTAGGAGGCTTTTGTCTGTAAGAGAAGCTGATATAAAAGGTCAAACACCACATTATAACAAAGATAGACTACAAAAAGTTAAAAATATAAAAATGCTGCTTGACGAAATATTGTCCGAAGAATCCTGCTTTTCCTTAAAAGATTTAGCTATAAATGGAAATGACATAAAGAAAATATTACTACTAAAAGAAGGAAAAGACATAGGTGTGTGGTTGAATAAATTATTAAAACTAGTCATTGATGGAGACTTAGATAATACAAGAGAAGATCTGATTTCCTACATTACTAAAGGTCAGTAACTCACCACCTAAAGATGATGGGAGACTTCTTTTCAAAAGGTATTAAAGTTTAAGAAAGGGGAATGAAAAATATGTTTACATATGCAATATTATTATGGATTTTAATAAATTTATCAGCACCTACATGGTGTTATGTACTATTATGTATTTCGACATTTACAACCATTTTAAAATGGGGCATGAATTTAAGTAAAAGTTCTTAGAAGGAGAAAAATAAAAATATGGAACAGATAGCTAATACATTTTTCTGGTATGTATTATTGTCGCTCACATGGCAATGGTTAGAGCTGCTTATACATGGTGAGATAACATCACGTACCGTCGATGACATTATGATGTTCTGCTTTCTTCCGTTTATATGGAAAGCAATGGAGAAATAACTCTTGAGAGGGGAAATAAAAAACATGGTTGAAATAAAAATGAAAGTGAATGGCGGGATATTCTATGAATGTCCTAGCTGTGAGGCCGAGGTTGAGCTTGGACAGGCCTATTGTCAGGATTGTGGTGAAGGAATTGACTGGATACCACCGGAATATGACTATGATAAATACGGTGAATTGATAATTAAAGAATAGAAGGAGTCAAAATGAGAGTAACAATAGATTTGGAAAATTTAGAAAGCATTGTAAAAGGTACTATAGAAACAAATCTTGAAGCGGTTGTCAGAGAACAAGTGGAATCCGTAGTTAAAAAGACAATTGATCAAATGGCAAAAGATGTAATTAATGACACTGTATCTGCTAATTTTGAAAGATTCGCAAATGAGTATATTACAACAACAGTTATTAAAGTTGGTAATTCTTGGCGTGATGAAAAAATCGAAGAATATACTGTTGAAAATTATATTAAAAGGGAATTAAAGGCTCGTCTCGAATCTGGAGTTCTCAGAGTTAAAAAGAAAGGCAAAACATCTTCTTATTCAGACGATTTTGAGAATGTCAGCTTTGAAGAATATATCAACAGACAATTTAACTGTGATGACATGATAAAAAAAGACTTGGATAATTTTATGGATGATATTAGAAAAGATATTAATAAAACCATGAAAGAAACTTTTGATAATTCAACAAAGAACATGTTATCTAATGCAGTACTAAGTATTTTGAATGCTAATGATACATACAGAAAAATTGAAAATAACATTAAGTGTATTGCAAATAAGCAGGAATAGTGTATGGATATTTTTGAAAAAGATTACGATGAATGTGATTATTGTAACTGTAACTATTGTGAAAGAGACACGGGATATGCGGAATATGAATGTGAACTTACTGGATTTCCTTGCATGGGAGGTAGTATAGAAAGTGGATGTCCATTGTCATTCAAATATGCAGTTGAGAAATAAGAAGTCACGGATAAAAAGATGAAGCAGCTATGTTGAATGATAGAGGCAAAGTAATTAGTAAATTAGAAGGGTGAGTTAATATAAAATATGAAAATATTGTTTGATAATGAAGAAGAAAAGACAAAATTTTTCAAAATATTTAGGGGATGTTCTTGCCCATCAGTTCTTGGTTTTAAAAACTTTGAATATTGTTTCGAAAATGATAATACGTGCGAACAGTGCTGGGAACAGGCGTGTGAATGGGAAGTGGTGGTAAATAATTAGTGAACAAAGAATAGAAGGAATATTTTATACAGGAAGGAGAGTGAAATATATTAAAGCACAACAGTTGTTGAATGTGTCAAATTTCGAAAATAAACATCCAATAACGGAAAAATCTATAATGTCATTTTATCAATATTGGGATTTCAAGATGGATAAATATAATGTTGATAAGAGTGAGTTTGTACAGATGTGTTGTTTCTTAAAGTGTTATGGACACCATGAAGACCAACAAATCTGTGATACGGTACATCATATCTATAGAGTACTTAATTATGAAGCGATAACACCTGCTCTAACATTATTAGATAGTATTCGTAGACACAAAGAGATTATTGGTAAAACAAGAGGTGTGATTGTCCAAGAAATGTATGACATATATAGTGATTCTTTTGGTGTAAGATGTGTGTGGGTAGGCGGTGCTTTGGAAAATGATTTTGATAGGTGGAATGAATATCGAATAGATTTGTAAAAATAAAAAGTGATTAAAAATAAGTGAAGGTGGTGTTGCAAAATTCAAATAGCAATCATAGATGCTGAAATTGTCGGCAAGAAGAAATATAGATTTCCCAATCTTGTCTGTATGAAATTATCGGCATGGCACAAACAAAATGGTAATACAGTGCATCTTAAAATAGATTATGAAAATCTTGATGATTTTGACAAGGTACTTATATCAAAGGTGTTTACAGAAACAGAAATACCATGTGAGCCAAAAGACAAGAGCAATAAAAGTGCCGAAACAATTATTGAGTGGTATTCAAACAATGAATTCTTAAAACAAAAAAACATCGAATATGGTGGCACCGGATTCTTTTTTAAAAAAGCACCACCTTTATCATCAGAGATTGAACATATGAAGCCAGATTATCATTTATATGATGATTGGATTATGAACCGCATTAATAACGGAGCAGAGGAAAAAAGATTTCATTTACTATAAAGATTACAGCATAGGATTTCTTACAAGAGGATGTTTCCGTGGATGTCCATTTTGCGTAAATAAAGATAAGGAAGCTTCAGTAAAGCATAGTACTGTTTTAGAATTTATGGATGTGAATAGGCCAAAATTGTGTTTTCTTGACGATAATTTCTTTGCCTGTAAAGATTGGAAACAGATCATCGATGCGGTAAGGGCGACCGGTAAAAAATTTCAGTTCAAACAAGGACTGGACGAGCGTCTTTTGACTGATGAAAAGATTCATGAAATTGTAACTTGGAGTTACGATGGTGATTATATTTTTGCTTTCGATGATATCAGAGATAGTGGAATAATAGAAACAAAATTGGAACGAATTTTTGAATTATATCCCAATTTTAAGAGAAGACTTAAATTTTATGTATTGTGTGGTTATGACCGGAATGAAAAATGGGATTTGGATTTTTGGATACAAGACATAAGGGATACATTTGAAAGATGTTTCATATTAGCAAAATATTCAGCGTTGCCTTACATAATGAGATATGAGGAGGTGTATAATAGCGAATTTGCGGGATTATATTCGTCAATAGCGAGTTGGGCAAATCAACCGAGCTTGTTTAAAAAATTTGATTTTGCCACATATTCAATGTGTCGTGGTATGGGTAATGAAAATTATAAGAAATACAAACGAAACACTGACTTATATCTAAAAGAAGTAGAAAAAAAGGGGTCAACATGGAGATATATGGATGACATAGTAAAAAGTCATAAAGACATAGCAGACAAGTATTTCTACATCATACCAGACAGTTTACTGAAATATGAAAATGGGAAGAAAGCTTAGGATGCGGTGAAATCAGCGTTCAATTCAAATTATATCAAGAGAGGATAAAAAAGTATGAGTAGTGCAATTAGGAAATTAGAAAGAAATGCAGTAAAGAATAAACTCAAAAAGAATGGGGAAAGTGTAGGAAAGGGTTTTCAATCAGCCTGGCAATCCTACAGAGAAGGAAAGTACATAGTAAAGGATAATGAGGGAAATATTATTGAAGATAATACACCTAGAAATACCATGCGGAAAAGCAGCGTCACTTTGATAATATAGAGCAGTATACAAATTTGTTTGCTTTCGTTGATTCATTAAATGCAGAGCGCGAAGAAAAAGCTGCTGCCGGTAAATAAGGGGGTAAAAATGAGTAATGACCCCAAAGATGCAACGGTTGATTGGTCTAAATTAACAAGAGGTCAAGCACCAGTTTTAACACCAATCGTTTCAGTTAAAATAACGATTAATGTAATTACAAATAAAAAAATAAATAGGAGGTGATAAAGATCAAAATTATTTACAAGGGACGAGGAACGGGAAAAACAACCCAGCTCTTATATAGTAGTGACACTACTCGGATTCCGATTGTAGTAGCAACTCTGGCACATAAAAAATATTTAATTATGCAAGCTTTAGAGTTGGGTTTAAACATTCCAGAACCATTAACCGTTTTGGATGTACAAGATTCACTGAGAGGGAATAGACATATCCAAACATGTTATGTGGACAATGCTGAATCTGTTTTAAGGTCTTTGTTAGGAGTAGATATTTCTGCTATCAGTATTTCAAACACAGAGGAAAAAGTAAAATATCATATTGGCAATGGGATTTTAAATAGAGGAGATAAATGAAATGGCGAAGTATATAAAGACAATGGTGGTTGAACACGAAGCTTTTCAATATGATGGGGATTTAAAGGGGAGTAATGGGGAATATTACGTTCCTAATTGGGCTGTGAGAGCCTACAAAAATAAAGTTCTTTATTATTATAGTGACGGTATAGATATACCCGAATTATATATTATGGGGCAGAGTGCGAGTGTTGCGGACGAAAAGGTATCGGTAGGTGACTATATTGTTCAAGATACCATGGGTGACATTTTTGTTTTGGATTCAAAAACATTTGAGCAAATATATGAAAAAATAAATGATTGATGAAGGATGTGAGATAATTGGTAGAAACACTAGAAAAAGGCTGTGACAGAGTATTTACAACAAGATGTGACGATTGCGATTCATTATTATCATATAAGAGAGAAGATGTTGTAAACATAGATTACCCAATTTCAGAAAAAGATAGAAACTTGCGTCAATATCGTGGTAAGACACATATAACGAAGAGTTATATTATTTGCTCTGAATGTGGTGCTAAAGTGAATGTTTAGTGATGAGTGAATAAGAAATTCTACGGATACAAAAATTGCATAAATCTTTTGATTTGAGGCATTTTTGGTGTAGCCTTAATTTTTTTGACACTTTTACTGCTATTTTTTATAAAAATGATTCATCAGACAAAAATGTGGGTGGTGGAATAGACATATCTAAATGAGTAGATATGGTTTAAGGGGTAACTGGTGGAAAACTGCTTAATTATATGAGGTAAGCGAGACACCAACCAATAATATGTAATATGGTGTTATGTCCGATAGTAGACACAATACATAAATGCCCGTATTCCTATATGGTTAAGACATTTACGGTATGAAAAGTGGTGGTAACCTTCCAGCAATGGATACGCTGACAAGCAGCACGAACTTGGCAAACCCACATATAAAGGTTAGAAAACCTCATGTACGGTGCAAATCCGTACCCCACATTAGACTAGATATAGTGTATTTGGAATTAAAAAACAACAATATATAGACTGATTTCGATGTTGAATTTCGCATTTCATTGGTTGTTAAAAATTGATAGCAGTAAAAGTTTGACATAAATTCACATAGAGTTACTTGATGCTACGGTGAAAGTCCGTTCACATAAATACTTTATAAAAATAATTATCTCAAGGAGGATTTATTAATTAATGGCAAAAGCAAGATTATTTGATTTACAGGAAACAAAGGGTATTTTTCAGTTAAAAGGTATTGTTACAGGACAGAATAAGGAAGCCTTTTATAAGGAAAGCAAAACGAAAACTAGAAAAGATTTTCGTAGAGTTAATTTTGGTGCCACTTTTAATGAAGGACAGACAATGTATGTATCTATGCAAGGTATGCCACAGGACAAAGTATATTTTTCGAAACAGGTAAAGAAAGGTGAAAAATCAGAAACAGTTCCGGTTGCATGGGCAGACAGATATACCTTTAAGCGTGAAGGATTTAGAATGATTGGTGGTAACATCGGCGTTAAGAAAACTGTTGATGAAAAAGGAAATAGTGTCAATGATAAAAAAATTCTTACTGACTTTGATGCTTGTAAGGAAATTGGTGAAAACTTAAAAGATAATATGAGTGTATTTATCAAAGGTAAGTTAGAGTACAGTAGTTTTAAAACTGATAATGGTGAAATGAAAAAGAGTACCAAATTAATTCCTAATCAGATTTCATTGTGTCAGGATATTAAATTTGCTGACGAAAAGTTTGAAGCAGTACATGATTTTACCCAGACAATTGTATTTATGGGAATTGATCAGGAAAAAGAAAATGACAAGGCAACCGGAAGATTTATTGTCTCGGCAAAGATTATTACATATTCTACTATTGAAGATGCCGAGTTTATTGTAACAGATAGCACATTAGCAAATGTATTCAGAAAGAATTTAAAGCCATATTATGCTCTTGAAGTTTGGGGCAAAATGGAAGTTTCATCTCAAACAGAAGAGGTTGCAGATGAAGATGAATGGGGAGAATCCAATAGTATGTCCAAACAGAACTCTCCGGTTAAAAGAGAATTTGTTATTACTGGTGCTAAAAAATCGAGTGTTGATAAAGATACATATTCCGAAGAATTAATCGAAGCTGCAATTATGAAAATAAATAATTCACAAAATGCAGAAAACGATTATGCAGATGGCAGTAATGAGTGGGGAAATACTTCTTCTTTACTTGATAGTGATGATGATGACGAAGCTTGGGGTTAATAACCCTAAGCTTCACAAAAAAACAATTTTATTAAATGGAGGAAACGCTGGATGGCAAAAGCAAGAAAAGCAAGTGTAACACAAAGTAAATTAATGATGATTTTATTTGGTGAACCATTTACCGGAAAGTCAACATTGTCATTACAATTAGCGTATTTTAAACGTCCCGATAATAAACCGTTTAGAGTGTTGTATCTCGATCCGGAAAGCGGTTCAGTTGATGACTTTTTAGCTGATTTACAGGAAGATGGTGTGAATCTTGATAATATTTACATTGTTTATACGCAATCATTAGGAGAAATCAGGCAGTATATTTCAAAAGTAAAAAACAATGAAGACTTTTATGAATTAGACGATGATGGTAACGAAACTGATGAAATTGTAGTGGACGCTGACGGTGAACCGTTCAGAGCAGATGCAATTGTAGTAGATGGTACTTCAATTTTAAATTTGACAACCAAACAAGGCCTGGTTGAATTTTCAAAGAAAAGAAATAAAGTAAAAGCCGAGAAAGATGGTCTTATTGGAGATGCTAAACTTGTAAAAATTGAAGGTGCAGGTTTAGAGTTAAAAGATTATCAGACAGTAAATTTTAAGGGTCAAGACTTAATTTTAGATTTGATGGCCTCCGGAGTACATTGTATTGCAACAGCCAGAGAGACAGATGAAAAAATCACAAAAGAAATAGAAGGAAAACGAGAAAGTGTCGCGACTGGTAAAAAAATTCCTGATGGTTTTAAAGGAATGGATTATAATGCCAAGACTGTGATTAGAACATTTGTTGATTCTGAAACGGGACAGGTATGTGCATTTGTAGAAAAGGATAGAACAGGTGTACATAAGAAAAATGAAATTATTGAAGATCCGACTCTTCTGGATTGGCAAGTAATAATTGACAAAACTGCTAATAAAAAATCATTTGTATTGAAGAATGATTTAACAAACGCAGTCGGTATAGAGCAGGATATCTATAGAAAAGAGATTTTAGGAGAAGTTGGAAAACCAGTAGAAAGGTTTGAAAATACCGCAGGTGAATCAGCTGAAAGCTCTGAAGCTGATACAATCCGTGAACAGATTATTACCACTTTAAAATCACTAACCCCAGAGCCAAAGGCAGCCGCAAAGAAAAAATTAGAGGAGGAAGGACTTCCTACGGCGTTTAAAAATGTTGTTGATGTAAACATTCTAAACAAGGTACTTAAAGTAATTTCAACATGATCAACACAATGGTAGTTAAGCATAAGTAAGGAGTATTGTAATGACAAGCATTAATAAGAGTATACGATCCAGAAAATGTGTTTTCTGCCAAATGCCAATATTTTTAGACCGGAATAATCTTGATGATATTGTTTTATATAAAAATGAATATTATCACAAACAACATTTTCTTGATATGTGTAATGAAAAAATTAATTCACCAAGAACAAAAAAAATCAAGTGGCAAGAGCTGATTGAGGATGTTAATAAATATGCTAAAGACGCAAGAGATAAAACATCTGATTTTTTGGATAAGGATGAAGTTTATAAGTTTATTCTCGACACATATGATATGACAATTGTTCCGGCGAACATTTTTCATAAATTAGCTGCTATATATTCAGGAAGTTTTAAAGGAATGTCAATTAATATTCCACCATGCGACTTATTGGATATGTGGAAACGAAAAATCAATTTCCTAAATAAACTATATGAAAAGCGGAAGTCAACAGGAAATGTTATGGATAAGGCTGGTAGGGTTAATTATGACCTATCAGTACTTATCAACAAATATGACAGTTATTTGGAATGGAAAGAACAACAAGAAATATTGGAAAAAAGCAGTCAACAACAATCGTCTCAAAATATTATTGAATATTCAATAGTAAAAATGAAATCTGTTGATGGGACAGAAAATAATAGCAATAAGGAAATGTCAGATTTAGTTGATGATATTTTTACATAAGGTGGTGATGTGCATTTGAATGGTGATTGTGAATTACGAACTACAAATGTTCAATCAGAGATGTGTTTCATAGGTGCTCTTTATAGTAATCCAGATTTATACATAAATTATGGTAATTATATGAGGTCAAAATATGATTTTTTTGATGAAGCAACACGGTTTTTCTATGACAATTTAGAAACTTATTATCTGACCTTTTCTCAATCAGTTGATGAAACAAAATGTAATGTTTTCATGAGTCAAAATGATGAGAGACTTCGACAATATAGGCAGTATAAAGGCTGGAATACTATTCAAAGGTTTATTAAACTTGCTGATATAAATGATGTTGACAATTACTTTAACATCATAAAGAAATATTCGTTACTCCGTGAGTATGAAAGAAATGGATTTCCGGTTGATAAGATTTTAGCCCATAAACGATTTGATTCTTTAACTGCCAATGATATTTACAGGATAATCAGAATTAAGGCAGATAAAATCAATACAGTTATTAATGCCGGGGAGGAGGCGGTAGAGCTTTCAAAAAATAATGTAAACACGCTTAATTCTTATATTGATGTGCCAATGATGGGATTATTAACACCGTGGTATTTATATAATGAAATGTTTATGGGGTTATTGGACGAAGATATTATTCTCGAAGGGTTTCTTAGTAATGAAGGAAAGACGAGAAAATTAATGAAGCTTGCAGCCTATGTTACATTGGTTCAAAATAAAAGTTTTCTTGTTTTGAGCAATGAGATGAGTGAGAAAAAGTTAAGGAGTTGTCTTATTCCAACAGTCTTAAACAACAAAGAGTTTAAAGAAGTGCATGGTGTTAAACTATTGAAACCTGAAAAGGAGATCAAGTTAGGAGTATATAAGGATAGAAGTGGGGATGTTATACGAAGAAAAATTGATGATGATGGTAATTATATTGAAACCAAAGATGACTTCCTGAACAGAATACAAAATAACTCTGATGAATATTGGGATATTGTTAAAGTAGCAAAATGGATTGATGATCATGATAATGGAAAACTTCTTTTTAAAGACATTGGAGATGATTATAGTGACACACGTGTTGAATTTGAACTACGAAAATATAAAGCTGCAATGAATGGAACATACTACGGTTATGATACTTTAAAGGGCTTTCGGACAGAGGACTGGAGTTCAATAAAACAAAGCGCAACCAGAATTAAGGAGATAACAAAAGAACTCGGATTATCAGGATTTATTGTGTTTCAGCTTACAGATGATACAGTCTTTACAGATATATTCAGTCTTAGTAGTAACAATATCGCTGGGGCAAAGGGAATAAAACATGTAACAGATGCACTTACGCTTGGGAAGAAACTTGATAGGAGTGAATACCATAAATATCAAGTAGTGGTCGAGGATGGCTCATGGGGAACTCCCATAAAAACAGACTTAGATTATTCCAAACAATATTTTGCGATTAAACCAGATAAGAATAGAGATGGTGATAAAGATAAGGTTATGGCTTTTGAAATCGATTTGAACTATAACATCTGGGATAATATAGGATATTTAGTTAAGAAACAGAAAACTAGTGAATAAGGAGGAAGGTGGCATTTGGATGCAAGAGAATTAAAAAGCTATATCTTCGAAAATCACTACGTTGAACAAATACTTCAAGAAATCGGATGCCACCATATTAAATATCATTCTTCTGGAGAGTATTGGACTTGTGCAAATAAAGATGGTCACAATACTAAAGCTATTGTAACTAGAAATAATGAATATCTGACATGTAATAATTATACAAGACAAATGGTGGCCGGTTCAAAAGTTACAGATATTATTGATTTGGTTTGTTATACCCTTGGTGTTTTATTTCCGGATGCAATTAAAGCAATCTGTAATATAATAGGCATTTCTTATTATTACGATTTAAATGAAGAAGTTCCAGAGAGCCTTAAAATTTTAAAGATGATAGAAGAAATGAGTGAAAGCTCTATAGAAAATGATGATAAACCATTGAAACCAATTTCAAGCAAGATACTTACATATTATAAGGATCGAGTTAATGGTCTTTTCGCAGCGGATAATATAGATTTTAAAACACAGAAGATTTTTCAAATTGGATATGATGAGTATACAAACCGCATTACAATACCAATATTTTCTGAGATAGGTGATTTAGTTGGAGTGAAAGGAAGGTTATTAAAAGAGAAACTTGAAGAAGATGATTTAAAATATCTGTATTTAGAGCCATGCTCTCGATCAAGAGTGCTGTATGGACTAAATCTAACAATTAACTATATAAAAAAAGCTGGTAAGGTTTTTGTTGTTGAGGCAGAAAAAGGAGCAATGCAATTATGGTCATATGGATTTAAAAATGTGGTTGCAATAGGTGGAAAAACATTATCAAGTACGCAAATTGAAATGCTATCAAGGTTGGGTGTAGATATTATTTTTGCGTTTGATAAGGATGTTTTACAGAAAGAGATTGAAGAGATTGCTAATAGATTTATGGAAAATATACCAATATATGCGGTGATTGATATTAATAGTATTTTATTAGAGAAAGAATCACCAACCGACAATCCTAAGAAGTGGACGAAGTTAATTAATAATAACATATATAGACTTAGGTAGAAAGGAAAAAATATTGCAATACAGATTATATGACGGCAGTAAAAGCAGTAAATCAAATGTATTGGAGACAGTATTAGAAAATAGAGGAATTACTGATTGTTATAGATATATGAATTTAGATGACAGTGTAATTATTCCATATAAAAAATTGGATAATATTGATGAAGCTGTTGATTGTTTTGAAAAGCATTATGAAAATGAAAATACTATAGCTATTCTTGTTGATGAAGATGTAGATGGCTTCTGTTCAGCGGGTATGATGTATTCATACATAAAAGAAATGAATCCTAATTACCCAGTTAAATACATTTTACATGGTAAGAATAAGGCACATGGTTTAAGTAACGATGTTATTATTACTGATGATATTAAGCTACTTATTATTCCAGACGCAGGAACAAATGATTCTGAACAGTGTGAGAAACTTAAAATCGATATTATTATTTTAGACCATCACGAAAAAGAAGAAGATAATGAGCATGCAATAATTGTCAATAATCAAATGAGTAAGTCATACTCAAATAAGGATTTTTGTGGAGCTGGTATTGTATATAAATTTCTGCAAGCGTTAGATGAACGATTTTGGAATGAATATGCAGATAATTATTTGGATTTGTGTGCATTAGCGAATATAAGTGACGTGATGGATATTCGCTCTCTTGAAACTAAACGTATTATTAACAAAGGTCTTAGTAATATAAGAAACAAATGCTTCTCCTCTTTTATAGAAGCACAGAATTATAGTATGAATGGAAGGATAAATATTCATAATATCCAATGGTATATTACACCAGTTATCAATGGAATGATCCGCATTGGAGATCAAGAAGAAAAAGAATTATTATTTAGATCGTTCATAGAGCAAGATGAATTTTTTGAATATAAAACACGAGCAAGAAAGGATAAACCATCAGAAATAATTCAAGAAAGTATTTATGATAAAGCTGTTAGATTAAGTAAAAATGCAAAAAGCCGACAGGACAAATTAAAAGAGAAAAGTGTTGATAAAATTGTTGAAATCATAAAGAAAACACCAAATGATAACAAGATAACCATATTGGATGTCACTAATTTATTGAATAATGGACTGAGTGGATTAGTAGCAATGAAAATAGCAGAGCTATTCAACAAACCATGTATACTTTTAAACCAATACATAGAAACAGTAAAAAAAGATGATAAGAAAAAAACAACTATGGAAAGGTTAGTTTATGGTGGTAGTGCAAGAAATATAGATCATAGTCCAATTGATAGTTTTAAGGATGTTATCAATAGTTCAAGTGCATTTAATTGGGGGAAAGGGCATGCAAATGCCTTTGGTGTAAACCTAGATATTGATAAACTTGATGAAGCAATCAATTCCTTAAACTATATACTGCAAGATGTAGAATATGACTCTACATATCGCTGTGATTATATATTGGATATTAGCGAAGTAACAGCAAAACTGATTGTTGACTTAAATCAATTTTCCGATATTATTGGACAGGGCATTAATGAACCAATGTTGGCAATTGAAAACATATCACTTGACAGAGTTGAACTTGATATTATCGGGAAAAATTCAGATACCATTAAATTTAAAGTTGGAGATATTGAATACGTTCAGTTTAAATGTAAAGAGGGAAATGAATTGTTTGATTGGTTGAACACTTGTTGGGATGACGAAAATAATATTACATTCAATATAGTAGGAAAGCCAATGGTAAACGAATATAACGGAGTTAAAACAATGCAGATAGTTATTCAAGATTTGGTTGTGATCAATAAAACAGATCAAGAAGACGAAGAAGATGTTTGGTAAATTACAAAAGGAGGTTCGCAATTGAGTAGTGCGTTACACTGTCATGATATGTACAGTTTACTTGATGGGTATGCAACACCAAAGGAAAATCTTGAAAGAGCAAAAGAGTTAGGCTTAAAAGCATTTGCTACAACTAATCATGGGAATGAATATTCTTGGTGTTATTATGATAAATTGCGTAAAGATTATCCTGATATAAAAATAATATATGGTGTTGAATTTTATGAATGCTTTGATATGAGTGTGCAAGATAAGGAAAGTAAATATTTTCATTTAATTGTACTTGCCAAAAATGAATCTGGTAGAAAAGCAATTAATAAATTAGTAACAAAAAGTAATTTGGATGGTTTTTATTTCAAGCCAAGAATCTCCCTGGACGAAATGAAACCATATGGTAAAGATTTAGTGGTATCTTCTGCTTGTTTGGCTTCCAAGCTTGCAATTGAAAATAATTACACAAAATGCATAAATTACATTGAAGAATACAAACGTGTATTTCCATATTTTTATTTAGAAATGCAGTCTCATAGCCACCCGGATCAAATTACTTATAATCAGAAAATATTAAAGTTATCACAAGATACAGGCACTCCGTACATAATTACTTGTGATAGTCATGCAGCAACCAAAGATGATTTAGTATATCAAGGCCGCCATGTTCAGATAGCTCACGATGCAGAAACAACGAGTGAAATTTATGAGGGGTGTTATTTACAATCGGATGAAGAAATACACGAGATTATGGATTCTCAGATCGGAAAAGAAGCAGTTGCTATTGGTTTATTAAGAACAGATGAGGTTGCAGATTTAATTGATACGGTAAATATGCCTTTTCAAGAACCACAATTACCAACCTTTCCCTTGCCGAGTGAATTTGACGATAATTATGAATATCTAAAATATCTAACAAAACTGGGATGGAAAGAAAGAGGATTTGATAAGTTTGATGATGAGAAGAAAAAACAATATGAGAATCGCCTGAACTATGAGTTAGACACAATTCATAATATGGGATATGATGGATATTTTCTTATAGTATGGGACTTCATAGATTATGCCAGAAAAAATGATGTTATGGTAGGAAGTGGAAGAGGAAGTTGCGCCGGTAGTTTGGTTTGTTATTTACTAAAAATTACTGATTTAGACCCCATTAAATATGGACTGATATTTGAAAGATTTCTAAATCCAGAACGTATTTCGCTACCAGATACAGATACAGATGTGTCTAATAGAGAAAAGGTTATTGATTATCTAATCAGTAAATATGGTGAAAACAGAGTATGTCAAATTATTAATTTTTCTTATATAACACCTGTTGTTGCAATTAAAGATGTTGGAAAAGTCCTTGGCTTTAGATATTCAGAAATGGATAAGTTAAGCAAAAAGTTTGTTTATGATACATTTCAAGAATGCCTTGATAATAATAAATCGCTTGTACAAGATAATCCTCAGTATATAGAATTATTTGATATTGCAGGTCATCTTAGTGGACGAGTTAAAACAGTATCATGTCATGCTGGAGGGGTTGGTATTGTAGACACGGATATTGATGATTATATGGCAATGAAGCTTGGTTCTGAAGGTGAACACGTAATACAAGTAGATAAGAGAATTATTGAGGATATTGGAATTATTAAATTTGACATTCTTGGTGTTCAGACATTAAATCTTGTAAAAGAAATTATAAGTGATCTTAAGCTTTCAGAATATGACATTAACATTAATAACCCCACATTTGAAAATGATATAGTACCATTTGAATTATTGGGCAAGGCACAAACAAACGGCGTATTCCAAGTAGAAAGTGCTGGGATGAAAGATTTATTAATCCGGCTGCAAGCAACTACATTAGAAGACTTGTCTGCAGTTCTTGCATTGTATAGGCCAGATTCTATGGGAGCATTGGAAGAATACATTGAGTGCAAACACGATCCAAGTAAAATTAAGTATATTCATCCGGACATGGAGCCAATTCTTAAAAGTACATATGGTTGTATGATCTATCAGGAGCAACTATTGGATATTGTTAGAAAATTTGGTGGTAGAAGCTATGGTGAAGCAGACTTGTTTAGAAAAGCAATAGGAAAAAAAGATAAAGATTTAGTTAAAAAAGAGTCTGAAAAACTGTATCAAGAAATTATCGACAATGGTTATAGTGAAGAAATTGCAAAAACTATCAGCAGTGAACTATCAGAGAAGGGTGGTTATCTCTTCAATAAGAGTCATTCATACAGTTATGCTGTGCTTTGTTTTCAAACTGCATACTTAAAGATTTACCATACATTGTATTTTTTTAAGGCTTTGTTTAATCTTAACAAGGACAAGGCCGGGATGATAAATAAATATATCATTGATGCAAGGCAATTTTTTATAAAAGTATTACCACCGCATATAAACAAGTCGGAAATTAATTTTTCGATTAGCAATGACAGTATTTTATTTGGTTTATCTGCAATATCGGGAATTGGAGTAAAAGTAGCAAGTGATATTATCATGAAAAGATTAGATGGTTTATTTGATGGGTTTAAAGATTTTAAGACCAGGGTTGAGCCATCAAAAGCACAAATAATTGCTTTGGTAAAAGCTGGTGCTATTCCTACAAAGGACAAGAGACAATTTTTAATTAAATATCTCAAATCAATGTACGAACCATTAACTTTTAAGCCGGTTGCTAAAGCACCATCTTATGATGATTTATTAATGAAATGGGAAATTGATGTTGAACAATACAGAAATGGTTTAAAGAGATACGATTACAATAAAGATAAAATATTAGAAGTATTTAATAAGAAAAAAGAAGAAGTATTCAAACAGCAACAAGAAATAAGGTATCAAAAATATATTGATAAAAACAGCAAATACTTACAAAATGAAGAGTTTTGGGAATTTGAAGCATTGCAAATTTTTATAAATGATAATCCTTTCGAACAAGCATATTCGTTTATGTCAAAAGAGTTTGAAGAAGTTGAAGCCGGAGAAATGTGTACTATTGTTGGAATTGTAGCAAAGGTACAGAAGAAAAAGGATAAGAATAAGAAAACATTTGCTTATGCTAATATTTATTCCTCATTTGGTCTTACAGAGGCAATTATTTGGCATTCACAATTGAAGGAATATGAAGATTTAATTGTGAAAGGAAAGCAGATAGCAATGTATTGTAAAAAAGATTCCGAAGAAAAGGTTATTGCTGAAAAAATCAAGCCATACCAACAGTGGTTAGCAGATATAAAGAGACAGAAAGGAGTTGCATAATTGTCAGATGGTAATATTACTGTACTTGAGTTTTCAATAATTCCAGTACACGAAAGATATTATAGTGATGAATCAAGTTGGGGAATTTTCAATTTCACAACAAAAGATGATATACCACACTATAATGATTATTTTGATCCGTTATCAGATAGAAAAGTTTCACAAAAAATGAGTAGTATAGTCGGTAAAATGCAGAAATTGTATTTAGGTTCTGAATATAAGGTAAGGGCGACTTGTGAATGGAATAATAAATATTCATCTTATCAATATGTACCAATTTCAATTATCGCTGTAGAGCCAAAGACTTTTGAAGCACAAGAATTGTTTTTAAAATCATTGGTAAGCGAAACAATAGCGAAAAATATTCTGGATGAATACCCAAATGTAATAGAAGAGGTTATGAACGGTCAATGTCAGGATTTGGATTATGACAAAATAAAAGGGCTTGGTAAAAAATCATGGGATCGTTTAAGGAATAGTATTATTGATAATTATGTAATTTCTGACATTATTACTATGCTCCAGCCGTTGGGTGTTACATATAATATGATCAAAAAACTACTCAATGAAGAACCAAATCCAGCATTATTAAAGGAGCAATTAAAGAAAAATCCTTATATGATGACAAAAATAAGAGGATTAGGATTTAAAAGAGTTGATGACCTATCTCTTAAGTTAAAGCCAGAATTAAAAACGTCAATGTATAGGTTAGTTGCATATGTTGATTATTTCTTAAAAGAAACAGGCGAGAATGACGGTCATACATGGGTTACAAAAGATATTCTTGCAGGAAAAGTTAGTGACAATGTTCCAGAATGTATTGAATTACTACCTAAGTTATTTGCTTCAAATTCATTCTTGTATATGGAAAATGATAAAGTTGGCTTACTTATATATCGTGAATTGGAAAAAAGAATTTTTGAAATATTAGTTGAAAAAAGTAATTTTCACAATGATAAGTTTGATTTTTCTGATAAAGAAATAGAATTGGGAATCACACAAGCAGAAGACGAGCAAGGATTTATATACTCTGACGAACAGAAAGAAGCAATTATTTCATCTGTCAAAGGTGATGTGGCAATCATATCGGGCAAGGCCGGTTGCGTGGATTGTGACACTGAATTCTTCAATGGTATAGAGTGGAAAAAAATATCTGAATATTCATTGAGCGATAAAGTATTACAGTACAACAAAGATGGTACGACTGAATTGGTGTATCCATCAAAATATATAAAGAGGTTAAAAGATTATTTGTGGCATTTTGAAACCAAATATGGTTTGGATCAGTGTTTAAGTGAAGATCATAATTGTATCATCAGATCACAAAAAGGAATTATAAAAGAAGAATCTTTTGGCTCAATTATGAAACGACAAAATGCTTTGAAATTCTATGACTCATTTATAACAACATTCAGTTATGAAGGTTTGGGAATTGATTTAAGTGATAATATGATTAGACTATTAATCGCCGCATCAGGTGATGCGAGTTATAATTACAATGCTAACCCGTCGTGGAGCACATATAATAGAGCCAGATTTAGAATTAAAAAAGCAAGAAAAATATCTAGGCTAATTACTATCATAAAAGAGTTGTCTCTGGATTATGAAATTAAAACATTTGCCAATGATGACCACGTTAATGTATATGTATATTTGCCATATAGAATAAAAGAATTTCCTAAAGATTGGTATAACTGTTCAAAACATCAATTGGAAATAATTGCAGAAGAAGTTATGTACTGGGATGGAGATTTTGGAAGAAAAAATAGATATTCTACTACAATAAAAAATAACGCAGATTTTATCCAATTTGTTTTTTCTTCACTTGGGAAAAGAGCAAATATATTTACAAATGACAGGAGGGGAAGAAAACGAACGGTCAATGGTAAAGATTACGAAACAAAATCAATTGAATACTCAGTTTCAATATCCGACAGAACTAATGTAAGCTTGTGCTGTGATAGAAGAAAAAATCATACACCAACTACTTTTGAAAAATATAAAACAAAGGATGGATATGAATATTGTTTTACAGTACCCAGTCATGTGTTAGTTTTGAGAAGAAATAATAAGATTTTTATAACTGGGAATTGCGGCAAAACCACCATTAAGAAAGCAATTTATAAGATATACAAAAACAAAGGATTTTCCATTATGGCTTGTGCATTATCAGCAAAAGCGGCACAAAGAATAACCGAGGCTACTGAATATCCTGCATCAACAATTCACAGGACGTTGGGCGCACAAGGATTAAATGAATTTTCATATAATAATGATAATCCATTACCTACAGACGTAGTTGATTTGGATGAAGCAAGTATGGTCAATGCAAGATTATTTTACAATTTACTATGCGCAGTAAACATTGGTACAAGATTAATTATATCAGGAGATCATATGCAGTTACCACCAATTGGATACGGAAATGTTTTCTCTGACATGTTATCTCGTGTTGATATGTTTAACTCAAAACAACTTACAAAACCAATGAGACAAGCAGAAATGTCAGGTATCTTATCCGACGCAAATATGATTCGTGATGGTATAAATCCAATATCTAGTCCAGAACTGAAAATTGTTCACGGTGAATTGCAGGATATGTTTTATATGTTTAGGGAAAATAGAGAATCTTTACAAAATATTGCAATTAAAACATATTTGAAATCCATAGAAGCTGACGGTATTGATGAAGTGGTTATTGCAGTTCCAAGGAAACAAGATTGTATTAACAGTTCATTTGAAATAAATAAGAAAATTCAAGATGAACTTTTTAGGACAGAGAAAAGACTTGTGGATAAGGGCTATATAAAATATAGGCTTGGCGCAAAAGTTATGCAAACAGTCAATAATTACGACAAAAATGTATTCAACGGAGAAATAGGATATATTACTAATATTCACGAAAAATATGATGGTGGTAAGAAAAAAGAATATTGTGAAATTACATATAAGGATGCTTTGGGTAAAAACAAAGTGATTGAATATGGTAAGAACGAGTTAGATCAGATTGATTTGGCTTATGCTATGACAGTTCATAAATTACAGGGTAGCGGCTATAAAACGGTAATCGGTATTATTGATAATACTCATTACACTTTATTGGACAACTGTATGTTATACACATTGATCACAAGAGCTAAAAAGAGATGTTTACTATTAGCAGAACCTAATGCATTTTTAAAGTGCATTCGTACAAATCATAATACAACAAGACAGACATGGTTAAAGGAGATTGATGTTGTGTAAATAAATACAAGATAAAAGATACCAGATATGTAGCGCATTTAAATTGCGGAGAAATTAATTTGAAAGGATGATATGATGCGTAAATATGAATTAAGCATGAGTGCAGAGTATGTCCCCGAATGGGGTGTTACGGAAGCTGTAAGAGAGTTTTTTCAAAATGCAATAGATGAAGAGGTTAGAGATGTTGGAAACAAAATGTTCTTCCAGTACGATGAAAAAAATCAGGTAATACAAATAGGAAACAAACATAGCGAATTAGACATTTCCTCGCTACTCTTTGGTTCAACAACTAAGAAAAATAATCATGCAATGATTGGAAGTCATGGGGAAGGATATAAAATAGCAACAGTCGTACTTCTTAGACTTGGTAAAAAAGTTGTATTCCGGAATTATTGCAGAAAAGAATTATGGCAACCACGATTAGTAAAATCAAGAAAATATGGTGGTACATTGATTCCAACGTTCTTTGTAGAGCAGATGCCAATATGGAAAAATTCACCGGAGCACAATTTGATTATTGAAATAGAGGGGATTACTCAAGAAGAATACCAAAAGATAGAGGCGTCCAATCTGCATTTGCAGAAATTAGAAGGAGTAAAAGAAACATTATACGGAAGCATTATAGAAGGTGAGGAATATGCTGGAAAAGTTTATGTTGGAGGGTTATTCATCTGCACAGAACCGAGTCTGGAAGTTGGATTGAATTTCAAGCCTCACACCGTCCGGCTTGAAAGAGACAGAAATATGGTTGATTCATTTGACATCAAATGGTACGCAGCAAGAATGATAGAATCATTACAGGATACAAACATAATGAAACGATCTTTGGAAAATTATAGTGGTACTTATATCAATGCATGCCATGTTTCGGATAATATCAAAAATGAGATTGCGGAAGACTTTATCAACCAGTATGGTGTAAAAGCGGTTCCGGTGAGCAATCAGGACGATATGGAAGGAATGAAAAAGCGTGGCTATAAACCAGTTGTTGTTTCTAACTCAAAGAAAAATATCATCATTGAATCAGAATATTATACGGATGTGAAGCAAATTCTGGAAACTGAAAAAGAAAAAGCAAGACCTCTTTATGATAGATTTTGTGAATTTGTTGAAAAGATAGAGAATCACTTGGATGCAGATGAAGTTGCAATGGCATATGAATTTGTTTGTGAGATAGAAAATTTGACTGAATAGTAAGTTGAAAGAGAGATGTTTTCATTTGGGAAATATTGATACTGTTAACCAGGCTGTTATAAAAAAAGCTAATTTAGTAAGGAATACTTACATGCAAAAGATGTTAAAAGATAAGGAAGGGGTGGGGGAATGAATCAACGTAACAATAATTATCATGATTTATTAGACAATATGCAAGAAAAGTATTATGACATTGAAATTTTTAGAGATAAAGATGAAATCTCAATGAATCCAAATACTTTTAAAGGTGTAATAATAAAAAAATACAAACATCTAAAGTTAATAAATGTTAATGGTCTTGGAATTGGTCAGCTTCACTTCCTTGATAATGATGGTGGTTACCTTCTTATTCCTTGGGGATATATATTAACAATGTTACCGAGTAAGGAAAGTTTATCAAATAAACAATTTAAAAAAGAGTCATGAAAGACGAGTTTTATCTTAAATGGTAGAAAGGAGAAATAGTACAAAATGAAAACAATATTACCAAAAACAAGTTGTGATATACCTATGCCGAGAAGCGTGAAGGTATCAGGAAATGTTAAGAGATGTTCATCGTGTACACATAAAGAGGTGTGTAGTTTAATTGAGAAAACACAAGAATCAATAAACAGAATGTGTGAAATTAGTGCTGAGTATGAAAATATAATACTTGATATACGATGTTCACATTTTATGGAAATTCCGTGCTTGCCAAGAGGTGGATCTACTATAAAAAGTTGTCAGTAAATTGATTTTTAAGAAAGGAAAATAACATGAGTAAGTTTGATTATATGGAATTTACAGGCAGCTCAACCAATGAATTTGTAGTACATGCAAAGAAATATACCAAAGAGGAAGCTCTTGAACTGGCAGTTGAAGAAATGGGACTTGGAGCAATTGAGTTAGATGAGGTTATCGAAAGATATTGCAGGTATTACGTAAGAGTTCCTGATTTTTGTGAATATGATGGTGACAGTAATAGTGGTTGTTATACATACTGTGGAAAGGGAGAGCGTGGAGCTTTCCCAGTGTGGGTCATAGAATTTTAACTTGATTATTGATGGAGGGAAGCAAATGGAAGCAAGAACAATTATCAGACAGATCAAAGATGCAGTTGAAGGACTAGAGCGGCTAAAAGAGACGCTTGAAGTATTAAGGCATCCACTTACAGGTAGAATTAAAGAAATGCACGGAAATGATATTGATATGGCAATTGATATTATGAGTAATAGTTATAAATGGATACCAGTTGAGGAACAATTACCAGAAAAATATGAAGAGGTTTGGGTTACTTACACACATGCACATGGTGTATCTGCCACAATTGACTTTTGGAAGGGTATTGATATTGGATGGCATTGGCAAGGTAATAAAGTCATCGCGTGGACACCGCTGATAAAACCGCTGGAACCGTATGAGGCAACAATCAACATCTGATGGAGGAAAATAAAACAATGAAATTTTTTAAAAGTGTAGATGATAAATTAGCCGATATTGGTTTTGTGAAAGTAGATGATACAGAATTCGATGTCATTTATGAAAGGGAAAATACACAATATGGATATACACAGCGTCTTGCCCTTCTACCCAAACGAAGCGGCAGACATATTATCCAGTCTTATCAAAAGGATCTTAATAAATCCTGTTTCAATAACATGGTCGGATTAACTGTTTATGAAGCGGAGTTGGCTATAAAGAAAATGAAAAAGAAGGGCTGGAGAAGTCGGTAAAATTATATTTAAGAAATGATCATAAGGAGGGGATAAGGAATTGAAAAGATTAACAACAAGATCACAAGCTGATTTGATTAAATGTTTGGGTTGCATAGAGAAATCTAACTGTTATGGTGATATATCATGTAATGAAGTAGATACGGGAATTGAGAAACTGAAAGCCTATGAAGATACCGGAATGGAGCCGGAAGAAATATTGGCAACTAAAAAAGCAATAGAGATGATTTGTAAAGACTTTCCTCAAAATGTAGGGAGTGCAATTAATATGCTGCCGGTATCGATTTTTGAGTCAGCAAATAAAAATTAGAGGTGATAATGTGCGAAATTTATTAAAACGCCTGTTATGCAGACACGCTTATTCATTTCAATACAAGGCATACAAGGGAAATAAAGAAATGGGGCATGTTGAAAGTGAATATGGATTTTTTTGCCATAAATGTGGAAAGGTGCATCGTGTTAAAGTATCTGTAAATTTTAGAGAAAGAAGTGAAAAAGATTGAAAAAAGCTATAACGTGTCCCAAGTGCGGGGAACAGGCTGAAAGAAAGTATGAATATTGGCAAGAGGGATTAGGGGTTATTGAATACTCGGATGAATGCCTATGCTGCGGGTATTGGGAAGAATACGCCTATGGTCAATACAGAGGAACTGATTGGCCGGAGTTAGAAAATTAAGCTTTAATAACGAAAGGAGCCGGAACCTTTCCGGAAAAATGGCGCGCCGGGTTCTTTTCAAAAGAAAATATGGAGTTAAACAAGGTTTATAATATGGATTGTTTGGAAGGTATGAAAATGATACCGGACGGTAGTGTGGATATGATTTTATGTGATTTACCATATGGAACAACACAATGTAAATGGGATACCATAATACCGTTTGAACCACTCTGGGAACAATATGAGCGGATCATAAAAGCTAACGGAGCTATATTGCTGTTCAGTAGTCAACCATTTACATCTGCGTTGGTAATGAGTAACACTAAATTATTCAAGTATGAATGGATATGGCAGAAAACACATCCTAAAGGTCATCTGAATGCAAAAAAAATGCCAATGAGAGCACATGAAAATATATTGGTATTTTACAAAAAACCACCAGTATATAACCCGCAAAAAACACAAGGACACTACAGAAAAATTGCAAAAACAAATTATATAAAAGAATCAGATGGTAATAGTTGTTATGGTAGAGAAGTAAGAAATACTTCATATGACAGTACAGAAAGATATCCTTTGGATGTGCAAATATTTAGCAATGGGAACCAGAATGATAAGGTACATCCAACGCAGAAGCCGGTTGCTTTATGCGAATACCTTATTAAAACTTACACAAATGAGGGTGAGTTGGTTTTAGATAATTGTGGTGGCTCTGGAACAACTGCAGTGGCATGCATTAATACAGGGAGAAATTACATAATATTTGAAACAGAAAAACATTATTGTGAAATTATGGAACAGAGGATATTGGGTGTTAAACGATAGTCTGGAGGTGATCATTACTATGAATAATAGAACTGGTATATGTGAAAAATGTGGTGGATTTTTTGAGGAAGTTGATTTAAATGAAGTACATTGTGATACATGTGGCAGGAAGGTTATTAATGGAATCGTCGATGATTCTGATTGTGATGACGACGATATGGAAATTAATATGGGAAAAATAAAAGAATGTCCTTTCTGCGGTACAGAACCATCTAAACATTACAATAATTTTGTAGAGGGAGTATTTATCTTATGTTGCGAGAGTGAAGAATGTGCAGCACGTCCTCGTGTAATAGGATCATCAGAGGGTGAAGTTGTTGAGAAGTGGAATGGACGGGTGATTTTATGATATGGGATATATGTAAAACATCAGGAATTGTAAAAATTCTTCCGACGATATTATGGCACAGAGAAAATAATTTACTTGAGTTTGGTTGGTTGGTGTGGTCATTTGTGATTAAGCTAAAATAAGATTTTTGGAAAGGGGCTAAAATGAAAAAATATATTTGTGGTAACTGTGGATTTCGAAGCAGATTTCAGGTAAAAGATATTAAGCGTGATAATGGAACAATACATCATGGGTGTTGTAATTGTGATGCGGTGGTATTTCCTACTAAATTAGTTCTACAGTCTATGATGCGCGGTTATATGATTGACAAAAAATTGAATTTTCCTCTATTAGGAAATGAAGCTATTTCTCAAAGAATAAAAGAATTATTTCATTAAATAGGTGTCAACAAAGAAGGAGGATAAATCATTGTGAAACTAAAGTATGCAGGGAAAACAATAAGTGTTGAAAATGAAACAACTAAAAAAGGCGAATTCTTTGTCAATTGGAATAACTACACAATTCAAGTATTTAAAGACAAGTGGGACACAAGGGAATATGGACGAACAGCATATGATGTCACCTGCCTAAATCCCGTTGGAAGTTATTATGTTAACTCAATCGAGTTAGATAAGACGTTGAAAGAATGTGTTCAAATGTGTTTTGATAACATTGAAGTACCCTATAGAACAATTGATGATCTTGAAACCGAAATAAAGTAATAATATAAAAATGACAGGAGTAAATAATGAAAAAATTTAAATGCACAGTAACCAAAACATACGAATATGAAATAGAAATTGATGAAAAGATTTGGACTGAAGAAACAATAAAAGAATGGGCTTCTGCATTCTATAGAGCGGATAATTTACAGGAAGTGGCAGAACATTTAGCCATGATGAAAACAAGATATGATGATGGTGATTTTATAGAAGGTTTTGGTGTTCCAATGATTAATGGCAAGGAACCATTTATGTTTAATTCGGAAAATAAAACATCAATCAGCAAAGATATCAATATTAATATTATCGAAGACGGTGATGATTATCCGGAAATAGAAAGTGAAGAAATGGAATGAAAGTTATATTTCATAAAAAAATAAGAGGAGCGAATGAATAAATGAGTAAAAAAGTTAAATGTATAAATTGCGGTTATAGTTCACATTTTTACATTCCAACGGCAAAAGCATTAATAGATTCACCATACACACTAAATTTCGTGAAGAATTATATTGTTTGTGATTATACAATGAAAACAAAAAAGAACAACCATGAACAGTATTGTAAGCATTATTGCCTTGAAGGAGAATTTCATAAACGTGAACATGAAATGCACATTAAAGAGGTAGAGCAGGTAGAAAAAGAAATGGGAAAAATAGAATGATTAAAAGGAGAAAAAACTAAATGATAGAATTAAATGATGTTGTTAAATACATAGAAGAAAAAAGCAAGATTGAATTATTTGATTACCAAAAAGAATTTTTAAAACACATTATCAGAGGGGATGATATTTATATGCCACGAGGCTCTGGTAGAAGTATGATTTACAATGGTTATGCTGATTATTTAAAAGAAAAAATTGCAAAGGAAACAGATTATTCGGTTGGTGCAAAAGGGTATAATAAAATATTTACGTATCGTGATATTCCAGAAGCGATATATGCAAGAGGGCTTATTGAGGATATACGTTTAGATAATCCGGAATTATTCGAAAAAGAGTTTAACTGTAATTTCTAAAAGGAAACAAAGTGACATTTTATTAGGAAGGAGCATAATAATGCAAACAATAGAAAAAGCAGATATGTCAGGTACATGTGGTTTTGGATATCAGGAATTTTGGATGGCAGCAAATCATTATAAAACAATGTCACAAACAGACTGGATAAATTGGCTCGATGATTATTGTTACAAATGTAAGTATATGAATGAGATTTGTATGTATGGAGAAGATTAAACAGAAAATAGGAGGAACTTAACAACATATTTGAAGCTGGCCTCTGCCCATTCTTATAACTTTGTTTATGAGTAAACGGAAATAATATTTGATGACGAAAAAATTTTAAATATGGAGGAAATAAAGTGAAAATTGAAGGAACAATTACAATTGACGGCAAGGAATTTGGTTTAGTTCCCTTAGAGTCAATTACAGATAATGAAAAATTAGATAAGAAAGAGAAAACACCTTATGCACCTTATGATAGAGTTCTAGAAAAGAGAATTTATTATTACATAGATGATCGTAATAATGTTATGTGGAATATTGATGATTATATGCTGGTAGATAATGAACGCTACACTAAGGCAAACTATTTCAATGATAAGGATTTTGCTCTATTGGAAAATAAAAGAGAAATACTAGGAAGAAAAATTAGAAGGTGGCAAGCACAGAATGACGAGCCGGTGAATTGGGAAAACAGATATTCTAACAAATATTACATTATTTATGACCATGCACATCACATGCTAGGTGTAGACCACAATATGGTGAGACATCATATAGATTGCACATATTTTTCATCTGAGAAAAATGCATGGCATTGTTTAGAATTATTTCGTAAGGAAATAGATGAATTATTTATGACACTTATGACACCATAGGTTTAGGATAAATATGTGGCTGTGATAGATGAAATTCGGATTTTAATAGATATAAGGAGAATAAAAAATGAAGAATTTTGATTACAAATACAAACCAATTACTACAACGGAGAAATTAAAAGAGACAATAGATACACTTGTATCTCAAGAAATGGAAGAAATAAGTAAATCTCTTTCTACTTTAATGGAAAAGAGATTAGAAGCATATACGACTGGTTGCATTTTTCTGGAAAAAAACCTTGATGATTATTTTGGTGACTTCACTGAAGAAGAATATGTTAAAGTAACAAAAGAATATTTTGAATATCTTAAACAAATGAGTAAGATTGATTATGACAAATCTGAGTCTCTTATAAACAGATATAAAGATAATTTATTTGCTACAGAATTCGTATCAGATGAAGAAGCAGAAATACTTTATCATACAATTTTGAACTGGAAAGAAAAAGCAGATATGTATGACCTATGTGATTATGTAAAATTGGATACAAGAAAGGAAATTAAATAATGAATAAATTAAATGCAAGTTATGAAATTTTATCTTCAATTTCTAATGGATGTATTGAAGAATTAAAACACATCGAAAAAATCGGACGTGTTTGCTATAAATCAGAAGATGCTATTACCGAAGATGGTGAGTCAGCAAAGAGATTTGTTAAAATGTTAATCAAAAACGGACATGAGGCAATGATTGAACATTCTAATTTAGCAGTTAAATTCATTGTAGATAGAGGCGTTTCACATGAACTTGTAAGACATAGAATTGCTTCTTTTGCTCAAGAAAGTACACGGTATTGCAATTACGCAAAAGATAAATTTGGATCAGAATGTACTTACATTGACCTTGAAAATGGAATTAAATTGGATAAAAATATGCAATCCTTAAAAGCAAAAGAAATTGACATGATTCTTAATGAGTGGAAAATGGCCTGTATGGAAGCAGAACGCCGTTATATGAATATGCTAAATTTAGGGGCAACGCCTCAGATTGCAAGAAGTGTATTGCCCAATAGTACTAAAACTGAAATCACCATCTCTGCAAATTACAGAGAATGGAGAAACTTCTTTAAGCTAAGAGTTCCATGTACAGCTCATCCACAAATGAGAGAAGTAACTATCCCATTACTTAAAGAATTAAAGCAGTTGATTCCAGTTGTTTTTGATGACATTGAGGTGTAATTATGATAAGCATTTCTGGTAAGGCAGCTTCAGGCAAAGATACAATTTTGAATGAATTATTGAATAAAGGTTATAAACGCATTATTACATATACGACACGGCCTATTCGTCCCGGTGAGATTCAAGACGTAACGTATCATTACATAAGTGATGAAGAATTTGAACAGAAAGTTCAAGATGGATTTTTTGCAGAGCATCAAGTCTATCATACAAAACTGGGTGATTGGTGGTATGGTTCCCCGCTACAAGAAATTATCACTGCTGATGAAGACATGGTAATAATACTTACTCCGGCAGGAGTGAGAGCAGTTAAAGCAGAGATGAGTGATAATATTTTTGTCTTATACATCTTTGCCAATAATACAACAATCAAACAGCGATTGGTTAAACGTGGAGATAATCCTATTGAAGCAAAAAGAAGATTTGATCAGGACTCTATAGATTTTAATGGATTCCAATCAGAAGCAGACAAGATTGTTTATAACAATGATGGCACCGATATAACATCAGTGGTTGATAAGATTATGACCTTGATAAAAGAAAACGCAAAAAAACAGGAGGATAAATGCTGAAAAACAAAGACATTAAGACGCTGTATTTAGATTTTGATAATACAATTGGGAACACACCAAAATGTGTGGTTGACTTATATAATGAAGATTTTGCTACCCATAAAGGATTTCATTATATAGAGTGGACTGATATAAATAGTTGGGACTTCACTGAATGCAACTGTGCCAGCGTAGAACAAATACATGAATATTTTTGCGATCCAAGATTATTTGAACGGATAGAATTTATGTACTATGCGAAGGAAGTGATAGAATGGTTATCACAGTTTTATAAGATTAAAATTCCAAGCATGGGAGTAAAGGAAAATTTAGATTTAAAAACAAAATGGTTTAATGAAAATTTGCCAGAAGTAAAATTCATTGGTGTTGATGAGAAAATATATTCAGATAAGTCACATATTGATATGTCAGACGGGATTCTATTAGATGACGATTATAGAAATCTAAGAACAAGCAACGCAATTGAAGCAATATGCTTTGGGGATGAATACAAATGGAACGAAAAATGGATGGGAACTAGATGTTACAGCTGGTTAGATTTTGGAGAATATATGACAGGAGAAAGGTTAGAGGTGTGAGAAATTGAACTACATAACGACAAGCAGAATGTTAAAACAAGAATTAAATAAAATGGAAGAGAATTTTCTCATTGCTTCATATACAGATGAGAACGGGAAAGAGATGGAATTTGTGGTTGCTGAATTAACGCAAAATGGAAGACATATTACTATGAAGCTTCGCGATGGCGGTCAAGGGTATGTTAAACAGTAAAGAAAGGGTGGTGCACAAAAATGAATGTAATATTATATTCAACACATTGTCGTAATTGCATTGTTCTTGAGAAAAAATTAAAAGCAAAAAATATTGGATATACGGAAGTCAATGATATTGAAATTATGACAGAAAAAGGATTTATGCAAGCTCCTATGCTTGAGGTTGATGGAGTTGTAATGAATTACAGCAAAGCAAATAACTGGATAAATAGTATATAAAGTGAGGATATTTGATTATGATGAATATACCTATTAAGGTAAATAAGGATTTTGAAAGAACATATATGGCATTAAGCAGCAAGTACGGAGAAGACTTTGAAATCTTGAATGGTTTTCATGAATCACAATTAAATTTCTCTGATTTTATTGACGGTTTTGTGGATAATAATGTGACTGATGTTACCATAGATAGTAATGCAAATGCTTCACACAAAGATATTAGAAGTATGATGAGTGAAAAAGGTAAATCAGAAGACAAGTTGTTTGCGTTTAATAAAATTTTCTATGAAATGAAGAAAAAATATGGTTTAAAAAGCGCAAAGGAGTGGTTAGATTGTGAATATAATGGATCTTACTATTTACATGACTCATCAACAGCTACATATATGCCTTATTGTTATGCATATGATTTAACAAGATTAGCAAAGGAAGGATTATTCTTTTTAGAAAATTATAATAATCAACCTCCAAAACATCTTACAACGTTTATAGATGATGTAATTGAATTTATTTCATTTATGAGTAATAGAAGCTCTGGTGCATGTGGTATCCCTAATCTTCTTTTATGGACATTTTATTTCTGGAAAAAGGATTGTAACGAAAATTATGTAATTAGAAATCCAGACTATTATATAAGACAATCATTTCAAAAGCTGATTTACAGATTGAATCAGCCATTCATGAGAATTGACCAGTCGGCGTTCGTCAATGTATCAATATTTGACAGACCATATATTGAAGGTTTATTTGGTGGTGTTGAATTTCCAGATGGAACATACGCTATTGATTATGTAGATGAACTAATTGATCATCAAAAAGTATTTATGGAGATTGTATCTGATATTCGTAGCGAAAACCTATTCACTTTTCCGGTACTTACATATTCATTACTTAAGAATGAGAAGGATAATTTCGTTGACCAGGAATTTGCAAGGTGGTGTTCAGATCATAACACAGCTTGGAATGATAGTAACTTTTTCATGAGTGATAATGTAGGAGTATTGTCTAATTGTTGTCGGCTTTTAAGTGACAGCACTAAATTAAATGGATTCATAAATTCAATTGGTGGCACTGCATTATCAATAGGATCTGTCAAAGTCAATACAATCAATCTGATGAGAATAGCATTCGAAGCAAATTTTGACAAAAAGAAATATATCTCATTGCTAAAAAAACGGGTACTTTTGTGTTGTAAAGTATTAGATGTAATTCGACATATTATTTCTCGTAATGTTGAAAAAGGATTACTACCAAACTATTGTGATGGAGGAGTTGAATTAGACAAGCAATATTGTACAATTGGAATTCTTGGTTTGTTTGAGGTGATTGAATCTTTTGGGTTTACATATAAAGATAAGTTTGAAAACATCTATTATAATAATGAGGGGATTGAATTTGCTTCATTGATTTTTGAAACAATCAATAACATTAAAGATAATTTTACTGATAATTATTCATTTAATGTTGAGAGTGTACCTGCGGAACGGGCGGCGGTAATACTTTGTCAAAAAGATAATTTGCTTTATGAAGAGAAAGATGGATTTATTTATTCTAATCAATGGATTCCGTTATCAGAAAAATGTACAATTCAAGAAAAATTAAGGCTGAGTTCTATATTGGATATTAAATGCTCTGGTGGGGCAATTGCTCACATTAACCTTGATAATAACTTCCCTAATAAAGATGTTGCTTGGGATATGTTAAACAAAATTGCTAAATCAGGAGTTATATATTTTGCATTTAACACAAGGATAAATGAATGCGAAAATCACCATGGTTTTGTAGGAACTGATATTTGCCCAATTTGTAGCTGTGGAATAATGGATACATATCAAAGAATCGTCGGGTTCCTTGAGCCAGTGAGAACTTATTCCAAGGATAGAAAAAGAGAATTTTCTACAAGACAGTGGTACTCTTATGCTGATATGAAGAAAGATTAGAGGTTGAAACTATGATTTTAAAAGGACTTATTGATGAAGATTTTTCTAATTATAAAAAAGCTTCTATGATATTATTTTTTCCTTATTGTTCTTTTAAATGTGATATTGAATGTGGAAGTCAAGTGTGCCAAAATAGTGCACTTGCTTCTGCAAAAGATATCAATATAAGCACAGACAGAATAATTGAACGATATTTAAATAATAATCTTACAACAGCTATTGTTTGTAGCGGATTAGAACCATTCGACACATATTATTCACTAATGCGTTTAGTGTGTAAAATTCGTGAAGTATCAAATGACGATATAATAATTTATACTGGATACGATGTGGAGGAGATTCTTGACGAAATTAATGAATTATCAAAGTATCCCAATATCATTGTAAAATTTGGAAGATTTAGTCCGGATAGTATTAAGCGTTATGATGATTTATTGGGTATCTGGTTGGCTTCTGATAACCAATATGCAGAGAGGATATCATAATATGGATAATACAATCACAAAACGATTGTCAACAATACTACGTGGTACTGGTTTTGGTGATCAAGATACCTATTCACCAGACTCATACTTTCCTTTTAAATTATTGGAAGTTATATCATTAGAAACAGGAGATATTTTGGTAAAGGATACAAGTCAACCGTCAAAGAAATCATTTGTAACTAATGTGACATCAGTGTTCATAGAGGGGATTGATTAAATGAGAGATTATAATGAATTCAGATTAGTAAAGAATTTAAGCAGTAAAGTGCTAATGGAGAATGGACTGAGAAGTTATGGATCTGATTATTATGTTTTGGAAAAATATTGTCGTTCAAACATGATAAAGATAAAAATCTATATTGATATTAATAGTGGAGAACTTACGTACGATGTGATTGATGTGAATACTGGCAGCTTCTATCATCAATTCTACCAAGGCGATGTGATAAATAATCTTGTGGTTAAAAAGTTAATAGAAGATTTAGATAAGATCATCAACTCATTAGTACAGAAAAAGATATTGTACAAAAGAACAGCAAAAAATAAATAAGAAATAATCAGATCTCATGTGGTTGCAAACATATGAGGACAAAACATATGAAAGAATAGGATTACCGGTAGTCCTTCTAAAATTTGGAAGGATAATAATGAGAAAAATAATATATACAATTTTTGCGACAGTAACTTTATCAACCCTTTGTCCTGTCTTAGTACAGGCAGACACATTAATAAAAACCGAAGCTGCAACGGCACAGGAATCATCTACGGATGAATTTGCAGCACGATACAAATATGCGACAAGTACGATAAATATCAGACAAGAGCCAAGTACGGAGAGTGATATTATTGGAAAATTAAGTCCAAGCAATCCAATCTTAGTGATTGGTGAAGTTCTGAATGGTGAAGAAATATGGGATTTGGTGCAGTTGGAAGGGTGTACCGCTTATATAAGAGGAGATTTACTACATGATACTCAATTTGCAAGGCACGATTATACTGAAGATGACCTATATATACTAACTCATGCTCTGACTGGTGAATGTCATACATATTCTGATTATGAGCAGAGGCTTGTGGCCAGTGTAATACTAAATAGGATGAACAGCAATAATAGAAGCTTTCCCGGTACAACTATTAAAAAGATTGTATTCCAAAAAGGACAGTATGCTTGTACTTGGGACGGGAACTACAATAGAACTCCTACAGAGAGAAATTGGGAGAATGCAAGATTTATTCTTGAGAATGGCAGTGTAATGCCGCCAAATGTAGTATATCAAGCCGGATTCAAACAAGGCAGTGGTATATATTTAAAGACAGACAAACATACATATTGTTATGAGTAAGGAGAAGGAATGTTAACAAAAAATATCAAGATTAAATATTTGAGTGATAGAATCGAAAAATTACGTTATATAGATGGGAAATCTGACTGGATTGACTTGAGAGCTGCTGAGGATGTGACTTTAAAGGCCGGTGAATTTAAGCTTATCTCTCTTGGTGTCGCAATGGAACTGCCCAAAGGGTATGAAGCTCATATCGTTCCAAGAAGCAGTACATTTAAAAATTTTGGTGTGATTCAAAGTAATAATTTAGGCGTTGTCGATGAAAGCTACTGTGGTGATCAGGACTGTTGGTATTTTCCGGCATACGCGCTGCGGGATACGGAAATTCATGTGAATGACCGGATCTGCCAGTTCCGGATTATGGAGCATCAGCCGGTTATTCAATTTGATGAAGTTGAAAAATTGGATAATCTAAATCGTGGTGGAGTAGGTAGTACAGGGAAACAGTAACTATATAAGGAATATAACATTTGGAGGGCGAAAGTCCTCCTTTACAATAGATTAATAACGGAGGAATTATGGATATTAAAGAAGAATATTTAAGTAATGAAGAGCTTCAAGAAATTTTTGGTTATGGTAGGGATAAAATGAAACGCTTCTTACAGTCAGGTAAGTTGCCAGTTGTAAAAATCAATAAAAAATATTATATTACCAAGACTCAATTAGACCAGTGGTTTTCAAAAAATGCAGGAAAAACCATAAATATCTAAGTGTGATATCTATGAGAATATGCTATAATTATCATGCAAAGTAAAGAAGTATAGATTTTTGTAGCATTTCCTCATATAAGGAGATGACTAATAATGAAAGAAGAGACAAATGCAAAAATACAGAAAAGAAGAAATGGCGAAGGTACAATTACTTTAAAAAAGGATGGGCGTTGGGAATTTAAGATCTTTTTGGGAACAATCAATGGTAAAAGCAAGTATAAATATCTACAGGCTAAAACAGAAAAGGAATTGAATAGGAAGATTCGTGAATATAACTCTGACCGCAAGAAATTTAATCAAATAGTGGATGATACTCCCTTTTGGGAAATGGCTGAACATTGGATGTACACTTACAAATTTCCACAAATACGCAGTAGTTCACGGGATCGCATAGAAACCACCTATCAGTGTCATATAAAGGACGAATTAGGTTTCATTCCATGGAGTCAAATCACGAGTGATGATTTGCAGTTATTAATCAATAGGAAATCTCAAGAACTAAGTTATTCTTATATTAAAAAAATTTTTCAATTTCTAAATGGTTTTTTTAAGCATATGAAAAACAAAGGTTCAATTACCATTAATCCATGTGATGCTGTAGAATTACCAAGAGAAGAAAATATGGAAATACAAACCAAGCCAATAGTAATATTTGATGACGATGAAATCAAGAAGCTCTATGATTTCTGTAAATCAATTGCCGAAAGTGAAAATCATTTTTACAAGCATGCTCCGGCTATTGTCTTTATCTTGAATACAGGTATTAGATGTGGAGAAGCATTGGCTCTGGATTGGGATTCCATCGATTTTGAAAAAAAGGAATGTACGATTTCCAAGAATCTTTCTCTGGTCAAACAACGAGATAAAAACTGGAAAGCAGGAAAGCGGGAAAAGTTAGTTGCACAAACAAAGACGGAATCAAGCAAACGTGTAATACCATTAAATGAAAAGGCAATTACTGCCCTTGAGCAAATTAAAGCTTATAATAACGAAAGAGGTATATCTACAAATCATGTAATTTCATCAGAATCCGGTGATCATATTACCGAAAGGAATTTATTCCGCACTCTTGAATGCATTTGTGGTGCTGCCGGGATTAAACGAATTGGAATCCACGGATTGCGTCACACCTTTGCCTCAACATTAATTCGTAGAGGCGTTGAAGTAAGCATTGTCAGTAATTTGCTAGGGCATAGAAATATTTCCACCACGTATAATAGGTATGTTCACGTCATAATGGAGCAAAAGAAAAATATTATGTCCCAAATTCCAAGCATTTAAATTCTGCCCCTAATTCTGCCCCTAATTATGCCCCTAATTGTTGCCCCTAATTTGCCCCTAATTATTTTAGCAGAAACCAGTAAAAAACAGTAAAGTAAAGTATTTTCCGGTTCTTGAATTTCTTGCAGAAACCAGTAAAAATGCTAAAACTAAAGAATGTTCAAAGGTCTTTATTGCAAAAAAAATAATGCGTCTGAGAGGAATCGAACCTCCGCACGCGGCTCCGGAGGCCACTGCTCTATCCACTGAGCTACAGACGCATCTCCATTATTCTACTATATTTTTTTCTATCTTGCAAG
>Ga0153940_1000075_pt1 | contig 64124 bp, 70 predicted proteins | sample TSNJ024MetaG_FD_104736 | JGI IMG/M metagenome (GOLD analysis project Ga0153940, IMG submission 104736) | Attine ant fungus gardens microbial communities from New Jersey, USA - TSNJ024 MetaG | ecosystem: Host-associated > Fungi > Mycelium > Unclassified | place: USA: New Jersey, Brendan T. Byrne... | reverse complement strand
ATATCCTCGCCTGTCCCGTGACGATGATGTACAAGGTGATAGCAATAGTATCAAAAACCAAAAGACGCTCTTGGAAAAATACGCAAAGGAGCAGGGATTTCTAAATACTCGCTTTTATGTAGAAATGAAAATCTCTAATATGATACAATTTGAAAATATGAACCCTCTGAGAAAGGCTTGAAATAAAGGCTTCTGACATATTCGATGTAGTCAGAAGCTTTTATTTTTTGTGCCATGAGATAGCTGTATAAAAACGGGGGTTCAAATTTGAACCCCCCTCCTGATAGCTGTGAACCCCTTAAACTTAAATTGAACCCACCTTAGAGGAAAAATCAAAAAGTATCAAGTCGAGGGTTTGAAATTTACTGTGACAGGACAGAGGTACTTCCGGTGAGATGTTCCTCTGTTGAGCCTTTACGGTTTCGTGATAATAGTGTGTATAAATTGTGTCGTTGCCATGAAATTGCCATGAAATTATCAAAAATCTGCAAATACCTCTTGACTACGCTACATCAATCATTTATAATACTAATGAGATTAGTATATAATGGATTTACATTAGGAGGGGTGTCATGCCAAGAACCGGAGTCAGTACAGAATCAATTGTAAAAGTCGCTGCCGAAATTGCGGACGAAAAGGGATTTGATGCTGTCACTTTGAAGGAAATCAGCGAGAAACTGAATATCCGTTCTCCTTCGCTGTATAATCACATTAGTGGCTTGCCGGAACTGAAAGAAAAAGTTTCTCATTATGCAATGAGCCTCCTGAAAGACTGTTTGGTGAGAGCTACTATGGGTCGCAGCAATATTGACGCGCTCAAAGAGATGGGGCGAGCCTATATCGGATTTGCCCGCGATCATACCGGGCTGTATGAAACCATGCAGTGGATGAACATTGCGGCAGATGTGCAAAGCGGATCACTTTTCTCCGATGTAGTGCGGCTTGTCTATGACATTGCCGGAGAATTTGGTGCAAGCGAACTGGAAGCATCGCACATCATACGGACAGTCAGGAGCTTGGCTCACGGCTTTGCCAGTGTGGAAAGCCATAAGGGGTTTTCCCATCCCTCCAGTGTGGAAAGTAGCTATGAATATGCTCTGGATATGTTTTTTGGGGGGATAAAAACGCAGCGGGAGCAAAACACGGATTAGAATCGTTAGCTGTGGCGATTACAGCGTTCGGCTGTAACGCAGGTCATTTATATAACATGAATCGAGGAAACTACTTTTATGGGGAAAAACAAGGATTTCAAATTTGATAAAAGAGCGTCATTGTATGATGAAGGCTTTGAGGGTAAGTTATCCGACAGGTTCTACAGATTGCTGTTAGGTCAAGTTGAATTACGGCAAGGTGAAACTGTCTTAGATGTAGGTTGTGGAACAGGCACTATTCTAAACAACTTGAATAAACTTTGTAAATTTGACGGATACGGAATTGATGTTGAGGAAAATATGATTTTAGAAGCTCAGAATAAATGTCCTAAAATGAACATATTTGTTTCAGATTGTGCAAAAACTCCTTTTGAGGATAGCAAATTTGATATTATAACTTCTTGTATGGCTTATCATCATTTTGCCGATAAAAAAGGTTTTGCAAAAGAAGCGTCGAGGATATTGAAGCCCGGCGGACATTTATATATTACTGACCCTCGATTCCCTTGGATTGTAAGGAAACCGTTAAATTTAGCTTTGCGGATCCACAAAATTGAAGGGTATTTTGGAACATCGGAAGAAATCAAAAAGGAATTTTCGGAATATGGGTTTGAGTTAATTGATTGTAATTCAGATATGTACGCGCAATGTATTAAGTTGCAGAAAGTATCTTAGAGTATAAGCACAACGCCGCGCGCGGCTTAAAACGGCTCCACGCCCTGATTAGAGGGATTATCTAAGCCGCAACATTGGTGTAAAATTGTTAGGTGCGGCGAGGGCGCGATGGTTCGGTGTGGTCGATATTTTATATACTGTGAACGACAGAAGTAGGACGGTGTTCTTGTGGTTGACTTAAAGATATTAGAAGGTTTGTCCTTTCAAGGAGCCGAACGATTTTTGATTGAATCAGGATATGCGCAAGGAGAAACTTTGCGTTTTGATAGCGATGAGTGTGATGTTATTATGGTTTATCCTTATCTCTTGCATGATAATAACGAAAACATTATTGATAAAATTGGACACGCTGAATATTGCATAATTGATTCTGACAACGAACTAAATGACTTTATGTGTAAATGGATAAGACTAAACTAAAGTTAGAGTATAAGTATTTAGCCGCTAAGCATGAAAATTTTCATGGCTGCATAGTTAGATAGATTATCTTCGCCTTAGTCTCCTGATGCGCAATGTAAGCGATAAGGCGTAGTAAATTTATTAGTTGTGAATAATTATTGGTAAGCAGTTGAGGTAGTAAATTTATTAAATCTTTCAGAAAACATAAACAGCCTCATTGCTTTGATGTGTGGAATTAGTTATCCTGTAAGTGAAAGAGAGGTGCTATTTATGCCAAATGAGCAGAACAAAGATTTTAATGCTATGCTGCAAAACAGCAAAGATATGCCGAAGATTCAGACAATAACCGATGAGCCGAGCATAAAAAGGTATGGCGGCAGTCGTATGTTTTTTGCCCCTCCGATTGAGTATGACAGAGTAATGAAAATTATTCCACAGGGAAAAATCATTACGGTAGGCGCAATAAGAGAATACTTTGCAAAAGCCAATAGTTCGGATTTTACCGACCCCATAACAGCGGGCATTTTCGTTTCGATTGCGGCGTGGGCAAGCGAGCAAAGAAGCAATGACAAAACTCCATACTGGCGAACACTGAAAGCTGACGGAGAATTAAATCCTAAATATCCGGGCGGGGTTGAGCGGCATAAGGAGCTTCTTGAAGGTGAAGGGCATACTATAATCCAGCGAGGCAGGACTAATATCAAGTACTACGTTAAGGATTATGAAACGAGGCTTTTTACATTAGTATAGAAATATGCAGTATTGCGTAGTTCGCCTTTATCTCCAAAGGCGAATGAAACGATAAGGCGTAGTAAAATTATTAGTTGTGCGTAACAGTAGGTTAGTGGTTAAGGTAGTAAATTTATATTTTATACGCTCAAATGTTTGAGGACGGTGGTTTTAATAATGGAGATACATTTTACACAAATTTATATACAAGCCGGGGTTTCTTTTCCGTTTAGTTGTGCGTTTCAGAAATTCATGGGAACAAAAGTGACAGGACTTGTAATACCTTCCCTAAAGTTTACCAAGGGGCATGGGGGAGATTATAGTTTAGAGTTTAATATTTCCGCGAAGTGGCAGTTGGCGGTAAATGAAATTGTGGGGCCGGCGAGATACAAGAAGGATAAAAGCGTTGAGTATTCAATATTTCTCCCGTATACGCCAATTATGCAACAATCAGAACCATATAGACGCGCATTATACCATATATTTGAAAGCGTTTATGAGGTTTTAGAAGGTTATGAGATTGACACTTCAAAACTGAAAGCGGAACAGGAAGAACTAATAACCGAAATTATACTTTCGCCGGAAATGTTTAGACATGATGAAAAATAGCCCATTATAAGCATAATACCACCCACGGCTCAAAATGGCTCTGCGTCTTGATTATCGGGAGTATCTAAGCTGCAACATTTGTGTAAATTCGTTAGGTGCGGCGAGGGCGTGACGGTTCGGTGTGGTCAATATTTTATATTAGGCATAGTCAAACAGGACTTAGAGGTGAGCGGACAATGGCAAATAACTACAATGCTGTAATTATAAATTTAAGCCAGATTGATACAAGTATCTTCAAGCAATTTGATATAATAAATATTCGGAAACGCTTTTTAGGTATTATAAAATTATATAAAATAACTGTACCTCAGGAAGCCGTACAAGAAACCGTGTCCAAAGTTCAGGCAAATATGAGTAGAAAGCTAAAAAAGGAATGGTATGCTACATTTTACAATTCAGAGAAAGCAATCATAGTATTCCGCGAAAAGAAGTTTGAATTGTCAACTAAAGAAATAACGCCTGTATATCAGCAAAAATTGGACACAACAAATGCTGATGACAAGAAACAATGGGACGAAATGATTAATTATGCAAAGTCATTAAATATACCCGATAGTCAATTGGATTTTTTACCGACTGATTTCAGAACTGAATACTATTGACAGATTTCAATTCATCGATAAAGAGTATAAGCAAAACGCCGCACATGGCTCAAACCCGCTCCGCACCCTGATTAAAGGGATAATCCAACCCGCAACATCGGTGTAAAATCGTTAGGTGCGGCGAGGGCGCGACGGTTCGGTGTGGTTGATATTTTATATTTTGAAAAGGAGAAAAAACGAAATGGAAAAAGGATTAGTGTGTCAAAGTTGCAGCATGCCAATAGACAAAGATGAAATTATTGGAACAAATGCTGATGGTAGTAAAAATAATGATTATTGCGTATATTGCTTTAAGGACGGAAAACTTACCGATAATATTACTACTTTAGAGGAATATACAGAATACAGTCTGCAATTTGCAGAACAAGCGGGTATGACTAAAGAGGAAATGAAAGAACACTGTAAAAAAGTTTTACCAACCTTAAAACGTTGGAAACAAAACTAAGAAAGGTGAGATACATTGAACTGGGAACCTTGGACAGGCTGTTACAAGATTAGCGATGGCTGTACCTACTGCTACTTTTATGGGCCGCACGCGAAACGTTATGGCCAAAACACCATACAAAAAACAGATAAATTCGATTGGCCTATAAAGACGAACGCAAAAGGTGAATATAACATAAAAGGAAACAAAATTCTCGCGACCTGTTTTGCAACGGATTTTTTTCTTCCCGAAGCAGATGAATGGCGTAAAGATATTTGGTCTATCATCAAGGAAAGGGCTGATATAGAATTTCTGATTTTAACAAAGCGGATAGATCGCTTTGTTGTATCGCTCCCCTCCGATTGGGGCGATGGTTATAATAATGTGAACATCGGATGTACAGTTGAAAATCAAGAAATTGCGGACTACCGTCTGTCGATGTTTTTATCCTATCCTATCAAGCGTCGCTTTGTTGCCTGTAGCCCGATTTTGGGACCAATTGACCTATCGAAGTATCTGTATGGGATTGAGCATGTCACCGTTTCGGGCGAATCCGGTCGAGAAGCCCGCGAATGTAACTACGATTGGGTTCTGGCTATTCGAGAGCAATGTGTGAATGCGGGGATTACCTTTTGGTTTAAGAGTACAGGGTCTTTCTTTAGGCAAGATCGTGTTGTGCAAAAGATCAATCCTTTCAAGCAGGGCAACCTCGCTAAAGAACTTGGAATCAGTATTATTGGCGATAAAAAACTGTTTTAAGTGGAACGCACCAAATAAGCATTTAGCCGTTAAACATGAAGGTTTTCACGGCTGTATAGTTAGATGGATTATCTTCGCAATAGCCTCAAAAAGCGCAATAAAGCGATAAGGCGTAGTAAAATTATTAGCTGTGCGTAACCGTAGGTTAGTGGTTAAAGTAGTAAATTTATATAATATGAGTAACAATACCACAAGGTTTCCTTGTGTTTTAATAGATATTTAAAATATGAAAGGATGTCATTAAATGAAAATAGTCTTTATACGCCAAAACAAACGGAGAGTGACTATACTTTAGCTCTCTGTAAATAAAGGAGAATATTATTATTACTTATAATGAAGTTATTGAAATCAGTCGAACTCATTTACTCCCGACAATATCGGAGCTATATGGGTTAGTCGGTTATGAAATTAACCTTATTCCCCCGCATGACGGAGGTCGTAATGTTATTTACACCTGCGAAAAAGACAATGCTATATCGAAAATAATCAGAATAGCTTTCTTGAAAGACAGAAATCGGGAAGATTTTCTCGCAGAAACCGAGTATATCAGGTATTTATACGAAAATGGCAGTAACGTTTCAAACGCAGTTAATTCCTGTAATGGGAATTTGGTAGAGGAAGTCGTTTATGATAACCGCACTTTCTATATCTGCGTGTTTGAAAAAGCCAAAGGGAAAATGCTCGTCGAGAACAATTATCGCTACCGTGAGGATGCTCCTCTTTCTGAGTATTTTTATAACTGCGGGAAGGTTTTGGGGAAAATGCACCAATTGTCAAAAGAATATGTTCTTGTAAACGGCTCTCGTCCCGTTCATCGGCGGTGCAACTTCTCCGATAAATTCAACGCCGAGTACATTGACAAGCTAATCCCCGATTCGCTATCCCTGCTTAAAGAAAAGCTATTCGGACTTCTTAAAACTTTGAGCGGACTTGATAAAGGGAATGAATTATACGGCATGATACATTTCGATTACAACGACGGGAACTACAATATTGACTTTGAAACAGGAGAAATCACCGTATACGATTTTGACAATTGCTGTTTCGGTTGGTATCTGTTCGACTTAGTGGGTGTTTGGATACAAGGCGTAGGTTGGGTTCAATTTGAACAAGATCCCATTAAACGCAAAGCGTTTATGGACAATTATTGGGGGACTGTTCTTGCGGGGTATCGTTCTGAAACCAATATTTCCGACAAAGCGCTTGAAAATTTTCAACTATTTATTCAAACAAACCTTATGGAGAACATAGTAGACAAGTTTGAGGTCGCGCAGAATAACGGCGAGGAGCCGGAGTACGACGAGGTAATGTTATATCTCGTGAAATGTTTGGAAGATGATATACCGTATAAGGGATTTTTCCACGATATTTATTCTTGTGAAGAACCTTTTGAATATGAAGTGCGGGATATTTAATCTTCATTGTCGTGTGGTTTGTGTACTCCGTATCGTTCGGTACGGAGTACCGTACAAATTAAGCCAGACTGTGTAAAAACAAAACTCAAATAGAAATATGCACAAATGTCATTTTTATAATAGTAAAAAATGCGTCTTACAATTCGACAGAAAACAGCGGATTATCAAAAGACGAGATATTTATATGGAAACCGATTATTGCGGGGGCAAGATTATCTGAAAATGTATCGTCTGAAAGGGCAGAACGGTTGATTGATATTGTCGAACAATACTGTCCAAAATAAGCACAACGCCGCGCACGGCTATAATCTCGATGTTTCGTCATTATTAGGATTAGGTACAGCGTAACAGCGTGGTAATTTCGTTAGCCGTGGCGATTGCTGCGGTCAGCGGTTACGAAGTCATTTATATAATCTACGGCAAACAAACATGTCATACTGTTGTCGTGTTTGTTGTGGTAGAATAGTAAAATAAAGAGAGCCAAAATCTAAAAATATTAGGAGAGTATAGTATTATGAAAAAGGATTTTTCTACAAGACCAGAAACGATTTCTGAACAATACTGCGAAGCTGTCGGTGGTTTTTCATGGTATGATTTTGTGACAGCCATGCCCTCGTTAGTATTCGTTGTCACAGGTTGGAAATCTAACGGAAAAGAAAACGCCTGCCTGCAATCTTGGTCGACTTTTGTAGGAGGCGGAACAGATGACTTTATCTGTATTATGAGCAAAGTCAATAAAGGCGGGCATATGTATCAATCACTAAAAGAAACCGGCGTTTGTGTGCTGAATTTCCCCTCAAATGATGTATATAGCCGTTGCGCAAAAACGATTGGTAATAATGAGTTTGAAACTGATGAAATTACCGCTGCCGGTCTAACGGCAGAAAGAGCTGTTACAGTTAATGCACCACGAATTAAAGAGTGTTTTCTTAATATCGAATGTGAGTTTTTATGGGAACATGAATTTTGCAAAGGGAGCCATGATATGACGGTTGCGCTCAAAGCCGTCAACATTTGCATGGATAGTGACCGCTATGACCAAAGCAAGCTCGGCAGATACGGAAAGACCGGATATTTGTATCAAATCGACCAGCCTACCAATCCGGAAACAGGAGAAGGACTAATATATGGTCCCGGAGGAACAGTAGTAGGAACGGGATTGGGTCCCGGAACAATAGAGCCAGGCGACCCCATTGAGTGGATTACAAAATAAGCACAACGCCGCGCACGGCTTAAAACGGCTCCACGCCCTGATTAGAGGGATTATCTAAGTCGCAACATTGGTGTAAAATCATTAGGTGCGGCGAGGGCGTGACGGTTCGGTGTGGTCGATATTTTATATTTGGTGGGGTGATAGATAATGAATAGTGTAGTTCAGAAAAATATAGATTCTGAAGAAAACACATTTATATTTTTGCTACACGAAAGAAGCATTTTTGATGAAGCTTTGTTTCAAGAATACATTGAAAATGTTGGTTTAGTAAACGTTGAAAATACCGAAAAAAAGCTGATAATAAGGGTCATCGAGATAAATGACTATATTATTCGCAATGCATTATATCACTTTTTGCCAGAAGATTTATTTGTTATGGAAAATTTTCCGCCCAATATGGGGAATTATATTGAACAGATACGTATTGAAAACGAACGCCTGCTTCGTATGTTATAAGCATTTAATCGTTAAGTATGAGAATTTTCATAACAGCGTAGTTAAAATGATTATCTTCGCAATAGTCTCCTGATGCGCAATGAAGCGATAAGGCGCAGTAAATTATTAGCTGTGTGTAACCGTAGGTTAGTGGAAAAGGTAGTAAATATATACTATATGCAATTATGAGGAGAGCTATTAAGACTGTATTACAGCAATTAACATCGGATGATGGAGACTTGAAGCGGAAAGGAGTGGATTTATCCATGAAAAGGAAAGTAGAAATTATCGGAGAACGCAAATTTATTTATTTTGGTGAATTTCCACAAAATCTTTTTGTAAATAAAGAGATAGAAGAAAATTTAAAACATAAAGGAGATGGGATTTATGAAATAAGGGGTAAAAATTATCGAAAATATACTCCTCAAAATATACATGATAAAAGCAGATTCGGTGACGGTTCTAGTATTCAAAGAGGAACACCATATTATTTTTTGCTAGAACCTCTAAAATGGGAAATCCTTTATGAAGAAGATTCAAGATTGTTATTATTTTGTGATAGCATAATATACAGCATGAGATATAGTGATTCACGTGTACATGTTAGACATATTAATAATGAGATTGTTTATAAAGGTAACTGGGAGTATAGCGAAATACGACATTGGTTGAATAATGAGTTTTATCAGAAAGCTTTTTCAGAAGAGCAAAGAAAAATGATAGTACCAACCTTAAACTGTAACGGCAAATCATCCTTTGTAGATAACGAATATACAAGGATTCAAAAAGATACTATCGATAATGTATTTATTTTTGGATTTGATGATTTGGTTAAAAAAGAGTATGGATTTTCAACAAGTCCAAAAACTTATTCAAAACGTTCTAGGATAGTAACTGATTATGGGCGCGCAACGGGTGCTTGGATATCACCAGATGGTTATGGATGGTATTGGTTACGGTCAGCGGTTAATTATGCAGGACGCGCAGGACGCTGTGCAAGTACAGGTACCTTTACGGAAAAAGGGGAAGGTACCTATACATATAAGGGAGGCGTGGTTCCTGTTATGTATGTAAGTAAAGATATAATAAAAGATGATTTAGATAACACTGTATTTGTTTCTTAATAATTAACATCTATACAGTTATAAGCATTTAACCGTTAAGCATGAAAGTTTTCATGACTGTGTAGTTAAAAAGTTTATCTTCTCCTTTGTCTCCAAAAGCGTAGTAAAATTATTAGTTGTGCGTAACCGTAGGTTAGTGGTTAAGGCAGTAAATTTATATTAGGCGGTGAAGTAAGTTTAAATGTGGAAATATGAAGCGGTTAATAATTGGGGTACCATCAGTTTACATGATTGCAGAATTACAGAAATAACCGAGATTGAAAAAGATATAGTTTTCGCTTTTTCAGATGGATATTGGATTATCGAAACCAATACCCAAAATCCTTATAAAAAGACTTTGGGGACTAATTCTTCATCATTAACCTTAACGAACGCAAAATGTGAAAAGGTTGAAATAGATAATAAAGCGATAACTTGGTCTGAATTTTGTTTAAAGGTCAATGTTGATAAATGGGAATTTGAATGTATCACCGAAAGCTATAGCAATAATAAATGCACATATGAAGGATGGATATGGTTCGACAATAAGCCATATCACTTAGATTGCTGCTTAGAATTTTCCATTGACAGAGTAATTTACAACTGGAATGAAATAATGGAAGATAGACCTTGGTAGTATACATATTATATATAAAGATTGCGTTGAAGAAAATAAGCACAACGCCGCGCACGGCTTAAAACGGCTCCACGCCCGGATTAGAGGGATTATCTAAGTCGCAACATTGGTGTAAAATCATTAGGTGCGGCGAGGGCGTGACGGTTCGGTGTGGTCGATATTTTATATTCTCAGTGATAAATCAATAAACATAATGGAGGGACATTCATGCAAAATTTTGGATACTCAATGTTGTGGTACTGGATTGGCTACATAACAGTAACAGTTGTCGGCATTCTCCATACGGTATTTAACATTTATGTGCTTCATATGAAACCTATGGACGCCAATTCGATGGGAGAAGGCTATGAAAAGACAAAACCTTTCCATCCTCTTTATAACATCATATTATTCCCGATTTGCGCTTATCTGTATTTGAACACGTTGTCCGCCCCAACAATAACCGACGCATTTATTACCGGCTTGATTTGGGCAGGAATTAGCATAGTCTTTGATTTGTTCGGTTGGGTAATTATCAAACATCCATGGAGTTTATCGTTTCGTGAATTTTATGTAGATTATCAACCGTGGATTTCCTTGATATATCTTGTAATTTTGATTTCTCCTTTGATTGCGTTTGGCATAAATGCGATTATTAAGTGAGTGGTTTAACTATACATCGCCTGAAAAATGAGAAGTTTTAGTCCATCATCATTCGCTTTAGTCTCCAAAAGCGCGGTTCGTAAAATCCATAAACACAATTAGTAAAATGTGTTGAGCGATAAATATAAAGATTGACATGAGATAAATAATATGATACAATACATACATTTAAATGTAAGAAGGAGGTGTTTATGTGCCAAGAAATAAGTACCCGGAGATAACACGAACACGCATTTTAGAGGCAGCTACAAAATTATTTTTAGAAAAAGGGTGGGAAGAAACCACAGTACAAGATATAGTTGATGAATTAAAAGACATAACAAGAGGTGCATTTTATTATCATTTTCAATCCAAGGATGATATTATTGACGCTGTAACTACGCAAATGTTTAGTGGCGGTTTCACATCATTGATTAAAGAAGGAGCTGCCCTAAATGTTAATGGCCTTGAAAAGCTCCGCTATCTTTTTCTTGCTTCATTTGGAAATGAGGAACAGCTTCAATTTGTAAGAATAGCACCATCTGTTTTGCGAAGTCCTATATCTATCGGTAAGCAAGTAAAGGAATGTATAAACTTAATCGCTCCACATATATGCAAATTAATTGAAGAAGGCAATCAAGACGGCTCCTTACAGGTGGTATATCCGAAACAAGCTTCGGAAACATTATTATTACTTTCAAACCTTTGGCTAAGTCCTATTACATTTACGGTGACGAAAGAAGAATACAGCAACAAAATACAGCACTTTAAGATTCTTTTTGAAGGAATAGGATTGCCGTTAATCAATGATGAAATTTTTAGTTCGTTTATAAAATACTATGATTACGTTGTAAATCAAGGGCAATAAAAGCTGCCTTCTCCATAAGGCAGTTAATTATTAAAGATATACATACATATAAATGTAGACAATGAATATAGGAGGTAATATCACAATGAATGAACCGGCAGTAAAAGTTAATGGGCTAACCAAAACCTTTCAAGGGCGGGAGGTTATTCACAACTGTTCAATGACAGTTGAAAAAGGCTCCATTTATGGCTTCTTAGGGAAAAATGGGGCTGGCAAAACGACAGTATTCAAAATCATAACAGGGCTTTTGTCCCCAACCGCAGGGGAAGTTATTGTATTAGGAATGAATGTCACACGACATAATACCGATATTTTATCCCGTATTGGAAGCTTGATTGAAACCCCCATTTTTTACGACCATCTTACCGCTACGGAAAATTTGGAAATACACCTGTCTTATATGAACAAGCCTAATTCAAATATTGACAGTACCCTTTCGTTGGTTGGATTGAACGGAACAGGCAATCAACCCGTAGGTGAATTTTCACTCGGTATGCGTCAACGGCTTGCCATTGCAAGAGCGGTCGTCCACGAACCTGAATTATTGATTTTAGATGAACCTGTTAATGGCCTTGACCCTATGGGTATTAGGGAAATGCGGGAGCTATTTATAGACCTCACGCAAAATAAGGGTATGACAATTCTTTTATCCAGTCATATCCTTTCGGAAATAGAACAGACTGCGGATATGGTGGGCGTGATTGTCGATGGTGTTGTTGTAAAAGAGGTATCATTGGCTGATGTAAAGCAATCTTCCCCGAATGGGCTTGAAAATTATTTTATAGAAATTGTAAATGGAGGACACGCAAATGCTTAAATTGATGAGATTAGAACTTCGCCGCAATTCATTAAAAACATATATTACCGCCGCACTTATTATTACGCTTATAATGGCAGGGCTTCTCTATCTGTTTGCTGTCTTACCTACGCTTGACGAAGCCGAGAAGGATATGGAAATGTTTATGAGCTATAGAAGTATTGTCACATTAACCTGTATGTTAAGCATGGTTTGCTTTTCGATTTTATCATCAGTTATGTATGCGAGATTTATTGTTGAGGAATATTGCAGTAAGAAAACAATTTTACTATTTTCTTATCCTGTTGCACGGAAAAAAATCTTCAATGCAAAGTTAGCTACTGTTTTTTGTTTTACAGTCGCAAGTATGTTATTAAGCAATGCTATAGTATTTGGTATTTTCTATATAACAGAAGCCATTTTTCCGATTTGCAAAGACATACTTACAATGCAAATTATCCTGCAAACGGTGGGACTAATCATAGTTTATTCCATTATGGCCGGTGCGCTTGCTCTATCATCACTATGGTTTGGTATGTTGAAAAAATCAACTCCGGCTACTATCGTTTCCGGCACAATTATAGTTTGTGTAATTTGCAATTTCTTGGCGGTAGGATTGAATGTTCCCGCCATTGCCATTGGATTTACCTTGTTAGGCTTAATTGTCGGTGTTTGCCTTTCTTTGGGAACATCTAAAAGTATTAAAATGATGGAGGTTTAGGGCATGACAGAGGATAAGTTTGAACAAGCAATCGAAAACTTCTTTAGTTGGTCATGGCAAACTGAATTGATTGTGTGCGGTATTTCCGCTTTTATACTAATCGTTGTGGGCTATTTACTTTTTAAGAAGAAAAAGAAAACGGCGGGGTGGATTTGCTTAGGTTCAGGTTTTTTTGTTTTGGTTACAGATATATTTAGACTTTTTATGAAACTGCTATTCACATAGAAAGGAAGATAATTGATGAAGCGAGCAATTTCAGAGCATAAAGGCTTTTTAATTATCCTCGCTATTCTTAGTATAGTGGTGGCATTATGCAAACTGCCTATGATATTGAAAACCGGCTTTTGAGTGTGGCTGGGCTGACGCTGTTGACCATAACACACAATCTTGAAAAAGAACTTTTGTCTAAATACGACCAAATCCTATTTATGGAACATGGAACAGTAACCCAATGTGGTACGTTTGATGAATTACTGGAACAGGACGGAGGATTTAGCAACTTTTATACTTTACAGGTCTAATGGGGGTGATTGTCTCCTTTTACGCCTTAAGGCGATAAGGCGCAGTAAAATTATTAGCTGTGCGTAACCGTAGGTTAGTGGATAAGATAGTAAATTTATATACTGTGAGAAATGTAAGAAAGTGAGCTAAGTTGAGAAAAATAATACTTTATTGTTTTGCGGGTATATTTTTAGTTGGTGGCATTTTGGGTATTGTTAAAGGGTTGTTCCCTGACATGTATTGGTTGAATTTCCGTGAACTTTTGGGTGGAGGTTCTACTTTTGAGATAGGAGAAACACCAGTGTATGCTCGTATCTATGGAGTAGCAATGGCATTACTTGAAATAATTTCGGCTATTTGCCTTTTTATACAAAAGAAGAATCTACTACTTCTTGTAGCTGTAATCATCATTATTAACATGTTTGGATGTATTGTGGCGGTTTTTATCGGAGATTTATTTGCAGTATTTAGTCTGCTCTTGCGTTTCATCCCTTTATACTTCGTAATTAAATCTTACCGTTTAGAAAAACATATACTAGACTGAATAGTATAAGCATTTTACCGTTAAGCATGAAGGTTTTCATGTCTGCCTAGTTTGAAAGATTATCTTCGCCTTAGTCTCCAAAGGCGAATAGAACGATAAATTGCATGATAACGACCACATATAATGTTGTTATAAATGAGGTGATAAAAATAGAAGAACATATAGTCGCAGATGACTGGCTATTATGCCCTGTCTGTAAAAATAAAACCCGTATAAGGTTGCGGCAGGATACAACACTTATAAATTTCCCTTTGTTCTGCCCTAAGTGTAAACAAGAAACCTTAGTGAATGTCCAACAACTAAATATGTCTATTATCAAAGAGCCAGACGCACAGACGCAGAGCCGATAATTTGTGAGAACAATCACAATTATCGGCTCTGCGTCTCTTTACAGGGTAAGATTGATATATGTACCCGGCAAATCCAACAGAAGGAGGCGGCATTTTGCAATGTTGCTCAATTCAGAGTTATTCGAATATGCCGCCCATGTGCATTCGCATCAAAATCGGACAGGCATTGGACGGCCCCCATTTATAAAAATAAAAGCCGCCGTTTTCATGTAGGAAATAAGCTGACAGCGGTGGTGTATATAGAGTCGTAGAAATACGGCTCGTTGCGCTCCTTATTAACGGCGGCACCGTGGAGGTGGCCGCCATGCGCCGTTTGTACGGACAACATGAAAGCGCACAATATTACATAATAAAACGCAAAGCGCGGAGTTTGACCATAAGGTTAGGTTCCGCGCTTTTTTTGTTGCGAAATTCCTCATATTCTGCTGAAATAACGCACTATCATGCGAGGGCTCCACCCATTCCCCTTTCTTTGAAATTTCGAGGAAAGGAGGAAGAACGGTGAGCAAGGATAGATTTATTCGAATCAACGGTATAGATGTACCTGTTTCCGAGGATGTATATTTCGCTTACAAGCGTCCGGCATGGGCTGAACGCAAACGCAGAGAAGTCCGTGCGGAAAAGGAACGGTCGCTCGAGGTGTTCATGGATGACGGCTTCGACATTCCATCCGATCAGGCGCTTGTCGACGAGATTGTGGCGGACAAGCTCTTGCTGGACGAGCTATATGCGGCGCTGGGTGAGTTAACAGATGACGAGCGGAGCCTCATTGATGCGCTGTATTTTGATGAGAAGTCAGAACGCAACATGGCTAAAGAAGCCGGTGTTTCGCAACCGGCTATTCACAAACGCCTCAATCGAATTCTTGAGAAGTTGAAAAAACTTCTCACTTAGAGGTTATCACCTGCCCCCTTACTTTCCTTTGGATAGTGAGGGGGTTTTTCTTTCCCTCGTAGGTGCGGAAATGGGAGGTGATGATTTTGATTAATGAAAACTCCCGCGCTGCCTTATCCCAAGGACAGGGCGCGGAAACCGCCGAGGAGATTATCGGCGTACTTACCGCCATCAGCGTGGTGTCGAAGCGCATGGCGAGAAAGCTGGCTCTGCTGGAACAGCGGTCGGCAGAGAAAGAAGGTGTCAAACCAAATGCAAAAACAGCAGTATCCGCTGATGCCGATTAAGGCTACGCCGTATAAGCACCAGCGTGAGGCGTTCGCCCTCGCCTGCAGACTGTTCGGCTTGGATGGCGGCGATGCGCTCAGTCAAGGCGTGGCTTACCTGATGGAGATGGGTACCGGAAAAACAATCACCAGCGTTGCCGTCACCGGTACATTGTATCTGAACGGCAGAATCCGCAGGGTTTTGGTGGTCGCTCCGCTCTCCATCGTCGGCGTGTGGGATGAGGAATTCGCCAAGTTCGCGGACTTCGATTATACCCTCGCCGTTCTGAACGGCACCGGCGCAAAGAAAGCCGACACGCTCCGGCATATGCGGGGAGCCTCCCTGCAGGTGGCCGTGGTGAATTATGAATCGGCATGGCGGTTGGAAAAGGAAATCCTCGCATGGCGGCCGGACTTGGTGATATGCGATGAAGGCCACAAGATAAAAACCCACAATATCGCCGCATCCAAGGCCATGCACCGGATCGGCGCGAAGGCGGCATACCGTCTGCTGCTTACCGGAACGGTTATCACCAACAAAGCCATCGACGTGTTCAGCCAGTACAAGTTCCTCAATCCGGCAATCTTTGGTCAGAGCTTTTATGTGTTCCGAAACCGCTACTTCGACATGGTTGGCTACGGCAATCACACTCCAGTGATGAAACGCTCCATGGAGCGGGATTTGATGAAGCGGCTCCATAGCATCGCTTTTCGTGCGACCAAGGCCGAGTGCCTCGATCTGCCGGAAACCACCGATATCGTGCGTTATGTGGAACTGGAAGCCGCCGCCGCAAAGGTGTACCGCGATTTGGTGAAGGACTCCTACGCCGAACTCGGCCAGAGCGAAGTCACGGTGACCAACATCCTCACCCGGCTCCTCCGGCTGTCGCAGCTCACGGGCGGCTTCATTGGCGATGACGAGGGCAACACACCGCAGCGAATCAGCACGGCGAAACAATCCGCTCTTGAGGACATTATCGACGAGGTTCTTCAGGAAGGCAAGAAACTGGTGATTATCGCCCGGTTTGTAGCGGAAATAAAAGCCATCTGCAAACTGATGGAAAAGGACGACATCGGATATTCCTGCATCATGGGCGGCGTGAAAGACCGCGAGGAACAGGTGTCGGCGTTCCAAAAGAATCCGGATATACAGGTCTTTGTCGGGCAGATCGCCACGGCAGGACTTGGTATCACGCTCACCGCCGCGTCTACGCTGGTGTTCTATTCGCTGGATTACAGCATGAGCAATTTCGAGCAGGCCAAAGCGCGCATCCACCGCGTCGGGCAGAAGGAAAACTGCACCTACATTTACCTGACAGCCAGAGGCACGGTGGACGAAAAGGTTCTGCAAGCATTACAAGGCAAGGCTGACTTGGCGCGGACGCTGGTAGACGATTACCGGCGCGGTAATAACCCATTTAAGTGAAAAACGAGGTGAAAGCAATGAGGAAAATCAAATGCAAGGTGTGCCGCACCCGCTTCGCGGGGAGCAAGGAAACAAAGTATCTCTCAATGGAAAAGACCGCCGTTATATCGGCGCTGACCACTCCGGCGAAGGCGTTTGAATGCTTCGACTGCCCCAAGTGCGGCTGTCAGAACGCGGTCAACGTCCGGATGGCGGCGGCTACGGAATCAGACAAGGAGGAAACCGATGGACAGTGAAAAGATGTTTGAACTTGCGGAGCGGCTGAAAAGCCTCCGTGATCAAAAGCAGGAAACAGATCGGCTATTAAAACAAATCAACGAGCAAATCGACGATACCGACTACAAACTTTCGGAGCTCATGGCCGAGAGCGAAACGCAGAATTTTACACGCTCCGGCACCATGTTCTACCTGACCACCAAGACCCGTGCGTCAGCAGTAGCGGGCATCAGGGAAGAACTGCACTCCGCGCTGAAGGCGCAGGGCTTTGGTGAATTGGTGTACGAGACGGTCAACGCCAACAGCCTCTCCTCTTTCGTTAAAGAGCAGATTGAGGAAAACGGCGACGCTCTCCCCGACTGGCTCATCGGGCTGGTCAATGTGTTTGACAAGACTTCGGTCGGAGTCAAGAAAGCTTCAAAATAACAAATTTAATGGAGGTTACGATTATGGCAAAGAAAAAAGAAACGGCTACCCACACACAGGGATTGCTCACGGCGCAGGAAAACACTGCAGTCGCTATCAGCGGCTACACAGGACTGGCGAACGTGGACATGGCCACGATGATGGCCGAGGAACTGGACGGCTTGGACGCCGGATTCGAGCGGATCAAGATTCCGTCAGCAGGAAGCACGGTTTTCGAGGTACCTGCCACAGAGGCTCTCTGCGGCGAAGATCCCAACGAACCGGAGGCGGTCAAGGAATTTTCGGCGGTCATACTGTTCCATCACCCGCTGTTTGCCTATTACAAAAGCAAGTACACAGGCGGCAATAATCCTCCGGACTGCGGCAGCTTCGACGGCGTGACTGGTGAGGGCGATCCCGGCGGCGACTGCAAGTCATGCCGGTACAATCAATTCGGCACCGGCGAAAACGGCAGCAAGGCGTGTAAAAACCGCCGTAGGATTTTCGTTCTGCGCGAAGGAGAGATATTCCCACTCCTGCTCTCCCTGCCGACCGGCAGCCTGAAGGAACTGACACGATATCTCAAACGACTGCTGTCCAAAGGCAGAAAGTCCAACAGCGTAGTCACACGCTTTTCACTGAAGAAGGCAACGAACAGCGGCGGTCTCGCCTATTCACAGGCGCAGTTCGCGGTTGACCGCGTTCTCACGCCGGAGGAACACGCTCTCGTTGAGCGGATGACGGAACAGGTCAAGGCGTACAGCAAACAGGTGTCTTTCGATTATGATAACGCAATTGATGCGGATATGGAGGATATCAATGTCGATCCGGAGACCGGCGAGATTATTGAGCCGCTTCACAAAGGAGGCGTGTAAATTGTGCAGGCGCTTACAAATAAACAGCGGGATTTTGCCGAGGAACATCACACGCTGATTTACGGCTTCCTTCATGAGTTCCGGCTGCCCTGCGAGGAATGGTACGGTGTGGCGGCAATTGGCTACTGCAAGGCAGTGTCCCGGTATGAGCCGGAACAGGGATGGTCGTTTACCACATTCGCATACCGCGTCATGCTGAACGATGTACGGATGGAAATGAGGAAAGCGAGGGCGCATAAAAGGCGCGCCCTCATCCTCTCCCTCCAAAGTGAACTATGCGATGGGTTCACGCTTGAGGATACCTTGGGCTACGAACAACACTTTATAGATGACGAGCCGCAGACCGCTGCTAAAGACTTTATATACTCCATGAATCCGGAGCAGCGGTTCATCCTCTCGCTTTTGGCGGACGGAACGGCGCAGGGCGAAATCGCAAAGGAAATGGGCGTTACAAGAGGATGTGTAACAAATCAAGTAAAAGCAATCAGGGAGAAATTCGACAGCGAATTCCCCTGTAGGAAGGAGACCGCTTATGTATAAATGCGTTACAACGCTTAAAGAAATACAGCAATATCTCGATGGCGTGGGAATTGTGTCGTTCGACTTTGAGACCGCTCCGGATGAACTTTACCGCGACGAGGAACGCGCGGCGCTTGACGCTCATAAGTCTCACATCGTGGGAATCAGCTTCTCGGTGGCAGAGGGCAGTGCCATATATGTGCCTATTGCGCACAAGCTCGGCAAGAACGCTGCTCCGCTCACGGAAATATGGGCGCGGCTGGCGGAGCAATTTTTTACTAACTCGGGGATTATCAAAGTAGCGCACAACCTGAATTTCGAGACAATGTTCCTGTACGCCCGGGGCATCGTTCCGCAGTTACCTGTCTACGACACTATTGCGGCGGCGCAGATGACGCTTAAGAGCAACACCGCGTTTAGGACGCTTGGGGACAGTGGCTTGAAAACCCTTGTGCCGGAACTACTGGATGCGGAGCTTCCGAGCTTCGCTGACGTGACCGCTGGGCGCGCCTTTGATGAACTCAATCCGCAGGACACCGAAACGGTGCGCTATGCCTGTGCCGACAGCGATTATACTCTACGGCTGTACCATTTATTTAATGGCTGGTTCGACCGCTATCTTCCGAAGCATCGCTTCATCGTGGAGCAGATCGAATCGCCCACGGCGGTGTATGTCGGCATGATGAAATATAACGGTCTGCTGGCAGATGAAACATTGATGCGTGAAAAACAGGCTGAAGCTGAAAATATGCTGGTGCGGCTTCGGGAGGATATCGCGTTCATCACCGGTGATGTAAACATTGGCGCGAACGCCAGCACCGCCGCTTTCAAGAAATATCTGTACGATGATTTAAAGCTGCCGGTGTTTAAGGTGACGGCGAAATATCAGGAAGCGATGGACGATGAAGCGATGGTGTTGCTCTCCGAGTGGTGTGAGGAGAAGCGACCGGATTTAGTGCCGTTGTTCAAGCTGGTGCAAGACTACCGGCGTTGGGGCAAAATCAAGTCCACCTATATTGACGGCTATATGCAGCATATAAACAACGCCACCGGCAGGATACATCCGGATTTGTTTCCGCTTGGTACAGAGACTGGACGTTTTGCGGCGCGAAAGCCGAACCTTCAAAATATGCCGAGGGCTGGCGGCGACGATACCGGAGTGCGTAACTTCTTTATTGCTCCGGTGGGCAATGTTCTGCTCTCGCTGGACTTTTCGCAGATAGAACTACGCGTTGGCGCGTTCTATTGCCGCGATGACAAGATGCTGGAAACCTACCGCACCGGCGGCGATATCCACGCACAGACCACCTCGGTTATATATCACATCCCATTCGAGCAGGCGGTCAACAAGGATGCTCCGGATTATAAGGAACGCCGCACCATCGCCAAGAACTGCAATTTTGGTACGTTCTTCGGCCTGTTCCCCAAAGGGCTGCAGAAGACGCTGAAGTTCAAGGCGGGGCTGAACACGCCGCTCTCGGAGTGTGAAAATATCATCGCCAACCTCAAGGCTGGTTATCCGGCGCTGACCCGATGGCAGGAGGAAACGAAGGAGCGGGCGGGCTTCCGGCGGTATACCGAAACGTGGCTCGGCAGGCGGCGGTATCTGCCGAACATCGCCTCTCAGGATTGGGGCAAGAAGTCCTTTGCCGAGCGGTGCGCGCTGAACACGCCGATTCAAGGCACGGCGGCCGATATTTTGAAACTGGCGCTCGGCAGGATTATCGCCGGACTTCCGGACCGCTTATGGCTTCGCCCTCTCCTTCAGATTCACGATGAGTTGGTGTTTGAACTGCCGGAGGATAAAGTGCCGGAGGCTGTGGCTTTTATCAAAGCGTGTATGGATGAACAGCCGTTTCTTGAATTCGACGTACCGATTGTAGCAGAGGCGGCGGTCGGCATCAGCTTTGGAAAAATGAAAGAATTGGAGGATTAATCACATGAAAACAGGCAGAACATTACAGGATTTGGCGGTGGAGCTTGACCGCCAAGCGGCGGCAAAGCGCGACTTTGTCGTGACGTCGGACGCAATGCAAATGGAGGACAGCGCGGAGCTTTTCAGCCTGCACCGTCCGTTAGAAAGCGGCATGACGGAGGTTACGCCGTTTAATATGAGCGACCTATTCCATCGGCAAATGGGCGCGTCGCTGGGCATCCCGGCGAAATATTACGACAAGATGCGTTCGGATTATCCAGAACTGTTGACGCAAAACGTCAACGGCTGGTTCGGGCATGAGCAGTCCAAGCACACCATCCGGACGCTTGACGGCACGGCGAGGGCATTCCTCTCCGACCGCTACCGCCGCATTGATAATTATGACATCGCCAAGGCGGCACTACCCGTCATCGGGGAAATGGAAGGCGCAAAGGTGGAAAGCTGTGAGGTTACGGAAAACCGGATGTACCTCAAGGTGGTTAATCCGCGCTTGGAGGCAGAGGTCAGTAAAGGTGACATTGTACAGGCGGGTATTATGATTTCAAATTCCGAGGTCGGTCTCGGCAGCGTTTCCGTCATGCCGCTGGTCTACCGGCTGGTGTGTCTCAACGGCATGATTGTAAACGACCTCGGTCAGCGGAAATATCACATCGGGCGGGAAAACGCGGAAGCGTGGGAATTGTTCAGCGATGAGACGCTCCAAGCGGACGATGCCGCTTTTATGTTGAAATTGGCCGACATCGTCCGAACGGCTGTGGACGAGGCTCGATTCGGCATGGTTGTAGATAAGCTGCGTGAAGCCGCCGCAGTGCAAATCACTGCGCATATTCCGCAGGTGGTGGAACTTACCTCGCGGCAGTATGGTTTCAGCAAAACCGAAGAAACCGATATTCTGCAATACCTCATCACGGGCGGCGACCTCTCGCTTTATGGGCTGTCAAGCGCCGTCACACGGGCTTCACAGGACGTTCCGGATTATGACCGCGCCACTGCTCTTGAAAGCGCCGGATGGCAGATTGTCACCATGCCGCGCGAGGTGTGGTCGGTCATCAACGAGGGGTGAGCGCATGGGTGTAAGTAAATTGAACAGTGAAGGTTACTACGATCCGACCGCCTATGAAGCATTAACAGCGGTTGACAAGGAAGCAAAAAAGAAACCCTATCGTCCGCTTGTATTTATCTGCTCCCCGCTTGCGGGAGATTTAGAGGGGAATATACAAAACGCACGGCGGTACTCAAGGTATGCGGTGGAGCAAGGCGCGATCCCCTTCGCGCCCCATCTCCTATATCCGCAATTCATGGACGATGCTGACAGGACGCAGCGTGAACTTGGTATATTCTTCGGTCTGGTGCTGATGGGCAAATGTGACCAGATGTGGGTGTTCGGCGGCATACTGTCCCACGGTATGAAGCTGGAAGTTATAAAAGCGCAAAAGCGTGGACTGCCGATTAAATTCTTTAACGACAGATGTGAGGAGGTGCCGCCCTATGCCTAATTTCAAGGCACTGGATATACCGATTGAGGAATTTTTGCGGCCGTTTTTCGACGCGGGCGAAACAGTATGTCTGCGTGTGTTTGACGACCGCAAGACCGGCACTTTTAAAGGGTTAAAGCTGGAATCAGAAGCGGGAAAAATCGCCGCTATGGTTGACACTCTCAAAAAGCATAATGCTCAGAATCGCGGCATCTATTTTGTCATCAATTACGGCGGCCATGAGGATGTTGATATTACTCGCATCAACGCCCAGTTCGTGGAGTGCGACAGTTTAAGCATTGATGAGCAGCTTACGCAGATTGAGGCGTTTCCTCTCCCTCCGTCGCTTATCGTAAAAACACAGAAATCATTGCACTGCTACTGGCTGATGAAGGATGCGAAGGTCGAGAGTTTCCGGCACATTCAAAAGCGGCTGGTGGCGCAGTTTAACGGCGATTCGGCCTGCGCCAACGAGAGCCGTGTGTTTCGCTTACCCGGGTTTTATCACTGCAAGGGCGAACCGGTCATGGTGGAGTGCGTCAAGTTCAGTCCGGAACTGCGGTACACACAGGCAGAACTCGAAGCGGTGTTGCCGGAGGTTCCCGATGAGCCGGTGGTCAAGGCTCCCGCGCCCAAGGGAACACGGAAAGGATTAACGTTGGTCGGCAAGCGGTGTCTTTTTATGCAGCACTGCAAGGATAACGCAAAGACTCTGTCAGAGCATGACTGGTACGCAATGATAACGAACCTCGCCGTGTTCGAGGGCGGCGACCGCGCCATACATGCGCTCTCGAAAGGGTATCCGAAATATAAGCACAAGGAAACCGAGGACAAAATCGCCCATTTCCTCGAATCCGGCACCAAGCCTATGACCTGCTGGACGATTGCCGAAAAGGGCTTTGTGTGTCCGAAACTGGAGGATAAGTCCTGTGACTGCAAAGCTCCGGCGGCGCTGTGCTATAAGGCACTGACGGTGGAGGAACTACGGGAATTTTTGAACGTATGTGAAATCAAGGGCGCGACGATTGACAATGTTCAAATGGCGAAGGAGTTTGTGGCTGATTATCTCTACAATATCGAGCCAGTCATTGGCGAAACTTTTATCAACTACGAAATAAAAGTCTATTTCCGTTTCAAGACCGGCGATTTGCGGCCGCTTCTCGCTTTGCACAGGGAGATTTACAAAAAGTACGCTGAAAGCAGAGAAACCCGCCGTGAAACGGAGGGTGCGGAGCTTCCCGACTGGTATGAGCCGACCGAGCGCGGCGGCTTGCGCTTCCTGCCCGGTCTGCTGGCAAATCACATGGCGAAAAACGTGGACGCTTTCTACGGCGCAGGAAGCTACTTCTTTTATCAGAGCGGCGTGTATAACGCACAGGAGGACTTGGCGGCGCAGGCGAAGGTGCGTGAGTTCCTTATTCCCCGCTATTCGACCATGAATGCTATTACTGACAGCGTCGGCCAGTGGAGGATGCAAATCCGGAAGGCCGTGCGAGAAATCAACTGCAATCCATTCATCGTCAATGTGAAGAACGGGCTGTATAACGTGCTTGACGGCAGCTTCAAGCCGCACACACCGGAGTATTATTCGACAGTGCAGATTAACGCGACCTATGACCCAACGGCGAAATGTCCGCAGTTCCTTAAGTTTTTGAACGGCATCCTGCATGACGAGGAGGTTTATCTGCTTCAGGAGATTTTCGGATATTTGATGATTCCGGTAAACAAGGCGCAGAAGTCGTTTGTGTTCGTCGGCGCGCCGAATGCCGGAAAATCAACGTTGCTGTCCATAGCGCAGGAAATACTGCTCGGCAGCGAAAACGTGTCCAATATTCCGTGGCAGTCGCTCGGTGACCGGTTTAACAAGGCGGAGCTATTCGGCAAGCTGGCTAATATATTTGCCGACCTTCCCTCGAAAGCGATTGATGATGGCGGGATGTTCAAAAGTCTCACAGGCGAGGATTATGTTACCGCCGAGCGGAAGAACAAAGACCCATTCAGCTTCCGGCCGTATGCACGGTTGCTGTTTTCCTGTAACGAGATTCCGAAGAACTACAGCGACCGTTCGGACGGCTTCTACCGCAGGCTGATTATTATACGCTTCGACCGTTCCGTCCCGAGCAATAAGCGAGATCCGAACCTCCGTGAGAAGCTGTCGGTGGAACGTGACGGCATATTCATGTGGGCGCTTGAGGGGCTTCGGCGGCTCATCGACAACAAATATCTGTTTACCGAGACTGACAAGACGAGGCTCGAACTGCAACGCTACAAGGTGGAAAGCAACAGCGCATTGATGTTCTTGGAGGAATGCTGTGAGGTCAAGGACGGCGCGGAATGTGTACGTGAGCAGTTATTTGAGCGTTACCGTGATTATTGCATCAAAAACGGCCTGAAACCGCTCTCGCAGACCAATTTCAACCGTGACGTGGAAACGGCGGATGAAAGAATAAAGCGCGCCGTCGATAAAGTCGGGAAACGGCGTACTTGGCGTGGTCTGCGCCTGTGCGACTGATTCTTTGACGGCTTTGACGGGTTTTTTCTATTCCTTGCGCATATAGTCCAGAGTGGTGATATAGGTGCTTAAAAAAAGAAAAATATATAAGGTGTGTGGATTACTTGTCAAACCCGTCAAATTGCGAGGTATATTATGACTGAGAAAGACATCGTGACCGCAATCATGCGGTATCTAAAGACTGTACCCATGTGCTTTGCTTGGAAAGAGCATGGCGGCATGTACGGTACAGCCGGTCTGCCGGACATCATCTGCTGCATCGGCGGCAGGTTCGTAGCGTTTGAAGTGAAAACGCCGTCCGGCAAACTGACGAAGCTACAGGAAATAACGATTCAGAAAATTAAAGCTGCGAAGGGCGAAGCCTGCAAGGTCACCAGTGTCGAGGATGTGAAGTCCATTCTTGAAACCTTGGAGGTACCCGCTTATGAAAATAGCTTGGATATATTTAGACAAAAAGACAGCCGCGATTGACGCACTGAAGGATTACGCCAGTATGGAATACATCGTCAACAATTGCCCGGACGATCTGCAAGAGGTACGGGAATGGATGACTGCGGTTCCGTCACCAAACCTTACCGGTCTGCCGAAACAAAAGAACCCGCACTCCGGCGAAGCGAGGCTGGCGGCTTCGCTTGATGAGATAGACGTTCTCAAGGAACGCTACCGCCGCGCTTTGGAGTACATGGAGTGGTTCCGTCCGGCGTGGGATGCGCTGACCGATGAAGAGCAGCTTATTCTTTCAGAGTTCTTCTTGCGGGAGGATATCAGCAAGACCGAAGCCATCTTAAATCTTGGAGAGCAATTCCATCTTGAACGGGCGCAAGTGTACAGGAGGAAAGATAAAGCTCTCGACCGTTTGGCATTGCTGCTTTACGGAAAATGAAATGAGATTTTTATGAGACGCTTTTTGCTTTTATCCGTGCTATACTGGTAACATCAAAATTGTGCAAAAGCCAAGAAGCCTTTGGAGCAGCCCGCTCCGAGGGCTTTTTGTTTGCCCGGGAGGTGTAGTTTATGCCAAAGAAACCAAAACGTCCGTGTAGCTATCCCGGTTGTCCAGCGCTGACAGACGGACGGTACTGCGAACCGCATCAGAAGCTGGCTGACCAGCAGTATGAAAAATATGACCGCAACCCTGCCACACGCAAACGCTATGGCAGAACGTGGAAGCGTATCCGTGACCGGTATATTGCGGCTCACCCTTTGTGTGAGGAATGTGCCAAAGCCGACAAGCTGACGCCCGCCGAGGAAGTCCACCATATCATACCGCTCTCCAAAGGCGGCACCCACGCCGAAGGAAACCTCATGAGCTTGTGTACTTCCTGTCACTCGGAGATTACCGCTCGGGAAGGCGGCCGTTGGCAGAGAAAATAATTTTTCTTCAGACCGGAGGGGCGGTAAAAATCTCTACAGCTTTCACTCCGTGCAACGGGCGTGGGGTATCGCGTAAAAATTCGCGGTTTCAAACGGGGTATATGCCCCGCTTTTCATTTTCGCCGGATTGGAGGTGGTGTGTATGGCGAAGGACGGCACTAACAGAGGTGGTGCGCGTGTAGGTTCGGGGCAAAAGAAAAAGCCGCTCCACGATAAAATTCTCGAAGGCAACCCGGGCAAGCGGCCGCTGACGGTTGTGGAGTTCGACGACACGGCTGACCTCAACGGTCAGACCATGCCGCCGCCTCGGGAATTTCTGAAAACAGCACAGAAAAGCGGCAAGCAGACGCTGGCTGTAGAAATATACGAGTCCACATGGAACTGGCTCAACGAACGCCGGTGCGCTCACCTGATTCCGGCGCAGCTTTTGGAGCAGTACGCACAAAGTGTGTCGCGCTGGATTCAATGCGAGGAATGTATAACCGAGTTCGGTTTCCTCGCCAAGCATCCGACCACTGGAAACGCCATTCCCTCGCCTTATGTGGCGATGAGCCAGTCATTCATGAAGCAGGCAAATAACCTGTGGTTCCAGATATATCAGGTGGTCAAAGAAAACAATGCCGCCGATTATAAAGGCTCTACGCCGCACGATGACGCGATGGAGCGGCTGCTTTCGGCACGGAGGGGAGGCTAAAAATTATTTATAACTCACATATCCGAATTGGTATTGACTGTTATTAATAACTTGTTGTAAATCCATACCCGAGGAAGTGATTTGGAATAATTTTGCGGTAAGCTGTGTTTCGGGTTGTAAATTTTCGATTTTTATCCAGATACGCGCTTTTTCACCATGCCATAAGGTTGGATAATCGTTTGTCTGTAAGGGTTTTGGTTCTGTAAACGATTGTATTTCCATAACATCAGCTTTGTATGCTATATCATTTTTTCCACCGGCACTTACTCCGATACCAAATAGTATTGTAACTTTTTTCCCAAGCTTTATTGCTTTGTTGTATGATTCGACACGCTTCGGAGACATTCCGTAATAAAGAGCTTGAGTTGAAAACCACGTATAGCCTCTGATTGCTTGATCAGAAATATATGCCTGCATGGTTTCATTGCCGTTGTATTTGTTTCCTTGATTGTCGGTTGAAAAGGCAAGCTTCATAAAAATGAAAAGCTCATTCTCCCCGTTGACTTCATCCGAATCCCTGTCAGCCAGCATTTGTCTGACAGATTCAATTTCAAGGTATTTGCGTTTTAATTCCATATAAAGTTCTTCATCTTTTGCGAGCATGTACATTTCCAACATGTCATTGAGAGCAACTGTTTTTGTAAGACCGCGGCGTTCAACAAACTCATCAAACATTTGTTGAACGGTTTCATGTGCATTAATTGTCATGTAATTTTTGCGTGGCATAGGATATACCTCCATAAATTAAATTTGTACTACCGTTCCGATAGACTAAATATAGTGTACTACCATGCCAATAGAATATCAATAGTTTTCAAAAAATTTTTTGAGGTGCAAATTATGAATATACAGAAAATCAAAGCGGAACTGCTTAATCCCGCTGTGTACAATCCGCGCAAAGACCTGAAACCCGGTGATAAGGAGTATGAAAAGCTCAAACGCTCCATTGCCGAGTTCGGGTATGTGGAGCCTGTTATTTGGAACAAGACCACCGGCAACGTGGTCGGCGGCCACCAGCGGCTTAAGGTGCTGGTGAATTTGGGACAGACGGAAATCGATTGTGTGGTTGTGGAACTTGATGCACAGAAAGAAAAGGCGCTCAATGTGGCGCTTAACAAGATACAGGGTGATTGGGATGAAACCAAGCTGGCTGAACTCATGGCTGACTTGGACGCCGGTGCTTTTGATGTGTCACTGACCGGATTCGATGCCGGAGAGGTGGACGCTCTGCTTAATAAATTTTATTCCAAAGAGGCTATGCAGGATGAATTTGACATCGACAAGGAAAAAGCGGAGGTCGAAAAAAAGGGTACGGTTACACAGCACGGCGACATTTGGCAGCTTGGCAACCACCGTCTGATGTGCGGTGATTCGACCAGTGCCGAGGATTTCCTCAAGCTGATGGACGACGGGAACCTCGCTGGCAGCGCCCACGCTCAGATGTGTATTACCTCGCCGCCCTATGGCGTAGGCAAGGAATACGAAAAAGCCGGAATCGAGCCATGGTTTGAAACCATGAAACCGGCAATCAAAAATATTTGCAAACATGCCGATATCGTTTGCTGGCAGATGATTGACCTCTACTGCACCGGTTCACAGTTTATAGAGCCGACTGGCTTTTATTCTGTGCAGATGTTTGCGGACAGCGGTTACCGTCCGATATGGATTCGCATTTGGAAAAAGCAAAGTACGTCGTTCGGCGCCGCTCCGTATCACCTCGTCTCCAACAAACCGGCTGCGCAGTATGAATATATCACAGCCTTTGCCGGAAAGGAAACCGAAGAATACAACGAGCAGGAATATGTGTGGCTGTCGGCATTCGCCGGTCACAGTTATAAGTTCGTGAAGCGGCTGACCAAGGAAGAGCGTAAAAAGTGGGGATATGCCGGAGTATGGGAAATTACTCCGGTTCGCACCCATAAAGACAGTCCGGATATGTTCCCGGTGGAGCTTCCGTGGCGGTGTATCAAGATGCACAGCGACCGAGGCGGTATCGTGCTGGAGCCTTTTTCCGGCAGCGGCACGACCATTATTGCCGCCGAGCAGACCGAACGGCGGTGTTACGCAATGGAACTCTCGCCCATATACTGCGACTTGGCAGTCAAACGCTGGGAGGACTTCACCGGCGAAAAAGCGGTCAGATTGGAGGCGGCGCAATGAATAACAAAATGAATATACAAACAGTTCCTGCCGCAAAGCTGAAAGCGGCGGCATACAATCCGAGGAAAGACCTCAAACCCGGCGATGCGGAATATGAGAAGCTGCGCCGCTCCATTGAGGAGTTCGGCTATGTCGAGCCGGTGATCTGGAACGAGCGCACCGGCAACATTGTCGGCGGCCACCAGCGGTTCAAGGTGCTGACTTCCCTCGACTACACCGAGATTGAATGCGTTGTACTTGATATTGACGAGCATCGGGAAAAAGCACTCAACGTGGCGCTGAATAAAATCAGCGGCGAGTTTGATATTCCGCTGCTGACCGATTTGCTCCGTGATCTGAATGAGGACGGTTTCGATGTGTCGCTTACCGGTTTTGATGCTGCCGAGATGGAGGATTTGTTCAGGGAAAAAACCTCCGGAAAAGTCAAGGAGGATAATTTTGACGCGGATAAAGCCGCCGCCGAGATTGAAACGCCGGTGTCACAGCGCGGCGATATATGGCTGCTCGGAAATCATCGCTTGATGTGCGGCGACAGCACCTCGCCCGATGATGTACACAAACTGATGGACGGTGGTAAAGTACGGATGGTGTTCACCGATCCTCCTTGGAATGTGGACTACGGCTCCGATGCCAAGCACCCAAGCTGGAAGTCGCGGCAGATATTGAACGACAAAATGAGTACCGAGCAGTTCGGTGCTTTTTTATTGGCGGCGTTCAAGTGTATGGCAGCCGTTTCCGAATCCGGCTGCATGACCTATGTGGTTATGTCGGCACAGGAATGGGGAAACATCATGCCCGCCATGCACGATGCTGGTTACCACTGGTCAAGTACCATCATTTGGGCGAAGGATTCGCTTGTGCTTTCCCGCAAGGATTACCACACGCAGTACGAACCGCTATGGTACGGCTGGCTGGAGGGCGGCACCAAAGCGAAGCGGCTCTGTCCGCTCAAAGACAGGAAGCAGTCCGACCTTTGGCAAGTTCCGCGCCCCAAGGTGTCGGTAGAGCATCCCACCATGAAGCCGGTGGCGTTAGTGGCAAAGGCACTGCTTAACAGTTCCCGCACCGGCGATGTTGCTTTGGACTTGTTTGGCGGCTCCGGCACGACGCTCATCGCCGCCGAGCAGACCGAGCGCATCTGCCGCATGATGGAGCTTGACGCAAAATACTGCGATGTAATTGTAAAACGCTTTATCGCTCAAGCCGACAGTGACGAGGATGTTTTCCTTTTGCGTGACGGCGTGAAATCAACCTATGCGGAGTGTGACAAACACCTCGCAAGCGAGGTGCGAGATGGATAAATTAACGATGGGTTCGCTCTTTGACGGCTCCGGCGGCTTTCCGCTCGGGGCTTTAATTAACGGCATCACGCCTGTGTGGGCTTCGGAAATCGAACCGTTCCCCATCCGTGTGACGACCAAACGGCTGCCGTTCATGAAGCATTACGGAGATATCGGCAAATTGGACGGTGCCGAAATAGAGCCGGTAGACATTATCACCTTTGGCAGCCCGTGTACCAATATGTCGGTGGCTGGTAAGCGCGAAGGCTTGAACGGCGAACAATCGGTTCTGTTTTATCAAGCCATAAGAGTCATAAAAGAAATGAGGTGTGCAACAAATGGACGCTATCCACGGTTTATCGTGTGGGAAAATGTGCCCGGCGCTTATTCAAGCGCGGGAGGTGGCGATTTTAGGGAAGTCCTCTCCGAAATCGTCAAAATCAAAGACGAAGGGTTATCTGTTCCTATGCCTGAAAGCGGAAAGTGGCTGCCGTCCGGCGAAATCGTGGGCGACGGTTTTTCCGTCGCGTTCAGGTGTATCGACGCGCAATTTTGGGGAGTCGCCCAACGCCGCCGCCGTTGTTACCTTGTCGCGGATTTTGATGGCGAATGTGCCGGAAAAATACTATTTGAGTTCGAAAGCCTGTCAGGGTATACTCCGCAGGGCTTCGGCGCGGGGAAAGGAACTGCCGCCGATGCTGAAGGAGGCGCTGGAACGGCAAGCCTCACGGTCTTAAATGATCAGGGCGGTTCCAATATGGATGTTTCGGAAAATATAACCGGAACGCTGCGCGCCGAGGAGCATGGGCATCAACCGCTGATATTCGAACCCGGCGCGGTTTCCCGGATTGGCGGTCATGCTTGGGATGATGTGACAGGCGCGCTTCGTGCCGATATGGGCGACAACCAACTGAGCGTGGCGATTCCCATCAACACGCAGATTGCCACAAGGCATATGGCACTTGGGGAAAGCACCGGCTTTGGTGTTGGTGAAGATGGCGATCCCGCTTTCACTTTACAAGCGGCGCATTCTCACGCTGTGGCAGTGGAAAATCATCCCGCTGATAGCCGGATAAAACTGGACGAAAGCGGCACGATGCAGACGCTTACCGGACGCATGGGTACCGGAGGCGGGAATGTTCCGCTCGTTGCTTCTTTCATGGGCGGTCAGGGTTCGGATGCCGGTAGTATCGCTTACAGCGAAGAAACCGCACCGACGCTTAAAGGACAGGCGGGTGGGAATTCGGTGCCAATGGTGATGAATGAGCGGCAGTTCGCTCTCACTGTTGGCGAGGATGTTGCGAACACGCTGACCGGCACGGATTTCAAAGGAACGCAGTGCGTGTTCGAGCCAACTCCGCAGTCGTTGAAAATCCGCTCCGGCTGCGATGGCGGCGGCAAAGGTGCGCTGGTTCAAGATGATAAATCTGCTACTCTCTCCTGCAATAACGACCAGACGGTGTTCGTTCCGTTCCGAAAAGGAACACGGCCGCATAACAAGGACGAGGGGCAAAAATGGGAAGAGGCTGAAACCGCCAACACGCTGAATACCTTTGATACCGGCAAGAATCGGTGTAATGAACTGGCGGTCATGGCGGATGTCTCCCCTGTGGCTTACGGCATCTGCTCCGACGCCAGTAATGCCATGCGCTCTGGCAATCCTGAAAGTGGGGTTTACGAAGCGGACACCAGCAGGACGCTTGACGGCAACGGCGGCAATCCCGCCTGCAATCAGGGCGGCATGGCGGTAGTTGCTTTACAGGGCAGCATGATTGGGCGCGAGGATAAGAACGGACCCCAAGGCAGCGGCATCAATGAGGATGTGTGTTTCTGTTTAAATACTATAGACAAACACGCTGTTGCATATCATCAAGATACCAAAGAAGAAATTGTAGGTTGCTTGAATGCCCGTGATTATAAAGGTGTGGGCAGTCAATATGTAGACGAAGGAAAATGTGTCGTTGACGATACGCTTTACTGTGTCCGCAGGCTCGTTCCACAAGAATGCGCCATGCTTCAGGGCTTCCCTCCCGACTGGTGTGCGAATTTAGAAACCTCCGAACCATCAGAAGCGGATATCGCTTGGTGGTCGGAGGTTTTTGAAACGCACCGAAAGATTATGGGAACGTCGGGCAAGCCGAAAAGCCGGAAGCAGATCATAAAGTGGCTGCAAAATCCGCACTCCGATGCCGCCGAGTACAAGATGTGGGGCAACGGTGTGGCTCTGCCGTGCGTATGCTTCGTCATGGCGGGGATTGCGTGGGTATCGGAGCAGTTATAATCTGCTGTGCTATACACAAATCCTGCCGCTTGTATTTGGTAGTTATTTTCTTGAGAATTATCTTGCTATTCACAGCGTTTAGAGTGATGAATGTAACTACCAAAAATTATGAAAGGCGGTACAAACGCATGAAAATCAATTATAACGTAACAGGCGCACAGCGCAAATCACTGGTGGGCGCAATCAGTCAGGAACTGAACGCCCAGACAAAATACCTCGGAGCGCCGACATTCGGCTACGAGGTGGGCGGTTACATCATCGACAAAAACGGAGTGCTTGAGGGCGAGGATAACCACGGCTTGGTAGCAGACCTTCAGGGCTTGCACAGCTTCGTTCCCGTCAGCGAGGAATACGACATGCCGCTGCCCGAAGCGCCGGAAGCACCTGCTTTCGAGGACTTGGCGATGACCGCCGAGGAAGAACTCGGGCTTGGCAGGAGCCGCCGTGACCATCACGGTGAAGATGGAATGCAGGCAAGCGATGTTCCCGAACCCGACTCACTGGTCATCAAAATGCCGAAGGACGGCTTCACCGAAACGGCCATCGCCAACCTCGAAAAGCTGGTGGAAAGCAAAGCGGCGCTTGTTAAAAAGGCTCTCGGCGCGGAGGATTTAACAATTGAGCAGACTGAGGAAACGCTGCGGTTTCCATGGTTCACCTTTAACGCATCGGCTGACGAGATCAGTGCCTATACCAAATTCATCACCGCGCTCTGCGCAATGGCAAAAGAGCAAAAGCGTGTCACAGCCAAAGAAAAGCCGGTGGATAACGAAAAGTACGCTTTCCGCTGCTTCCTGCTCCGGCTCGGCTTTATCGGCGCGGATTACAAGACCGAGCGGAAAATCCTGCTCCAAAACCTCTCAGGCAACGGCTCCTTCAAAAGCGGTGAACGCAGACAGGAGGATGAGGCCGCTTCCAATGCGGAGACCATCGCTCCGGATACTCTGGCAGAGGCATTGGCGGATGCAGAATTAATACACGCTGTCAATATGTCATTTGAAAATGAAACGGCTGGAGGTGGCGGCAATGAATAAACTAACAGCCATCTACTGCCGTGTTGCGCATCCGGCCACAACGGCCGTTTTTACGGCGGCACTGCAAAGGGAAAGCCTGATTCGGTATGCCAAGGAGCATGGGTACGAAAATATCGTTTGCTACGAGGACATCGGATTCAACGGACTGGCATTAACCGGCCGCCCATCTTTTCAAGGGATGCAGAAAGACATTGATGCCGGAAATGTTCAAATGGTTATCGTCCGCAGCTTAGACCGCATCGGGCGCAATACCGCCGAGGTGGTTGGCTGGCTTTCCGGCCTTCGGTCTAAGGGCATCGAATTCATAGCCGCAGTTCATCCGGACATTTCCATTGAATTACTGCAAAAGTTGTATGGCACGGAAAGCGGGGTGACGGTTAATGAATAAGTTTCCGTCAAAAGAAACCGTCGAGCGGTTAAGGCAAATGTACCCGTCCGGCTGCCGGGTGGAGTTGGTTTCAATGGATGACCCATATACCAAGTTGGAACCCGGCGACCAAGGCACCGTAAAGTTTGTGGATGATATCGGCACTATCTTCGTGAATTGGGACTGCGGTTCCGGTCTCGGGATAGCCTACGGCGAGGATGTCTGCCGGAAAGTGGGGTGATGCCATGCAGGAAGCATTTTCAGGAAGCAAGCGGAGCTCGCGCAGGAATAAGGGATACAAGCTGCGGTTCCGTTATGAAATGCAGAGGGGTACGAGACTCCGCAAACGGAGCCTTGAGAAAAGCGTTCGGGCGAAAAAAGCGGAGGACACTCCCAAAAACGGCTGTGCCTACCGAAAGCTGAAAGGCGGTCGGAAATGCCGCTGGACTATGACCTGAAGTGCCTGTAAAAACGCCGTAAAGTACACAATTCCAAGGGCAAAACATTGTGTAGTATACGGTGCGTAATTGACTTGCTATTTAAGCCGTTTAGAGTGATTAATGTACATGCGAAAAGCAAAACACACTCGAAAGGAGCAAAAATAGCATGTTTGAAAACAAATTTGGCATTGAGGTAGAATTCACGGGGATAACGAGGACTCAGGCGGCAAAGGTTGCTGCGGAGTTTTTAAACGGCACGGTCAGCGAGGGCGGCGACTACTACGATACGAAGAAGGTCACAACACCGGACGGCAGGGTTTGGAAGTTCATGTACGACTCCAGCATCAGGGCGCAGAAAAAGGAAAACGGCAGGATAACCTCCGCCACCGACCTTTACAAGGTGGAACTGGTCAGCCCGATACTTTCCTACCACGAGGACATCGACACACTGCAGGAGCTTATCCGCAGGCTCCGCAAGGCTGGCGGCTTCGCCAACAGCAGCGCGGGGATTCACATACACCTCGACGGCTCGAACCACACGCCGAAAAGCATCCGAAACTTTATAAACATAATCGCCAGCAAGAACGACCTTTTTTACAAGGCACTCCAAATCGAACCGGACAGGATGCGGTACTGCAAAAAGATGGATGCCTACTTGGTAGACCGGATGAACGAAAAAAAGCCAAAGACCCTTTCACAAATCAAGGACATCTGGTACGAGGGCTACGGCGAAAGCCAGAGCCAACACTACCACAGCAGCCGGTACCACTTTTTGAACCTCCACAGCTTTTTCACCGGCAACCACACGGTCGAGCTTAGGGGCTTCAACAGCGACAGCGGAAACGGCACTCTCCACGCAGGCGTCATAAGGTCATATATAATACTCGCCTTGGCGCTTAACCACCAAGCCTTGACACAGCGGAGCGCCAGCGCTAAGAAAAACCAGACCGAGAACGAGAAATTCGCCATGAGGACATACCTCAACCGCATCGGCTTCATTGGCGAGGAATTCAAAAACTGCCGCGAACACCTCTGCAAGCATTTAGCAGGGTCAGCGGCATGGCGATTTCGGACAGCCGCTTGAAGGTAAGGTTGGGAAATAAGGCAAACCGGCCACAGGGGGCGAGTTTTCGCCCCCGTGGGCAAGACCGGAAGCTCAAGGGTTTATATATAACTTTTATTAGGGGCGCGAACGTGGGCAAACACGGGCGCGTACCGCGAAGATTACAAGGAGGCAAAGAATATGAACAGTGAAAACACAATCTATGTTGCTTACGGAAGCAATTTAAATCTGGAACAAATGGAATGGCGGTGTCCTTACGCAAAGGTACTCGGCAACGCCGAATTGCGTGATTACCGGCTTTTATTCCGAGGAGGAAACGGTGGCTCGGTGGCTACTGTCGAGCCGAAAAAGGGTGGCATCGTTCCGGTTTTGCTTTGGGACATCACACCGCGCGATGAGGAGGCACTCGACCGTTACGAAGGCTGGCCGCGCCTCTACCGCAAGGAAACGGTCACGGTCTATTACGAAGGCAAGCCAGTCAAGGCGATGGTTTACATCATGAACGACGGCAGGCCTCTTGGATTTCCGAGTGAACATTATTTGCAAACCATTATTGAGGGATACCTCTCGGCGGGGTTTGACAAAAAAACGCTGGAACAGGCTGTAAAGGCTTCGGCGGGAAGGAGAGCGTGATGGATGACAAGATTGTCGAGCAGATTCTCACTATACGGGCAAGCGGAAAATATAACATGTTTGACGCTGTCGGCGTTCAGGTGGAGGCGAACAAGCGCGGTTTCTATGAACTGGTGGTGTTCATCGAGGAACACAGGGACGCATACAGCCGCTTCATCCTGACCGGCGAACGCGGATAAAACACACTATACAATACCGAAGGGTCGCATTATGCGGCTCTTTTTGTTTGCAATATTCAGGAAGGAGGCGTTTACGCTGCGGAAACTGAAACGATATAAACCAACTATATACACGGCTGACGACTCCGAATACGACCGTCAGGCGGCGGACAACGCCGTCACCTTTATTAACTGCCTCAACCACACCAAAGGTGAATGGTACGGCCAGTCGTTTGAACTCATCGACTGGCAGGAGCAAATTATCCGAGATGTGTTCGGCATCCTCAAACCCAACGGCTACCGCCAGTTCAACACCGCCTATGTGGAAATTCCGAAAAAACAAGGCAAGCAGCTTGCTTTAAACACGCTGCTTCCAACTCCTGACGGATTTAAGACTATGGGTTCCATTAGTTTAGGAGATACGGTATTTGACGAGCGCGGACACCCCTGCCGTGTAGTTGCCAAAAGCAATGTAGACTATACGGAACAATCCTACCGTATCACCTTCAAAGATGGCGGGGTCATTGAAGCGGGTGAAAACCATCAATGGTACGGCGAATATACCCATGGTAAACCGCGTTCCGTTATTATGACGACCGGGGAACTGTCCCGGCTTCCGCGCGACGGAAACTCTCTGCGGTTCCGGATTCCCGCCGCAGCGCCCATTGAGACACTAAATGCCGATTTGCCAATAGAACCATATCTTTTTGGTTACTGGCTCGGTAACGGAAATGCCGTAAAGCCGGAAATCACAATCAAAACCGGTGATGTGGCGGCTGTGCTGCGCAATATCGCATATGGCTGCGAAATATCCGGCGCATGGGAAAATGTTGGCGACAGTTTGGTTTTCCGTATTCCCGCGTTAAAAGACGCGCTGCTTTCCAGTTTCCATGATAAGGTCATACCATCCGTGTATCTGCGGTCGGGAAAAGCGCAGCGCATCAGGCTGCTTCAAGGGTTAATGGATTCAGACGGCGCAGTCAGCAGCCGTAAAGGGCAGGCAGTTTATACATCCGCTGAAAAGGCACTGGCGGAGAGTGTCAGCGAACTGCTTTGGAGCCTTGGTATTAAAAATGCGGTTACCAGTGCTCCGTCCACCCAGCGCACGGACTGGTCAAGGCCGAGTGCTGAATGCGGCAGGAAACTTACCGGCGAAACCCTGTACTATGTTAAATTTACAGCCTTTAATGATATGCCGGTGTCCGGAATATACAGAAAACGAATACGTGCAGTAGGACGGAATCCCCAAACCCGCAGCCATTACAGATACATTGACAAAATAGAGCCTGTTCCAAATACAGGAATGCAATGCATCCAAGTAGACAGTCCGTCTCACCTATATTTGGCGGGGAGGTCTTTTATTCCTACCCATAACAGTGAACTGGCGGCGGCAATCGCGCTGCTGCTCACCTGCGGCGATTTCGAGCATGGCGGCGAGGTGTACGGCTGCGCCTCCGACCGCCAACAGGCAAGCATTGTCTTTGACGTGGCCTGCGGCATGGTGGAACAATGTCCGGCGCTGAAGCAGCGGATAAAACCCATGATTTCGCAAAAAAGGCTGATATACAAACCGCTTGGCAGTTTCTATCAGGTATTATCGGCAGAGGCGTACACTAAGCACGGGCTGAACGTCCACGGCGTGGTATTTGACGAGCTTCACGCACAGCCGAACCGCCAGCTTTATGACGTTATGCTCCACGGCTCCGGCGACGCAAGGAAGCAGCCTCTATTTTTCCTTATTAGCACCGCCGGTACAGACCGGCACTCCATCTGTTGGGAAGTACACCAAAAAGCGGAGGATGTTCTGCAAAGCCGGAAGATTGACCCGACCTTCTACCCTGTGATTTACGGCGCTCCGGATGAAGCCGACTGGACGAGCGAAAAGGTATGGAAGCAAGTCAACCCATCGCTCGGCATCACTGTTGACATTGAAAAGCTGCGTGTAGCCTGTGATAACGCCAAGAGCAATCCCGCCGAGGAGAATCTGTTCCGGCAGCTTCGCCTGAACCAGTGGGTAAAGCAGTCGGTGCGCTGGATGCCGATGGCGAAGTGGGACGCCTGCGGATTTCCGGTGGATGCGGAAAGCCTGCGCGGACGCACCTGCTACGGCGGTTTGGACTTATCCTCCACCACCGACATCACGGCTTTTGTCTTGGTGTTCCCGCCGCTTGACGAAAGCGACAAATACCAGATACTGCCGTTCTTCTGGATACCGGAGGACAACATCGGCATCCGCGTGAAGCGGGACCATGTGCCGTATGATATATGGGAAAAACAAGGGTTTCTGCTGACCACCGAAGGCAACGTAGTCCACTACGGCTTCATTGAGAATTTCATTGACGAACTCGGAGTGAAATATAACATCCGAGAGATCGCGTTCGACCGTTGGGGCGCGGTGCAGATGGTGCAGAACCTTGAGGGCTTGGGCTTTACTGTCGTTCCGTTCGGTCAGGGCTTCAAGGATATGTCGCCATCGACAAAGGAATTCATGCGGCTGACGCTTGAGGAGAAACTGGCGCACGGCGGGCATCCGGTTCTTCGGTGGATGGTGGACAATATCTTCGTCCGGACAGATCCCGCCGGAAACATCAAGCCGGATAAAGAAAAGTCAACGGAAAAAATAGACGGCGCGGTCGCCACCATCATGGCACTGGATCGTGCGGTTCGGCATCAAGGTAATGACGGCGGCAGCGTCTACGAGGAAAGGGGGTTGCTGATACTATGAGCATATTTACAGGCTTGTTCCGCTCAAGGGATAAGCCTCAAAACAAAATCGGGAGCGCGTTCAGCTTCCTGTTTGGCGGCACATCGTCCGGCAAAGCCGTCAACGAGCGTACCGCCATGCAGACCACGGCGGTATACGCCTGCGTCCGGATACTGGCCGAGTCCGTGGCGGGGCTGCCGGTTCACATATACCAATACAAGGATGACGGCGGTCAGGAAAAGGTGACCGGACACCCATTATATTATCTGCTCCACGATGAGCCGAACCCGGAGATGACTTCATTTGTGTTCAGGGAAACATTGATGAGTCATCTTCTTTTATGGGGAAACGCCTACGCGCAGATTATCCGTGACGGCAGAGGCCGTGTGCTGGCGCTCTACCCTCTGCTGCCGAACCGGATGGATGTGGATCGGGCGGCAAACGGTGAGATTTTCTACACCTACCGCAGAGATTCCGGCGAGAGCCGGATAAATCCGGAGAGCGGAACGGTTACGCTGCGGCGTGACGAGGTCTTGCATATACCCGGACTCGGTTTTGACGGACTGGTCGGCTATTCGCCCATCGCCATGGCGAAAAACGCCATCGGCATGGCGCTTGCCACCGAGGAATACGGCGCCACCTTCTTTGCTAACGGCGCGAACCCGGGCGGCGTACTGGAGCATCCCGGAGTTGTCAAAGACCCGCAACGCGTGAAAGATAGCTGGAACACCGCCTACCAAGGCAGCAAAAACGCCCACCGCGTGGCAGTGCTTGAAGAGGGCATGAAATATCATCAGGTCGGCATCGCTCCGGAAGAGGCGCAGTTCCTTGAGACGCGCAAATTCCAGCTTAACGAGATAGCGAGGATTTTCCATGTACCTCCCCATATGATCGGGGACTTGGAAAAGTCCAGTTTCAACAATATCGAACAGCAATCGCTGGAGTTTGTAAAATACTCACTCAATCCGTGGGTTGTCCGGTGGGAGCAGAGCCTTCAGCAGTCGCTGATACTGCCCTCGGAAAAATCCGCGCTTTATATAAAGCTGAATGTAGACGGACTGCTCCGGGGTGACTACAGCAAGCGCATGACGGGTTACGCCACTGCGAGGCAGAACGGCTGGATGAGCGCCAACGATATCCGTGAACTGGAAAACATGAACCGGATACCCGCCGGGGAAGGAGGCGACCTGTACCTTGTCAACGGCAATATGACCAAACTGGCCGACGCAGGTGCGGCTTACAGAAAATCGAATGAAACGGAGGAAACCACATGAGAAAATTTTGGAATTGGGTGCGTAACGATGGCGAGGAACGCACCCTCTATCTGGACGGTGTGATTGCGGAGGAAACTTGGTGGGGCGACGAGGTTACCCCAAAAATGTTCAAGGATGAGTTATTATCCGGCTCCGGCAATATCACCGTCTGGATCAATTCGCCCGGAGGCGATGTGTTTGCGGCGGCGCAGATTTATAACATGCTGATGGACTACCGCGCCGCGCACGGCGTAGACAGTGTCACCGTGAAGATTGACGGGCTTGCGGCTTCTGCGGCAAGCGTTATCGCTATGGCGGGCGGCGATGTGTATGTGTCGCCGGTCAGCATGATTATGATCCATAATCCGTCCACCACCGCATGGGGCGACAGTGAGGAAATGCTCCGCGCAAAGGCTCTGCTGGACGAGGTCAAGGAGAGCATCATCAACGCCTACGAGTTAAAAACCGGACTCTCCCGTACCAAGCTGGCGCACATGATGGACGACGAGTCTTGGATGAATGCGCATAAGGCGGTGGAGCTTGGTTTTGCGGACAAAATCATGTTCGCTGAGAACACGGCTCCGCAAGATAACGCAGAAGGTTTCGTTTACAGCCGGATGGCGGTCACTAATACCCTGCTGAGTAAATTCCCAAGGCAGAAACCCAAGGAATCCACAGGCATACCGATTGAGTCGCTGGAAAAGCGGCTCTCTTTAATTTCACACTAAATTTTTGAAGGAGGACTACACAATGAGTAAGATTTTGGAACTGCGCGAGAAGCGCGCGAAAGCATGGGACACGGCAAAAGCATTCTTGGACACCAAGCGCGGCGGCGATGGGCTGCTCTCAGCCGAGGATACCGCAACCTATGAAAAAATGGAAGCCGATGTTGTGGCGCTCGGCAAGGAAGTCGAGCGTCTGGAGCGGCAGGCCGCCATCGACTTGGAGCTTGGGAAGCCGACCAGCAATCCGATTACGGGCAAACCCACTACCGGTGACGGCGAGGAAAAGACCGGCAGGGCTGCCGCCGAGTATAAAAAGGCGTTCTGGAACGCCATGCGCACCAAAACTCCCCGTTCCGAGGTATTAAACGCTCTCAGCATCGGCACCGACAGCGAGGGCGGATACCTTGTACCGGACGAATTCGAGCAGACCTTGGTGGCGGCATTGGAGGAAGAAAACATCATCAGAACCCTCGCCCACGTTATCACTTCATCATCCGGCGACAAGAAAATCCCTGTCGTGGCAAGCAACGGCGCGGCAAGCTGGGTGGACGAGGGCGCGGCCATTCCGGAGAGCGACGATACCTTCGGTCAGGTCAACCTTGGCGCGCACAAGCTGGCTACCATGCTGAAAATCAGCGAGGAGCTTCTCAACGACAGCGCGTTCAATCTGGAGCAATATGCCGCGAAGGAATTCGGCCGCAGGATCGGCAGAGCCGAGGAGGAGGCGTTCATCGGCGGCGACGGCACCGGCAAGCCTACCGGATTCCTCACTTCGGCGCAGATCGGAGTGACGGCGGCGGGGGCTGCGGCAATCACGCTGGACGAAATCATCGACCTTTACCACAGCCTGCGCGAACCATATCGCAGGAACGCTGTATTTATCGTCAACGACATAACGGTGAAGGCAATCCGCAAGCTGAAGGACAGCACCGGCGTTTACCTGTGGCAGCCGTCCATGCTGGCGAACACGCCGGATACCATTTTAGGGCGTCCGGTTAAAACAAGCAGCTTCATGCCTACGCTTGCGGCAGCTAACAAAACCATCGCCTTTGGCGACTTTTCCTACTACTGGATTGCCGACCGTCAGGGCAGGGCGTTCAAACGTCTGAACGAACTGTACGCCGCAAACGGTCAGGTCGGTTTCCTCGGCTCACAGCGCGTGGACGGCAAGCTGATCCTACCGGAAGCCGTCAAAGTCCTGCAGATGAAATCTGCGTAAGAAGGGAGGCGGCGGCAATGGCTGTCACGGCGAAAATGCAGAAACTGCTCCAAAAAGTCAAGGCGAACCTTATCTTACAGCATAACGAGGACGACGCGCTGATATTAGGCTTCATTGCCGCTGCCGTTTCCTACGCCGAAAGCTGTCAGCATAAGCCGGAAAATTATTATTCCAAACGTTGCGGTAAAATGTCCGCCACTACCGAGCAGGCTGTGATTATGCTGTCATCCCACTTTTACGAGAGTCGGGACGGCTCAACGGGCGGCTTCTTCGCGGACAATGTGCAGGCTGGTCAGCAGGTGTGGAACACGGTCAATATGCTTCTTCGGCTTGAGAAGGACTGGAAGGTGTGATTATGAGTTATGGGAAAATGAACACATTTATCGACATCATAACCACCGAGCCGGTCAAGGATGACGAGGGCTTCGTGAACACCGGCGACACCGTCCTTGCCAGCGTTCGTGCGTATAGGGAAGAACGGCACGGCAACGAGAAATGGGCGAACAGGGCGGCGTTTTCAACAGCTACCGCCCTGTTCCGTTTCCGAAAGCTGCCCTCGTTGGAAATAACCACTTCATTATATATAGCCTGCTCAGATGGGCGCTACCGGATACTGAGTGTCGAGGATGTAAAGGGACGTGGGATGTATATTGAGGTTTTGGCTGAAAAAATAGAGCCGACTGTGAGGTGATATGTATGGCGAAAGTAAATATAAAAATGCCGGAGGAATTTCTGCTGAAGGTTTCCCGGCTGGCTGATAAAACGGATGAAATTGTGCCGAAGGTACTGGAAGCCGGAGGCGATGTGGTTCTGGCGAAGGTAAAAAGCAATCTCAACTCCGTCATCGGCAGCGGCACGAAATATCCGTCCGAGTCCACCGGCGAACTGGCTGCTTCGCTTGGCGTATCGCCCGCAAAGGTGGACAAAAATGGTACGCACAATGTGAAGGTTGGCTTCAATGAGCCTCGCCGCAAACAGAGCGCAGCCAAAGGCAAGCGCAGCTACTATGTGGCTACCAACGCCATGATTGCCAACGTTATCGAATACGGTAAGCACGGGCAGCCTGCAAAGCCGTTCCTGAAACCGGCGAAGTCCGCTTCAAGAAAACCGTGTGTCGAGGCGATGAAGGCAAAGCTGGAGGAGGAAATTAACAATATATGAGTATTTTACGGGAACTGAACACGATACTGGATGTGCTTGGCGTTCCGGTGGAGACCGGCGTATTCAAGGGCAAGGCTCCGGATGAGTATGTGGTTATCACTCCGATGACCGATTCTTTCGAGGGCTTTGCCGACAACAAGCCGCAGTACGAAACGCAGGAGGCACGGATATCGCTGTTCAGTAAAAACAACTATCAGCAGCGCAAAAATCAAATTGTGAAAGCGTTGCTGAATGCGGATATTACGGTGACCGACAGGCACTACATCGGTCATGAGGACGATACCGGTTACCACCATTACGCCGTTGACGCGGCAAAAGAATATGAACTGAAGGAGGACTAATTTATGGCGACTATAGGTCTTGACAGGCTGTATTATGCCAAAATCACCGAGGATACAACCGGTGATGAAACCTACGGCACTCCTGTGATATTGGCAAAAGCCATCTCAGCGGAACTTTCCGTGGAGCTTGCGGAAGCGACGCTTTATGCCGACGACGGTGCCGCTGAGATTATCAAGGAGTTTAAAAACGGAAAATTATCCCTCGGCGTGGATGATATCGGCCGCACCGCCGCCGAGGAACTGACCGGCTCCACTGCTGACGATAACGGTGTGCTTATCTCCGCCAGCGAGGACGGCGGTGATCCGGTAGCCATCGGCTTCCGCGCGAAAAAGGCGAACGGCAAATACCGTTATTTCTGGCTGTACCGCGTGAAATTCGGGGTGCCGAGTACCAATCTCGCCACCAAGGGAGACAGCATTTCTTTCCAGACGCCGACCATCGAAGGCACCATATCGCGCCGTACTAAGTTGGACGGAAACGGAAACCATCCGTGGAAAGCCGAGGTCAACGCCGACGACGAGGGCGTTTCTGCTGAGACGATTTCCGGCTGGTATACGAAGGTTTATGAGCCGGTGTTCGGCAATGAGGGAGGTTGATTGTAATGGCTGACACAGTTAATGAAAGAAGCGCCATCGTTAAAATCGGCGGCGATGAATATGAGATGATACTCACCACACGCGCCACGAAGGAAATCGGCAAGCGGTACGGCGGACTTGGCAATCTGGGCGACAAGCTGATGAAATCCGAGAACTTCGAGATGGCTTTGGATGAAATCGTGTGGTTGATTACGCTTTTAACGAATCAGAGCATCCTGATACACAACCTGAAAAACAAGGATAATCCCAAGGATGTGCTGCTGGAGGAAGAGGTGGAGCTTCTCACCTCGCCTATGGAACTGGCCGACTACAAGAACGCAATTATGGAGGCAATGTTCCGAGGTACCAAGCGCGAGATTTTCAGTGAAGAGGACAACTCAAAAAACGCCGAAGTCGGGTAAGCGATGAAGAAACGTTTACCCGGCTTTTATATTACGGAACGGTACACTTAAACCGCTCCGAGGAGGAAACGTGGCTCATGCCCGTAGGACTGCTGCTTGATTTATGGGAGTGCCACCGGCAGTTCCTCGGCATGGCGAAACCGAAGCGGGAGCTTTTTATTGATGATGTAATCCCCGATGGAATCTGATTCCTGCGGGGATTTGAATTTTTCAGGGGAAGGAGGCGGTGGTATTGTCTGACAATTTTGGCTTGAAGATAGGCATTGACGGCGAAAAAGAATTTAAAAACGCATTGAAGGACATCAATCAGTCGTTCAAGGTGCTTGGCTCCGAGATGAACCTTGTGTCGGCACAGTTCGATAAAAACGACAAATCCGTACAGGCGGTGACGGCGCGCAACGCAGTTCTGAACAAGGAAATCGAAGCGCAGAAGGATAAAATCTCCACGCTGAAACAGGCTCTTTCCAACGCCTCCGAGTCCTTTGGCGAAACCGACAAACGCACACAAGCGTGGGCAATTCAGCTTAACAACGCAGAAGCCGAGTTAATCGGCATGGAAAAGGAACTGGATAAAAACAACAAGGCGCTCGGTGAGGAAGCGGACGGCTTGGGCGACGCGGAAAAAGGCGCAGACGATTACGGAGACGCCATTGAGGATGCCGGAGATCAGACCGAGAAATCCAGCGGCAAGATGGAAAAGCTCGGTGATATCGCCAAAGGCATCGGCGTGGCGCTTGCGGCAGCCGTGGCGGCCATCGGGGCGGCTGTGGGTGCGGCGGCAAGCAAAATCAACGACTGCGTCAACGTGTACGCCACCTTTGAGGATTCCATGCTTCAGGTCGCCGCCACGATGGGTATGAGCGCCGACGAAATCAAGAACGGCAGTGAATCCTACAAGCTGCTGGAACAGGCGGCGAAGGACGCCGGAGCGAACACGCGCTATTCCGCTTCGGAAGCCGCTGAAGCGCTGAATTACCTCGCTCTTGCCGGATACGACGCGGAAAAAGCGGCTGAGACGCTCCCCGCCGTGCTGAACCTTGCGGCGGCAGGCAATATGTCACTGGCTTCCACCTCCGACCTTGTCACCGATGCGATGAGCGCGCTGAAGATGGAAACGTCCGAAATTGACGTTTTCATGGATCAGATGGCGAAAACATCGCAGAAGTCCAACACCAGCGTACAGCAGTTGGGCGAAGGCATCCTTGTTGTCGCGGGAACGGCTACATCCACCGGACAGGAATTATCCACCTTAAACACATCCCTTGGCGTACTGGCCGACAACGGCATCAAGGGAGGCGAGGGCGGCACACACCTTAGGAACGTGCTGCTCTCCCTTGCATCTCCCACCGACAAAGCCGCCGCACAGCTTAAGTCACTCGGGGTGTCGGTGTACGACAGTCAGGGTAACATGCGGCAGCTTAATGATATCATGAATGATCTGAATGGCGAACTCTCCAATATGTCGCAGGAGGAGCGCACCAACGCCCTGTCCGATATCTTTAATAAGACCGACCTGAACTCGGTCAACGCACTGTTGGGTGCTACTACAGGCCGGTTCGATGAACTGTCGGAAGCTATCATTGATTCCAATGGCGCGGCGCAGGCTATGGCCGAGACGATGGAGAGCGGGCTTGCGGGCGCGGAGCGTTCCTTCAACAGCGCCGTCGAGGGCATGCAGATTGAAATCGGCTCCCTGTTCGCGGCAATGAAGCAGGGTTTCATGGAGGACGCTACCGGCATCATCCGAACCTTTACGCAGAACCTGCAGGCCGCCGAAGGCGACTGGTCTAAGATTGGCGAGGCAGTCGGTCAGCTTCTCACCGACTTTGTGAATATGTTTGCCGAAATGCTCCCGCAGATTGTGGACATCGGGATGCAGATCATTACTATGCTCGGCAAGGCGCTCATTGACAACCTTCCGGTCATCGTGGACGCGGCTTCGAATATTATTGTGGCTCTGCTTGAGGGAGTCATCGCCGCGCTGCCCGGACTGACCGACGGCGCGCTGCAGCTTGTGCTTGCGCTGGTTGACGGCATACTCGCCAACCTTCCGGCATTGGTGGAAGCGGCGATTCAGATGATTGCCACATTGGTTTCAGGGATTGGCGAGGCTCTCCCGCAGCTTATTCCCGCCATAATACAGGCGGTCGTGCTGATTTGCCAGACACTGCTGGATAACCTGCCTCTGTTGCTGGACGCGGCGTTACAGCTAATACTCGGGCTTGCCGAGGGACTGCTTGCGGCCATACCACAGCTTATTCAGGCGTTACCCGCCATCATAACGGCCATACTGGACTTCCTCATCGGGGCGATTCCGCAGATAATCGATGCGGGCGTTCAGCTTTTGGTGTCACTGGTGACCGCGCTGCCTGAAATCATCGCCAGCATCATAGCGGTCATACCGCAGATTATCGCGTCTCTGGTGACAGCCATTATCCAGTCCATCCCGATGATTATCCAAGCCGGAATCGACCTGCTGGTGTCACTCATACAGGCTCTGCCGCAGATTATTACTTCTATCATAGCGGCCATTCCTACGATTATCAGCGGCATCGTGAATGCGCTCATCGGGAACATCGACAAGATCATCATGGCAGGCATACAACTGTTCATTGCGCTGATTAAGGCTCTGCCAACCATAATCGTAGAAATTGTGAAGGCCATACCGCAGATTATCTCAGCGATTGTTAAAGGCTTTACCGACAACATCGGCAAGATGGTGGAAATCGGCAGTAACCTCATCAAGGGATTATGGCAGGGCATTACGAACGTAGCCGACTGGCTGTGGGGTAAAATTTCCGGATTCTTCGGCGGCGTGGTAGACAAGATTAAAAACTTCTTCGGCATACATTCGCCGTCCACCCTGTTTGCGGAGCTTGGCGGCAACATGGGTGAAGGCATCGGCGTGGGCTTTGAAAAGGCGATGGAACAGGTCAGCGAGGATATGCAGAACGCCATCCCCACCGATTTTGATGTGAACGCTGGTGTGAACGTGAATGGCAGCGCCAGCTTTGGAGGTTATGGCAGCGTAGGAAACAGTCCGCTTGTAGTCGTTCAGCAGATGATTGTCCGCACCGAGGACGATATCCGCAGGATTTCACAGGAACTATATAACTTGATGGAAACCGGTTCAAGGGCGCAGGGGCGCTTTAGTCCGGCTTAAGGGAGGGAGATTATGGGCTTTATATATAACGGAATATCGTCGCAGGGCATGAAAATCAGGGCGCGGCTGACAGCTTGGCAAGCCTCTCCCTCCCTGCGCAATTCCTATGTGACCGTACCCGGCAAGGCTGGTGTGGCCGATTTCGGCTGTGACAGTGCGGAACGAAGCATCACCGTCCGGTGCGGCGTTTTACCACAGAAGAACTTTGCCGCACTGGTGTCGGTATTGGACGGCATGGTAGAGTGGCTTGATCCATTGCGGGGGCTTCGAGAGCTTGTGCTGGATGACGTACCGGACAGATATTTCATGGCGCGGCTCTCCGAAGCCGTGGACTGCGACCGTCTGCTCCGGTCGGCGGGCGCATTCGACTTGAAGTTCGTCTGCCCTGATCCACACGCCTATGCCTTGACTGACGAGACATACACCATAAGCATGGTCGGAACGCATGAAGTCCGGCGCACTAAAGGCAACACGGACTCTGAACCGGTGTATCTCCTCAAGGGAGCCATCTCCTCCGGAACCTCTGCTTATGTTTCGCTGAAGACAAACGACAGTGAGCTAAAGATCGTCGGCGCGCTGTCCTCCGGCGAAACGCTGGTCATCGACACCGGCAAGGTTACCGCAAAAGTGGTAAACGCACAGGGCGAAACGCTCCGGAATGGGCTGCCCTGTCTGCAGGAACTGAACTTTCCGGTGCTTCAAAAAGGAACTAACACCGTGACCGTCAGCGTTACCGGCGCGACATTTACGGAATTAAAAATACAGGCGCAGAGCCGGTGGAGGTGATATCGTGGCGGTAAAATCAATTCTCACAACACAAGAAGATTTCACAGGCGAGTTTCCGATAACCGAGCAGACCGCCGCCATGTGGCGGTTCAATGAATCCGCGCCGGACAGCGATATGCGTTTGCTGGATTCCTCCGGCAAGGGGCGGCATTTCACCGTTTCCGGCTGGTCGGGAACGACGGCGGGATTGCGCGAGGGGCGTCACGGCCGGTATTTTCGCTTTAATATCACAAATCCCACAACGGAAAAGACGCACCTAATTGCTACGAACGATGGGACATTCTTTAGTAACCTTGGCGATAAAATCGCCGTTGGCGGTTGGATAAATCCTACCACTTATTCGGTCGGCAATACCTACACGCCGATTTTCAATACACGAAACGGACCCGGACAGCCGATTATATATATATCGTTATACAGCGGCAGGCCGCGCATGATGTTATACAATTCTTCCGGTACATTAATTCTCGACCAGAACGAAACACCGGACTTCTCTATGGTAAACGGCGGATGGTATTTTATCGCCGCCATTATCGGGGTTACGGCGAAAACCTCACAGATGATACTGTGCAACAGGACTGACGGTACGGTCTGGACGGCTCCCCTTCGGACGTTTACCGGAGTGTTGAACGCATCCTGTGTGGCCAATATTGAAATGGGACGCCACACGGACATTTATTGGTATGCCGGAGGTTTTGACGACTGGTTTTTTGAAACGGACAGCAAGCTCACCATTGAGGACTTGGCGGTATATTTTCGTCAGGCGATGCTTGGCAACGGAGCGGATTCGTCCGCAGATGTGGATGCATTGACAGAACCCGGCGCGGTGCTTCTGAAACGGACGGATAGTAAATATGCCGAGAGCGGCGTATTGGAAACCACAGCGGCTCCCTGCTCCCTCTCCGGCAGCGGCCGGGTGTCGGTTACCAGTGAATATACGGCAGGGACAACGGCGGTCAGCCTTATTGAAACGTCCACCTCGGATGATTTACAGGACTGGTCGGCGTGGCAGTCGGTTGGGAGCAACGGCGAATTAGCTTCTCCGAACCGTTCCTACATTAAATATAGGGTTACACTGACCACTTCCGATACCTCTCTGACGCCAAAGCTGCTGGACATACAGCTAAACGATATACCAAAGCCGCCATATGAGCGGTTAGGTTTTGCCCGGCCGATGGTACTGGATAAAAACGGCGCGTGGGAATCTGTGCTGGAAAATGCCTACGACATCATCGTTACCGGTGAAGTCAACGGTGCGGATACACTGGAGTTCAAGCTGCCATACAGCGACGGCAAGCGGCTGACGATTGACAACGAGAAGTCGGTGCAGATTGTCAGCGACATCTACCGCGTCCGCACCATCACCGATGAAAAAGGCTCGGGCGGCAGTGCGGTCACGTCGGTGTACGCCGAGGCCGCTTTCTATGATCTGGCTTACTCTGCTGAAAAGCAGACGGTGGAATACAACGCCGACAAGCCGGATGTTCCCATGCGTTACGCCCTGCAGGGTACCGGCTGGTCTCTCGGTACGGTCACCGTAACCACGCTCCGGACATGGAAATGCGAGGAAAAGAACGCACTGGCAATTCTGCGAAAAGTACAGGACATTCACGGCGGTGACCTTGTGTTTGATAACGGTAACAAGATCGTACATCTGCTTACCTTCAGCGGCAAGGAATCCGGTGCGTTGTTCGCATACAAAAAGAACCTCAACAGCATCAAACGTGTTGTGGATACCCGTTCATTGGTGACGCGGCTGTACGCTTACGGCAAGGACGGCATGACCTTTTCCCTTATCAACGGCGGCAAGGAGTATGTGGAGGATTACACTTATTCCTCCGAGGTACGGGTTTCCACGCTGGACTGCTCCAATTTCACGAACCCGTACCAGATGCTGGAGTTCGCTAAAATGCGCCTTGCCGAGTATTCGAAGCCGCGCGTTTCCTATGTGCTGTCGGCCATGGACTTGTCGGTGCTGACCGGTTACGAACACGAGGATTGGGCGCTTGGGGATATCGTCACGGTGGACGACCGGGATCTAAACCTGACCATTCAGACGCGCATCATCGGGCGGCAGTACAATCTGCAGGAGCCGTGGAAAACGGTACTGGAGCTTTCCAGCAAGCTGCGTGAATTGGGTGACTCATCATCCGACACGACCGCTGACCAGCTTGACCAGTCCAGCGTTGTCCAGCAGGAAGTCAAGGACATGGTGCCGTTCAACCATCTGCGGAACAGCCGCGCCGATGACGGCTTCGCTTATTGGCAGAACTCCGGCTTTGAGGTGGACACAGAAAACGGCGTAAGCGGTACGGCCTCTTTCAAGGCAGTCGGGGTATCCGGCACCAAGAGTATGTCGCAGACGGTTTACCCGGCATCCCGGCGTAATTATACGATTTCAGCGCAGATTGGCTCCGAGAACCTTCAAAAAGGCACAAACGGTCAAGTCGGTATTGAGGTAGTGTTCGAGTATGAAGACGGCACGACCGAGACACGGTTCATTGATTTATTCTAAGAGAGGATGGTGCTTTCATTGGCATATTTTCAACATACGGCGCGGGACGCTTCGCCCAAGGGCTATGGCAGGCTGCGCTCCATCACCATCCGGCTGTGTATCACGAACTGCTCCGGAGAGGTGTACTTTACCGATATCATGCTGCAGGCCGGTACCGTCGCTACCGGATGGGTTGGTCATGTCTGCGAGATTAAGTGGACGCTGGATGGGTGAGATAAGTGGATATTCAGATAATAAGCAGATAACTTCCTTTTTATTTTCACATTTCCGTCACAATGATAGTTTATAATAATAATAAAAATTTCCGGACTTCCAAAAGACGGGGAAACAAGGATGGTGCTTATTATGAAGCGAAGCTTTAATCGATATATTGCCTTCTGTGTGGCATTTATTTTAATGTTATCCGTAACGGGATGCAGTAAGAGCGATCAGGACAATGAAAATAATGACAGCGATGTTGAGTCTGTCCAAAACAGCGATGACGACAGCGATATTGAGTATAACCAAAGCTATGTAAGCAACGATGGCAGCGTGACTTTTTCCAAGTCCGGAGGCTTATATGAGCAGGCGTTTTTGTTGCAGCTTTCCACCAGTATCGAAAACGGGGTCGTCCGGTACACTTTGGACGGCAGCGATCCAACAAGTGAGTCCGCGCAATATACCGATGAGATTACCATTGCCGACAGAACCGGTGAGGATAATCTGCTTTCCGCTATTAGTACAGGTAGTGGCGGCGGGACGGGCGGCAGAGGCAACCCCGGAGGAAGCGGCGCATCCTCCGCACCCGCTGAAAACGTGTTTAAAGGGACTGTAATAAAGGCGGCAGTGTTCTCACAAAGCGGCGAAATGCTGTCCGGCATCTCCGCCCAATCATATTTCATCAGTGAAGATATATTTACAAGATACGGTGACCTTCCGTTTGTTTCAATTATTACCGATGCGGACAATTTTTATGACAGTGATACCGGCATCTATACCAACTACAACCAGTCGGGTTCGGATTGGGAACGTCCGGTATATTTTGAGATGTACGAGGCCGATGGCTCCGCCGCTGTATCCTTAAACATGGGTGTCCGCATCAACGGAGGAACCACCCGTTCTCTGGCTCAAAAGGCGCTGCGGTTTTATGCAAGATCCGGTTATGACTCGGAAAAGTCGAGCCTCGAATATGAATTATTTGAAGGGTTGACCAAATCCTACAGCGACGATCTACTCACATCCTTTAAACGCATTATTCTGCGCAGCAGCGGCAACGATAATTCCGGTACGCTGTTTCGGGACGCTCTCATGCAAGAACTGGTCAGCGATTTGAATGTAGACACACAGGCATCAAGACCATGTATCGCCTTTGTCAACGGCGAATTTTGGGGTATCTACAATATCCGTGAACGGTATGACGACCACTATTTTGCCAATCATTACGACATTGACAGGGATAAGGTGGCTATGCTGGAGATTGCCCAAAGCAGCAGAACGGTAGAAATCAACGAGGGTGACGAAAGCGACCTTGAATATTATAACGAAATGATTAGTTTCTTCAGCGGCAGTTCCATGACGGATTCGGCGAACTATCTAAAGGCGCAGGAGTATCTGGATATTGACAATCTCATCGACTATTATATCGCCAATATCTATTCTGCTAACACGGACTGGCCGGCAAACAATAATGTGTTCTGGCGATATAAAACCGATAACGGCGGCTATGATAACACGGCGGCATGGTATATGGACGGCAGGTTCCGCTGGATCATAAAGGATATGGACTGGGGTTTCGGGCTTAATGGACAAGTCAGCAATAACACTTTACTGCACGCCATGAACGAAAGTTCCTCATCCGCGGGCGGCGGACAGAATCGCGGCGGTGGAGGCAATGGCTTCACGTCCGCCGAGAGTACGCTCATGTTCAGAAAGCTTTTGGAAAACGATGAATTCAAAGCAAAATTCATCAATCGTTTTTGTGATGTAATGAACACGAATTATGAGTCAAGCTCAGTTGTCGCCCTGATTAATGAAATGGCTTCGGAAATTGAATCCGCTATACCGGAGCAGGCAAATCGCTACCCCAGTTCCGTATCAAGCATCAGCTCATGGCAAAACAGCGTGAACACGATGATCCAGTTCGCACAGCAGAGAACCGGATATGTTCAGGGCTTTCTGCAGAGCAGGTTCTCCCTTTCAGATATAGTTACCGTGACACTAAAAACAGACAGTGCCGCAGGCTATATCCGCATCAATGATACGGATATAACAACCGGAACAAGGGGCGTATCCGATGTATCCTCATGGAGCGGCAGTTATTTCGCGGGAACTGCGCAGACTCTGACCGCCGTACCTTTGGATGGTCATACGTTTGTGAAATTTGTAGTGACCGATACCGCAACAGGCACAGTCACCGAATATGTAACAGATACCATTGAGGTGACGCTCGGAAGCGGCGGAACCGTTGTACAGGCGGTTTTTCAATAAGGATTTCTAATAATAATGTGATTAAAAGACCGCTCCGGTGGTCTTTTTTCTTTGCGCAGAAGGAGGTATGGATGATGGCAATCAACTTCATACGATTCACAGAAACACTCAAAGTCAAGGAAGAAAAGCGAGTGGTCGGTGTTACTCTGCGTCCGGTGATTGCCGACTGTTCCGGTGTGATTTACTTTACTGATTTGCAGATACAAGAAGGCGACAGGCTCACCGGCTACACGCCGCACACCACGACTATGTTGAAGAATTCCACTAATCCGGTGCGGTACCACAACGGCGTGGTTCGCACAGGCGATACCATTATTATTTTCAATCTCAGCGGAATCTCCCCCGGAGCCGCTCACATCGACAATGGAGGAACTTCATCGGGGTTGGACTGTTACATTTACCCGATTCAAGACATGGCTGCCGGAAGCATATCGCTCTCGCAGGGCACGGGTTCCCATGCCGTCAAATTTCTTGTAGCGGCGAACGCCGGTGACGAGCTTGCGCTGATTGCCAGCAAGCGGCAGTGCTTAAAAAACGGCGCTGCTACTACAAAAAATGGATTCTATCAATACACTGCCGCCCACGACAGTAAGCATCAGGTGAAGCTGGAGGACAGGAAATCGGCACGGGTGTACTTTGAATATAAAGAAATGCTGAAGGGAGATGAACGGCCATGAGCAGGGATTATCTGAAAGGCAAACGGTGCATGGTGTGGTCGTTCATGGGCAACACGCGGATGTATCAGGCGCTTCGGGACTACGGCGACCGGCTGGACACAGTCGGTATTTTTACGTTTGAGGTGGATATTACCGGCACGATTACCGAAACCGGCACAAGTATAAGCAATATGCTGACATATATCAATAAATGGACGCACATCAAATGGCTGCTGACCATTATGAACCACGGCACGGCTTCCATCTTCACCGCGCTCCGAAATAACACGGACGGTGCGAAAACGAAGTTCCTGTCGGAGATTGTGCGTATTATGCAAAAATATCCGTGGTGCGCCGGAGTGGATATTGATCTGGAGCGTGGCGGCGAATATGAGAACAGGGATGCGGCGAACACGTTGTTCCGTGATATTTACAACACTGTGAAAAGTTATAACTCCTCCAAGCTGGTCAACATCTGCCTGCCCGGTATGACCTCGGTCAACGGCTCGGTGGGCGGCGAGAACTGGTGCGTATACGCCGACCTTAACGCTTACTGCGATACGGCTTCCATCATGAGTTACGGCATGGCGTGGGCTGGCTCTGCGCCCGGACCCGTCTCGCCGCGAAGCTGGTTAGAGGGGATTTATGATTATGCCACACAAGTCATGTCGCCGGATAAAATATTCTTGGGGCTTCCCGCCTACGGCTGGAATTGGCAGATTTACGATACTCCGGCAAACCTCGGCAAGTCGTACAGGGGAACTTCCAACACCTACTACGCCGCCAAGCTGTGGATGACAGGCGCATATAATTTCACCGACGACGCTCCTCCGCAGCCGTTTATTCCCATCATCGCTTATTGGGATGACCATGACAAGGTGCCGTGGGCGCTGCCGCAGGTTTACGACTACATGGAGGGGTGGGACGCTACCGAGAAGCTTACTCCTATCACACAGGAAAGCTATAACCGCCGCCGTTATCTTACTTGCTACGGCAAACAGCAGCGCACCTCATTTGGTACGATATATACCGACCGGAACGGTCTGCCGGACTCATATACCGGCAACGTCATTACTGGCGAAACCACCGCTACGTTAGGTGAAGGCGGCACGGCGACATTTAATTTTACTGTTTCGCAGTCCGGCACATATGACGTGGCGGTGCGGCTCTGCTACCCGTTTTGGGATAAGAACGCCATCAATATTTCGCTGGATGGAACGGTCAAAGCGTTCTCGGAAACCCGCCTGTGGTGGCCGTTTTGGGTAAATACCTGCTGGCTGACGCTTGCCAAAAGCCGTAGTCTTTCTGCTGGACAGCACACCATCATCTTAAGCGGAGGCGTACCCGGCGTCCAGTTTTACGGCTTTCGTGTATGCTCGGACTTCTCGGAAGCGCCGTCCGCTGGTGAAGCCGCATTTTCACTCGCTCCGCGCCGATTCAAAGATGTGGACGGCAACATGGCCGAGCCTGATAAAGGTTTCAAGTTGACCACGGAGGTTCTGCGCCGAAAGCCGGACAGCGCGCTCATATGGTACGAGGATTTCCGTGACCCGGTCACCCTGCAGACTACCTATTGGCAGACGCTGTCTGGAAGTTGGGCTGTGTGGAGGAGTGACCAGTACGCTTCAACAAGGGTTTACTCGCAGCTTGAAGGAAGCGGCGAGCTTGCGTGGAAGTACAGCAATTTCAGTGACGTTCATATCAGGGCGCGCATCGCCTTTCCGTCGAACGGAAGCGGATGCGCCGGTGTGTTCTGCGGCAATGTATTCTGCTGCATCAATATCGACACACAGCGCATGGAGTTATATCAAGGCTCATCACTGCTCGGCAGCTTAAGTGCCACTTATTCAAAAACGTCAGCCGCCGATATCCGCACCAATCCGAATATGTATCTGATTGAGATGCGTAAGCGAGGAACGAGGGTACGGGTTTACTCCGGTAACAGCAACACGCTGCGTTTCACAGCGACGGTCAGCGCCTCGACCGGATACTGCGGCATCCAGTCGGACGGACAAATCAAGTGCGAACTGCTCCGGCTCGGGGACGCATGGACATATGAGCCATATGAGGCGTTTGACGTTGTCATGCCGGACGGCACTACCAAAAGCTACGGTCGGTTATCACGCTCCAATGCGACATGGGACAGCGAGTTTCAGGTGTTCACGCTCACCTCGGATGTGGAAGAAAGCAGTACCCGGAGCGAGGATATTTCAATGGACTATGACTTCTACCACTCCGACCTGCTCCGGATATCCTGTGGCGGGAATTATACTGCTACGGTCGTCCCGCGAGATATCAACGTATGGATTGCGCGGCTGTTCCTTGGTGACGCGGACGGCTTTTCCATTCTCTACTATCAGGATGTGGATTCGCTGGTATATTGGGCGAATGAGGCGGCCTACCGGTGGAACCTTCGAGGGTTCGCCATGTGGTCGCTCGGGCAGGAGGATATGCGGCTGTGGGAGGCTCTGCCGATGCAGATATAACAGAATAAGGATTACAAATATAATGGCGCTTTCGTCCTTGGACGGAGGCGCTTTTATATATACAAAAATTGAAAGCGAGGTTTTGACAATGAAAGGTATTTGGTACGGGATTCAAGTGGCAATCGCCGCGGCTGGCGGCTGGTTAGGGTGGTTCTTGGGAGGATTGGACGGCTTCCTATACGCACTCATCGCTTTTGTGGCGATTGACTATCTGACCGGCGTGATGTGCGCCATTGTGAACAAGGAACTGTCCAGCGAGGTAGGATTCAAGGGGCTTTTCCGAAAAATTCTCATCTTTGTGATGGTCGGCGTGGGACACATCCTTGATACGCAGATCATTGGCGATGGCAGTGTTCTGAGGACGGCTGTCATTTTCTTTTATCTGAGCAATGAAGGCGTGTCGCTTCTTGAGAACGCGGCTCATCTCGGATTGCCAGTCCCTGAGAAGCTGAAGGATGTACTGGCGCAGCTACACAACAAATCAGGAAAGGAAGGTGACAGTGAATGAACATCAAGATCAAAATGACACGCGCGGAAAACACCGCTCAGTACGGCACGGAGCCGGTGGAGCTTCCCATTGAGGAGTATATCTGTGGCGTGGTGCCTGCCGAGGTGTACGAATCGTCGGCTATGGATGCGCTGAAGGCACAGGCTGTTGCCGCCCGGACGTTCGCTCTCAAACGGATGCTGGCGGGAACAGTCATGGACGATACGACTTCGTTTCAGGCTTACCGTTACAGCCTTGCGCAGTCCAGTCCTCGAAGCCGACAGGCTGTGGAGGAAACGGCCGGTCAGGTGCTTTGCTACGGCGGCGAGGTAATCGACTGCTTCTACTCATCGTCCAACGGCGGCCAGACCAAGCGGAGCGGTGATGTGTGGAGCCGCCACTATCCATATTATCTCAACAAGACGGACGATTGGGACATCGCCGCCAACGCTGAAAAACAGACCGCCGCCAGCCACGGAGTCGGCATGAGTCAGGTCGGCGCGATGTGGGCGGCAAAGAACGGAGTACCCTGCAACGAAATACTGGCGTTCTACTATGACGGCGCTGCCATTGTCTACGATTACGGCAATGGCGGCGTTGTCGGCTTTATAGATGAAACGCCGGACAATAAAACAGAAGGAGGCTTTTCCATGAACTTGAAAACACTTTTATTAACCAAAAACGCCTGCTATATTGCGGGTAAGAACATCACTCCGAAAGGCATCATGGTGCATAGCACAGGAGCCAACAATCCGAACCTGAAACGCTATGTCGGACCCGATGACGGTCTGCTCGGCGTGAACCAGTACAACAACCACTGGAATCAAGCCAATCCGGACGGGCGGCAGGTCTGCGTCCATGCTTTTATCGGCAAGCTGGCTGACAGCTCCATCGCCACATACCAGACTTTGCCGTGGAATCATCGCGGCTGGCACTGCGGCGGCGACGGTAACAATACGCACATTTCGTTCGAGATATGCGAGGACGGACTGACCGATGCCGTGTATTTTGGCAAGGTCTATCAGGAAGCCGTGGAACTCTGCGCCTACCTCTGCAAGATGTACGGTTTCAATCCTCTGCAGGACGGTGTCATAATCGGGCATTACGAGGGCTACAAGCGCGGTATTGCCAGCAACCACAGCGATCCTAATAACTGGTTTCCGAAGCACGGCAAGAGCATGGACACCTTCCGTGCGGCGGTCAAGGCGGCTATGGATGGCGGCACAGCTACGCCAACCGTGTCTACTCCCGAAGAGGAAACAACGGCTATACTCTATCGTGTCCGCAAAAGCTGGAGCGATTCCAAATCTCAAAAGGGTGCGTTCAAGATTTTGGATAATGCCAAGAAATGTGCTGATGAAAATAGTGGATATTCCGTCTTTGATCCATCCGGCAAAGCAGTCTATACCGGTGGCGCCAGTTCTTCGATCCCTTATCAGGTTCGGGTAAAAACCACGGATTTGAACATCCGTAAAGGCCCCGGCACCAATTATTCTAAGACCGGTAAATGTACAGGCATCGGAACTTTCACCATTGTAGATGAGCAAAGCGGGCAGGGTTCCACTGCCGGATGGGGAAAACTAAAATCCGGTGCCGGCTGGATTTCGCTGGATTACTGTACAAAGGTTTAGTGCGGTAACATACTGACAAGCCCACAGTGCATAAGATACTGTGGGCTATCTTTTTAGAGGAGTAACACCTTTTTTCAAACTATATAGTTTTTCAGATATCCCGCAGTTCAAGCTGTGGGATTGTTTATTTTTGGAATCAGTTCTGCCGACAGGAGGTGCGTTTTATGACGGAGGAACAGAAACAGCAGATTATACGCTTTCGGAACGAAGGCTGTGGATATACGATGGTCGCCGATAAATTAGGAATATCCAGAGATACGGTTAAGAGCTTCTGCCGCAGGAACGGACTGAATGGGAAGGCAGTTCAAACCAACATCACTGAAACCGGATCAGTATGCCGTGAATGCGGAAAAGCGTTGTTCCAAGAGGCTGGTAAAAAACAACGTGTGTTTTGCAGTGATGAATGCCGGACAGCGTGGTGGCGGACGCATCCGGAACAAATAAAGCAGCGGGCGGTATATTCCTTTACCTGCGCCTGCTGTACTCAGACGTTTACGGCGTATGGCAATTCCAAGCGGAAGTACTGCTCCCATGAGTGCTACATCAGAAACCGCTTCAAGGGTGGTGGCGATGATGGATAAAAAACAGTTTCGTGCAGAGCGGCTTTATCAGATATCCATTTCCATAGCCAAAGCGATGCTTGAAAAAGGCACGTTATCCGAGGAAGATTATACTCAAATTGATACAATTCTGCTGGAAAAATACCGCCCGGTTTTGGGTACATTATTATCGGGAAATCCCTTGACTTAAGCTCCTTTTAGAGTGATGTATAGTAAAGGCAGACTTCGCTGTCCTGCCTTGGAAAGGAGTTGATTTCATGGGGAAAATCAGAAAAATCGAAGCGGCCGTTCCGGTTCTGCAGAAGCGAAAACGAGTAGCAGCCTATGCCCGTGTTTCCAAGGAAACACAGCGGCTTAATCATTCTATTTCTGCACAGATAAGCCGCTACAGCAAACTGATACAGAATAACCCCGAATGGGAGTATGCCGGCGTATATGCGGATTTTGGCATCAGCGGTACAGGAACTGGGAAACGCGACGAGTTCAGGAGAATGCTGGCAGATTGTGAGGCAGGAAACATTGACATCATCCTGACAAAATCCATCAGCCGTTTTGCAAGAAACACGGTTGACCTTCTGGAGACGGTCAGGCATCTGAAAGCCCTCGGCATTGAGGTGCGGTTTGAAAAAGAAAACATCAATTCGATGAGCAACGACGGAGAACTGATGCTTTCCATCCTCGCATCCTTCGCCCAAGAGGAGAGTCGGAGCATTTCGGAAAACAGCAAGTGGGGCATACGGAAAAGGTTCCAGTCCGGCGAGATTGGCACGGCGAATAAGCACATCCTCGGTTATCGGTACGATGACGAGTTAAAAAAATATGTCATCATTCCCGAAGAGGCGGAAACCGTCCGCCGGATGTTTCAGATGTACATTGACGGCGTTTCCCTGCGTAACATGGCGGCGAACATGAACCGGGCAGGAATACGAACCACACTTGGAAATGAGTTTCAGGAAGCCTCGGTGCGGCAGCTCATTTTTAATGAGGTCTATGCCGGGGATATCCGGCGGCAGAAATGCTACACGGCGGACCCCATCACAAAAACGAAGGTAAAAAACTGTGGGGAGCTGCCACAGTATTACATGGCAGACTGCCATGAAGCCATCATTGACCGTGAAACCTACGCAAAGGTGCAGGCGGAGATGGAACGGCGGGCGGGGATGATAAATCCGACCTACCCTTTTACGGGGAAAATAAAGTGCGGGATTTGCGGAAGCTATTACACCAGAAAAAAGGGTATTACGAAGGGCAAAACCTACGTGCATTGGATTTGCCGTTCCAAGAAAGAAGCCGGGGAAACCTGCACCGGCACGAACTTCAAAGAAGATGATTTGAAACAGATATGTGCCGGTGTATTGGAGAAGCCTTCTTTTGACGAGGAGGCATTCGGCAGCGAAGTAAAAAGCATCATGGTTCAGGAAAATGGCAGCCTTGAATTTCACTTCTTTGGCAGCGGGAAAAAGGTGTGGAAGAATCTGAACCTGAATCCGGTGCGCCACGAAGTTACCATAACAGACTGCTTTCAGGGGAAAATTCGGTGCGCCATCTGCGGCAATACTTACCACAGGGTGAATTCGGCAGACCGTTGGATTTACTGGTACTGCATCGGCAAAAAACGAAAAGGCATCACCTGTAACAACACAAATTATGCGGATTTTCAGTTAAGGCGGATTTCGGCACACATCATGGGAACAGAGGAATTTGACGGAGTGGCATTCAGCGAAGCCATAGACCATGTCACTGCACTGGAGGACGGCAGTCTGGAATACAAATTTTATGACGGGAGGGCAAAGCGATGGCAAAAAATGTAGTTACCATACCTGCAAGCATAAGTCAATTTACAGCAGCACCAATAGGCAGCAGTAAAAAACGCAGGGTTGCAGGCTATGCCCGCGTCAGCACAGACCACGAGGATCAGCAGTCCAGCTACGAGGCACAGGTGGATTATTACACCGCCTACATAAAGGGGCGCGAAGACTGGGAGTTCATTTCTGTATATACGGACGAAGGAATCAGCGCGACCTCCACAACAAAAAGGGACGGTTTTAACAAAATGGTAGCCAACGCCTTGGACGGGCGCATTGACCTTATTATTACCAAATCAGTGAGTCGGTTTGCCAGAAATACGGTTGACAGCCTGACCACCATCCGGAAACTGAAGGAAAACAAGGTGGAGTGCTATTTTGAGAAGGAAAACATCTGGACATTTGACAGCAAGGGCGAACTTCTGCTGACCATCATGTCCTCGCTGGCTCAGGAAGAGAGCCGCTCCATCTCCGAGAACGTCACATGGGGACAGCGCAAGCGGATGCAGGACGGCAAGGTGTCGGTTCCCTTTAAACGGTTCCTTGGGTTTGAAAAAGGCGAGGATGGCAACCTTGTCGTGAATGAAGAACAGGCCATAATTGTGCGGAGGATTTACGGGATGTTCCTGCAGGGACGTTCCCCTTTCGCCATTGCAAGGGTGCTGACGGAGGAAGGCATACCAACGCCCGGCGGCAAGAAAAACTGGGCGCAGGGTACGGTCAAAAGCATACTGACCAACGAAAAATATAAGGGCGACGCCCTTTTGCAAAAGGTGTATACCGTGGATTTCCTCTCTAAAAAGAAGAAAGTAAACGAGGGTGAGGTTCCGCAGTATTATGTGGAGGGGAACCATGATGCCATTATCGAACCGGGGGTATTCGATGCGGTGCAAAAGCAGATGGCCATCCGGCATCCGGGCAAAAACAGACAGAGCAGCGTCCACATCTTTTCCAGCAGAATAAAATGCGGTGACTGCGGCGGCTGGTACGGTGCCAAGGTGTGGCATTCCAACGATAAATACCGCCGAACCATCTGGCGGTGCAATCATAAATTTGAGGGCGACGATAAGTGCGGGACACCTCACTTCGAAGAAGCAGAGATTCAGGAACTGTTTCTGAAAGCCCTGAACATCCTCTGTACCGAGAAGGATGAAATCATTGCCGGCTTCGATCTGATAAAAGAGACAGCCTTTGCCACGACAGATTTGGAAAAAGAAAAAAGCCTCCTGCAGGAAGAACTGAATGTGGCGGCTGAACTAATACATCAGTGTATTCATGAAAATGCCCATGTCGCTCTCGACCAAGGTGAGTACCAGACACGGTATGATGCGCTTGCAGAGCGTTTTGATAAGACGAAGGAACGGCTGGAGGAGGTCGGCAATGCCATCACAGAGCGGCAGGCCAAGAGAGAAAAAATCGAAATGTTCCTATCAGAGCTTAAAAAACATGATGAGGTGGTTACCCAGTTTGACGAGAACCTTTGGTACAGTCTGGTTGACCATGCCACGGTTTTTAATAAAGAAGATGTTCGTTTTACCTTTAAGGACGGAACGGAAATCCAAATGTAAAAACGCCCCTGCCATGGAGTTCATGTAACTCTACGGTAGGGGTATTTTTTCTGCCCTTTTTTATTTTTCCATGCGGTGAATTTTAGTCTATTCCATGGATATCCACTTCGAATTTGTCATATATGAAATCAAGTAATTCTATTGCGGTGGGAGTTTCTCCTTGCTTTTTTATTCGCTCCCAATATTTTCTGTTATCAGAAGCAAGACCTTCAGCTATATAACTGTCAAAAATTACAGCCAGTTCAGCCGTTTTCATATCACTACGCTTTGCCATGTGCTGAAGAACCTTTTCACCAGTAAATCGCATTCCCTGCAAGTAGGATTTGCTGTATGCCAGACGTATTGTTCGGAGCGCATTATCTCTAATAGCTTTTACTTTGCCGACTGTCAGATTTTCGTCAGCAGCGATCTTTGTGTACCTTTTTAGATAGTAGCATTTTAGGAGGATGTTGATTTCCTCAAGTGATAAATATTCCTTTCTCTCCATGTGTTTTTCCCTTCTGCCTTTAGGATCGGAAAATTACCGCAGAACAAGTATGCAAAAGTTATACACCAAAGTGCGTTATTCCCTTGCACACATTCTTCTTGCGAAAACACGTAGGAAGATGTAGAATTAAAAAGTCATGGTACCGCAATTGCGGTTGTGCAGGGGTGGTTTGGTCACCTTTTCACAGGGTTCAGTGTGTTGGGAGCACACTGGCCTGCCATGATATTTGTTTTCGGAAAAATTCCGTCTGTCGTATGTAAACTCTAAGTGGCAGAATTGTCAAGTTATTTATGCGCGAATTGTTCAGTGGCAGGTGGGGTTCTGCCCAAATTCAAATTTGAACCCCCCTGTGAGGCAAAATCAAAAAGTATAGGGCAAAATAAAAAGGTTTAGGGCAAAATAAAATTGTATCAAAGACGGTATTTACAGGGACGATGGATATTCCGGGACAAATTTCAACCGTCCGGGATTTCAGGAAATGATAGCCGATATTGAGGCGGGATATGTAACCACCGTAATTGTAAAGGATATGTCACGCTTGGGCCGCGATTAT
>Ga0153940_1000073_pt1 | contig 64480 bp, 58 predicted proteins | sample TSNJ024MetaG_FD_104736 | JGI IMG/M metagenome (GOLD analysis project Ga0153940, IMG submission 104736) | Attine ant fungus gardens microbial communities from New Jersey, USA - TSNJ024 MetaG | ecosystem: Host-associated > Fungi > Mycelium > Unclassified | place: USA: New Jersey, Brendan T. Byrne... | reverse complement strand
TTGCAAAACCAGAGCATTTCGCTGAAGATACTAACAGAAATAGAGCCCAAATCCCCGGACTATCCACATTCAATCCGTTTTCTGGTGAAAACGCATTTCAGGTGGATACAAAAACTCGCTTGGAAGCAAGTTTTTGCCGGGGATTTGGGCTCTATTTCTGTAAGTATCTTTAACAGCTCATGCTATGGTTTTGCAAACAGCACAGCACCTCTTCTCGTACACAGCGGCGTCCTGGCTGCCAACATAGTCAAACCCGCCACCTTTTTATAATATATCAGATTTTTATCCAATCTAAACTAAAATTTCACTTTATTTATCCTGAGGTTTTGTATGGCACATGCCGGAGCTTGCACATCCACTGCAGCTACTTCCACAACTACAGGATTTCCCGGCTTTTTTATTCTTATACATACTGCGTACTGCCAATACTACAATTCCCAGCACGATCAATCCAACAACAATTGTAGCAAAGTTTTCTGATATCCATGCCATTATAATACCACTCCTCACTAGGGTGCTGTTTTACTAAAGGTGAATCATACCGCACACTGCTTATACTTTTGCTTTAGCCGCACCCTTTAAATTCACTTTTAACGTTGTGCTTTGCTTATACGGACGGAACAGCAGGCAGATCAATCCAATCACAACCAAAATTGCCACCACCGTTCCAATGCCAAAACCACCGCCGGCGAAAAACGTTCCCAACTGATATATGCATAATGCCGCCAGATATGCAAATATGGTTTGATATGCAATCGCAAATACTGTCCACTTCCCATTATTCATCTCTCTTTTAATTGCTCCCATTGCCGCAAAACATGGTGCGCATAAAAGATTGAATACAAGGAAAGAATACGCGGATATTGCTGTAAAGCTTGCTGATAAGCTGCCCCAGATTTCTGCCCCATCTTCCGCAACTTCACCAAATCCATACAAGACCCCAAAGGTTCCGACTACATTTTCCTTAGCTACCAGCCCGGTAATAGCTGCCACTGCTGCTTTCCAGTTGCCCCAGCCAAGCGGTGCAAATATCCAGGCAAAAGCACTGCCTATATCAGCAAGCAATCCGTCGCCCAAATCTTCTACCATCGTAAACTGACCATCGACAAATCCAAAATTAGATAAGAACCAGATAATAATGGAAGACAGCAGAATGATCGTACCGGCCTTTTTAATAAAGGACCAGCCTCTTTCCCACATACTCCGCAGTATATTACCAACAGTCGGCCAGTGGTATGCCGGCAGTTCCATAACAAACGGTGCCGGGTCTCCTGCAAAAAGTTTCGTCTTCTTTAATATAATACCAGAAATAATAATTGCTGCAACCCCAATAAAATATGCACTTGGGGATACCCACCATGCACCATCAAATAAAGCACCGGCAATCAACGCAATGATTGGCAGTTTTGCACCACAGGGGATAAATGTGGTGGTAATAATGGTCATCTTTCGGTCGCGGTCATTCTCAATAGTACGAGAAGCCATAATTCCCGGCACGCCGCAGCCCGAACCAATCAGCATGGGAATGAACGATTTTCCGGAAAGTCCGAATTTACGGAAAACACGATCCATGATAAATGCCACACGAGCCATATATCCGCACGCCTCCAGGAATGCCAGAAAAACAAAAAGAATCAGCATCTGAGGTACAAAGCCAAGTACGGCTCCTACACCACCAATAATTCCATCCCGAATCAGTCCCTGTAACCAGTCAGCACAGTGGATAGCCTCTAAAAATGATCCTACTGCTGCCGGAATGCCCGGAATTTCAAGCCCAAATAAGTTCCAGCCTTCACCGAATACACCATCATTAGCCCAATCCGTTGCCCAGCCACCCACAGTAGTAACTGAAACATAGTACACCAAAATCATAACCACCGCAAAAATCGGCAGTGCCAGCCAACGGTTCGTAACAATACGGTCAATTTTATCAGATGTGGTCAGCTGATTTTTGCTTTTCTTCACATAGCTTTTCTGAATCACTGACGAAATATACGTATAACGCTCATTCGTAATAATGCTTTCCGCATCATCGTCCATGGAATCTTCTGTTTCTTTGATGATCTTTTCCACATTCGGAACGCTTTTCATCTGAGCCGCAATCTTGTCATCACGTTCAAATAGCTTTACTGCAAAAAAGCGCCGCTGTTCCTCAGGTACTTCCGAACCTAGTGTGTCCTGAATGGCTTCCAGTGAAGCTTCCACTTCCGGGCAAAACTTATGTACAGGTACCGCAGCCCCGCTCATATCAGCAACTCTTACCGCAGCATTGGCTGCTTCCATAATCCCTTTGTTCTTCAGCGCAGAGATGGTCAGGACTTCACATCCCAATTCCTTGGCAAGCTTCTGAACATCAATCTGGTCACCATTTTTTTCGACAATATCCATCATATTTACTGCCATGATCACCGGTATTCCCAGCTCCATCAACTGCGTTGACAGATACAAGTTACGCTCCAGATTAGTACCATCCACAATATTTAAAATAGCATCCGGCCGTTCACCAATCAGATAATTCCTGGCAACAACTTCTTCTAAGGTGTATGGGGAAAGTGAATAAATCCCCGGCAAATCCATGATAATAACATCTTTATTGCCCTTTAACTTCCCTTCTTTCTTTTCCACCGTAACTCCGGGCCAGTTTCCAACAAACTGATTCGAACCGGTCAACCCGTTGAACAGCGTTGTCTTTCCACTATTCGGATTTCCTGCAAGTGCAATTTTAATTGACATGTTTCTATCTCCTCCTTATGATTCTGCCTCTTCCAAGTCAAAGCGGATATTCGCAATCCGCTTTTGCCCGCCGCAAACAGATGGGTTAGCACTTTCTAACCCATCTGCAAAATTTTATAATACTCTATTGAATCTCTATCATCTGAGCATCCGCCTTGCGAAGTGAAAGCTCATATCCCCGGACATTCACTTCCACCGGATCTCCCAGCGGCGCAACTTTACGGACAAATACTGCCGTTCCTCTGGTAATTCCCATGTCCATAATACGGCGTTTTACAGCCCCTTCACCGTGCAGCTTCACCACCAAAACGGTCTGGCCGCATTTCACATCTTTTAATGTCTGCATGTTTCTATCCTCCCTATATACCACTTATTTTACTCCTTAGGCAACCATGATTTTATTAGCCATCTCTTTGCTGATTGCTACCCGGGATTCCTTTACATTTACAATGACATTCCCACTATTTGCTGAGATCAGTGTAACGATACTCCCCGGCACAAAACCCAGATTTTCTAAAAACCTTTTTATCTCTTCTTTCCCGCCAACTCTTTGAATTGCTGCTTTTTCTCCTGCTTTTGCCATTGTTAAGGGCATTTTCCTCACTCCTTTTATATGAAATGTCCAGCTAGTAAGTTCAGCCTAACTTCCTGTCTTTAAAAAAGTTAGGTTTCTCTAACTGCTTTTATGCTATCACTTAGGACGATATTTGTCAATATGTTTTATTGCAAACTGTTTGAAATCTTCCTATAATTATGGTATGCTAATACACAATATTGATTTAAGAATGCTTCTGCGTTCTTGCTGCGAGCGGCTTTTAAGATTTCTTACCACCTTTAGAGGTGGGAGTCCTATCTTCTTTCAAGATAAACACTATCAAAAAACAAGGGGTGAAAAATTTGAAAATACACGAATCGGCTGAGAATTACCTGGAGACAATACTGGTTTTATCCAAAAAGAAGCCCCAGGTACGTTCTATTGATATTGTAAATGAATTGGAATTTTCTAAACCAAGTGTCAGCATCGCTATGAAAAACCTGCGCCGGCAGGAATACATTATCATGGATCAGGACGGCTATATCACCCTGACCGACGCCGGCCGGAAAATTGCCGAAACAATCTACGAACGCCACACTTTATTAACTGACTGGTTAACCAAACTTGGTGTTGATAATGAAATTGCAGCTCAGGATGCCTGCCGCATCGAGCATGTATTAAGTCCTGAAACATTTGAAGCGATTAAGAAGCATGTGAAAAGAGGATAATCGGGTAATAGCCATTTTAACCCAATTCCCTCTACATAAGAACAGCCCCAGGAAAATCAAGCATCCTATAGCTTATTATTTTCCCTGGGGCTGTTTTGGATATTTAAACTTGCAGAAACAACCCAATTACCAAAACCAGTCCCCATACCATTAAAAACACCCCCAATATTCTGCATATCAAAACCACCCTCTTTATGGACACCGATTCAAACGTTTCAAAAGAGGCAATCGGATACGGAAAAAGGAAAAATGCGGCACCTCCCACTATCTGTCCCAAATATGCACCAATCATTCCATATTGCCCTTTCCCCAGCAACGCACTGATAAGGAAACCAATTCCGCCTGCGAAGATCATAAGATACATTACCTGCTTCCACTTCTTATCCTTCTCAAGATATGTCCCCATATCTCTTTTGCACCGATTCCCGCAAACATCAAAATACCTGGTATGCGCCTTTGCCTTAAATACATTATCAGAAAGTTCATTTCCGCAGTATACACATTTCCCCATCAGAATACCTCCTTATCTATTATCTGAGTCTGTACGTTTTGAATGCATCCAAAACACATTCAATCTGTGCATCCGAAAGCAGCTTCGGCTCCCCTAATGTTTTCGTTCTGTAATAAATCTCCGACACGAATTCTATCTGCTGTGCCACATCAAATGTATATGAAAGATTTTCTCCCACTGCCAAAAGACCATGATTTCCCAGCAGGCACGCAGAGTTATCACTCATCGTTTCCAAAGCCGATTCCGCCAGCTCCCAGCCTCCGAACTGCACATACCTTGAACAGGGTATCTCTTTTCCGCCATAGGCTACCAGATAGTGAAGAGACGGAATGCTCCAGTTCATACAGGCCAGCGTAACCGCATAGGTGGAATGAGTGTGTATCACTGCTTTTATTCCGGGCCTCTTCATATAAAAGATACGGTGCATATCATATTCACTGGAAGGCTTCCGATCTCCGTCGACCTTCTCCCCCTCCGGCGTCAGCACAACAATATCCTGTGGTTTCGTATTATAATAATCCAGTCCGCTGGGGCTGATCGCCATAAGGTTCTTCTCTTCATGATAAGCACTTACATTTCCGAAGGTCCCGACTGTAAGCCCTGCCTCCACCATCTTTCTTCCGTATTCCACAACCTGTTCCCGCTCTTCTCTTAATATCATAGCCTGCACCTTTCCTATTGAATCTCCTGATAGTTGATAATTCGGTTTACTGTTCGCTCTTCTATCATGCGGTCTACTTCTCTCATCAGCATATAGGGCGATAACGATATCGCATCCACCGTAGTCCCCGCGATATGCGGAGTCAGCAGCACATTATCCATATAAAGCAGCGGATTCTCTTTGTCAACCGGTTCTTCCTCAAACACATCCAATGCCGCCCCCGCCAGCTTTTTCTCCCGCAAGGCACGTACAAGATCAGCATAATCAACCAGCCTTGCTCTTGCTGTGTTAATAAAGTAAGCGGTAGGTTTCATTTTTGAAAAGTATGCATAGTCAATCAATTTTTCCTTCGCCGGCCGCAGATGAAGACTTACAATATCGGCTCGCGCAAAAACCTCCTCCATCGAATTCAGAAGTTCTATTTCACCTAGGCCTTCCTGATGCAGTCTCGCCTTCGTAAGATAGGCGTCATAGGCTATTATCTTTACCCCCAGCGCCCTTAGTCTGCGGGCAAATGCAAGCCCTACGTTGCCAAGTCCGATCAGTCCAACCAGATGGCTGCTCAAGGTCATCAGGTGTTGGGAATTATAGAATTCTTTCTGCCAATTACCCATTCTCATCTGTTCATGGGATACCGCTATATTTCTTGTCAGCGCAAAGCACATACCCAATGCAAAATCAGCAACTGCCTCCGAATTTCTGATAACATTGATCACCGGTATTTTCCGTTCACTGGCAGCTGTTACATCAATATGCTCAAGACCGCCTCTGCAGGTCATAATTGCTTTCAGCTTACCGGCAGCTTCGATGACACGCCTGGGAACAGGGCAAAAATGGGTGACAATTATTTCCGCATCCATTATCGCCTCATCCAGCCCCGGGGCATATGCTGCCGCTTCCGGTCCGCCCTTTTCCACCTTCAGCTGATTCACCGTGAAATCCTGCTTGTCTTCATTTCCCCAAAATAACTTTATGATCTCTCCATTATTAAGTTTGCTTTTTTCAATCGCCTTTGACATATCATCCGGTGATACAAAAGCATCTCCGATAACGACTGCCTTACCATACTCTAACTCTAACAATCTCTTCATAATGACATCTGTTCCTATGCACACGCAGCACAAAAGCCAGCCTTAGCAAAGACCCTGCTTTCGTGCCGCTTATTTTAAGTTCTATGCAGAATATGATGCTGCATTTTCTTCCATCCAGCCGGTGAATTTTACACGATTTTTCTTAAATACCATACGTAATGCAAAATATGCTGCCGTAACTGCGATGATGATAACCGGATTACCGCTCCAGAATGCGTAGAACAACCCCGCAATCAACGGGTGACACATAATTCCGAAACTGGTAATATATACTCCGGTCTGATCCAGCTGGAATCCTGCCTGCATCGCTACATCGGTAAATGTCGGTGCCAGCTGGGAGCAGACGATCATACCTAACGAGAACCAGACCGCCCCCATCACAACGCTCTTCGCAATATTTCCATTAGATACGCATACAAAGACTTCAACCATGTAAGGAAGCGCTACCAGATCAGCCATAGGAAGTACCTGATTGCCCGGCAGTATAAACGCAATCGCAAGCATAATGGGAATTAAAATAATACCGGTTACCAGTGTGTTTGGCTCTCCATAGCCAACCGCGTCATTTACAGACAGATACCAATCACGGCCTTCGCCTGATTTAACCGCCTTTGTCTTGTATGCATCGGTTAAAACAGTGAATGCATTGGCAAAGATACCCGCAACTTTCGGGAATACCGCCATGATCGCCGCTGTGGAAACCGCCGCCGAAGTTATGGTTCCCCAGGCAGCCAATGTACCGAGCGCATTGTAATTACCAATGATCGCAATGATAGATCCAACCACAAGACCGATAAACATCGGCTCACCAAAAATCCCCAACTTTTTCTGTAAACTCTGAGCGTTGATTTTTATTTTATCAAATCCAATCTTCCCCAGCAGCCAATTCATCAAAACAGCGAAGGGAAGTCCCTCTAAGTGGTGCGGTGCTGTCATACAGCAGTTTGGATACTGATAGTATGTAGACCACCTCTTTGCACAGGCCTCAGAGAACAAAAGAATATACAAAAGCTGCACCACCATCAGTCCTAAAGAAAGCCAGATGTTCTTGGTCAGTATATATAACATAGAGCCCCATACCATGAAGGAATAGTTATTCCATAAATCGGATGCCATAAAGACATCGGTCCATTTAACAAAGAACAATATTACCTGCAGAATAATCGCAATTCCAATGAATATCAAGCCGATATTAGTCGAATATGCAATGACCGATGTAGACTGCCATCCCATATCCAATACCGGAAGATTCACCCCTGCATTTTCAACCATCTGATTTACAACCGGTGAAATAATAGCTCCATAACTGTTAATTACCAGGTTGAATCCGGTCAAACCAACCGCACACAACAGCGCTGAGTTGAACGCTTTTTTTGCTGAGAGTCCCATAACCTTTGCAATGATAAACAGCATGATCGGGACAAATACAGGAGCACCCAGCGTCGAAAAAACATCACTTAATGCTTGAAAAAAACCAGCCATAACCTTTCTCCTTCCTCATTCAGAATGTATTTACATTTTTACACTTCAAGTATCTTCAGGCAGTCTTCGATCACCTGTGCTTCTGACAGCCCTGTTAGCATCCCGACAGCGTTCACTTTCGGGATTCCGTAGTCCTGATAAACCGGGCTTACACAGGCAATCAAATCAAATCTTTCACCTGCCAATGCCGATTCCACTCCGTTGGGACTGGTTTCCACCGCAGTTACTCCCCAGCCTTTTTGGGCAAGCTGCTCCTTTAGTTTTCCTGCCACCATGGCGGAACTAACAGTTCCCGAACCACATACGCACAAAATTCTACATTTTTTCATTCTTCTTTCTCCCTATCATCCACATAGTTCTATCAACCGATATGTTTCATTGCTACTTCAAATAATTCGTCCGCACCTGCGGCGTTTTTAAATTCTTTTACTATCTCCGGATTCTGAAATACACTCAGCACCTTTTGAAGTGTTTCAACCTGAGCATCCGGATCCATGATAGCCATCATGAATATCATTTCCGCTTCTACTTTTACGTCCGGAGACCCCATATGCGAAAAAATTACCGGTTTCTCTAACTGCACCACACAAACCCCAGGCTTATTCACATGCTCCGGATCTGTATGAGGCATTGCCACTGCAATGTCCATAAGCTTAAGCCCTGTGGGAAACTCTTTTTCCCGGGCAGCTGCCGCATCGATATAAGTATCCTTAACGAATCCGTGATCCAGAAGCATCTTTCCCACCTTTTGTATCACTTCTTCTGCACTGTCCGCCTGTAATCGTGCAGCGACCAGCTCTCTAAAAACAGTCCGCACCAAAACCACCTCCTTTACTCTGACAGTCCATTGATAAAGTTCACAATCTCTTCCCCGTATCTCCCCTCCTCTTCTCCTTCCGTCATAACGGTAATCTCTGAACCCCTTTTGATACCAGCTGTCAAGATGGCTAATACGCCTTTGGGATTAATCTCCTTTTCTCCAAAGATCAGCTTAATGTCTACCGGCATCCTACTGCAAATTTTTGAAAGCTGGCCTGCCGGTCTTGCATGCAGTCCCGTGGGATTGTTAACTACAACTTTTTTTGAAAACATAACATCTCCTTCCTTTTTGTTCACAGTTATCTTTCGCAATTTGTTTCTTTTAAACTTAATATTATTGTGTTATAATCATACTGCATCATGCAAGTAAAAGCATTTATAACATTAACGAATTGAGGTGCATCACATTGGATAACCGAAATGATCTATTGGTACACATATCTGAGCTTTATTATCAACAAAATCTGAATCAAAATGAAATCGCGAAAATATTAGGTGTATCCAGGCCCACCGTTTCACGCCTTCTGGAAGAAGCCCGTGACACCGGAATTGTAGAAATTATTGTTCACAATCCGATTCGCAAAAATCCCGATCTGTCGGCAAAATTACGGAATACCTTTCATCTGCGAGAAGCCATTGTGATATCCGGCAATTATAACCACGATACCGCCCTGTCCCAGTGTGCGGAAGTTGCCGCAAGTTTTGTCTCCACAATTCTGGATAATAATATGTCCCTCGGTCTTTCCTGGGGACGTGCCATTTATGAAACCTGCAATGCACTTAAACCGAAAGACTACTATAATGTAAACGTGGTGCAGATGGCCGGCTGTCTCGGTTCCGGAAACCCGTATATTGATGGTTTGGAACTTGCTTTGCGCGTTGCTAAAAAATTCAACGGGACCTATTCTAACATTATCGCTCCGGTCTATGTTGATAATGAAATTGTCCGCGATTATCTGATCGAATCCCCGCAGATAAAATCTACCTTAAAAAAAGCTTATAACGTCGATATTGCATTAACCGGAATCGGATCTCTTGATGATGCACAGGGTTCGCTGAACCGCGCCGGCTGCTACACCAGCGAAGAAATACAGGCGGCCCTCAAAGCCGGTGTAACCGGTCATATACTGGCGCGTTTTATGGATATCAACGGCAATGAAATCCATTTAAAAGATCATTACCCCATCTCTGCGCCGCTGAAATCAATGCACAATGCCGAGTGGGCAATTGGTATCTGCGTTTCTGAAGAAAAAGCAAAAGCGGTATTATCTACGATCAACGGTAAATATATCAACTGTCTGGTTGCCGATGAATCACTGGCAAAGAAACTTCTTGAGATTGCCTGATTCTCCTGCCGGTCAAACAATGGTTTTATTTCAAACTGCTGTCAAGACAGATTACGGCTTTGGCACCCTCGCCCCGCTCCGTTTTTTCAAAACCTTCACGCCAGTTTTCCAACGGAACGATGGTGGTCACTATTTTTTCAGGGACTACCGTTCCCTTCTCAAGCAATTCCAGCGACTTTTTCCATGAACTTGGTCTCTGACTTCTGGAGCCTACATACTGAATCTCTTTATGTAATATTAAATCGGTCCATATCTCTTCCCGCGCATTTGAGAATACTCCCATCTGAACGACCGTACCCTTTCTTTTCACAATCTCTAACGCTTTATTCACCGCAGCCACTGCTCCGGAACACTCAAAACAGATATCCGCACCTTCTTTTCCCGTAAGCTCCATCACAATTTCTTTAAGGTCTTCCTTCGTCTGGTCTACCGTACGGTCAGTTCCGCATTCTGCTGCAATTTGAAACCGTTCGGTATCGCTGTCCAATCCTGCCATGATAACCGTCGCCCCGCATGCTTTGGATACTTGTGCAACCATCTGCCCAATCGCTCCCGCACCAAAGACCACACAGATATCTCCCGGCTGAACACCGCCTTTTTCAATCGTTGCGTGTACGCCGCAGGCCAGAGGCTCGATCAGTGCCGCCGAAAGTAAACTTACATTATCAGGAAGTACATGCACACTCTCCTCTCTGCTGACCAGATATTCTGCCATCGATCCGTTGATCTGCGTCCCGATTCCCTGCCTTATCCCGCATAAGTTATAATCTTTACTTTTGCACATTTCACATTGATCACAAGTTGTGTATGTAGTTTCGCTGGTGACTCTGTCACCGATTTTCACATACTTTACATCCGGCCCCACATCAACCACAATTCCCGAAAACTCATGCCCCAGTATCACCGGAGTTCTTGTGCTCGGATAACTGCCTTTATATGCATGCACATCGGTTCCGCAGATGCCGTTGTATGCAATTTTTATCTTAACAAGATCTTTTTTGGCTTCCGGCTCTTTAGCTTCTACCCATTCCATCTGGTCGAATCCGTCCGCAGCTTTTATCACAGCTTTCATTTTCCAGTCCCCTTTATTTTGTATTTGTTTTCTATGTTGAACATTTGTTAATACTCATATTATCATATATCATTTATATTTTCAATGCTTTTGTGCATAAATATCATTTTTTAACTATATTTTATTCCATTATTATACATATTTTTGCTTATTCTACTTTTTTCACATTGACATATGCTTATAACTATGAAATAATGTAATCATAAGGCAAAGAAATTGGTTTGCCATCAGATAACCAGAAAGGAGAAATGATATGGCACAAAACGTTAGTATCGAAAAAATCCAAAAATCTGCAAACAGTATCCGTAAACAGATTTTGAAAATCACACTGGAAAGAAATGGATGTTATCTTGCACAGGCCTGTTCTTCTGCTGAAATCGCAGCAGCACTATATATGGACATTATGAACCTCGGTCCATCGGTCGGCTCCTGGGAGCCAATCCCTTTCCCGGGCGTACCGGGACCGGATAACATGGATTACCAGAGAGGTTCCGCCTATAACGGAGCTCCGGCTCCCGATAAAGACCGTTTCTTTGTTTCCTGCTGTCATTATGCTTCCGTTATCTATTGTGCACTGGCAGCCGTAGGACGAATCAGCCCGGACTGCATGGACAAATTCAATGTGGATGGATGGAATATGGAAATGATCGGTGCCGAACACTCGCCAGGCTTCGAAAATACCGCCGGCTCATTGGGTCAGACCATCTCTATTGCGGCAGGTACCGCACACGCCCGCAAGATGAAAGGCGAAACCGGAAAGGTATTCTGTATGCTGGGTGACGGAGAGCTTCAGGAGGGACAACTCTGGGAATGCATGCAGACAGCCGGATACTATAAATTAGATAATTTTATCATTGTAGTGGATGCAAATGAACAGCAGGTGGAAGGCGCAGTCGAAGATCAGATGTCCATCCAGCCCATTACACAACGCTTCACATCTTTCGGTGCCGTCTGCGTCTCATGCAATGGACACGACATCGAGGCACTTATCGAAGCCGCTAACACCGAACACAAAGATAAGCCATTAGTAATTATCGCCGAGACCCGCGGAACCACCGGTATTCCGCCTCTGGAAAAACGCTGGCCCTATCTGCATTTTGTAGGTATCGGCCCTGACGAAACCGAGGAATTCCAAAAGGTTTACGATTCATTATAAGAAAGAGGTGTCTGAAATGAAAATTGAGATCAATACTCACGAAAAGAATATGCTCAGATTCGCTGACGAACATCCGGAAGCTTTAGTTTTGTCCGCTGATCTCGGCTCTTCCTGCGAAATCAAAAAATTCCGCTCCACCTATCCAGAGCGTTACCTCACTATGGGTATCGCAGAACAAAACATGTGCTCCTGGGCTGCCGGACTTGCCCGCGAAGGATACCGTCCTTTCCTGCACACCTTTGCGGTATTCCTGTATCGGCGCATCCTGGATCAGCTGGAGATGAGTGTTGCATATCCGAATCTTCCGGTGGTTTTCGTAGGGTTTGTTCCCGGAATTACAACTCCGGGAGGGGTAACCCATCAGGCGATCAACGATGTGGCAACTCTTCGCGCTGTTCCCAATATGGCTATTTTCGACATCGGCGATGCGACCGAAATCGAAGGTGTTCTGGATCTCGCCTACGAATACAACGGTCCGGTTTACATACGTATGCTCAGAAAAGAAGTCCCCCGGCTATTTCCCGCCTCCGAACCAATGCAGTTTAATCGGGCCCGGGTACTTTCCAGGGGAACTGATGTCGTGATTCTGTCATCTTCTATCTGTACCGAAGAAGCAATGCGCGCTACCGCAGTGTTAACAGAAAAAGGCTTATCAATACAGCATCTGCATGTTTCTACATTAAAACCGTTTACCGACCCAACAATCGTTGAAGCTATCCGTAATTCAAAGTATGGGGCTGTCACAATTGAGAATCATCTGGTAACCGGAGGACTTGGCTCCGCAGTTGCTGATGTAATGGCCGAAAACGGAATCGGAAAACGCCTGATCAAGATCGGGCTGACCAGTTATCCACACGGTGCATCAAAAATGTATCTGATGAATAAGTATGGGATTGGGGCAATGAATCTGGTGGATGCTGTCGAATCTTTGACCGGTAATTCCCTTGGAATCCATGACTCCGATTTAGAAGAAGTCCGTTTCGTAGATTTCCTTGAGGTATAGAAGCACTGACAAAAAATATCCAGCAGTTTTACGGAGGTAATAGATATGTTTACAGACGCTAAAAAAGAAATTATAAATACCGGAATAAAGCTTGACCGTTATGGATTGATCGCATTATCCGGCGGAAATATCAGTTCACGTATGCCGACCGGAGAGATTCTGGTTTCCCCTTCCGGGATGATCTACGAAGATATGGATCCTGATGACATAATTGTTATGGATTTAAATGGCAGCATTATCGAAGGCAACAGAAAACCTTCCTCCGACACAGAGGCAATTCTCTATATCTTCCAAAAAAGGCCGGATATCAACGGGATCATCCATACACATCAGCCCTATGCCACCGCAATTTCACTTATTCAGGATGAGCTGGAAGTAAATCTTACCACCCTGGGAAATGCCTGTGGCGGCCCCGTTAAAGTTACCCCGATCAGCGCCGCCGGCTCTGTAGAAATGGGAATCGATACCGTGAACCATATCGGCAGCAGTTACGCGGTAATCCTTGCTCATCACGGCGTTATGACGATCGGAAAGGATGTAAAACAGGCCCTTTACGCTGCCGTATATCTGGAGGAATGTGCAAAAGGCTATCTGGCAGCCAGAGCCGTTGGACCCACCAGATCATTAACTCCCGCACAAATCCAACAGTCTATTGATGTATTTAAATATTACGGTCAGGGCACCGAGTCCATTCCAAAGGAACTGACTCAACGGTTGACATAAAAAAACAAACCCTAGAAACCTCCACACTGAGACAAGATAACTTATTCAGGTGGGGGTTTTATTATATGCCCTTCTATATCAAACGAATCCGACGGTTCAAAAGCATTTTACGCGCCAACTCTCTGTTCCAAAATTCCACTTAATGCATTGCCGCTGCTGCTATGACATCGTACCACTTCGATATCACATCGTTTTGCTTCATCCATAGCACATCGAACCATCTTATGGGACACCGTATTAGTAAACAGCACCAGCAAATCAGGATTGCCAATCTGTTTATTCAGCGCTGCCGACATCTGGGTAAATACCTTTGCTTTGCAATTATAATTCTTACATATCTTTTTATACTGACATACCATCCGATCATGCCCTCCGATTATTACAATGCTCATACAAGACCTCCTATAATTGTACTCTTAATTTATTTCAGATTTGGTTAGCTTTCACTAACCAAATCTTATACTACTTTCCAATGCCTGTCAAGATAGTTTTTTACATCACACCTTTTCCAACATATATGTTCTTTCTTCCGCCCTGTCTATAATCTCCTGATCATACCCCATTAACCCAAGAAGCCTGATCGCATTTCTAGACGTAGCTCTGCCATTATACAAGCGATAATCAAACTCAATATCATTTCCAACAATGCTCTCCGTAAAATGATAATTGCCAAAGCTCCCTTTCAGCAAATGCGTCAGTTCGATATCATGAGTTGCCGCAAAACACATCACATGTTCCCGATCAATGCTCTTCAGTATTTCTACCGAGGCTGCAATTCGCTCTACAGTATTGGTTCCCCGCAGCACTTCATCAATAAAGCAAAGCATCGGCGTTTCTTCCCGGGCTGCATCCAAAATTCGTTTTAATGACTTGATTTCAACAATATAATAACTTTCATGATTCAAAAGATTATCTTTTAGTGCCATCGATGTGTAAATCCGAAAGAAATTAGCCTGGTATTTTGCAGCAAAGCTAATGCACAGAGTCTGGGCAAACAGGGCATTAAGCGCCACCGTCTTTAAGAAGGTAGATTTACCGGAAGCATTAGAACCGGTCAGCAGGATATTGTGATTTTCCTGAAGGGAATTTGTAACCGGCCGCTCCAAAAGGGGGTGGTATGCATCCACCAGCTTTATCCCTGCTTTCTTATCATAATTCAGAAAAGGGATGCTATAAGAAGGAAGCGCTTGACGGAAAGAAGCAGCTCCGATCATCGCATCCAAAAATCCGATCCCTGCGATCAGCTGCTCAATGTCTTCCATATTGTTATTGATATGTTTCATCATCTGATAAAAACGCAAAAAATCAATATGCAGGACCATCCGCAGATAATCCAGGACAATTTGTTCCGGGCCGCCGGTCGGACTGGTGGAAACTACGATTCCCGCACCAAAACGAAAGCTCCTGAAGTTTTTCCTGATTTGCCGTATCGTGTCAAGTTCTTCCTGCAGTTGGGGAATCTGCATCTCACTAAGCAGGTCTGCACCCTTGAAAAGACGTAAAATATACTGCATTGACTGTATATAGGGATCCATTTCACTTTTCTGCCCAAAGTAAATCATCATATTTACAAGCGTTATTACAAAGATAGCTCCTATCCCTGCCGCCATATCTACAAAAAGTACCGCCCCAGCTGCTATCAACGCCCCTAGACAGGCATAATGCTTCCATCGCCCTTTCGTGTCAAAATCCCGCAGCAGTTCGACATAATCCGAAACCGAATAGCGGTACATCCTGCCTACATGAGTTATGGCCATCTGTACACCAAGGCGTTCCTCCTCATGCTCTGTAAAATAGTCCATCAGTTCTTTTCGATGCTGCAGTTTTTCTTTCGAAAATTCCGGCTTACGCAGCAGATAATAAAGGTATTCCTGACCGGCTGAGGACTGCGTATTGTTGACCATGCGAAAAAGGAGATCCATTTCCAGATCTCCCCATGTAATATCATCAATCTCAAATCCATCGGCTTTATGATTGCGGTAATAATGGGAAATGGTCTCCAGCTCATCCAAGTTGTATTTCCTTTCCGGTATCTCTCCGAACTTTATCAACAGGCGCTTACGCAGACTTTCTTTGGCTGCGCGTGCATGCAGTGCCACCGCAGCCCCAAAAGCAATTATCCCCGCCATTACCACCAATACAAGTATTAATGCATCAGACATATATTATTCTCCTTACCGATCAGATCAAAGCGATCCGCCTTGATATATATTTATAATCCACTAAGTGGTTATGGAATTTTGGCATATTTTACCGGTGAATAAGAACCATATACCTTCTTTTTATTTACTGTTCGATATGCCCGGATCTTATAATAATAGGTTCCTTTCTTCAGACTGCCGTTTTTATAGGATAATGTATTTCCCCGGGTGATTGTCTTTACCTTCTTATAAGGTCCGTTTTTACCGACAGACCGGTATATTATATAACCACTGGCTCCGGATATCTTTTTCCACTTTAAAGTTATCGCATGAGCCGCCGTTTTCTTTACTGAAGTAAATGCTGCGGCCGACGGCTTGGCGGCTGCGGATTTAACCTCTGAATATCCACTGTATACCTTTGCGCCATTGACCAACCGATAAGCCCGTATTTTGTAATAATAGGTTCTTCCGGTAGTCCGGCTGCCGTTGGTGTAAGTTAAGGTATTGCCGTTGGTAATGGTTTTTACCGTTGTATAAACTGATGTTTTACTAATACCGCGTAAAATCTGATAGCCGTCGGCACCAGCAACCTTATTCCAGCTTAATTTAATCGAATTATAACTTTTAGAAGCTGCACTTAATTTTGTCGTATTGAGAACGGTCTTTCCGGTCTTAATAGCAGAATCACCGCTATAGACCTTAACACCATTGACATACCGATAAGCCAGGACTTTAAAATAATATGTCCGGCCTGTGGACAGACCACCTCTTGTATATGCAGTTGTACCTCCTGTGGTAATATTCTGTGCCAAAGCATAAGTTCCCCCTTGGCTGGCAGCCTGGCAAACATGATAACCTTCTGCTCCGGTCACTTTGCTCCACGTCAGTTTTACCGATGAATAGCTGGCAGACGTAATCGATGCAATAACCGGTGCATCTAATTTTGTTTTTATCGTCTGCTCATTGGAATAAGCACCATATACTTTCTCTCCATTTGCCAGATCAAAAGCTCTTACCCGATATTTGTAAGACTGATTCAAGGTCAGATCGCTGGCTGTATAAGTGAGATTGCTTCCACCATTAATAGTTTCAACCACCTTATAATCACCATCGCCGCTTCGCTCAACCTCATAACCCTGCGCACCGCTGACTTCATTCCAGGTTAATTTCACACCATTGTATTGAATTGCTTCCCCCTGAATCACCGGCTGGGAAACTCTTGTCTTTGCCGATACAATATCAGCAAAGTCACTATAGCTTTTCGTATTTTCTGTATTTATTAAATATGCGCGGATTTTATAATAATATGTTTTATTATATTCAAGATCCGTATCGGTATATGATACTGCGGAAGTTTCATTAACCTTAGTAAAACCAGATGATCCGTTAAGGCTGCGATATATCTCATATCCCTGGGCACCTTCCACTTTGCTCCATTCCAGCTGAATCTTATTATACTCAACTATTGCCGCCCCGTTCAGCTTCGGAACTGCTAATGTTGGCTCCAAACTGACCTCCCGGGACATCATCCCCTGCACTTCCTGCCCATCGGCATCGTTCTCATATGCACACATCGTATAGGAATATGTCTGATCACATTTCAGATTCTGATCCAGGTATTCGACGATATTGCTGCCCAGCCGCTTCAGTTCCGTATACTCGGAAGCGCCCGGTTCTTTTCTGTAAATAATGTATCCGGCAGCTCCATTTACCGGTGTCCATGATAGTTTGATCGAATTATACGAATTAGCTGTTGCCGTCAATTCAGCTGCATCGGTTGTGTCGATTGTAAAAGCTTTGATTCTTGCACTTTTACCTGAATCATGTAAATCCTCCCAACCGCCATCACCATTTACATCAACATAACTTTGATCGGGGGCCGTACATGCTACTGCTTTGACAAAGCCATAGTCACATGTGGCCTCCACAAAATATGTAATTTCATCTTTTCCACTTAAGGTAATAACAACCGAATAATATTCATCACTATGGAGCCGAACCGGCTTCGTCAGATCCACAGTATAATAACCCTGATAAAAAGTAACCCCTGTCTGCGGCGTATCAAATGCCGGCGTTCCACTGGCCGGGTCAGAAAGATTCTGTAAATTTGTATAAATCTGAATACTATAACTAACCTGAACATTATTCACTGCAAAGCTGACCGCCTTAAGGACTTCATCATTTCCCGTTTCACTTCCTTGGGCCTGATAAATATTAGCAATCTTGCCGGCTCTTTTTACTGTATCGGTTTCCAGGCTCGAACTTCCATCATATTGATAATTGTGCTGGTATTTATCATTTTCCTGAAATTCTAAAGCAACCACTTCACCCACATTGGTATCCTGATAGGAAATATAATAATATCCGCCACTTAAATACTCTGAACCATAGCTGTTCTTGGCAATCCAGGCACCATCCTGTGTTACGCCGCTGATGGCTTTAAAATTATCCTTGGAATAAGTATCATCCCAGCCCACAATGGTAATGGCATGGTTCTTAGCTGTTGCCGGTGTTGTTGTAGGAGCCCGGTAACCACCGGTTGTTCCATTTAAATATGCGGAATTATAGTACACCGCAGCACTGAGTGCGCCATACATCGTAAGTGCCCGCTTGATTTCACTTTGGGCAACAAAGAATCCGTTTTGGATAACCGTATCATTTTGATATGCCAGATCTGCCGAAGGCTGGGTGCCATTCCCAATTTGCTCATAGGGAAGCACATCTTCATTAACAGCTCCCACCCAGTTGGTGTAGTTAAAGAGCAGTAAACGTGTATTTCCGCCTATATTCCTGTAATCACCACTGGTTACATTCTGGTCACCATCTGTATTGCCTAACGGATCTGGTGGTTTATTATAAAAAAAATATGCGGCATGCAGTTCTGATAAATCTGTATTTGATGCATTTGCCATGGTACCGTTTACTTTTACTTGATTCTTAACCAATGAAGCTTCTGCTGCCGCACTGGCGGAAAAGGCCCAGCAAGTACCATAACTGCCCTGATTTTTCACGGAAGTAATATAACCCTCCCGGCGAGAATCATAGACTGCATTAGTTACAGCCCCTGCCCGTAACAGGTTTCTCGGAGCTTCTTCCTCCATATCAATTGGATAATAGCCTGAAAACGATTCTTCATCTACTGCTTCCAAATCTGTTTCAGCATTGGTTCCTGCCGCTTCTGCTGCTTCTGGCACTTCCGGCACTTCTGCCGCTCCATCGGGAGATGCTTCACCAGTTTCTGGTATCTGTGCATCAATAGGATCTTGCACTTCCGGTAATTTCTTACCTTCCTCAGTCTCAGCTATGATATCTGTGTTGGCATCTTGCACTTCATTGCTAACGGAGTCAGACACATCTGTATTCTGATGAGATTCAATTGCTGCTTGCCCTTCTGTATCATTTGCCGCATATATATTCTGCAGAACAAAATTACTTCCGCTTTCCAGCAGTAAAAACAAACTCAAACAAATGGCCAGCAGCTTTTTACCATATTTTTTGTTCATCCTGTGTACCTTTCAAATCCTGTTCTTTCTTTACTTGATTTTATGAGCTAAGCATATCGGAAAATATCCTTTTTGTCCACTATATTCCATGAATTACTGGCTATTTGAAGGTACAGTTTAATTTTTATTGGTTAAATAGTTCAATGTGTTGGCTGCCAGGACGCCACTGCGGGAAGATCGGCTGGGTTTTGGTAGTTTGTAAGTTTTATATGGGGAGTCCATCAAACCAACGGCTAAACTATTATAAAAAAAGTAGAACCGAGGCAGCGTGAAGTCCACCTCGGCTCAAATTGAAATAGGAGTATTGAAAAAGCGTATTAATAGCACGTTTTGTGCTTGCGTACGCGCTTCTAATGGTATTCTAACACACACTTTTTTAAATCTCAAGCTTATTCTAAAGTTAAATTGTACAAAATTTAATACCATTTTTATGTATTTTGTATTATTCTTCGCATTTTCTCACAGCATTTACAATCTGATTTACATGGTGAACCAGAATATCTGCACTTTCTAATTCTTCTGCATTACCGTATCCATAACTGCATCCAATAGTAGGAAAATCATATACCAGACCCACTTCCAAATCTGAATAGCGGTCTCCTATTATCACATAATTGCCTACATATTTTTTAGCTATTTCCAGAAAAATATCTGTTTTCGGAAGAAAGCCATAAGACTCACAGCAATAAAAATCTTTAAAGTAATCTTTTAGATGAAATTGCTGTTGGTGAGCTTGCATATAAGACTCTTTACAATTGCTTAGAAAAATCAGATGATAGCCCATATCCCGCAGTATTTGCAGGGTATCCGCGGCCCCATCATAAAGCCTGGCCTGACCGGTGCCGATCTGCTCCAGCATAACCCGCCCTACGTTTTGACTGGCCTGGGCTTTCAGCGATTCCGGAAGTTCAGGCATAAACAGATTCCACATCTGTCTGCTGTTATAGCCAATCCATCCGGCTATTTCGGTACGCTCCAATTTTCGCGGGACAGCATACCCGCCTTTCACCAGCCAGTCATATGTCTGCTGTAGGGCCGGCTCATAGATCTGCAGGGTATCATGCAGGGTTCCGTCATAATCAAATATGAGGTAAGTTTCCATTATACCTGTCTCATCAGGTTAACCATTTCAATTGCGCCAAGAGCACAATCATAACCTTTATTGCCTGCTTTTGTTCCTGCCCGCTCCACTGCCTGCTCGATATTTTCTGTCGTGACTACCCCAAACATAACCGGAATTCCAGTTTCCATGCTTGCATGTGCAATTCCTTTAGAAACCTCACTGCATACATAATCATAGTGAGAGGTTGCGCCGCGGATAACCGTCCCCAGGCAGATTACTGCATCGTATTTACCTGACTTCGCCATCTTTTCAGCCAGTACCGGAATCTCAAAGGCACCGGGAACCCAGGCAAGTGTAATTTCATCTTCACTCATTCCATGCCGCACCAAACCATCCACAGCGCCTGACACCAGCTTGCTGACGATAAAATCGTTAAATCTGGCTGCCACAATTGCAATTTTCATTCCTTCTGCTACTACTTTTCCTTCCATTACCTGAATACTCATCTTACATTTCCTCCTGCTATTTTAAATTTAAAACGGATATTTGCATTTCCTGTTTCTTGCCGAATGGCATATAGTTATCCCCGAAGGGGGCTCCGCTATTGGTGCTTGCTCATAACCTTATTTCCACTTTGTGACATGTATATCAAAATTTAATTTCCTGAAAAATGTGTCCCATCTTATCTTGTTTCGTTTTCAGATAAAGCGCATCGTATTTCTGCGGCTTAGCTTCAATGGGTACGCGTTTACTGATTTCTAAACCAAAACCATTGAGACCGTATACTTTACTGGGATTATTGGTCAGCAGCCGCAGTGACTTTACGCCTATATCCTTTAAGATCTGAGCACCTACCCAGTATTCCCGCAAGTCCGGCGCAAAGCCCAGATCCAGGTTAGCTTCTACGGTATCCCGCCCTTGCTCCTGCAGTTCATAGGCCTTTAACTTATTTATCAAGCCGATTCCCCGGCCTTCCTGACGCATGTACAAAAGAATACCCCGGCCCTCCTGTTCAATCTGCTTCATCGCCGCTTCCAGCTGCTGCCCACAGTCACAGCGGGCAGATCCGAAGACATCTCCGGTCAGGCATTCTGAATGGACCCGGCATAATACATCTTTGCCATCGCCGATATCACCTTTTACAAGGGCAACATGGTGCTCTCCAGTAATGTCATTCACATAACCGTGAATCATAAACTCACCATACTTCGTCGGCATCTTGGCGCAGGCCTCCCGGATAACGTGACTCTCATATTGCCGGCAGTAATCCTGCAGATCTTTGATGGTGATAAAGGTAAGATTGTGCTCTTCGGCCAGTTTCCACAGTTGGGGGGTACGCATCATGGTACCGTCATCAGCCATGATTTCGCAGCACAATCCGCATTCCTTCAATCCGGCCAGCCGCATCAGATCCACGGTTGCCTCGGTATGTCCATCACGGGTTAATACCCCACCCTTTTTGGCAACCAGCGGAAACATATGTCCCGGTCGCCGAAAGTCCTCCGGCCTGGCATCATCTTCGGCCAGCTTCATGGCCGTAACGGAACGCTCTGCGGCTGAGATACCGGTAGTGGTATCGACATGGTCAATCGATATGGTAAAGGCGGTCTCATGATTATCTTGATTATCCTTTACCATCTGCGGCAGCTCTAATTTCTGTGCATATGCAGAACTCATCGGCATACAGATCAACCCTTTCCCCAAGGTTGCCATAAAGTTAATATTAGCGCAGGTAGCAAACTGTGCCGCACAGATAAAATCCCCTTCATTTTCCCGATCCGGATCATCCGTTACCAGTATCACCTTTCCATTTCTTAAGTCATCAAGTGCTGTTTCAATTTTGTGAAATTGCTGTTTCATTTTGACCCTCCTGTCTGTCAGTATCGTTACTATCCAGCCTTACGGCTTCATAGCAGCATGATCTGGGATAGTTATGACTGAATAGTAATTCAGTATCCGCATTTCTGCAATAATTCCATGGATAAACCGGATGGCTTTAACTCCGGATTTTCCTTTTCATGTGTCATAAGTTTTTTAATATATTTTCCGATGATGTCTGTTTCCAGATTCACATGATCACCTGCTTTCTTTTGCAGGAGTGTTGTCTCCTGCCCGGTGTGCGGAATCACCGATACAGCAAACCATGTCCTGCCCTCCCGGGCAACCGTCAAACTGATACCGTCAATTGTTATAGAACCCTTTTCCACCACCAATTCCATGATATTGGCAGAAGCTTCTATCGTTAACCAGACTGCATTGCCTTCTTGCTTCATGGCAGTAATCGTACCCGAACCGTCGATATGCCCGCTTACGATATGACCCCCGAATCTGCCATCGGCTGCCATAGCCCGCTCCAGATTAACCGAATCCCCGTTTTTCAGCTTGCCCAGATTGGTTCTTCGCATAGTTTCCGCCATAACATCGGCAGTAAATCCTCCTTCGGTAAAATTTGTTACCGTCAGGCAGGTACCATTCACCGCAATGCTGTCACCCAGTCTGGTACCCGCTAATACCCGCGAGGCACGTATCATCAGCTGTCCGTAATCCGAACCGGATACGACCCTTTTGACCTGCCCGACTTCTTCTATAATTCCTGTGAACATCCTTCGTCCTCCCTTTCATTTTCTATCGCATATTCCAGCAGAATATCTTTTCCAAAGCTGGTAACCACCGGTTCGCAAAATGAGACTGCTTCGGATACCATGGCCGCGCCCTGACCGCCGACAGGTCCTTTTGCCTGTACTCCACCAAACATTTTAGCACCGATATAAACGCAGCACTTCCGGACAATCCCTGCCTCAAGTGCACTGGCATTTAGTGTTTCTCCGCCCTCCAGCAAAATACTGTCGATTCCCATATCGCCCAGTTGTATCATCAGCTGCTTCAGATCCACACGCTCTTCCCTGTACCCCAGGGCACCCTCTCTTCTACCTTCGGTGGAATTCACCTTGTCGGGAACATGAAGCACTTGAACACCGGCATATCGCAGCGCTCGTTCCTTTTCTTTCCGGCTGACAGCGGTTGCAATAATAACAGGCACCCGCTTTGCACTTTTAACCAACCTGCTATCCAGAGGAATGTTTAGCTTACTGTCACAGATGATCCGAACCGGTGAATTCCCCTCTTTGAGACGACAAGTCAACAGCGGGTCATCTGCCAGAACAGTACCGATTCCAGTCATAATGCCACTATAAGCATGCCGCAGCTGATGTACGTGTTCCCGCGCTTTTTTACCGGTAATCCACTGGGAATCACCTGTGTATGTGGCAATCTTTCCATCCGCCGTCATGGCATATTTCATTACCACATAAGGAGTTCTTTGGCGGATATAGTGAAAGAAAACAGGATTCAGTGCATCACATTCTGTTTTCATAAAGTCCATCTCTACCTGGATTTTGGCCTCTCGCAAGATAGCCGCTCCCTTTCCGGCAACTTTGGGATTGGGATCTCTGGAGCCAATCACTACCCGGGTGATTCCTGCTTCCAGAATTGCCTCCGTGCACGGTGGTGTCTTACCATAATGGCAGCAGGGCTCCAAGGTGACATATATCGAAGCCCCTTGAGGGGATTGTGTGCATGCCCCAATGGCATTACGTTCCGCATGGGGCTGCCCGTATTTTTGATGATAGCCTTCACCAATAATCCGACCGTCTTTTACAATTACTGCCCCAACCATTGGATTTGGATTCGTAAAGCCTCTGCCCTTTTCAGCCAGTTCGATAGCACGTTTCATATAATCGATGTCATTCATTCTCTACCTCCTGTTACACATTTGCTGCCGTGTCGTAACAGCATTTCATACGAAAAAACGCCCTGTAATCCAATAAGAACCACAGGGCAGAACATTTTTCTTGTGTCAGCACAGGAAATCATTACCGCTTAAAAAGAGGTGGATTTCCATATAAGCAAAAACGGCTCTGAATAGAATACAACTATTCAGAGCACGCAAAAGAACGCTGTTATCTTCTTTCATCCAGACTATACTGTCGGCTCTGGAGTTTCACCAGATCAACCTTTCGGCTCGCGGGCTGTACCGCCGGTAGGGAATTGCACCCTGCCCTGAAGAACTTTTCAATTTTCATAAGCTATTATAACTCTTTATAAGTCTTTACACAAGTACTTTTTGTTGATATCCAAGGTTTTTTCGTCATAAAACGCTGGTTCTATTGCACTCTATATAACCAAATTCTATAGCATAATTAAATATTCACTTGTATATACTACTAACATCTGTTACAATTTTGCCTATACTATTATCTGCCTGAGGAAATTTATTATGAAAAAAACTATAGTTAATTGGGTTTTAAGTGCATTTTGTTTGTATATTCTTTCTTTTCTTTTTAAAGGTATTTATTTTAGTGGTTTGACAGCAGCTCTTACTGCAGCTCTTGTGTTGGGATTGGTAAATGCCATTATCAAACCAATATTAACCATACTATCTTTTCCCATCACAATTCTCACACTCGGATTGTTCTCTTTGGTAATTAATGCAATAATGCTGAACATTACTTCCGGTCTAGTTCCTGGATTTTACATTTCAAGTTTTGGAACAGCATTTTGGGCTGCTATTGTGCTTAGTGTATTAAATACATTATTTCTTGACAAAAAACGCCAATAGATTATTCTCTTATGCCCCTTTTTAGTGGGCATTTTTCATGCAAGAGTTCACCGACAGTCGAACTTTCCTATAAAGTAAAAAAAGTGCAAAGCCTTTTGAAAACTCAATAGACTTTACACTCATGTGTTATGATTATATTTAATTGTTATTTGATTACTTTTAGTTTGTTTATCTCGCTGTCGTGGCTTATCATTTTTAAATCGTATGATTCAAATTTGGATTGAATATCATATGTAGTTTTAATAACCTCATTTAATTTACGGTCAAGATTCATATGCCCTTCAGCTATTATTTGAATACTAGGTTTAATGCTGTTTTCAATGTCAAGTTTAATTGAGGTTATATCTTGCTTTGCGTCCGATATATCTTGCTTTACATCGGATATATCTTGTCTCATATTTGACATTTCACGTATGATTATATCTAACTTTTCATCAACTGTCATTATTTATCACCTCTCAATTGATTGCTTTTAATCGTGTATCATGTATTTCAACAATGCTATCTGCTTCATTCATGTTATTCAACACTTTTTGCTTGGTAGGATTATTATAACACAGTTTATTGTGTAAAGTCCATTCGGTTTTCAACAATCGGAGTAGCATTAAATATGAGATGTTACTGTTCACTCCGTGACCAGCAACACGCTTCGCGATGCACAGAAATTATGCATACTGCATAATTTCGCGCGTTGTATGTCTCGGGATTTCCGTGCATTATGCACGAAAACACCTCGCGGGATAGTGGGGGTGTGAACAGTAACTATGAGATTACACATTTATTTTTAACAATTACCTATAATTATTCTATTTTACCAGATACCCTCCATCGCACGGAATCACAGTTCCATTAACATAATCCGATGCATGCGATGCCAGAAATACCGCCAAATATTTCAGATCATCCGGTGTCCCCCAGCGTCCTGCCGGAATCCTTTCTGCTATTTTTATATGCCGCTGCGGATTGTTTTGCATATTAATATGACGATTCAAATCTGTATCCATAAAACCAGGTGCTACCGCATTTACATTAATTCCTCTGGATGCCCACTCATTGCACAGCGCTTTGGTTAACTGTGCTACAGCCCCTTTGGCCGCAGCATATGCCGGAACAGAATCGCCGCCAAAAAACGACAGCATTGAGGCAACATTAATAATCTTGCCATAACCTTGACGAAGCATCAATCTGCCTGCCATCTGGCTAAGAATAAATACTGCGTCCAGATTAATATCCATCACCAGATCCCATTCCTCTATCGGGAAATCTTCTGCTCTGATTTTACGCTGGATTCCAGCACCATTTACCAATATATCAACCTTGCCATTCATTAGGCTCACAGCTTTTTCAAAAGTACTTTTTAAATCTTCCCGCCTGCTTAAGTCAGCTTTCACAAAATGAACAGGGGCGCCTGTCTGTCCTAAGCCTTTCGCAGTTTCTGCTCCGCCATCCAGCACATCAATGATCGTAACTTCTGCCCCAAATTCATGCAATCCTTCTGCCATCCCCAGCGATAAACCACTGGCACCACCGGTTATAATTGCACACATTCCTGATAAATCAAAACATCTATTCATACCTTACTCCATTCTTTTCTTTCCATCGTAAGCACTTGAAAACAGCAATCTAGTGATTCGTAAGTTCTCGTAAAAAGTGTCCGCCTTTTTTTGCATCATCCACCAAAACTTTCACGTCTTTATCTTTACAAAGGTCTCTCCACACTCGCGTCCGCTTCGCATTATGAGCTGTAGTCAATACAAACGGCTCCATAACAAGTGCACCTTGATAAGAAGATTCTTTAAGCGCCTGGGTAATTCCTTTCCAATCCATATCAGATGGACCGACACCTGGGATCCGGCGATTGGATTCGCCCACATGGAAATGACCTAATTTGCCCCGCTTAGCCGCATAACTAATTGCCAATGGTGTTGTTTCCTCTTCGATATTCATATGATAGGTATCCAGCAATATCTTTGCTCTGGAACTGTTGATACTTTCTGCAAACGCCACAGCTTCTTGCGAAGTATTAAACAAAAACTGTTCAAACCGGTTAAGCACCTCGAAACAGTAGTCAACCTCAACCCTTTCAGCTGTCCTGATAATCTTGTGCATGCTTTCCATACAATAGGCAAGCGCCCGCTTTTTTTCTTCCTGAGTATCTTCCTCAGCCGGGCATCTAAGCCACTCTGAGTAATTGCAGCCAGACCATACGGTAATTCCCAGCATTGGCATTTTCTCCAAAACAGCTTTACAGTAACGAATTCCTTCTTCCCTGACCTCTGCATCATCAGCGGCAATATCGTTTGTTTTATCCAATCCTCCATTCAATGTTACCGTCATATGATATTCACGCAGCTTTTGGGAAAATTCGCGACAATCCTTCCAACTCATTTTCATCAGCCATGCGGGATTAATCTCAATTGTATCCAGTTCTGCATAATGGGTTAAGTCCAGCATCCGAAAGATATCATGTTCCTCACCGGTTCCCCACCAATATCCAATATGTAATCCAATCTTATTCACTGTTTTCACCCTCTTTTTCTGTCAACAAGCGCTGATACTTTCTCAACTATGTGCCCGGCACCCATTTTAAAATGCTTTAATAGATACTCTACCTGCCCAACCTCACCAAAAGCATCTTTAATTCCGGTACTGTCAAAAGGAATACCAATTGCATTCTGCGCAAGTACTTCTGCAACTGCAGAAGTCAGACCACCGATAACAAAATGATTTTCAGCAACTAAAACAGCACTTGTTTCATTTGCACAGCGCACAATCACTTCCTCATCAAGCGGCTTAATGCTGACAATATCTACGATTCTTACAGAAATGCCCCGATGCCGAAGCTCCTCGGCTGCCAAAAGCGATTGTTCCATCATCAGTGCACCGCTTACGATAATAGTTGCATCATTTCCTTCCTTTACCACAACACCTTTTCCCAATTCAAAGTTTGAATTCGCTTCATATATCTGAATTGTTGGTTTTCTATGCATTCGAATGTAAAACAAACCTTCCGTTTCGGCTGCTTTACAGATTGACCATTTCATTTGTACCGGATCACAAGGCTCTAATATTGTAATATTAGGAATCGGACGCATTAATGCAATATCCTCCATAGCCTGATGAGTTCCCCCATTAAGAGCGCCTGTTATACCAGGATCCGAACCTACTATCTTAACATTGGCACGACTGTATGCACAGGAAATATAAATCTGGTCACAGGGGCGACGGGTTGCAAAGGTTCCAAATGTATGTGCGAATGGAATAAACCCTGTTACCGATAAGCCTGCTGCCATAGTAATCATCGACTGCTCCGCTATACCCACATCAAACATCCGGTCCGGATATGCTTTTTGAAATACACCTGTTCCTCCGGCACCCATCAAATCAGCTTCCAGCGCTACAATCTTTTCGTTATCTCTTGCCAGATCAACCAGCGTTTCCGCATATACTGCACGCATTTCACGGGAGGTTGTTTGATAATCTCCTAAAATCTTAACCATTGTTATTCACCTCCCCTATTATGCGTTTTTCCATAATTTTTCATTCTCTTGTTCCAGTGCTGCAATTGGTTCTAATATCTCTTCTTTACTAATTGATTTTACATGATGGGAACCCAGGACATTTTCATACTTCTTCCAGCCCTTTCCTTTCACCGTATGCATATCAATAAATACCGGTCTGTCAGCTTTCTTGCCAAGAGAAATTGCCATGCCAAGTGATTCAACATCATGTCCATCTACGTCCATAGCATACCAGCCAAAATCTCTTGCTTTTTGAGCAATATCTCCAATCGAAAGGATATCTTTTGTCGCACCATCAATCTGTAACCCATTTTCATCCACAATCACAACTAAATTTTTCAGATTATACTGTGGTGCCAGCATCATTGCTTCCCATACAGAACCTTCATTCATCTCACCATCACCCACGATACAATAAGTATAATTGTCTCTCCCGGCAGTTTTATTTCCAAGAGCAATGCCAAGTGCGGCACCAATACCCTGCCCTAATGATCCGGCTGTCATATCAATACCAACTGTTTTACAACGGTCACAATGACTGGGCAGCCTTGTTCCCGATTGATTCAAAGTCATCAACTGTTCCATCGGAAAATATCCTTTAAGAGCTAACGCTGCATACACCACCGGTCCGGCATGTCCTTTAGAAACAACCAGATAATCTCTTTTAGGATCATCCGGATTCTTAGGATCGATCTGCATGATATTCTGATAAAGAACAGCCAGCAGGTCTGCCAGATCCAAGGCTCCGCCGACATGACCACTGCCAAGCTGGGCAAGTTCTTTCAAGGTTTCTATCCGAATCTGATTGGCAAATATCTTTAAATCTGCAATTTTCCTACTCTCCATTTAAGACTCCTTCTATGCCATAATGCGAACCATAACTTTACAATTATCTGTTGTCTTTAAACAGCACTGAAAAGCCTCCTGTATCTTATCCAAATCATAGTTTGCTGTTATGATCTGGATTAGATTTTCCCGCAGCAGGGCATCACTGATCATCATTTTTACCGCCGCTTCAAAAGCTTGTTGTGTATGAACGCGAATGGATGTTATGGCAATTTCTTTTCGCATCAAACTCCATGTATCAATCGGGCGTGGGGCGTCAGAATAAGCAATCATTACAACGGAAGCACGTACCGCACCGATTTTGGTTACCAGTTCTGTCGATACCGGTACCCCTGAAGTTTCATAAATTCTGTTGAATCCTTTTCCATCCGTTAGTTTCAATATCGTTTCTTCTATTCCCGGCTTCTTTGCATCCAGTACCGTAAAACCGAGGGACTTTGCAAATTCAATTCTTTCCGGCTGTGTTTCACTTAACACGACTTTTGACGCTCCCGCCTTCTGTGCCGCAAAAGCACAGCATAATCCAATCGGACCAGCGCCAATAATAAATGCCTTATCAGAAATCTTAAAATGCAGTCGGTTTGTCGCATACACACCTACTGCCAGCGGTTCTGCCAGCGCATATACCCGAAGATTGGCATCTGGCGGCAGAAGAAATAACTTATCTTCCTTCACTGTTACATATTCTGCAAATGTACCAGTAGTTTGTGTTCCCAACACTTTCAACGAACGGCAAAGGTTAAAATGACCTTCCTTACATGCGTCACACAGACCACACTCCTGAATAATGTGAGCACAGACTTTATCTCCAATCTTAAACTTCGTACATTCTCCTCCAAGTGCTGCAATTATACCACTGAATTCGTGTCCCAGAACCATTCCCACATGGGCCAATGGATGCTTACCAGTATAAGAATGTATATCTGATCCGCAGATTCCTGTATATGCAACTTGAACCAGCACCTCTTTGGAGCCGGGTTCAGGACACGACTTCTCACAAACCGCTAATTTGTTCCAATTCTGTAATACAGCTGCTTTCATAACATTTTCCACTCCTATATTTTATATCAGGCAGAATGTTTTATCCGTTTGATCATCGTATCCTGCATTTCTTTGGATAGCTGAATAAAGTACGCAGACAAACCCCCCATGCGGACGCGGAGTCCCTGATGTTTCATTGGATTTTTCTGTGCATCCTCTAGCATTTCACTGCTAACCCCCGTCAGGGTCATAATGTGGCCGCCCAAATCACAGAATGTCTTCATCAATCCAACCATTCTGACAATACCTTCGTCACCCTCTACTTCATTGGAATTAATCTGCATATCCAGCGGGCATCCGGTGACAAATTTGTATAGATCCGCCTTTGTTGCCGACTTAATTGCTGCAGTAGGACCATTCAGATCAAGACCCAGTGATGGAGAGTAATTACTGCTGATCGCCTCCTGGCTCATACGCCCATCCGGAGTAGCACCGACATTATGTCCAAAGCGGGCATAGTTTTCAAATGTACCAATTCCGCAGCAAAGCTTGAGATTTCCAGCCTTACCATTTTCCTGCTTCTCCATTACCATGCGATGGCAGTCATTCAGTGTCTTTACCATAAGTTCATCTGATTCTTCATTGTCGTTTCCGACTTTAGATATCTTGTTAACAATTTTCTGACGCAGCGCCTCTTCACCGCCATAATTAGTGCGGCATAGTTCTGCTACCTGCGCCAGCGTTAATTCTTTGCTCTCATACACCATTCGTTTAATCGCCAGCATTGAATCAGTAAAATTGGCAATACCGGTAACAATGAATGAATAAAGATTATATTTGCAGCCATCCAGCGACAGATCCATACCCCGCTCAATACAATCATGCATCATTGAAGAAAGGAGCGGTGAAGGTGCAATTTTATAGCGGTTGTGATAATAATCAACCTTATTACGCAGAATACGGCTGATTTGATAATCCACCAGACCCATAACCGCTTGATAAAACTCATCAAAGGTCTTATATTGGTTTAAATCGCCCAAATCCTTGTTTTCCTGTTTTTTTCTGGTAAGGCTCATACCGTTTTGCAGAACATATTCCAGCATCTGCAGCAATTCCACATGTGCATAGGAAAAATAAGATTTTCCCGGTATCAGAACTTCCCAGCATCCATCATTAGAATAGTCGCGGGCATCTTCAAGAGGAATACCAATTTTAGTGAGCCCGTCGATGACTACTTCATCATTATATAATGCTGGCTCACCCGAACCTTTTCGTAAAATCTTTGCACATTCTTCATATAAAGATAACGGCGCATCTTTGTGCAGCCGAACAGATAATACCGGCACCACTGGCTCAAGATAAGCCCACATTTTTAATATCGAGAATGTCATATCGTTGGTGGCATCTTCTCCCTCCGGTGTCACTCCGCCTAGAATCATGTTAATCAGCCAGTGATTGGCAGAAGTTCCATAGTTGTAACTCTCGTCATTTTCCATAACAAAGGAAACAGCCATATCATCCGGATCACCACCGTCACCTTGTTCCTCTTCCGACATATGTACTTCCCAATGATCTTGATTCAACTGAACACGTTCGCTAAACTTAGCCAGCCAGCTTGCTATCAGCTCATCTGCTGCCGCAGCAGTCAGGATGCCCTGTTCAATATCATGTTTATAAAACGGATACAGATACTGATCTGATCTTCCGGTAGGAATATATTCCAATGTACTGTGATTTGCAATGAAAATAAACCAGAAACTCTGAAGTGCCTCCTGTAGTGTATTCGCCGGTTCCCATGGTACCTTGCGGCAAATGCGGGAAATCTGAAGCAGTTCGGCCTTTCGCTCAGGATCCTTTTCTTTTAGTGCACACTTTACTGCCAGATCAGCATATCGTTCTGCCAAGTCCACTAATCCATCCAATGAGATCAGCATTGCTCTATAAAAATCCAGTTTTTCCTGATCGGCATCTTCCCGTTTTATTTCACATTCAATTTGTTTATAAATGTCTGCCTCAATACCGCGAATTCCTTTGTTCAGCAACATTCCAAAATCCGGCGGATGATGTCCCCATGGTGCTTTTGTGGTGAAGCAGCTAAGCAGCGCATCTTCTTTCTCCTCTGGAAGTGCATAATCCGGAAATTCCTTCCCAAAGCCGATTGATGCCATTGTCGCAATACCTACGACTAATTCATCCGGTTTTATCTCAATCGGCATATTTTTGCACACATAAGCTGTCGCAACTGCCTTACGGATCATAACCGATTCTTTTTTTATCTCGTCATCTGTTAAAATGGTTTCGTTTGCACCCCACCACTCTTTTTTAGTGTAGAATTCAACTTCAAACAGTCTCTTCTTAATTCTCTCTACACGATTCATAATAACCTCCATTCTGTGCGTGCTTCACAGCACATATATTTAGATGTGAAAATTTATTTTTCACACTCATACCTTCCTAGCTCTTTTTCTCCGTCTTCGATGCAACATCAATCGCAACTGCAAACAACAGTACTAAACTGCGTACGATATACTGATAGGTTGCATCCAGGTTCATCAGACTCATCCCGTTATCCAGTCCGGTCATTAAAATCGTTCCCAAAATGGCGTACGGAACCGAACCAATACCACCCAATGTACTGACACCACCTACAATACAGCCGGTAATAGCACTAAATTCAAAATCTTTACCGGCTGATGCAGTTGCCTGACCTACCCGTCCCAGATATACAACACTTGCAACCGCAACCAGAAATCCCATTAAGATATAAACCTGTAACGTAATCTTCTTAACATTAATACCCGATAATCTGGTCGCTTCACTGTTGCCGCCAATCGCAAATACATATCTTCCAAATACCGTATTCCGGGAAACATATGTAAAAACACAGCCTAATGCTCCCAGAAGCAGCAGTGCATATGGTAACCCCTGATAGCTGTTTAAAATAGCTGCAACCAAAATGAGTGCAAACACGACCAGCAGGATTTTACCATAAAATTTAGGCTGACTCTCTACCGGAAGTGCATATTTCTGTTTGTTTTTCCGGTTCTCAAACATCAGCACTACCGTTATCACAATCACAATTGCAAAGATAATGATGGTGGAATCATAATACTTGTCAGTAAAGAAAGACGGCAGGTAATCAGCACCAATGGCACCAAAGGACTTGCTTACCGGCCCAACCGTTGCACCGCCTCCGACCAACAAACATAGCCCTCGAAACATCAGCATTCCCGTCAGCGTTACGATAAAAGAGGGGAGATTTCGATATGCCACCCAAAATCCCTGCCAAACTCCTATCGCGACCCCTGCCAGCAGCATTGTCAGAATGGTAATCAGCGTGCCTTGACCTGCAACCTGCATAGTTGCACCTACCGCAGTTAAAAATCCCAATACTGATCCCCCCGACAAATCCATGTTGCCGGATACCATAACAAAAACAATACCGATACCCATGATCGAATAAACGCATCCCTGCATCATGATGTTGGTCAAATTCCTCGAAGTCAAAAAAGTGCCGTTAGTCAAAACCTGAAAAACACCAAAGATGATAGCTGTCTCGATCACCAGCATGACCTGCGTAATATTATCTTTTATTCTCGCATTAATTGTTTCACGAAACCTCATTCGCTTTTCCTCCTTGTATGCACTTCATAATATTAATCTGCGAAATATCTTCATCTGTTAACTCACCGGCAACTCTTCCCTCTGCCATTACATAAACCCGGTCGCAAACACCAATAATCTCAGGCATTTCCGAAGAGATCATAATGACACATTTACCTTCCGCAGCCAAACGTTCCATAATCGTATAAATTTCATATTTCGCCCCTACATCAATGCCTCGTGTCGGCTCATCCACAATCAAAATATCGGGATCTGTCATCAGCCATTTTGCCAAGACTACTTTCTGCTGGTTACCACCACTTAAGTTTTTGGCTAACTGCATAATTGAAGGTGTTTTAACCCGCAGTTCCTTAGAATAACGTGCAACCTCTGTAATTTCTTTGTTGTTATTGATAATTCCAAAACGTGACAGTTTATTAAAATTGGAAAGCGCAACATTAGAACGAATCGTGCCCCCAAGAACCAGTCCCAGCTTTTTTCGGTCTTCTGTCACATAACTGATACCACTTCGAATAGCATCTTTCGGACTGTTGATTTTCTTTTCTTTACCATTAATCTTTAAGATGCCGCTCGTATTTTTGTAATCAGCACCAAAGATACTTAATGCCAGCTCTGTACGTCCAGCTCCCATCAAACCAACAATTCCCAGGATTTCACCTTTATTGGCATAAATATTAACATCATCAAGCAGCATTTTTCCAGTGATACTGCTATGTGGAACCGACCAGTTTGCAACTTCCAATGCCGATGTCCCCGTCAAAACTGTATGTGCCAATTTCGGATAGAGATTAGTCAACTCACGACCAACCATATGTTGGATCAATTCATTTTCATCTAAATCGCCTATCAGTTTTGTGATCACCGTTTTGCCATCCCGCAGAACGGTTGCGGTGTCTGCAATTCGAAAAACCTCACTAAGTTTATGCGAAATATATATCAAGGTCATACCTCTCCCCTGTAATTTTTTAAGGAGAGCTAGCAGCTTATCTGTTTCCTGCTCCGTTAATGACGACGTTGGCTCATCAAATACAACAACCGATGCATCCTTATTTAATACTTTTGCAATTTCCAGCATCTGCTGCTGTCCAGGACTAAGCCTTGACGCCTGTGTATTCGGACTGACATCCAGCCCGACAATATCTAAAAGTTCTTTTGCTTTCGTATACTGACGCCCTTTATCAATTACACTATTTTTCACGCCACTTTTACGTAATTCGCTTCCCAGAAATATGTTTTCACTAACCGTCAAATTTTTAACTATGTTTAATTCCTGATGCACAATGGCTATACCGGCATTTTCACTGTCGTTAACTCCATGGAAAAACTGTTCTTTATCATTTAACAACATCTTTCCACTGTCTTTTTGGTATATACCGCTAAGCACCTTCATCAACGTAGATTTACCAGCGCCGTTTTCTCCGACCAAGGCATGTATTTCTCCGCATTTTACACGAAAAGACACTTTATCAAGCGCCACTACGCCGGGAAATGTTTTGGTTATTTCCTGCATTTCAAGAATGTAATCTGTCAATTTACGCCACCTCTCTTTCCCGTGACAGCCGCTTCCCCCGAACTGATGTAAAAGCATCAGTCCGGAAGACGGCTACAAATGCCATTTCTATTCGCTATAAACTTCTTCTTTGCTCATATAACCACTGTCAATCAAAATCTCGTCCAAATTATCCTTATCCACGACTGTAGGTGGTAATGAAATCATCGGAATACCTTCATAATCGCCATCAGTTGCTGCTTCTTCACCATTTACAAGCTGTAAAGCCGCATCTACAGTCGCTTTTGCCAGATCATAAGATGCTTTGTATAAAGTGATCGTCTGCTTTCCGGCAAGAATTCTCTGCGCAGCTGCTACTTCCGAATCCTGTCCTGTTACTACAGTAGTTCCTGCCAGCCCCGCAGACTCTAAAGCCTGAATTGTTCCGCCGGCAATTCCATCATTTGCACACAGTATTGCTGCCATCTCATTGTTATTTGCTGTTAAAGCGTTTTCAGCGTGATTAAGTCCTTCATCCGATGACCAGTTTTTACAATTCTGATCGGAAACGATGGTAATATCACCAGAATCTACGTACTCTTGCAACACTTCCATCCAGCCCTGATGGATCTCATTAGTTGCTGGCTGATTTACAACATCACCACCAAGCAATGTATAATTTCCCGTAGGTGCTTTTTCAATTGCATATTCTGCCATTCGCCTTCCTACCTCTACATTGTCAAAGGTCATATACAGATCATATGGATCGCCTGACCATACACGATCATAGCCAATAATTTTAACCCCTTCTTCGGACGCTTTAGTAACAATTTTACCAGTAGAACCTGGATCGCATGCAGCCAGAATCAAAACATCTATGCCTTCTGTGAGCATATTTTCAATCTGTGAGAACTGCTTGTCAGTATCCCCGTTGGCAAACTGTACAATCACTTCAAACCCCAGATCTTCAGCACATTTCTGCAGATTCTCAGCATGTAACATCCAAATTTCTTCCTGAGAAGTAGGAATTGCAATACCTACCTTCATTTTGCCGTCGCTTACATTACCCTCGTCACTTGCATTTTCCTCACTACTTACACTGTCCTCGTCATTTACAGTGCCCCCATCGCTTGATTCCTCTGTTTGCCCTCCGCAAGCGGTAAGTGTCATAGCCAGCATACACAATGTCACGACCATTGCCAGAATAGACTTCAACCCTTTCATTTCTTTTACCTCCGTAGTTTTATTGTTTATAAGAACAGCTAATGCTGTTTTTATCGCATCAAAATACCTGTCTGCGATTTTTACTTGGTGTATCGCCAGTAAGCTTTTTATAGGTTTTATTAAAGTAAGAAAGATTTTTAAATCCTACTGAAGATGCAATTTCTGTTATTGTCATATCCGTATTACGCATTAATTCTCCTGCCTCTTTACAACGATACTTGTTTAGGAATTCAACAAACGTAATCCCCGTCTCTTGTTTGAAAAAGCGGCAAAAATAATTTCTTGTCAAATGAACATTCCGCGCAATTTCATCAAGAGAAATGTCCTCACTATAATGTTCTCCAACGTATGAAAAGATATACTGCAGCCGATCTGATGCTTTCTTTTCATAATTAACCTGCTTTTCGCCGATATCTTCATTTCCTGACCGGGCTATTATCTTGGCAAAAATACCAAATACATCTGCCAGAATATTGACTTCAGTTGCTTTACCCCTCTGCTGCCCATGTTCAAATGTCTGCTGTATTAAAGTATTTAGCGCAATCATGGTATCATCTTCCTGCATCAGAAATTTTTCTTCATCGTGCATTGGCATATAACGCCGTACATCCATTCCATAACTGCTTAATATATCCGGTTCCACTTGAAGAACATAATATTTTGCATCGCTACCGTCGGTACCAATAATCGTGTGCACATCATAAGAGTTAATTAAAGCAATCTGCCCACTGCTCAAATGCTTTTCCACATGTCCTACGATAAGATGTATCTCTCCCGAAATTACGCACAGTATTTCCAAAGCTTTATGCAGGTGCGGCAGAATATCATCTCCTTTTTGGCGGGTATCATAAAATATGCGTACCGGAAAGTTCACAGTTCCGCATCTTCCCTCTTCCAGAATCGGGTCTTTATTTGCACCAAGACGACCATGTACCGGATCATATCTATAACCACTTGTATTCTCCATATCCACCGACATTCAATGTCACCTCCGCTCCCCTTAATATATTGATTGCTTTTTCTATTACTCCTTGTGTTGGCAGCGGTGTTTGTTCAAATTCATAGTCTTTGTCTAACCCCTGCCATTTTCCCTGTCCCATTTGATGAAACGGAAGAATATGTATCTCTTTCACTTTACATTCTCTGGCAATTTGGCTAGTCAATTTCAGACTTTCTTCTCCATCATTAACACCTGGAATCAACGGAATACGGATAATAGTTTCCTTCCCCATCCTTGCTGCATTTCTCAGGTTACGAAGAATCTGCTCATTTCCCACACCGGTATATTTCTTATGTGCCTCGGAATTCATATGTTTTATATCAAATAGAAGTAGATCGCAGTCCTTCACCGCTTTATAAAACTGCGTCTCCTCGCACATTCCACACGTTTCCATCGCTGTATTAATACCTTCTGCCTTTACCGCATCAAACAACTTAGCTACAAAATCCGCCTGCATTGTTGGCTCACCACCGCTGACAGTAAGTCCACCATTTGTATTCTGATAGAATAACTTGTCTGATAAAACAATTCGCTGGATTTCATTCAGACCTCTTCTTTCCCCTACCTGTTTTCTTGCTTCCGGTCCACAAGCCTTGGCACACGCACCACATACGGTACATAATTTCCGATGATAAACAATCTCGCTTCCTACCACCTCGATTGCATGGTTAGTACAACTTTCTACGCATTTTCCGCAGCCCACACAAGATTCTGCTGTGTATATAATTTCCGGTTGCAGAGAATTGGTTTCCGGATTTTGGCACCACTTACACCGCAAAGGACAACCTTTTAAAAACACAATCGTTCGAATTCCCGGACCATCATGTACTGAGAAACGTTGAATTTCGGTGATACATGCCGTATTGCCTGTTCTATCAATTTCAAATGTTCCATTTTTTTCATCTATATTATGACTCATTTTAAGTATCTCCTTTGCATACTTTTATGATATTGATTTTATCTTCTCTGCGCTATTTCTTTTTTATCTTAATTAGCAATTATATTATCTTTTCCTTGTAAAATATTATCTATGGTTTTTGTGCATTTTAAACAATTTCCTTTTATTTACGATGTTTTTTATCCTGATTTTGTCTTATATTATCTTTTCATTATTACTAAATTATTTTTTTGTTATTTTTTACCTGAAATTTAAATTTGTAAAATATTGTCTTTTTATTAAAAATTAATAATTATTTTTTATGATTGGCGAAAAGCTAATTATACATTATGTAAAGCTAATATATGACTAGCGATAGATATTCTTTTTATCCATAATGAAGGTACTTTCAGGAAGTGATACATATCTGGCACAAACTAAAATTTCGAAAAGAAGGAGTGTATATTATGGAAATGTTTTTTGGCGGGATACCTACTGCAGCCAGCAATGGCAAAACAATGAATGTAATCAATCCGATTAACCAAGAGATAATTGACACTGTTCCCTGTGCAACTCCAGAAGATGTCAATCATGTTTTGAGCATCGCACAAGACGGTGCCAAACTCTGGGGCAGCAAAACCACTGAGGAACGAGCAGATATTCTATGTAATGCTGCTGATGCATTAATATCTGAGCAGGAAACTATTGCTACACTGCTTTCAAAAGAAACTGGAAAACCGTATAAACAGTCATTGGGATGTGTGGATCTTGCTTCCCAATTATTCCGCGGTTATGCCGAAAAAGCAAAACATCTGTATGGACATATTCTTCCCAGCGCAGATGATTTTATCACTGTGCAGCGCGAACCTTTAGGTGTTGTCGTCTGCATCACACCTTTTAATTTCCCTATTGAACTATATGGGCATAAGGCAGGTCCGGCATTGGCTGCCGGTAATGCCGTCGTCATCAAACCTGCTTCTGATACACCGCTTGCTACTATATATATGACCGAAGTATTAATTCGCAGCGGTATTCCCGCTGAGGTACTTCATGTAGTCACCGGCAGTGGCAGTATTGTTGGTCGTGCACTGTCAGAATCGCCTAAAGTAAATGCAATCAGCCTCACTGGCAGTACATCTGTCGGTATTGATATTATGGAACATTGTGCGAAGAATATGACTCGTACATTTATGGAATTGGGCGGTAATGATGGTGTTATTATCCTTGATGACGCGGATATTGATCATGCAGTTGCTGAAGCAATCAATGGCCGTATCTATAATGCCGGACAGGTCTGCTGTGCTCCGAAGCGTTTTATTGTTCATAATAGTATTTTAGATGAATTTTCCGAAAAGCTGGTGAAGCGCATCTTAGCGCTAAAGATCGGAGATCCTTTTGATCCGTCAAGTGATATGGGATGTCTGATTAGTGAAAGTGCTGCCACAGAGGTAGCAGAACAAGTTAATAATACCATTGCTGCAGGAGCAAAATGCCTGTGTGGCGGCGAGCGTTATGATAAGAGTTTCTACAAACCTACTGTTCTTACTAATGTAACTCAGGATATGCCTATTGCAAAAGATATGGAAATTTTCGGTCCTGTGTTCCCGATTATCGGATTTGATACTGACGAGGAGGCTCTATCTATCCTGAACCAATCTTCTTATGGTCTGTCAGGCGGTGTCATCAGTAACAATACTCAGCGTGCATTTGGCATCGCTAAACAAATCGACGCCGGTGGTGCTATTGTTAATGGTGTTGGTATGTACCGCACCATTCATATGCCTTTTGGGGGACATAAAAAAAGTGGTATTGGTACAGAAGGATTTTTAGAAACTTTACAAGAAATGATGCGTACAAAATCCATTGTTCTTAAAGGGTTACATTAAGGGATTTCCTCCATTGAGAGATTTCTTCCGGCCTTTAAAAAACACAGTAATGCAGCTTAAATTGTAATGCATTACTGTGTTTTTCTTTTGACTTTATTGGAATTTCTCTTTGATAATTAATGCAATAATGCTGAACATTACTTCCGGTCTAGTTCCTGGATTTTACATTTCAAGTTTTTCAGCTGGTTCTTCTGGCTCTTCTAACTCCATACCTAATATCCTTTCAATCTTAGAATTGATTTATTATGTTTCCTTTCAAACAAAAAAGGCACTAGTTTGTGCCTTTCAATTTATTTTCTTATGCCCCTTTTTAGTGGGCATTTTTCATGCAAGAGTTCACCGACAGTCGAGAACCCTCTTTTTCGTAAATCCCATGCCCTTTGGCCGCGTCCGCAGTGGCGTCCCGGCAACCAACCTCTCCTACATTTGGTAGTATAAAATCAAAAAACATCCAGCTTTCCGAATATTGACGAATATCGCCCAAATTCAGTATCATAATATCATAACATCTGAAAATATGCAGAAACAACAATAAATATCTTCATATTTTCAGAAACAATGTCCGGCCTGACAGAAACTCATAAACCATACAGCCTAAGCTGTCTATGTCATTATCATTAAGTGGAGGGAAACTTATGTCTGATAGCAGTAATATCAATGTATACAAACAAATCAATTGGAAGGTTATGATTCCGGTAATGCTTTTTGTTATTTTTCAAAGTGCATTTAACTCATTTTCATCTGTTCTGGCAGATATGGCTCAATATTTTCCTGACATATCAACAACATCTATCCAGATGATTTTAACAATCCCGTCTTTAGTAACGATTCCTATCTCATTATGCGCAGGTATTCTGGCAGCGTATTTTTATAAAAAGGACCTGGTTCTGTTCGCGCTGGGCTGCCAGTTGGTCGGAGGGCTACTTCCTCTGCTGCTTCATGATAACTTTTACTGTATATTGATCAGCAGTGCATTGATCGGTGTCGGACAGGGCTTTATGATCTCTATTGCATCTGCAGTTGTCGGGGAAAATTTCACCGGAGTAACAAGTGGTACGGCTATGGGCTTAAAGCAGGCAGCTTCCAGCGTCGGTATTGCAGTTCTTACTGTTGCAACCGGCTTCCTGGCAAGAGGTGCCTGGTATCGTGCCTATTATGTATACTTTCTCATAATTCCGATATTTATCCTCACAGCCATTTTACTTCCCAAAGGAAAAAAAGATGTGAAAATTGTTGGGAATGGAACAGAAGGTTTAAAGAAGGTATTTACCAGAGGCTGTATTTATTATAGTATCTTATCATTTTTCATTACCGTCTGTAATTTTGCTTTTTATACAAATATCGGTATGTCCATTACAAGCAAAGGACTTGGTGATGCATCCGCAATTGGCATCGCTACTTCCTGGAACTCATTGATCACGGTTGCGCTGGGAATATTATTCGGCTATGTATGTAAAGCTTTCAAACGTTTCACCCTTGCCTCCTCCCTGATCATCCAGAGTATTGCATTTTTTATACTGGTTATGGCACCATCACTTACCATTGTCGCAATCGGAGGTATGGTATATGGACTTGGAGCCGGCATCCAGATGATTTCAGCCTGCTATTACATCTTAGAATCCGTTGACCAGGATGCTTCTTCACTGGCAATCGCCGTGGCCATGACTCTGACCAGTTTAGGCGTTACCTTTTCACCGGTTGTGATCAACCAGATTGCAGGCATTTCGGGTGAACTGGATGGAACCAGCGGTTTGATGGTTGCCGCAGTGGGATTTTTGGTTTTCTTTATTATCGAAGTAATCTATTCTCTGATGTTTAATAAAGATTCAAACATCGGAAAAGATTAAGGACAGAGGTACATAACTATGATAAATGAAAAAGAAGATATGCTAAAAGTATACCGGCATGAAATACCACAGGGACTGCCTCATCTGCTGGGCCCGGGTGTGCATTTTCTGGCCCCGCAGAACGGGTTTCATGAAAGGCCTCCCGGTGGAAAAGGGGGATATGACTGGTTCGGTGTAAAATGGGAATATATTGAAGGAGATCTGGCTCCGGTGCCGGATAGTACGGTCCCTCCGGTTTGTGATGACATCTGCGACTGGAAAGAAAAGGTCACTTTTCCTGACCTTAAGGCATGGAACTGGGAAAAAGCAGCGGCTATCGATCATGTGGCAGATGTTGACCGTGAAACGAAAATGCTTTATACAAGCAGCTTATGTGGGTTTTTTGAGCGGATGCATATGCTGATGGGATTTGAAAACGCACTGTGTGCGCTGTTGACAGATCCTGAGGAAACAAAAGAATTTTTGGATGCATTGGCAGATTTTAAATGCCTGGAACTGACAAAGATAAAAGAGTATTACAATCCTGATGTGTTGAATTTCCATGATGATTATGGAACCCAAAAAGGTTTGTTTTTCTCTCCGGAGTTGTGGCGTACTTTATTTAAATCTCCGTTGAAAAAGGTAGTGGATCACTGTCATAGTCTGGATATGATTTTTGAACTGCACTCCTGCGGCCGTATTGATGATATTGTTGAAGATATTTGTGAAATCGGTGTTGATTGCCTTCAATGCATGGACATCGTCGATGTGGCCGCTGCAAAGAAAAAAACAGGTACGGCAATGGCTTATGGTGTTTCCCCTGATTTCCAGAAGTATTCCGTGGGTCTTGGTATTGGCCGAATGACCCCGGAAGATGTGAGACGGGAAGTGCATGAAGAAATTATGACATTATCAGAAGGCGGCAATTATTATCCCTTTATTAATCCACCGTTTACGGATATGGACCGCTATATCTGGGAAGAGGCCGAAGTGTGCAGACAAGAACTGATGAAACGCCGCCGTGGATAAAGAGGTACGAAAAGCAGAGGAGGTATCAGATTGTTAACCTTAAAGGAAAATATCAGAAATATGTACTGTCATGGCAGCATTGATAAAATGCCTGCTCCGGGCGAAGGCGAATATGCCGTTTATCCGGTAAACGGGTTTTTAGAAAGACCGGCAAACAACGAAGGAGGGCTTGACTGGTTCGGATGTAATTGGGAATATATTGAAATTGCCGGTGCTCCGGCACCGGATATCCACAACCATATCCTTCAGGATATCTGTGAATGGGAAAAAATTGTAATGTTTCCTGATCTGGATGCCTGGGACTGGGAAAAAGCAAAGGAAATAGACAACGTCGCCCACATTGACCGGGAAAATCATTTAGTGAACGTGATCGTGTGCAATGGAATGTTTGAGCGTCTCCATGTATTGATGGGATTTGAAAACGCATTATGTGCTCTTATTGAAGAACCTGAAGCGGTTGGAAAATTCTTTGATGCCATGGTGGAATATAAGACAGCACTTATCCGGAAACTGAAAGAACATTACAATCCGGATGTGATCACTTTCCATGATGACTGGGGAACGCAAAAAGCCTTGTTCATTTCACCTAAGCTATGGCGGGAACTGATCAAACCCCGGATGAAAAAAATTATTGATTTTGCTCACAGCTGCAACATTGGGTTTATTATGCATTCCTGCGGAAAGCTTGATGAAATAATTGAAGACATCTGTGAAATCGGAGTGGATACTCTTCAATGTATGGATATCAATGATCTGGCGCGGGCACTTGAAAAGACCGAAGGAAAGATGTCTATCCAGGCATCTGTACACACCCAGGATTTTGAAGCACGCAATGAAGCCGGCATTCTGACGCCGGAAATTGTAAGAGAAACCGTACATAAAGAATTTATGGAACTTGGAAAGAGCGGACGTTATTTTCCTTTTTTACCGCCGGTGTCAAAATGGTATGAAGAAATTGTACTGGAGGAATATCTGAAATGCCGGGAATTAATTAAGTAAGAAATAACTCTTACTTGATTGATCACCGTCAAAATTATTGAAAAGGGATGAAAAGTAATGAAATCAAAACAACATGAAACGCTTTCTAAAAAAGAAATGCTCTGTTTTTCATTTGGAGATTTGGGGTATCAATGTGTTTTTTACTGGATTACGGCTTTTTTAATGATTTTTTATACCGATGTGTTTTTTATTCCTGCTGCCGCAGTATCCGTATTAATGCTGGTGGTAAGGATATACGATGCCGTCAACGATCCTATCATCGGCTCGCTTATGGACCGCACCCGCAGCAAAATAGGCAGATACCGCCCCTGGATCATCGTCGGAGGAATCGGACTGCTGATCTCTGTGGTCTTAATGTTCTGGGCGCATCCTGATTGGAGTGAGACGTCAAAGATTGTTTATATGTACGTCACGTATATGATAGCCGTTACTTTCTCAACGATGTTCTATATGGCTTATATGTCATTAAATGGCTGCATTTCCGTGAACTCCATGGAACGGGCAAAGGCTTCCGGGTTGAGAATGGTCATGTCTTATGCCGGCATGCTGCTGATTGGATATGCAGCACCATATATGATTTCCTGGTTTGGAAAGGAACAGACGTCAGATGGATATCTGATCAGCGTGATCATCTCTGCCGTCATTGCGTTGCCTTTGATCATGGCAACGGGTCTGGGAACGAAAGAGGTTGTATGTCCTAAAGGAGTGAAAGAAAAAATTTCTTTACAGCAGCAATGGAAGGCACTTCTTAAAAACAGACCGATGATGATCCTGCTGTTTTGTATGCTGGCTCACGGAATACAGATGAACGGCCGGCTGATGGTTGCAACATATTACTGTACCTATGTTACCAATAGCCTTCAGGTATTTGCTGTTTTTAACTTATTGAATTCTCTTTTTGCCATTCTGGGTTCCATAGTGGCACCAACAATTTTCAGACTGACCGGACATAAAGGAAAAGCTTCTGCTGCAATCCTGTTTGTATGTGCAATTTCCATGGCTCTGCAGTATTATACCGGTAATCAGATTGTATTATTTTATATTCTTGTTTCAATTACCGGATTTTGTTATGGATCCTTTTCAGCATTGATGTTCAGTATGATTCCGGATGCAGTTGATTTTGCCCAGTACAAATACAACGTACGTGTGGATGGATTTTTAAATGCGGTTGCTTCTTTTGGGTTTAAATTAGGCGGTGCCGTTATTACATCTTTAACAGGGGTAGTTTTATCGGTTTTCGGATATGTGGCTAATGGGCAGCAAAATCCCGCGTGTCTGCAGGCAATTCGGATTATGATGACATTTATACCGGCAGTCAGCTGTGTTCTTGCAGCTATTGCTTTACTGTTTTATAAGTTGGACAGAAAACAGCATAGCAGGATTATCGACGAACTGGAAACACGTAATGTCCTGTAAAGTGAAACTTAGTTCAGAGGGAGTTTTTGACTCCCGCTGAACTTTAGTTGAACAGGGGAGAGGAATAGGGATGAACGTACTGATCGTAGGAGGCTTTCTCGGCTCCGGGAAAACCAGTCTTATTGAACAAATTGCCAGATATATTGCCAATCGCAGAAAAGAGTCCGCACACACGGAAGTAGTGATCATTGAAAATGAAATTGGTGACATCAGCATTGATGGACAATATTTGAAAACAACCGGGATCAAGGTTGAAAATCTTTTTGCGGGCTGTGCATGCTGTACATTAAGCGGTGAGACCGCCGATGCTCTTAACCGGTTAAAAAAAGAAGTAAATCCACAATGGGTTATTCTGGAGCTAAGCGGTGTGGCAGTTCCTGATAATATCATACAGATCATCAGAAAAATGCAGATAGTAACGCGGACGTGTATCATCGTTGATGGAAACCGGTGGGAAAGGATTCATATTCCCCTTGAAAAACTACTGCAGGATCAGCTGCAGGGAGCAGACATTGTTTTGCTTAATAAAACAGACCTGATAAAGGAAGAAGAAATAAAGGCAGTTGAACGTTCGGTTATAAGTAAAAACAGACACGTGATGATCAGACCGACTTCTCTTCTTACCACTTTAGATGACGGACTGATAGAAGAAATCCTTGGAAAAGGAGGCAGATATGAAAGTACGCAGAAACCATGTATTGATGTCTGAAATGAAGCGGGCGGGTCAAACAATAGGAATACGGCAGCATCAGAACTCCATTATTGGTTCTTTTACCGTAGTTTCCCATGCTGCAGCAGATGACTTAGATGAATTTGTGAAAAAGAAATTAAAAACACTGGCGGACTGGGTGTCAGCCAATCAGGGAATCATCGGACATATCAAAGCCAGTGTTAAACATCCCGGCTCCGTTACGATGTATTCAATTACAGACGATGCAGTATCACTGAAAGAGCGTACGGATAATCCCATCAGGGTCAGTATCACTATGATTGTATTCTTCATAAAAAAGGAAGAAGTTCAAACGCAGCTGGAAATATGTCTTAAAGAAATAAAAATACTGGAAAAATACGCAGATGAGAGTGAGGAGTAATCGTTATGACGACAATCAGAGAGAATTATCTAATGGCTGCCCGCGGCAAAAAGCCGTATTGGGTGCCGTCTTTTGTAGAAGACTGTAATGTGCTGCTGCCTGATTTCTGGAATGAGGAGGACCCGGTAACGGGAGCAGATTTCTGTAATGTAAAGTGGGTAGAAAATGATTTTGGGAAAATGCCCCGGGAAGACTGGCGGGCTATGGAAGAAATTTCAGATTGGCGCAAAACAGTAAAATTCCCGGATCTGTCTAAAATGGACTGGGAAGGCATGGTCGAAAGAGTACGTAAGGCTGGTTCTCCCGACAAAGTGAACATGGCAATTTTGAACACCCATGGTATCTTTCTGATACCCATAAATATGCTGGGGTGGGTGGATGGCTTGTGTTCCATCTACGAAGACCCGGAAGAACTGGAAGCTTTTGTATCCGCATTAACAGATTTTCTCTGTGAAACAGTTAAGTATATCGGGAAATATTTTCATCCGGATATTATATCCACAGGGGATGATGTTGCTTCCGCAACAGGACCATTTCTTTCAAAAGAAATATGGACAAGGATGTATAAACCGTATTTTAAAAAAATCTGTGATGCCATCAAAGCAGAGGGCGCATTGGTTGAGTTTCACTGCTGCGGGAATTGTCAGTATCTTATTGAAGAATTTTTGGATATCGGCGTGGATATCTGCCAGCTTCCGGAACCCAATGAAAGCCTGCTTCGTGATAAAGAAAAGTATGGAAACCGTCTCGTACTGACGGGCGGCTGGGACCGGCATGGGCCTGGCTGTATGCCGGATGCCCCGGAAGAAGTGGTACGAGAATCTGTTCGCACAGCCATTGATACATATGGAAAAGACGGTGCTCTCCTGTTCTGGGACGGCGGTATCTGCGGAAGCAGTGAAGATGCACAGAATAAAATGAGATGGGTGCTGGATGAGCTGAAGATATACGGGCATAAGGTTTATGTCTGATGCTCCTTTACTTCCTTCGATTCGGTTAATTCCAGCAGCATAATGGAAAGCTGGATAAAGAGACGCTCTTTAGCATTCGAAAAAGAAATGCTGAAGAGCTCTTGCATTTTATTCAGTCGGTAAGCTAAAGTGGTACGATGGATAAAGAGTGCATTTACCGTACTGACCGGCTGCATATTGTGTTCTAGATAAGTTTTCAAGGTGAAAAGATATTCGGTCTGGTGTTCCTGATCGTAATGATACATTGCAACTATCTCCGGCAGGCAGACCATTTTGGCAGGCAGATCACTAACCAGCTTGTCCAGCAGGTATTTATCGGAAATATCATCAAAGTAGTGGATCCAGATCTGAGGTATATAGCGCATACCGTAAAGCAATGCGATCTCCGCCTGCTTAAACAGCAGCTGGAAGCCGAAATGAAAGCCTTTATACACTCTGCTGCAGCCGATTTTTAAATAATTATCCCTGGCAAATTCCGTACAAAGGGAGATAACATTCTGTGGTGTATGGCCTCCTAAAGATAAATTAACAAACATAACCAGTTTATGGGTATGTTCAATAATGCTTGAGGATTGAATCAAGCTTCTTAATCTGGTTGAGATTCTTTTGTAAGTACTCTTTTCAATATTCAGCGCATCTAAAGAAAAAACGACACAAAAATAGTCATGGTCGCTCTGCCAGTGAAAGGTGCGCATCGCATTTTCAATATAGGATTCTTCATTCAGCTTATTTTCAAGGATCATCCGGATAAGATGATTCAGTGTGAATAATTTTTGATCGACATCATCTAATGGCTGGTTGGTGATTGAAGCCTGGATATAATTCGAAAAATAAAGCAGGAGTTCTTTGTCACTTTCCTGCAGACTGCGGACGACCTCAGGGATGACAATTCTGGCAATAAAAATATCGTTGCTGAAAATATTCATATAGAGTGTTTTTACGCCTGTGATATCAGCGGAAAAAAAGGCCGGCCCGGTCTGGGAAAAGGTATGCTGGAAATCACGGCTGAACTGATAAGAACTGTAAGCGTCCTGACTGTGCTCCTGATCCACCAGAAAATACAGATCAGAGTTTTTATTAATGAAACTTGAATAGGCGATAAACTCAAAATCCCTGTTATGAATTAATATCGGATTTTGAAAAATATTATTACTGCAGTCGATAAGTTCAATAATCGGGCTATCCTGAATTAAAAGCTTAGATAATGTAAGGCTCCATTTTTCATAAATGGAATACAGTTCGTTTAAAGCATTATGTGCCTGCAGCAGGGCTGTCTGATCCTTAAACATAAAGACAATATTGCAGTTTTCCGGAATTGTCTCAGCCTGCGTTTTAAATGTTAATATAAGAGAATGCGACAATGCATTTGGAAAGGCAGTTATATCATGTAAAAAGCACAAATAAATACTGTAATCAAGCGTTTTTTCCGAAGGAATCCAAAAAACAGGACGGTCATAAATAAGCTGACTGTCGATTTCCCCATAAATTGTAAAGGAAAAATTCTTTTTCAGAAATACAGAAATAATTTCACTGCTTAGTCGCATACGAGGTTGCCTCCTTAATTATCTAAAGTACTCATCTATAAGTATTTCACAGAAAAAAACAGGCGTCAAGTATAATATTTATTGTTACTGTTCACTCCGTGACCAGCAACACGCTTCGCGATGCTTAGTAAGAAAGCCGTTCTTTGCGTAAAGAACTTCCTCAATTATGTATACTGCATAATTGAGGAAGTTGTATGTCTCGGGATTTCCCTATTATTGGCGTTAAAAGTCAAATTCATCAACATTATCAATTGTTATTGAAGTCATCGGAACTGCTACTACATTTTCTTCACCTTCCAGCGGTGTTAGTTCATCAGTTGTTCCATCAAGCTGTGCACGCATGACCTCCAGGGCTGCTTTCGCTTCTGCATCAGGATTCTGATAGAGTTCGCAGAACTCATAACCATCTTTGATCCACTCTGTTGTGCTTGCGGAGATACCAACAACGGTAAAGTTGGATGTGTCCAGACCATATGTCTTCATGCACTCTACTATGCCCTGTGTCATTACTCCCGCCTGGCTTGCGACACCGTCAAATCCGCCAACACCATACTTCTGAATCCAGTCTTCAAAAACTGTCTGGGCATTTTGCGTATCGACCTTTTCTAAAAAGTTTGTTTCGATAATCTCTACATCCGGACGATTCGCAGCCATCCATTCCTTAAAGCCCTGATCACGCTGTGACGCATTGGTCTGACCGTAGGCCAGATTTATCTGACAGATCTTTGCGCCATCCTTTAATCCTTTTGCCATTTCTTCTGCCAGCTGTATCCCGATGTTAACATCATAACATCCTGCATACCAGTACTGCAAATCCTTACTAGCCTCGGAAATTTCCGGTGCAACGTTAACAAAAGTAAGCGGAATCTCGCCATTGAACTGCATACAATAATCCGGAATCGTAAACAACGGCTGAATCATCATGCCCTCCGGATTTTTCGCAAGTAATGCATCGATACCTTCCATATATTTTGCAACATCCGGATAACCATCTGGTGCACCATTCAGTGCGTTAACTTCAAAGCCATACTCTGGTCCATGTTCCACGATCGCATCGGACAAGCGCTTACAGTACTCATCCGACCATGCTGCAGAAAGGAAAGCAATTTTCTGCAGTTCACCGGTGGAACTGTCGCTGGATTCTGTTGTGGAACTGTCGCTGGATTCTGCTGCGGAATTATCACTGGATTCTGCTGCGGAACTATCGCTGGATTCTGCTGCGTCATCCGAAGAAGACCCGGAATCAGAACTTCCGCCACTGCTGCCGCAGGCTGTCAGTTGAAATACCATCGCTGATGCAAGCGTAACTGCTACTAGTTTTTTTAATAATGATCCTTTCATAGAAACCTCCTAATTATAGTGTTATATACTATAAAATCCCGACATCTTAATTCTTTTTCGTGGATTTCATAATTGAGTTACGGGTAAAGACATCCAGAAGCACTGCAATCAGGATAACAATACCTTTTACCACCTGCTGCCAGAACGCATTAACACTGCACAGATTCATCAGGTTATTGATAATACCAACAATAAACACACCGACGATACTGCAAACAATATTACCGATACCACCTCCCATACTGGTCCCACCAAGGACACTGCCGATGATCGCTTCAAACTCAAAACTGATACCGCCTGCGGGCAGACCGCTATTGGTACGTCCTGCATACAGAACCCCAGCCAAACCACAGATCAGCCCCATGATCACATAATTTAAAAACAGCTGTTGCTTTACATTGATACCGGATGCTCCGGCCGCCTCCGCATTACCGCCGATTGCATACAGATACCTCCCATGAGAGGTACGTGTCATTATAAACTGCATGATAATCGTACAAATAATAACAATCAGAAAGATGCTTGGGATTCCCAGAATTTTTCCGTTTCCGAATTTAACGATCGCATTACCTACCCCGAATACAGGAGCTCCTCCCGAAACCAGATAGGCCAAACCACGAATCGTCATCTGCGTAGCCAATGTAACGATAAATGGCATTAATCCGATATAACTGGCGAAGAATCCGTTTATTACTCCGATAACAGAACCACAAGCCAGCGCTGCAATGATTGCCAGAAGTGAATTTCCGGTACCGTTATATACAACGGCTGTGATGACTGAGCAGAACGCCATACTGGAACCTGCGGACAGATCTACCCCGCCGCCGATCAGCAGCCTCGTCATACCGATTGCAATGATTGCATAGATACTGACATTCTGTGCCACACTAAGCAGATTGGATATTACTAAAAAATCCCGAGAGATAATCGTTCCGGCGATCAATGCAATGATTAAGATCAAAAATACACCAAACTTACTATATAACTCCGCAAGCGAGAAGTTTTTTAATTTATTTCCTTTATTCATACCCGTACCTCCGATGCTAAATTCATAATTTTTTCCTGGGTAACCTCATCCTTTTCCAGACAGCCGTTAATCCTTCCGTCGCACATAACCAAAATGCGGTCAGACAGGTTGATGACCTCTTCCATCTCAGATGAAATCAGGATGATACCTACGCCCTGTGTGGCAAGTTCAATGATAATGTTATAGATTTCCCACTTCGCACCGACATCAATACCTCTTGTCGGCTCATCCAGAATCAGAACCTTGGGGTTCATCAATAACCATTTACACAGAATAAGTTTCTGTTGGTTACCACCGGAAAGAAAATTTGCCATGCTATCCAGAGAACTCATCTTAACCTGAATCCTCTTGGATGCCTCCCGGGCAGCCTTATTATTCTCTTTTAGATTCAAAAAACCTGCTTTGGACCGGCGATACAGAGAAGGAAGCATAATATTTTCCTCCACCGAACGGCATAATACCAAACCGTCATCTTTACGGCTTTCGGTTGCCATTACGATATCATTTTTCACTGCATCTCTGACGCACTTGATATCAATCGGTTTACCTTCCAGCCAAATCTCACCGGAAGTATGTGCATCCAGTCCGAAAACAGAGCGCATCGTCTCCGTACGTCCCGCACCTACGATGCCGGCAAATCCAAGAATTTCTCCCTGATGAAGGGTGAAGGAAATATCCTGCACCTTAGCTCCGTTATTCAAGCCTTTAATCTTCAGAAGTGGTTCTCCATAACCAGTATCCTTCTGCGGAAATACACTGCTCATCTCCCGGCCAACCATCATTTTAACCAGTCTGGCACGGTCAAAGTTTTCGATATCGTCCGTACCAATGTACTTACCGTCCCTAAGAACCGTAACCCGATCCGAAATTTTAAATACCTCATCTAATTTGTGTGTAATGATAATAATAGTTATTCCATTCTTCTTCAGAATCCGAATGAAATCAAAGAGCTTCTCCACCTCTTTTAGTGAAATTGAGGAGGACGGTTCATCCATGATGACCAGCTTTGCGTTAAAGGAAATTGCTTTGATAATCTCAATCATCTGGATATCCGCTGTCTTCAGCATCTTAATCTTTGTATGAGGATCATAATTCAATCCCCAACGTTTGAAGATTTCCTGACAATCAGAATACATCTTTGCTGTATCAAGGATCGGACCCATTTTTTTCGGATACCTTCCCACAAAAACATTTTCCGCAATAGAAAGCTCCTTAATCGGACTTAATTCTTGATAAATCATAGAAATCCCATGATTTACAGCCTCTTTTACCGATTTAAAATGTACCGGCTTACCATCCAGCAGGATTTCTCCCATGTCCGGTTCGTACTGTCCGAACAAAACCTTCATTAAGGTTGATTTACCGGCACCATTTTCTCCCATGACAGCATGAACAGTACCCTCTTTTACCTGAAGATCAACACCGTCCAGCGCTTTGACACCGGGGAATGATTTCGAGATGTTTTTCATCTCAAGTATGTAACTGATAAGAATCCCCTCCCATCCTTTTATTATGCATCGTATTATTCTACGTATTCAACAGATCCATCCGCCTTTCTGCGGAAATGACAGAAGAATTGATCCCAGAACAGATAGCAGATTTCCGGTGTATAAGCATGCGGAAAATCTTTCACTCCGGTAAATTTGAGAAGCGGTACCTTCTGTTCATCTGTATAGGTGTAGGTTGTATATTTCCCATTCTCCAGACACTGTACCTTATTCCGGTCGAGATGATCAACCCGACACATCATCTGTATGAATTTATCATTTGCAAGTCCAGGCTCCAGGTTAGAACCGACTCCCACATCCTCGTCTCCCATCATCAGCCAGACCGGACGAAGAATGCCGTCCCGTGCGATATCGCGCTTATCGGCTTTGGGATCATTCTTTGGATTCACATGAAACTGTGCGCCCTGCGGTGCAAACGCTGCAAATTCCAGCGGCATCTTGGCCATCAATGTCTGTGTCATCAAAGAGCCGTTAGAATGACCGGTTACGTAAATCCGTTCCATATCAACAGGATAACGGGATTTCACATCTTTTAAGACTTCCGAAATGTAATGAAGGTCATCGGCTTCAGCTTCCATACCGATACAGTTCCAGGTCGGAAGCGGTACTGTCCCCCTACCAAAATATTTATTAGAAGGATATGCTGACACATAGATTACAAAGAAATCTCTTTTCTCAGCCAGTTCATGCCAACTGCTGCTCTCTGCAAATATCTCACCAGTACAGCTGTACCCGTGGATTGCCAGCACCACCGGAAGTTTTCTTTCAGGCTCTTGCTGATAAGCTGATGGTTGATACACATACCATTCACGCATTCTGTCATCGATTCTTGCTTCGTACCGTTTCAGATTCATGTCTTGATAATTCCGGGCTGCGCGGATATCTCCGTTTCCGATGCCCATCCATCGCTTAAACTGCAGCGCAAAAGTTATCATCTGTTCATACAGGATATCCAAAGGAATCTCTGATGCCTCTTGAGCCTTGGTACTCCAGACCTCTGTCATCGGCAGACCATCCATTGAGTTATAATAGCGTTTCATATCCTGCTGATATACCGCCGCATATTGATTACGAAGTCCTGCATCTTTCAGAGTATCTGCTCTCTTTAATGTCTTCAGAATGGTATCATCAGCCCTGTTTCCAGTCCGGTCAACCATCCAGGCCGGCATCCTGACATCCAGTTTTGATTCGGACGCATCGCGATCCGAGCAAATCATTCCCAGCTGCTTTAAGAGACGGGCGTCCAGCTGATAATCACCATCCGCGAGAATACAGGAAAAGACCGCCGAATTCAAAAAACCATAAGTCGTCGCCACGTAGGCACCGGTTCCAATTCCCATGATGTAATAAGCTGCTTCATTTAGACTGAAATAAACACGGGAAATCGCTTTCTTAAATACTTGTTCACTGTAGGTAACTTCACTCTGGATATCCTTCCGGCTCCATCCTCCAAGTCGTGATTGCAAAACAATAAGCGCGACATTTTTCTGATCTGCAATTTCTTTAAAACCGCCGTTTTCCAGAAATTCTTCACAGGTCACTCCATTCTCCGGATACAGGAAAACTCCAGCTCCGGAAATCGGAAAGCTCTTCGGTATGTAAACTAAAAACGGTCTGTTCTCACCGTCAACCGAAACCTCCTGACGAATCACGCCGGTATAGAACGGTCGTTTGGGATTATTAACATCTATCGGCGGATATTCGATTATCTTGTCATTGTGAAACATCAAGTTCAAATCCCCTATTTTATAAATCCCATCTTTGATATCTAAACACCATTCATTCTTCACAGCAGCACCTCCCTCTTTTGTTTTGTGAATGTTGTTTGTTTGTTTTATTATATCTTTATATGTTTTTAAACAAAACGAGGTGTTCTTTCGTTTTTAGGGGGTGTTCTTTTGGAAAACCGCATAAAAAAAGCAGCGTTTCATTGAAAATATAGTCATTTTAAACAAACACTGCTATTTATCCGATTTGATTACTTGTTTTGGATTGTGACAACGCGGTCACAATGATTGTATAGTGTCATTCCATCATTATTGCTCCAGAATATCGCTGTTTTATTTGCCTTTAACTCTTCGATACATCGCAGCAGATTCTGTTTCGTCTGCTCATCAATGGCAAAGCTGGGACTATCCAGCACCAGCAGTTTCGGCGGCGCAAACAGCATCCCCCAAAGAACAATCTGATTCCTCATCTCCACGTTCAGATGTCTCGGACAGCACTCCAGACAATCGGGATCAATCTGATGCGATTTCGAAAATTCTTCCAGCGCCAACCGCAGCATCGGCATTTTCAGAACACTGGCACGATGATGGAAACGGTTATAGGTGCGCATCATAATATTCTCAGCTACTGTCATATTATCATACAGGGCATCCCTCCAGAATCGCTTTCTGAGACAGTAAATATTTTTTGCATTCCTTTTTCTCCAGTCGGAAAATTCAAACTCTCTCCCATCTTCTATGACCGTTCCCGTCACCGGAATCTTTCCCGAGAACATCCGATATACCAAATCTTCTGCTCCTCTTGAATTCCATATCAACCCCAACGTTTCTCCGCCATGTAATTCTGTCGTAATGAATTGTTTTTCCTTTTGCAAAGCAGATAGATCACGCAGATAAAAATTATTTCCTCTGCTCTGAACATCAGGTGAATCTACCGTAATAGAACCGATTTTCTGCGGCGACATGCAGCAATACATTTCATCAATAACTGCCGCTTTTGTTTCACGCAAATAACAGATCATGCCACTTCGCATAACCGCAACCCGGTCAGAAAAGCGAAGTGACATACGAGCATCCGAATTAATCAGAATGACAGAAATTCCTTTCCGGCAAAGTTTTTTCAAAAATTGCGAGAACTGCTCTAACTCCAATTCTGTAAATCCTTCTCCGGCCTCCTGACATATCAAGATCTTTGCTCCGCATAACAGCGCCCGGCAAATTGACAGCTCCGTCCGCTGCGCATATGTCAATTTCTGCGCCGGACTGTCCGGATCGAACCGAAGTCCGTAATATTCAGATACTTTTTTCGTTGTTTCCAGATTTCCGCGCGGCTTTATGAAAAATTCCCCCCAGGAAAACGGACGCAGTACATTCATATTCTCGGCAACAGTCATATAAGGGACAATCGAAAGACTGTCCTTTATTTCACAGATGCCCATCTGTCTGGCCTTCTCCGGCGAATCCAAGGACACCTTTTCCCCATTCAGATAAATATTACCCGAAACCGGCTTTAACACCCCGGTCAGGACATCCGAAAGAACAGAAAGTCCATCACCATTTAGCCCTGTGATTCCCAGAACCTCTCCTACATTTAAAGAAAAGGAAACATAGTCAAGATTTTGTCCGTTTGTCTGATTTGTCACCAGATTTTCGCTGTATAAAACCTCTTCTCTCATAATTTTCTCCACACTGTGCGTATTTGACAGCACAAACAGGTAGATGTGAATAATTTATTTTCCATACTTCTTACCTGCCTGCACCATTCAGAGGCAGTGTAACATAAACACTGGTTCCCATCCCTCTGGTACTGATAATGTCGACTCCGTATTCTCTTCCAAAGTATAATCGGATTCTCTGGTTTACATTTCCCATCGCAACTCCAAGCGACCGTTTTCCCTTGATTCTTTTGTATTCCACCTCTTTATTTATCTGAAGCGTCTGCCTGACCTTCTGAAGTTCATCCTCCGGGATTCCGACTCCATCATCTTCAATGATAATATGCAGCCGGTGTTTCGAAGTATCGATCCGCAGCGTAATATTTCCTCCTTCGATGCGGGGATTCACTCCATGAACCAGGGCATTCTCGATCAGCGGCTGCAATGTCATCACCGGCAGACGGTTACTCATCAGATTTCCCTGCTCATCATTAATGATCTCATGATAAGCAAAACGGTCGCCATAACGATACCGTTGAATCAGCAGATAGTTATGTACATTTTCAAGCTCCTGCTCAAGAGTCGCCATTTCCCCTAAATTATTGATACAATAGCGGAACTGCAGTGCCAGCGCTTCGACCATCTCTGCCACGTCTGCGTTGCCCTGCACCATGGCGCGGCTGCGAATGATTTCCAGAGTATTATAAAGAAAGTGGGGGTTGATCTGGTTCTGAAGGGCATGAAGTTCCGCTTCTGTTTTGAGGGTCTCCGTTAAGGAAGTCATCTGAAATCTAGATTCAATCTCCTCCAGAATCTCCTCGCTATTCAGATGCCGGAACATTTCCTGATCTTCAGGCTGCTCAATTTCTTCTCGCAGCAATCGCTCCAATTTACTAAGAAGTACTCTTTTCGTGTAACCGCTGACCATCGCCACAACAGCGATCAAAAGTGCCGCGGCGATGACCGTCAGGCCAAACAGCAGGGTTCTTATGCTCTGCAGTTGAATACATAAAATGCTCATCAGTATGACAATCACTAAAAATCCGCTTACAATTACCCACTGATACCATCTGTCTCTTTTCTTATTTTTCATCTCTCTCATCAACATACCCTCCATGATAATGTAAGGTATCCATATTACGTATAAAATTTTCGATATTCGGAAGGCTTCACCTGGGTCTCATTCCAAAAAATCTTATTGAAAGATTTGATATCACGATAACCAACTGCAAGAGCAATATCGCCAATCCGCATCTTTGTATTTTTTAACATCTTTTTCGCTTCTTCCACTCTCACCTTCTGCAAATATTTTGCAAATCCACATCCGGTCTCATTCTTAAACAAGGTACTGAAATATGCCGAACTCAGACATACATATTTAGCCACAGAATTCAGCGAAAGCTCTTCGAAAAAATGCTGCCCTATATACTGCTTTGCCTGCAGAATAACACTATTTTCCCGATTTGCAAAATAATCCTTATAATTATTCATGATTTTACCTGTATTGCTGATGAGCCGATTGGCAATTTCATTCGTCGAAAAACTGCCGGACAATATCTCCCAAAGGTCAAGCCGCATAGAGTACGGCATTTCTATCATACCTGGCAGTTCACCGAACGCAGCATTCAAACAGCCTGCAATCTCTTCCATCAAACGATACCGAAAGCCGGGCACATGCTTCTCTCCATCTGCTTTTTTCCAGACCTCCGTGATGATTGCGAAAATTCTTTCTTCGTCTTTTCCTGCAACCGCTTCTTTTAGCTCCTCTGCCCTGTCAAATATCGGTATTCGTTCCAATGTCCGTTCTTCTTCATTTTCATAGCAGATTACATGGCTGTCACTTTTTTCCAGACGCCACTTCAATGCAGTCTGAGCCTGTCGGAACATCTCTGGAATATTGTTTTCGTTTCCTTCGCAGATAAGACTGGCGGATGCTGATATTTTCGCAAATCCATTCTGATTATTGAATTTTCTCAGCTCACTGCTGACTTGCTTTAAAAGCCGGCGGCTCTGCTCCCGGGCATTCGCATTCTGATACAAGATCAAGCTAATCCCGTAAAATCCATCCAGTCCGAAGAAACTCCAAATACCCGCTCCCGATTCCCATCTATTTATCTCACCGAAAGTGCCTTCGGCCTGTTGTATCAGCATTCTGGCCTCCGATGCATGGGCAGCAAAGCGACTGTCAACACAGAGTAATATACATTGCATCTGCGTCTGTTCAAAATTCAGAATCGGTGAATCTCCGATTCTGGGCACCGGTGCCGCCACTTTGTTTTTCCAGATATCCAGAATATATTTTTCCCGCAAAACAGTCCTGCTTTCCTGAAGCTCATGCTGTAAACCAGCCTGACGGTTTTCCATCAACCGTGTCTCCTCCAACTGGATATCCAGTTTTTCCAAAATCCGGTTAAGGTCTGATTTCTGAATTGGTTTCAGCAAATACTCCAATACCCCCAGACGAAGTGCCTGCTGTGCATATTCGAATTCGGTAAACCCGCTCATTACAATAAAATTAATATCTGGATAAGTTTCTTTTGCTTTCTCGATTAATTCCAGTCCTGTCATGCCCGGCATACAGATATCCGTAATAACCGTATTCGGATGAAGCTCCCCAATCTTGTCAAATAATTCCAGACTGTTGTGAGCCTCTCCAACAACTTTTGCATTTGGATATTCTATCAGCATTTTACATAAATCAATGATTCCAACTTCATCATCCGCAATAATAATCGACAACATGAGACTTCACTCCTTATTCGTAATAATTCATAATTAAGCTTTAATTATATCTTAATTTTACTTTATAGTCAAAATTATAATTAATTTGCCAACATTTCAAAAAAATAACCCAAAAATCATAAAAATTCCTTGTCGTCCTATACAAGAAAATGTCTTTATAATAAAAACAAAGAAACTTTCAAGAATACAGCGTAAATATTTGCAAATAACAATTGAAAAGGAGGATTTTTACTGTTTTGCCGGGATGTTGACTTTTGCATAAAACTGTCATATAGTTTTTACATGAACAGCTTACACTTAAAAGAGGAGGCGCTATGGAACGAACGGTAATCGTTTTAGAAAAAACACTTGATATCATCGAGTATCTGTCTCTGGCAGATGCACCTGCATCACTGTCGCAAATAGCAAAAGACACTCAGATCAGCAAGACAACAGTTCACCGCCTTCTCCAAACGCTGCTGGCACGCCATTATGTAGAAAAAAACGAGATGCAGCAGTATAGTGTTGGCTGGAAACTGATACAGCTTGTGAGTAATCAGATCAACCATCTGGAGCTGCAGACAGAAGCCCATCCGATCCTGGCGAACCTGGCCGCCGAGCTGGGACTTTCGGTCCATCTGGGGATTTTAGATGGTTTGGAAATTGTCTACATCGAAAAAATGCGTACTTCTGCATCTGCAGGCAATTATTCCAACGTGGGCTACCGTTCTCCTGCTCACTGCTCATCAATGGGTAAGTGCCTGCTGTCATGTATGTCCGGTCATCAGCTGGATGTTTTTTTAGACAGCTGTCGGTTTGAGAAGTATACGGAACGCACCCTCACTAATATGAGCGACTTCCGCAAATACCTGAAACAGGTGCGCAAGCAGGGCTGGGCAATTGATGACGAAGAATACTTAACCGGCCACCGCTGTATCGGGGTGCCGGTCTATGACTACCGCGGAGAAGCCATTGCCTCCATCAGCGCCAGCGGATCCAAACTTGAAATATCCGACGAACGGCTGAAATTTATTATCGGCCAGGTCAAGGATGCGGCAGCGCAGATTTCCCGGCGGATGGGATATATTGTTTAACAGCTGTGGGAGCCCGTTCATCGTATCAGACGAACGGGCTCCCACATTTGAATCAATAATTTTTATAAAATATTTTTCAAAACCATTGATTTGGTTCTGGTCATTTCATCAAAGGTAGACATTACACCTTCTGTACCAATTCCGGAGAATTTATAACCGCCGAAAGGCATTTCAAAACTTCTGAAGAAACTCGCCCCATTGATCACCGCCCCGCCGCACTCCAGAGCATTGGCAACTTTGAATGCCGTCTTCATATCTTTCGTAAAGACACAGCCGCAGAGGCCGAATTTGGAACTATTAGCAATCTCGATTGCCTCTTCAACCGTATCGAACGGAATAATCGGCACTACCGGACCGAAAATTTCCATATCAACTGCCACATCTGCTGTCTTCGGAACATCACCGATGACGGTGGCGTCATAGAAAGCTCCATCACGGGTTCCACCCAGCAGCAGCCTGCCGCCCTGCTCCAATGTCAGGTTTACTTGTTCTTCTACTTCTCTGGCCGCCTTTTCACTGATCAGACAGCCAATCTGGGTATCATCATCCGCCGGCATTCCGCGTTTTATCTTTTTAATTCGGTCGATTGTCTTCGCCGTAAATTCCTCGACGCGGGAGCGGTGTACCAAAAAGCGTTTCGATGCACAGCATACCTGTCCGGTATTATACATCCTTCCCCAGATCAATTCATCCGCAGCCAAATCAACATCTGCATCCTCCAGCACCAGGAACGCATCATTTCCACCCAGTTCCAGTGCTACATGGGTTAGATGCTCCGCTGCTGCCCGAGCCGTCTGAATACCTACCTCAGTAGAACCGGTCAGCGTAACCAGATGTACATCGGGATGACTGCACAGCCAGTTCCCCACTGTTGAACCTCTGCCGGTAATAATATTGACAGCACCGTCAAGTACCCCCGCCTGAGCCAGATACCGAGTCAGCTTACAAAGAGTCAGCGGATTATCGGTAGACGGTTTAACAATCACAGCATTGCCCGCCAGCAGTGCCGGCGCTACCTTTTGATCAAAGAGGTCACATGGAAAGTTGAATGGAATCACACAGGCCACCACGCCAATCGGCTCCCGCTGAGTAAATAAAATATTTTTTTCCTGTCCGGCTTCCAGTCCCGCTGGAATCACCTCGCCGTAGAGATGTTTGGCTTTTTCACTGAAAGCCCTAAAAGCAATCGGAATGTTGGCAATCTCACCCCTGGCTTCTGTAATCGGCTTTCCGGTCTCATCGGACAGGGTACGGGCCAAATCCTCTTTGTTCGCTTCCACAATCTGCAGAAACTTCATTAAAATGTCCACCTTCTGATGAACCGGCACCGCGGCCCAGGCCGGCTGTGCTGCTTTCGCTGCTGCCACAGCAGCATCAACATCTGCCTTAGAAGCGCTTGGAACAGTATCCACTACTGCTCCCGTTGCCGGGTTTATTACCTCAAGTACCGCCAGATCAGCGGCATCGGCAGCCTTTCCATCAATCATCATTTTCATAATTCTTCTCCTTTTCTATGTAAGCTAATGATTTAAATACTAAAACCAGTAAATGACAGCATCAGTCCGCCACAGGTATTATTGTTGTCACTCTCAAACCCGTACTCACCAAAGGTAAATTCCACAATAAACGGAACCTCGCCAGCCGCCTCCTGAATTCCCTTCGCAACTTCATCAATCCGCTCTGCAATCGCTGCCCGCCGGCCGCCGCAGTGAACCAGATGAAATGCCGCCGGTTTCCCGGGCATCTTCGCAATTAGTTCACGTAATGTTTCACCGGCAGATGCAATCAGTTCATCAACCGATGCCTCCATGCGGATAATACAGGTCTTCTCAGCCAGATTACTGCCAATTGCCATTGAACCGTCAGCATTTCCGTTCATCGGATGCCGAATCGCAACCAGATCTCCCAGCCGGTCTTTAACTCCCAACGGCGATGTTATCGTCGTTGCCAGCAGATTTCCTCCCTGAACTGCTTCGGCAGGGCATCCGGTCCATTCCATATATTTTTGAGTTGCCGGCATACCGTCAATCTCCATCAGAGTGCGGTTTCCTTCAACTTTAGTAATCACTCCGTAATCATCTGTTTCCCGGTAAGCTCCGGTAAATAGATTGGTCATCACCGGGGCATCATAGAAAAAAGCAACTGTAACTCCATCTGCAAACTGCTGCTCCCCAGTGTACAAACTCCACTCTCCGGCAATACTGTTATCCGCCGCACTGCCCCCGAAAAACGGAACTCTGCCGATAACTGCACTGATTCCCTTCAGGTAAAACTCTTCTTCCGCAGGTGATGCCGACATATAGAAATAATCCGGTGCCCCCTCCCGTCCGGCAGCTTCCATCGCCAGGCGCGCAATTGTTTTACCGTCTTCAACAGGATCTTTTCCTCGCGGTACCGCAGCTACACCCACCGCCATCTTTTCATCCGACAGCACCATAACACCGGCAAATCCATGTTCAGAAGACACAAAACCTTCCGATGTAATAACCCCGGTAAAAGAAGTATTTCCAATAATTGTGGCTTCCGGAAGCTCTGCAGCCGCTCCGGCAACCAATTCGGAGATAGAGTAATCACAGCTTCCATATACAAATGACAGCTTGATGTCTGTCAGTCCCTGTTTCGCCTTTGACGCAGCCTCCTGGCCGGCACTTCTGGCATCCTGCAAAACACTGGATCCTACATTTGCCTTTAACATAAATATCATCCTCCTTTGATAAAAATCAATTTCTAAGTAACGATGTAAAAGTATTCTGTAATCTCATTATATTTGTTTGAATCGTCTTTACAACATCCTGATTCCGTATCGTAAAACAACCATTCCGTACAGTGGAACAACAGGACGCAAAAAGAGCAGCGCCTTGGCTGCTCTTCCTTAATTAATCTAACTTTAGTTAGTTATCAAAATTTATCACTTCTCATTCCGGTTTGATTATGAATCATTCCCATCAACGCCAGAAAAGAATCCTTATCCTCATGCCAGTCCCCCCAATGCTATGTCAATCGTTCGAATAAGTGTCTTCAGCCTATAATATTTTCTTGCCAGCAAAATCAACACTTCATTTTGAAGCTGATTTTTAACCAGCATCTCCCTGATGATCCTTTCCGGATCAAGTGCATCTATGGGCAGTTCATCCATCTCCTGTATCATATCCAATGCCTGCAGGTACTTATAGTTTTCAGTACTAATTTCGGCTGTTGGGCGACAGACCTTAATTTTCACCTGATCTGGAATCTGTTTTCGATAACGATTTGTTGCAATATACTGTTCTCTTGGCATCCAGCTGCATAAGCCGATTTTATTGGAGTAAGAAGGTCCTGTTTCATAACCTATAATTTGATTTCCTTCAAATATCAACTGTTCACACAACACTTTCTCCATATCCGGTAAAAGTTCTCCAAACAAAGTCTGCTTTACTTTACAATACATTCCCTTTTCTATTCGATGAAGAACCCCTTTATCTGCAAGTCGTTTTAAATGATTATTTACAATTCCTTTTGCCTGCTGTATCTCAATATGGAAATGGATTGCAACCTGTTCTGCCATCTGTCCTGTATATATTGGTTTAGAAAAATCAATTTCATTCAAATAATTGTTGATAAAATCTCCATATCCCACATGTTCCATTTCTATCACCTCCTGAAATATATGATATTATATTGTTCTTTTTTATTTCTATTTTATGCTATAATAATATCATTTATTTTAAAAAAGTGCAACCTAAAACCAAGGCAGGACGCAAAAAAGAGCAGCATCTTCGTTACAGTTCACACCCCCACTATTCCGCGAGGTGTTTCCGTGCATAATGCACGGAAATCCCGAGACATACAACGCGCGAAATTATGCAGTATGCATAATTTCTGTGCATCGCGAAGCGTGTTACTGGTCACGGAGTGAACA